>WLWD01001582.1_pt1 | contig 160202 bp, 109 predicted proteins | sample 6712731 | NCBI WGS metagenome assembly WLWD01 (sample SAMN12718690, study PRJNA576275) | sponge metagenome | isolation source: marine sponge | host: Mycale hentscheli | place: New Zealand: South Island, Marlborough, Capsize Point | collected 2014-11-01
TCAATATAAATGTATTGATGTAGTAATGTAAAATATAGCTAACTAGCTGAGTGACATAAAAATACCAGTAGTAATAATTAAAATCAAACGTTTACAAGTTTCGTGCCTACGAGCTACAAAATTAATGGTCCAGTTCAAAATGTATTACAGACACCTGCTACAACAGTAGTATTTGGCATCATACAACTCCAAATCGATGTTGTCACATATTGAATGATACCATTCTTTACATTGGGAACACTTGACTAATGGACCCTTTACTGTATCAGCTTTGTAGGTGACAAGTACAAACACTGGCACCATTTTCATGGACTTGATTCTACTCTTCGTGTTTTTTTCGCCGACAACGAGTTGATACTGGAAACATATCTTTTTTCTCTTTATCCACACACAAATCAAAATGTGTGTCAGGTGAGCAGTCGTATATGTCTACAGTTCCTGCAGGACAGATGTTTGACACACACAGCCAATGGTTGCCATTGACATGAACTATTTGAACAAACTGAGAATCTTGTGATTCATATTGGTCAAAACGTAGGAGAAGGGTGTCCTGTAGACCAAGTTGTTTGGGAAACTCTTCCTCAGCACACTTGCAGCATTAATATGCTTATCTGTCAGCCATTCTCCTCTTTTTAGCATATCTTGATCAGCTGTTAACATCCCAGCCGCTTGTTCCAATAATTCCATTCATCATTGGATACTGGTGAGTCATTCAGCACAATACTGGAACTATTTAATGTGTCACTTGAGTTAGAACAACTCGGCTGCAGACTTGTAGAACAGCAAGGTTTTTCTATAATTTAATACATTATTATCACTACATACATGCTATATACAAAGGGATATTCTTTTAATTCATTTTATTCAATATCTAGCAAATAACATTTTAAAGGAGTACCTTGAGGTGTAACTTTTGCTACTTTCACTTGTTTGCCCTCATTTCCTTCACATTTCTTTGCTACAAAAGTAAGTTACATTACAGAATGGAAATGAAATTTTGAATTAACATTGGTTAATTTACATAGCTAGAGAGCAGAACAAACCTGTTGTTGTAGAGACATTTCGTAGAACACGCTGATTCTTACGCACATAAGTATACATAATACTTCTAGCCTAGTAAACAAAATTATTAGTGATTGTTTACCCCAATAAATGATCCAATAACAAATACCTCACTCTTGCTAACACTGAACAAATCCATTATAATGAGACACAAGGCTTCTGGCAGCAAGACATCCATTGTGTATGAAAAAATCTGTTTATGACAAAATTGACATTACCATTGGAATAATTGACAAATAGCCTATCATTACCGAGCTTGACTTGTCATTTCAACAATACTTAGAAAGGAGAAATTTAACTACCTCTTCAAATTGAGATAGTGTTATACATGTAATTGAATGACTTCTATTTTTCAACATTTCTATAAGTATAAAAATAAGAAAATCAGTATAAAACATTATACATATACAGTCAGTATAACTTACAAAGTTTCTTGCATGAAGTATTATAATGAAGTTATTATAGCTAGGGCACTCATGTTCCTGCCACTACAATAGATATGCATGAATGCATACTTGTTAATCTATTTATGTATGCATGTATATGTATTTATCCATTTAAATGTATGTATCCGTTTAAATGTATGTATTTATGAAGGTATGTACATGCTAGCACTGTTTTGATTATTAAATGTAAAACAAAAATTAATTACAGTGAGATGAAAAACATTTTAGTTAGCTATCTAAGCCTGTTGTTGTATAACTATAGCTAAAACAATTATTATGTGTTATCGACATTTTGGTTGTGACTCATGCAAGTGAGAATACTTAAAGTATAGTTAAATTAGGCAAGACTTGCTAGTCTCTATTGATCAATTACTCATAGTATTCTTGCTCAATTAAGACTCTGTCATAAGGCTAATAAAAATTTACTGCGGCTGACTGAGTTGTTTTTTTTTTTTTCTTCAAAACTATATAAATGTCATGTTAGAGGGATTAAAACAGGAGACTAATAAAACTCTTAAACACAAAATAGCTAAGTTAGTGCTGAAGATACAATACAAAAAATTGTTACAAAAAAGTGATTGAATAAATTGAATACTCGTGTATAATCACCATAAAACAAAATAAAAGTGCCATAATCAATTTAAGCAACCAAAACTAAAACTAAAATTGAAGTATTTTTGATATAAAAACTACAACTAAAGTGTAAACATATGTATGTATGTATCTACATTATGCTTCGCTCCACAGTTCCCTCCGCCTCAATAGCTTTACATCGCCTGTCATTAAGTATTTATCATACACTGAATACTGCTATAAAAATTTAACAACTCACTAATATTGACTATGACATTCACTATACTGAACTCTAATGTTTGAGCAAACTATCACTAGTGGAAAATATTAAAGCACACCCACAGCCAAATACATAACGAAGAAATAAAACAGACTGAGAGTTTAAAATGGTAAGTATATAATTTTGTAACTTCTAAAATTGACTCATGCCTCTGAATATACGCTACAGGTAAAATAATATTGAGTAAATTTTTAGAAAAAATGGAACTGGTCAATCATTAGAACCCTGTCCATTTATGTAAAAGAGAAGCAACATAGCTACTACCCCTATATATACATGCTTATGTAGACTAAGTCCATTATCACAAATTTTATACAGGATTTTTGTCGGGGAGGGAGAGTCTTAGTGTACTTAGCCACACCCACTTTTGTAACCTACAATGTTTTAATGCACATCTTTACATACTGATAAGTAAGTGCTTTTCCACATCTTCTACAATTATCTGTGTCATCTAGATGAGGATCATCTATCATTTCTCCTTCATTTTTCCAGATTCATCCCCACCCCTGCTCTTCTCATCTTATTTCCCTTCCCATTTATCGTCCTTACATCAGAACTCTTCACCACAAACACTCTTTCAAATATGCAGTTATTGATGAGTGGAACAGAGTCCCCGATCACATAGTATTCTTTCCCTCAGAGTCTGCGTTCAAGAGTTCTCTAAAAAACTGATTTTCAGATAATGTTGCATTGTATTGTCTTATTATCATACACTTTTTAGTCACTTCCTTTTATCGCTTCTGCTTCTGGAAATCCTGTATATTAGCCTTGTGCTAGCTGGTATTTCCTGTTTTGCTTTGCAAACAAATTATTTAAAAAAAGAAAAAAGATTGAGTCTTCATTTAATGTTAGCTACTCAACTTCATACATGAAAGCAATCTTCATAAAGCAGTTAGCTTCAAAGCTCATGTTAAATACATAATCTCTGTTATTACAAAAAAACAAACTTAAGCAACGATAGCTACTCCTCTCCGATATATAGTAGTATAAATCGCCTAGATCAACTTTAAAAAAACTTTGCCCACCACCTCAGGACACTCTCCCTATTCTTTTCCAACCCCTGTACGGTCCAGGTAAGCGTGAGCACACCAGAAGGAGAACGCACAAGTGTTACCAACAATCGGCTGCGAGGGTACCCAAATTTACGGCAGGATACCAATATTTCCGGAAATATGGGTACGCCGGGATACCCAATTTTACGGGATACCCATATTTCAGTGACACCGGGTTGGTGAAGTATACTGTAGTCTACTTAAATGGGTACAGCATCGTCTATTTAAATGGGTACAGCGTTGTCACATTCAGTAGCAATTAAATTCAAGAAGAATAGCTGAGATGAAGAGAGTAGGAAAGAGATGCTGATGCAACTTAACTTAAAAAATAGAGCTAAAGGGTTTAGAACATTAAGTGCCACGATGTAATGGGTACTTGCTATAATAATAATAATAATAATGATGATTATTATTATTATTATTATTATTATTATTATTATTATTATTATTATTATTATTAATACTATTACTATTATTTTTTAATTACTCACAGTAGATGAAAATGTTTTTGTTGATGATGGGTAATGTGGAAATGCTGTGGCCATTTTGAGCTATTCACACCTTCATATTTCCTTTATTCATTTATCTGTTTATTTATTTGTTTGGTTTTTCTTTTACAAATGTACTTGTTTTATTTGCTTCGAACCCATGGCTCAACTATTACATGTATAGCTACACACACTATTTTGTTCAACCATAAATTGCTCTCTAAAATTAATTCAAAATCACCATATATTATAATCATGTGTGTGAATAAAGTATGATAGGACCTATAGTTGTTCACATAATACCAAAGAGCTAAATATAACAACGCTGGACACGACGACCGTGTGCAGGTAGCGCGAGCGTTTATTCGCCCGCGCTACCTTCGTATTTAACCGCGCGTTCTTGCGGTTTTTGGCGGGCGACCAAACGACGATCCAGTATAAAACTGTGAGGTTTGAACCCACGGGGGGAGAACAAAATGAAGACCTTTCGTGGTTGGTAGTGCTTTTTTTGTATAGAGCCTCTCATAGTCTTCAGCGGTGTTGAGCACAGAGGGGAACGGACTCCTCCGACAGTGGGGAAGTCGGTGTGCTGTCTCCTACTGAGACTGAAAGTAAGTTTGTTACTGACGGTTACTTGGGTGTTTATGGCTAACTCCGTTGGTGGTGGTCAATCTCTCGGTTAAGTGCGTCTCTTGGCGCTGGCCCTTGCTATACACGGTGAAGGGTCAGCTTGATTTGAAATATGTTGGTACTTAATTTGTCCGAATAGCATTATGCTTCACTTGTAACGCATTGGTACAGTTCATAGGTGGTGGTGTAATACTGCCCTGTAACTTGAACTTTTATGTCTGCTGCATGTGAAACATGTGGCCTGCTAACCACATGGTTACCTTGTCTGTTCAGCAGGTGGGAAAGCTTGCCTAAGAATGCTCACTGCAGAACACCCTATGAGCAACTTAGCAAGTGACCTAGCCAAGTGCAAGGTGACCAGTTGTCCCATGGAGGAAGCCAAGAAGAAAGGCACCTGTAGGCTTATTAAGAGACCTGGATCTACTACATTGACTATCCATGACTCTCCTGCTGGAGTGATCAGCTACACCAAGCATGAGGGCAGGATGAAAGGTGAGGGACACTTTTATGTATCAGTAAATGTGTAGTTTGGTTCTGAAATGTAAGGGATAAGAAGGTGACAAAAAGCTAATCTTGACTAGATACACAAAAATACCTGTTGAGTATACAGCAGAAGCAGATTGCTAATGAGGATACAGGCATATTCCTTTCTTTTCTTTTTTTTTTTTTTTCTTCATTTTTATTTCCTTTAATTTGGGGGACGGCAGCCGGGACCGGGGGGGGGGGGGAAGGAGGGTGAATGCGAGTTCAAGTAGTGGCTAATAATATGCTTATTGAAAGAGTGTATAAAGTGTGGTAGGTTGGTCAGCTGGGTTGTTTTTTTAACAGGGAAATAACTAGGCGATGCCACATTATTTATTTATGTTAGTTATATTGGGGCTAGGTATGGATAGCGATAGCCCTTTTAGATGCATTAACGTCCTCATCTCTAACTAACCTCATCTCTAACCTTGTCTTCTCTAACCTCCATCTTCTCTAACCTCCATCTTCTCTAACCTCCTCATCTCTAACCTCTTCATGTCTAACCTCCTCACATCTATAACCTTGTTTTCTCTAACCTCCTTATCTCTAACCTTGTCTTCTCTAACCTTGTCTTCTCTAACCTTGTCTTCTCTAACCTTGTCTTCTCTAACCTTGTCTTCTCTAACCTTGTCTTCTCTAACCTTGTCTTCTCTAACCTCCTCATCTCTAACCTCTCAATGAAGTGGTCGGTCTAGTTTTGAATTTCAACCTTGGCTCCATACACCTGAGCTGAGGTGATGGTTAGTTTGAAGCAACATTTGGTATGTGGTCTTAAGCATCGAGACCTTTGGCTGGTCCAGTGGTTTGTACGGTGCCCATGAACATGTGGCTTGGGTATCCTTATTGAGGGACTATCATGTGGCCAAAACCAAAGTGAGCTGCTGCTTTTTTTTTTTGTTTTTTTTTTTGTTTTTTTTTTGTTTTTTTTGTTTTTGCTTTTTCAACCCCTTCTCACACCATTACTACCTCTTATGTTTCTGTCCAGTTGTTGAGACCAGACATTTGAAGGACCATTACTTTCTTATGGACGAGGTTCTTGGTCGTGGAGGATTTGGTGCTGTGTATGCTGGGGTATGTAAGAGGACAGGCAGAGGGGTAAGTTATGAGTACTTTTGTTTTGTCTAATTTTTCTGGTACTGATATTTTGACATGGCTCTGAGATTGGGTAATGTTATTAGCGAATATTTGCACAGATTTTCTATGATGTAATTGTTAAAGTTAGTGGCATTGGGCACTGATTCTGCAATTCTTATGTTTTGATCAGCAAAAGGGAAACAAGTTGTTTGACAAGGAAGTTAGGGGAGTTTTGTTTATTTAAGTTTTAGTTTCAGATTGGCTATTGTTGTATCGGTATGAAATCGGCAAGCTCAAGCACTTTTGTTATATGGGACAGGAATGTGTGATGAGCTAACTATAGGGTGTTGGGTAAGAGGGAGGGCGTGGTCAGGTGAGAACGTTAAATGAACAGGACGGGGCAAGAATGTGTACGTGACCGTGACTGACAGTGGTGGAAAGTATTGCATGTTTTAAGGTAATGATTGTTGTCTTACTTTGCTTGAGTGAACAAAAGTTTGTGTTGCCATGCTAAGGGTGTTTTAAGGAATTTATTAATAATTGTTAAGAGGAAAGGTTCATGCAGGAGGATTATTGGTGTACTCACTTTTTTTTTCTTTTTCTTTTTTTCCCTTCTTCCCTCCAGGTTGCCATCAAGGATATATCCAGGAAGAAAGTGTGTGGATGGTCTATGGTGAGTTTGACTTGTTTGGGACATGTCTTGTGGTCTCTGGGAGGTTGTGCTACAAATATAAGGCTGTGTATATTGTATAACCTTGCCCAACATGTTTGAAAACATGTCCATTGGATGCACTGTCTGTCTGACACTAATGAAGTTGCACTTGGATACCACTAGTCTGTAGGATGTGAGTAAAGGATAGACAAGTTGTTATTGTGCTTTAATTAGGGGAGCATCCATCATTACCTAAGACATTGCAGTAAGGAATAAGTTTTCAATGTTTTTTTTTTGAGTGTGTGTGTGTCGAACCACACATTCTTGTTGGAATTCACACCTCACATGTAGTACAGCTTCTTTTGCCACACCCACGCATGCACAACTGGACCTACATGGTTTTATGTTGTGAGGATTATTTTTTTATTGATGTCCCCAAAGTTCATTATAAGTGTTTTTCTTAAATTTACATGGATCATTGAGTTGAACTTCAAACTTTTCCTCCTGTCGTCTATCATATGAAAAGAATATCACATGGTGGCGTATTTTTGCTTGAGTAGCAAGGCCAGTATGTGTGTTTCTGTGTGTGCTTGTACTTCATGTGCTGGTCACTCTGCCAGCACAGTTTCCCTGCACTTGATCTAGCCCAACTCTAATGCCCTGAAACCTTGTTAGTCATCTTGATATACAGGGAGAGGCTTTTCTAAACATTTCAAACAAGATTTAGCAATTATTGAAATAGTCTACTATGGCTCCAACTAATGTGAGCATTAGAGCATTGTAGCTGCTATGTAGTAGAAAGCATAGTGTCCCATCACTGCCAAGGGTTTGGATTCTACTAATGTATGATCTAGGAAAGGTTAGTGGACTGTACATTCAACTAAAGAAGGGAAGTGGTTTGTGTTATCGGGAAAAGGATATTAGCGGCTGTTGCGTGGCAAGTGTTGTTGGCTTGTTTCTTCCTTTAGGGTTTTACAGGATAAGTAAAAAGCACTTTATTGACAGAGTGGACAGCAAAAGACGATGTGAACACAGCCTCAGTGGGTTTTTTGTTTGTTTTTTAACTTGTGAAAGGTTGCCTGGAGATCACCACTTATTGATAAAGTCATGTAATGTACTTCATTGTGCAACACACTTTATTGTCTGATTGCAATGAGGGGGTTCAAAAGTAATTACTTAATGCTTCTTGGTGAGTATTCCATGGATTGTAGTCTTGCTTTATTGTGCTAAGTCATACCAAGTGACCTGTGTGTGTGTGTGTGTGTGTAGATTTTTTGTTTGTTTGTTTGTTTTTAGAAATAAATATCAAACGATTGTTTAACACCTTTTTTTTTTTGTAAAGCATTCTTATGTGAACCTCTTAGGAATGACAAGGATTACCACATAATTACCATAGCTATGTTTTAGTATAGTGTACTCAGTGAGACCTCCATGCAAACTTTGTAACAACACAGTTGACTTAGAATAATGATTTTGAAGAACCTTATTTTAATGTAGCATGTAGGGTGACTTAAAGTGACACTGATACCTTAAAGTTCTTGACTTGGAAGCACACACACACACATACATACATACATGTACAGGCACCTCACTGACCAGGTGTTGGTAAGTGGGATGTCACGCCGGTGTGGTTCAGGATGGGTGACCAAGTGTTAATTTGTTTTAACCAGGTAAAAAATACGTGCAAGGCAATTAAGCTGGGTGCTAATGAGAGTACATGTTTCCCTCCCCCTCCTGGGAAATATCCATCTGGTTAGTAGTTCCCAGTAATAGCAAGTCAACAAACCACTGGGACTGTGGAGCTATAATCGTCTGCCACATTTTGTTATATAAGATCCAACTTATAGATCTTGAACTTAAGAACGTGTTAAAAAGTTCAATATTTGACACTGGTAGATTTCTCTGTTCTGCTAATAATGATGTCATCCGTAAGGTTTCCCTCTCCTCGCCATACATGCAATTATTGGTTATAACTCCAAGTACTCCAGTGATGTGGTCTCTCTTCCCACCCAAGATTAAGGTGCATCCTTTGCAGGCATCATTTCACCTCGCCGAGGTAGACTAAACCCATTCATGATAATCATTCAAGTTTTTTATTTATTTTTTTATTTTGACTAGACCATATTGGGACTGGTTCGCTAAATGTGAAGCGCTATCGATGATGTAATGGAATATTGCTCCACGGAACTAGTGACCTGATCTTGCTTTGGCTGGGTCACAGTAGTGGAGGGATGGTGTGAAATTCACTGACTGTGTCCACACAGGTGCTATTGTGTAGGTGTGGCATTGACTTGGCTACACGGTTTGGATCCAGTTTCCTTTTTTGCTAGTTGGGAGTGTTCCTGTCTGAACAATTGAGTGGTGAATATAGCTCTACTCCTGGAATTTTTTTTTTTTTTTTTTTTTTTTTTTTTTTTTTTTTTTTGAGTACGGATGTGGTGGGGTAGGTTTTAGTGAACTGGAGTAGTTACTATTAGATTCGGGTTAAAGGTCATCTCTCGCCTCCTGTCTTCCAGAATTAGGCTAATGCATATCTTGGCAAAACTGCATTCGTTAGTTTCTATGCTGAATTCATTCAAAGATTGAATTTGCCAGGTGAAAGGTATGTCTAAAGAAATATACCTGGAGTGTGTAGATGGTATAGTCGGGTGTCCTTCTTGGCCATTACATAATGTTGCTTGTTCCTTGCATTCTGTCTAATTTGCTGGAGGTCTCATTATGCCCAGTGTGTGACCACTACCTCCTGTCTGCATGAGAGTCTTGCTGAGATAACGTGGAATTAATTAAGTGTGATAGCATTCATTGCATACACTGACTTCATGCTGTGTGATGAACTCAGTACACGCATCCATAAAATGCAGGCCATTTCAATTTGGTATATAACTATATTCATAGCTTGCATGTGTCCCCCATGCAGTCCTTGCAATGCTTTACTCTGTGGTGCAACTTTACTGTTGTTGTTGTTGTTTTTTACGTTGTTCTTCTACACCAACAAGTCAGATAACCTAATGGGCAGTTCTGTACGTAGGTATTCCATTTAGTGGCCACTATTAGGATGTTGTCTGGGGGAGGATGGGAGAGTTTTGAAGTAGACACAAAACAGTGATTTTTATGTCCAAGTGGTGTTGATGGAAGTCTGATGAAATGTTCATTGACACATACACTTTCTGGGAAGGATCGAGTCTAACTGGACTTTGGGACAAGGCCTTGTGGAGAATGCTTGTGTGATGTGGAGGTCTCAGTTCAGAGTTGGTTTGGAGCAGTGGGAGGGGTTAAGTTGGCATGAACCTTTGGTGGTGTGGGTGGAGTGGGTTTCCTTGTATGGATTGCTATCAGAGAACTGTGACTGGTAACTTAGTGTATTCTTAATGTACAGTAAATACAATGGATGGTGGATGTCAGTGAATGATGCTAGCGTTCCAGGTTGTCTTTTGTTTTTTCATGTTTGAAAGAGATTTGTATAGATGTGTGGTTCCTGTGTGGGTTTATGTGGGTGGTGTGTGGGTTGTGTTGCGTTGTGTGTGGCCTTTACATGAGTAATGCATTGTACTCTTGTTGCCCTTTCTGTTGAATCAATACAGGAAGTGTTATATCACTGGGAATCTTTGAACTGAGATAATGTGAGACAAAAAAAGAAAAGAGTTATGAATTTTAAGTCAGTCATTATACATATATGTATAATAAAATATCTCTTATATTACTTAGAGTATTCCAATAGCAACAGTGAAAATCAGTATATTACCACACACCCGCAGTTCATGGCATTAAACGTTTTTATTTTCTCCACCTTGTAGATATGTGCACCCGTGCAAATTAGATTAGTGAAATCCAAGTGTTTTTGTGTTGCCCCTCATTCAGATCTTGTTTTACAAACTTTAGACTTGCATCAGTTGTCTTACATGTCACGCCTATCCCCCTCCAACGCTTCTCTCCTCGTGACTGGAGGTTGACTGGAGGTGGTCGCATGTGATTGTGTGGGATTCAATGGATGACGAGGTTTAGAGATGTTTGGGAACTCTTTGCTTGTTGTTGCCAGCTTGTCTGGCACATGTTGGTGTGAGGGGGGCGTGACTTCATTATGGGTTCAGGATAACCTGCATCAGCTGATCCATGTCTAGCAGGATGGATGGGAAGGAGTGTAGAATAATTGTTCAGGAGTGTGTGGAGGATTGAAGTATCAGTGAGAGCAAATAGTGTGAAATTAATTGAGCTAGATGCAGTCGTTTTGGGTTCAGCTTAATGTTAGACTGCACATAGCGTGCAAATATTGGGGGGGGGGGGGCTAGGATGTTTGAGGAAGGGGCTTCCCCCTTCCTTTAGATAGAGCTCTGGTGTGGTAATTTGTGTTTTGAGGTGTGTGTGTGTGTGTGTGTAATTCCATGCAACTGCAGTAATGCCAGGATTTGTAAGACTTCTAGTGGTATAAAGTTAATAAACTCGTTAGTAATTTTATTCATTTTTAATCAATAACCAGAGATGAGATGGTGGGAAGAAGAGAGGGAGTACATTTGCTCAGTAGCTGAGCAGGCACTCGCTCTAACTAGTTATTTGTACACTTGTAATGCACTGGTGAAAGGGAAGCACTTGAGTTACATGTTTCTAACATCAAATATATTAAGGTTGGGATTGGATTGGGAGGAGGGGGGGGGGGGGGCTGTGTGGGAGTTTTGACTTCATGGATGGTTTTTTAAGGATGTTTGGTTTGTCTTGTTCTTACTTCTGATGGTGACTGGTATGCGGGGGAGGAGTTGGTATAGTACTTACCGGGTGGACATGTCTGGGACCTAATCTGGGCCACCCACACAATGTGTGTACTTGGCCGTGCCAAGGCAGTTCCACAGGCCCACCACTGTGGTGAACTTGCTATGACCTGGATCTCTATTGGGGTGTCACTTTTTATTTCTTTTTCCTTTGGTGGTTAGATTGAGGTAATAATGTGTTTTACTACGGTATGTTCGAACTGTCGAGTCTGATTGAAATAGAGATGAATACACATACCCACCTCTTAGGGGCACAAATAAGTGAGCCATCTGATCAAAATATTTGTGTTTCCTAGAGCCATGGTACATGTTTGTTGCACCCCTCCATTCGGTCAGTATGGGATTTAAACTATCGTCTGGCCGTCATGGTGTAACCTATACTTAAAAAAACTTTGCCCTTGGGCATGCCCAGTTTTTTTAGTAGATACCTTTCCCAACATCGAAAGTTAGTTTTAGTTTTGAACTCTCAAGTATTTTGTTTTAAGTTCTCACTGACTCCCTCTTTATTATTATTTTAGTTGCAGTCATTGATTTTATCTGTTATGTGTCTGTGTTCAGTTGAGTAATCATGTGGTACCCAAAGAAGTGGCCCTTCACTTGAGTCTGGACCAGAAATACATCATCAAGCTCCTGGACTACTTCGAGGAGCAGGACAGGTTCTACATCGTGATGGAAAAGCCGGAGAAATACATCGACCTATTTGATTACATCACGGAGAAGGGCAGAGTGAGCGAGCGGTCATCTCGTTACCTATTCCGCCAGGTTGTGGTGGCCATACAATACTGCCTGTCTCAGGGAGTGCTGCATCGAGACATCAAGGACGAAAACATCCTCATCGATCTAGACAGCAATCAAATAAAACTCATCGACTTTGGCTCAGGCACTTTTCTTCAGGATGCTGCTTATACTGAATATGAAGGTGAGTGAACTGCAAGTCCATTTAGTGTTGTGTGTACAATCATCATGCCTCCTTTCTTTTTCTTTTTCTTTTTTTTTTTTTTTTTTTTTTTTTTTTTTTTTTTTTTTTTTTTTTTTTTTTTTTTTTTTTTTTTTTTTTTTTTTTTTTCCCCTTTTTTTTTTTTTTTAACTACCCAAGCATTTTTGTCATTGTATTCTACAGCTTAGGGTAAAGCATTTTCTTTCTCTCTCCTACCAGGTACTATTGCTTATTCTCCTCCGGAGTGGGTCCTGCACAAGTGCTACCATGCTATTCCTGCCACCATCTGGTCTCTGGGCATCCTCCTGTATGACATGCTACTTGGGGACGTCCCATTCGAGGAGAAACAGGAGATAGCAGCTGCTCAACTGTGCTTCTACTGTGACATCTCAGAAGGTACTGGCAATGTAATGTGTGGTGCTCTTAGACTATTCATTTTTCCACTACCTGGGATACTGTTTGTTTGTTGTTGTTGTTGTTTTTGTTTTTGTTTTTTGTTTTTGAGGTTTTGAATCCGTTTGAAGTAACAGTGCAGGGTTTCATACAGAGGTAGGGGCGCCCTGGGATCCCCCCCCCCCAGAATTTCATGAAATAAATTAATAATATTTACTACTTAATGGTATTCTGTGGTTATGATTTATAATGGTATTCTGTGATTTTTTTGTTTGTATATATCTAATATTTGGTGGTGGTTCACTTCAGTTAATTGAAGTCCTTCAATTGCAGTACGCATTAGTCTTCCAATTGATGTCACTAATTCTAGACCTGAGACAATTTTTAATCAAATGGGTGTGGTTTCAGAAAAAGTGGGTGTGGTCAAACAAACTTGTGGCGCGCGCCCCCCCTCCTTTCTAAACTCTTCCCTCCCCCCTCCCAAGAAAAAAATCCTGTATGAAACCCTGCAGTGAAAACCCACTCAATAGTATAGTTCTAAGATAGTGATTCATGTGACATAGTATGAATTTCCTGTTCATAGGTAACAGTCAGTCATTTCTCACACTACCTTAGCACCTTAGAAAAATGCTTAGAGTTGTAATCAACTCTACCAACTTTTTTCTTTACAATAGCATATAGTTCTCTATGAATTGAGCATTTAAACTTTGAACCATAATTATGAATAATAAAAAATATAAATCAAAAACATTTAGTTGGCACAGCCCACCATGACATTCTCGCACTGCACAGCTATCACAATCCTCTAGGACTTCTCATTGCCAGATTCTTGGCAAGGCGATACCTGAGAGATCTCGAAAAAAAAGACATTGAGCCTGGTCCAACCACACCAGAAGTTTCTAAAAAAAAAAATTTTTTTTTTTTTTTTTTTTTTTTTGTTCAGTACGGAATTGAAACTAGAGTCTATTGTAAGTTTGTAAACAAAAAGAACAGGTAATGTAATTTAGGGCTATGTATGTTGATAATGGTTAAAGTAATGTCAACTTCACTGTCAATTTCTACCTTCCCATCAGATGCAGAGCACCTCATTCGGTGGATGCTTTCCTTCAATCCTGAAGATAGGCCCACCATTGAGCAGGTCCTCAACCACCCTTGGTTGCAAGCACCTTCCAGCAGTAGCTCCAGTTCTCCCTCTAGCACTTCACCTACTCCCACTATGTCTTCCTCAAGCATGTCTGCTTCAAGCTCCAATTCAGAATCGCCTTCCTCCTCCCATTCCGATTCTGGTTTCTCTTCGCATTCCGGTTCCAGCCATTTCAGTCACCAATCAAATTATCCAGCTCCCAGCCCCAATCTGCGGTACAACTTCAGGTCTTCCACTCTTGCAGCGGGGAGTGGTCATAAGCCTAAAGCGACTTCCAATCGGTCGCAGACTCCGTATTTTACTAATTCAATCAGTCACCACTCATCAATGCCTCAATCTTCCAGTATGTCCCTCTCTAGCACAACTCGACCAGGTCACCAGCACTTGTTACGCTCTGAGACTAGGCTCAAGTCTCATTCGCCTTATCAAAATGGGTCTCTGACCACACCCACTGGCTCTCCTAGGAAACCTCCCCACTCACCATTGAACCTTTGGAAAATTTCATCTACGAAAGAACATGAGAATGATTGGGTAGCTTGCCGATCGCCAACTGTGCCAAGAAAATGATTTTGTGGCAAATTTCAACTGTTTGATAAGGTCGACTGACAACTGATTTTCTTTTGAACAGCTCGTTATTGTTACTGTTGATTCTTCACTGGTGTACCTATTTAAATTGTTTTGCTTATTTATATATTGACTTGATTATTTGGCTTCAATTATTTATTATTTATTTTGTTTTAGGACTTGATTACCTTGTTTCTTCTAATTTCACCAATATTCACTATTATATTTATTTGTCACTGTATCCAGGTGGTTTCTTTTGTTTTTTGTTTTATCAAATAAATTTTTTTTCACTTCAGTTGGCAATAACATCACAATTATTAAGCGTGTGAAATGGATACTGGTAAAGGGTCTCCCACTAAAACCTCGCACACACAATAAGAGTTTCTATAATTAGAAAAGTATTTTTTAAAAAGAGAGAATGATGTGAACATAGTTGTGTGGATGATGTTTTAGGGTTTGAACTGCAAAATATAATATAGAGAAAATTTTTGTAAAGTAAGCATTGACATAAAATTTATAGTAATCATGGGATTTTTTCCCCCCAACATTGTTGACAATAGCAACTAGGAATTAATGTGTGAGCTAAATACCATAGACATAGGCGCCCCGGTTAATAACTCATATGGCAAGGAATAAGGGCTTTATATTTTTAAACAATGAGCACTTAACACCCTAAAACTGGAGCTGAGAGCCAATCAGCAGTTGACGAGACTCACTGAGCACTTTAATAGAGAGAGACAGAGGGAGGGGGTCAACCTGAGTCTTTGGTATTTTACAGTAGAACCTCCAAACAGAGACGGGTGTTTATTTTAACAGGTGATAGGTACAGGTAGGCAATACATTTTAGTTGGTAAGGGACAAAAGTGAAGTTTGCTATATCGAGATGATTTGCTAACGAGTTCACTGTCAAAGTTGCATTTATGCAAGCAGATGTATCTACTAGTAATGCATGTGTTAAGGAGATTAAAGGTGCTATGTAATTTACAATATTTTAAAACTTATCTGATTAGGGCTAATTAGCTACAATGTTGGCCCGTAATTTTTAGCTATTTATAATGATTAGAGCATGAAGGGAGAGCGAAATAAGTGCATAGTTAAGCAAAAAAAAACCAACTTATTAAATTACACCATAAAGGCCATAACAAAGTCCTCAATTATCGACCGACATTTACTATCAACCCCACACACATCTATTATCGTCCTAGTATAATACAGCAGAAGTGCGTAGATTTAGTAAACTTACAGCAGCAATCAGTCAGAGGTACTTAGGAGAATGGCTGAGCTAGAGTGCATAAGTCGTACTTATTGGCGAGATTTTTAGCTTGACTGCAGATAGTTGAGGGTGGAATGCAGTTGCTTTGACAGGCTTTAGCACTCAGCTTTTTCCAATAGCGATTAGAAAGAAAACAGGCAATACTTTATTAACTAGCTACCTTGTAGGGCAGCTGCTCCAGAAAGATACATAAAAAAATAAAATTAAAATTAAATTCATCAACAACAAGCACACATAAGAATATTGATTACATCTGGTAAAGGGTAATCATAAATGGAGATTACAATGATACACGTTAAATAGCGTAGTTTTATGATGTGAGAAAGTTACGTTGGAATCTTTGTTCATCATTAAGTAATCAATATATTAGACGCAATGATTATAGTCATTTTGAGCCCGACTTTTGCTTATTAATGGTCCACACAATAACTTTTTAAGTCGTTTAGCTAATGAGCTGTATTTTGAGTGTAAAGTTGGACCCATAATTGAGGACTTACACTATTAGATTCCATTTAACTTTAATTTTCTTACTATAGCATTGAAAACTCGCTTAAAAAAGGTTCCATTCTTATTATGCTCTCCCTTCTCCAGTTTAGGAACGCTGTCATTTGCTGTGATGGTCACTCTTTTATTTGATTTATGCCTTATTTTGTCTTCCTCTGGTAAATTCACTGCATATGCCTTAGATCTGGAGGAGTTATTATAGGGAATGGTACTGTGTGTGCTTGGAGTGGGTGGGGGAATTGCTGAACTTGAGATACTCTGCTGTTTACTAACTACATGAAGATTCTTTGCAGACTGAGCTAACTGTAATATATGTGGCAAGGGAAAATAAACATAATAAGTTAAAATCAAATAAGAAAAATTAAAGTGTTCTATATGTATACTTTTGTACAACTCGTTTGAACAAATATTGATCATTGATAACTACATTGCTTTCTTTGCCACCCTGTTACAGCATCTTAGCATTAAACAAGTACATTAAAAAATGTACATGGAAAATATTTGTTCTATTGAAATAGCATGGGGAAAGTGAAATAGCACAATAACAAAGTGAAATATCATATTAAAAGTGAAATAGTATGGGTAAATGTGTGTGCATGCCGCACCAGCCTTAGAATGTACAATTAGAGTTGTTTCCAGTTGGAGACTATCGAAGAGTATTGGTTACTCTTTAGTGCATAAATTCTATTTGTATCATGGAATTAGTCTAACAGATTTGGAAAAGCCATACATTGAGAACAAAATGGTGGCCTACAGCAATAGTGAGAGAGTACAACCTGAGTTATTTGGGATTAATAGCATGGGTAACACGTTTGAAATAACATAAGGCGAATCTGAGTTATACTTTAATTGCTTTATGAGTGCCATGCAATTATTCATACCTATATCCATTAACTTAATTAATCTAAACCTTTCTACTGTGCTTCTCTTGCATAGGCTCCTCCCTTAATGCTGCCTTGCCAAGTCCTCCACAACTATTATTTTCACTAAACCCCATAGTTTTAGATCCAAAAATTTCAGTAGCTTTTTTCTGATTAGAAGCATTCTGGAAACGTTGACCTAACTGTGGCTGGTGTGAGTTTGAATTTGTGGCTATAGTTTTTGGTGGCATAAAAAATTGTTTATTAGAGCTACAAGAATCATCTTCACACATTTTCACTATGTGTGGCAGAGGCTACAAGAAAGAATGGATGCAAGGATGTTTTGTGATGTGTATCAACTATAACTGTGACAACTTAGTTGTTAGGAAATATAATTACTGTTGGACATAATTAACTGCTAGATAAAGTTGTTCACATTATAACTACCAATATAACTGGCACTAAAGTCTTAATCTAAGGATCTTACTTTTTTCTTGTCGCAATTGCTATGTGCGTTGCTTGATGACGGAAATTTGTGTTTCACTCTAGCAGATTTATCATTTGGTTGTTTGAAGGCATGTTGTTCCTTTTTGCTTTCATCTTGTTTGTTCCCACTTCCATTAGACTGCTTAATTTTCCCTACTAGTAAATGAAGTGATTCATAAGTGTCTTTATCCATTGTACACAATGAACTACTGTCATCCTTGGATTGCTGCACCTACAATAACAATGATTTGTGAGTTTACAGCATGAACTAAATAGGGTTAAACTAGATGTTTTTTTTTATTCTTTGTACTATTTCCGCATCTTTCAGTTTAAACGTAACAATGTTGATGTTGCCTATCTAAAATAAACTATATTAACCTCGTTTAACAACAGACGCTGTAGCAATGCTTCTCTTTTTGTTTTAACGTCAGCCTTGTCCTGGCCTAGGTTGACCGAAGAAGTCTTCTTTGCGTTCCTTTTTTTCCTGACATTACCAGTGGTGAACTTATGATGGACTTGTCTGTTTGCATCCGAGTCAGAATGCTGCGAGGAGTTGACACTTTTGTCTGTCATTGCAGCCTGCCCAACATGCAGCTCGACAACTTGATCTAGCAAATTGGGCCGCTGATTTTTTCTAGTCTTGTGTCGTGCTGTCACAGGTCTCTCAGGTGTCTCCAATACCAGTGGATCAGACTGTCGGACAGGCAGAACATCCATGTCATCACTGGGGGAAGATTTGGAATTGGCATGAGCAGGATTGCATTTCCTTGCAGTGTTAAAGTCCTGAGCTGAAGAGCAGCGGTGTTTTCGGCTGCATTTAGAATTCCCATACGATGCTTTAGCGTTGTGAGCATCTGAGTCTGTAGTACAGTCCAGTTGATTATCCAGTCTAGTTTGTGCCTCTACACAATCAATTAAAGATGTGTAGTTCTTCCCGAAACAGTCCCTCAGCATTATGCAAGCATTGAGTGATTCCTGGTTAGCAGATAAAAGCTCTTTTCCTTGAGCAGTTAGCTCCATGCATTGCTGCTTAGATGGCTTGGTCTATATAGCAAATAAATAGTGAAGAATTAATCACATGATAGAAATAGCACTCACTAGTAGTATGTCTTGATTGTAACGGCTTTGTCCACTATTTCTGAACGTTGGTGGGCAAGAGTTCACCTTTGCCTCATCAGGATGGTAATTTTCTAAGTTGAAGTCTTGATATCCTCCATAAGGCGGTGGCTTTGCCCAACTGGTAGCCTATATTGATATGTACCCAATAAACAACTAAGTAAATTGAATGCACTATGTAACATTAGTTCTAGTATAAACCTAATGTTCGTAATGTAATATTGTAAACTAAGGATAAATCACAGAAGTTGATTTCAGGAATTTTGTAAGTAAAATCAACTTAATTAAAACATGTTAAAAATTGGTTTCAAATGAATGTCATCCATTGCCTAAAATACAACACAAAGTTGATGACTAATTGCATGATGCACAGTTGGGTCCTAGCTATATAGACTATTCTTATACCTTCACTTCAGATTTATACAAAGGTTACTTGCATTTAGCATACATCAAAACAACTAACAGCAGTGGACTTATATAATCAATCATGAATAAACTAAGAATGCACATACATTCTTATTGCTTGGTTTTTCGCAATTCTTTTTTCTTCTTCCAGGCAAATTTGCTGAATGCGATTGCTTGGAATGACAGCATTTTTTAGAAGATTTTTCAGGAGATTTGCCATGTTCATGGCAGTACTCATTTGTAGACGATTTCACTTTCACATTACACATCTTTGAATTCTCTTCATTTCCAATAGTTTTTTCTGCCTAATAAAAGAAACAAATATGCATATCAACACACATATTAATAGTTTATATATATTATGATTATGGTGGTTCAGTTAATTTAGTGTTAACATCAATTTTTCCTTATCTCAAACATTGGGTTGTTTTGACATTGAAGACCCTTTACCACATAACGTTTAAAATTTTGGAGTAGCTGAGAGCTTGTTGTCAAGAGCTAAAGTCAAGATGGTGGTTAAGAGCTACCATTCTCAAGAATCAGTGGGAGTAGCTATACAGTACTTCTAGAAACAAATTGCTGAAAGATGCAATCCTTAACTTGATCATGGCACTAAACCAATGGTAATTATCTTTTTTTTTTCTATGATAAATGGTAGATTTTTATAGATTTTTATATCAAGGTAACTATTGTAGTGGTAAAAAACAACCTTGTTATAATCATGCATGAAATGGCTCACTCGCTCGTTGTTTATAAGCTCACGAATAATTTCTTGGGGGATCATATACAATAAATATGCTGATATATTTTACAGTTGCATTGATAGTATTCCATGGATGCATTTCACCCCTCTAACCTCTCTCTCTCTCTCCTTCCCCACCCTCCTCTAATCCCTCACTCCACCCACCTCCAATTCCCTCACTCCACCCTCTCCCAACCCTCATCCCATTCTCCTCCAGCCCGTTCCCCACCCTCCCCCAATCCCTCACCCAACCTCTATCCCCCCCCCCCCCCCCCCCCCCCCCCCCCCCCCCCCCCCCCTCCCCTCCACATCCTCCACTCTACATACATAGTTTACTTTTCTCTATCGTTTCCATAAATGTACAGCTAAATATTATTTAAACATTTCTTACCTTGCATTTTTTTCCTCGTTTAGAATAATTTCCAGTGTCATTCACCACTTTAATCTCTACATTTTCAGTTGAACTCACACCTATGGCAATATTATGTATCATTTTTAATATTCTAAATACACTAACCATGCCTTAAAGCACAAGTGCATAGTTATATCAATATACAAGATGGAGTAATAAAGAGACCTACACTTTAAATAAATGGAATCCAATTTGTCAGCCGGGTCCAGGAAATTAGGTGCAGGCCTTCTGGGTTTGCATGGCACAGATTCTTGATTGACACTTTCTTCAATTATACCAACTGGCTCAGTAGCCTATATCAATTTATAAGTTAAAATAGACTATCAACACAGTGTAAGAAATTAATTTAAAACTTAAACTTTATACTAATGCTGCTAGGCAACATCTAAATTCAAGGGCTTACTTTGAACCCAATTTTAGTTTTCTGATCTGAGATTTCTTTACTTTCCCGCATTTCTTCAGTAGGTGGTTGTTCAAATTGTATGTGGGTAGTTTTGTGATATTCTTCAGTGTCATCTTGATGATTTCTAGATATATTTTCCTGACTGGCAACCTATGTATATACAGTATAATTATATAAAATCAGATCTGGTAAGGGGTTTCAATACCAACGTAACCATTCGCCATAACATTTATATTTTAGCTTAGTTCATGCAAAACAGTATAAATAGCAGTAGACCATTAATTTTAACAAACAAATACAAAATTATTCTCTTACTTGAGAAATGGTAACTTCTGTAGTATCAAACTTGAGCCATTCTGACTACCTCAATTGCCAGTAACTCTTGAACAAGCTCTCAGCTACAAAAAATATGGGCTAGTGTTTTGTTTTGTTTAGACAACAAATATGGAATTACTGCTTACCTCAGCTTCCCCCGAGTAGTGGTCGCTTCATTAGTAAGCCATTCTGACTACCAGTGGATCTTGACAACCAACAAGCGGCACTTAGCAGCTCCAATTAAAAAAAAGGCTAGATTTGTTAATTTACGTCTGGTAAAAGGTTTCAATCCCATAGTAACCAGTCGCAGTAACTTTTTGTGACTTGACAAACAAGCGTTCGGCAGGAATTGTCCCAAAATTTGGAGTCTAAGTTTGAAGTAACACTTTCTTAATGTTGTATTATTAGAAGAAAAAGGGGTCAAGCCTAAAAGCCGTGTTTAAGGAGAGAAAAAAGCTCACGCGTGCGTTTAAGGGGCATACGTACAATCCACATACATATATATATATACATCGAACATATACCTGATTTTCAATTGTCCGCCCCTAATATTCCCAATTTTCAATTATGTTACCCCTGATAGTGTCTTGCTCGCTTCACTTGCTCGCTAATAATACCTGCACATTTTGGGAATCATATCAAATCTTTTACCTTTGAATGATCATTGTCACCACTTCGCAAAGACAAAGAGCTTTCCAATAAAATGAGACTGTCTACATGCTCTACAATGGTGGAGGGCTTCCTGGAAAGAAAAGACCTATCATCATTGTCTCCATCACTGAATCTTACTGAAGAACATTTTTGATGGAGTGACATATCAGATGATATGGGCTTGATCTCCTCCCCTTCACTGTACTCCGCAAACGATATTTTCTTCACACTGGGATTAGACTCGGTGCCAGTGAGTTTTCTCATGGCTGATGATACAGATACATTTGGGTGGAGCTTGGGTGAATCGTATTCTTCTTCATTTAGCGCATCCTCATGTGGTACCTTAAGATAGGGTGTTTCTTTTCCTCTATGTGAGCCATCTCCACAAGGAACAGACGAGTGTGTTCGTGGAGCATTCCACACGTGACTTGGTGGAACTGAGTCACTCTTGTGTCTGTCTTGCGATGTATTCTTTTCAATGTGTTCTCGATCATTTCCATTATGTGTGGGTGATTTGGGTGTCTCATCAGTAACTTCAACCACAATATCACTTAGAGAACAGTTCTCATTTTTCAAACCATTTGTCAAGCCTATGTCTGACTGACTTTTATGCAATAGCCTTAAGTAATCCGAAAGTGAGTATTCTCTGTTAATTTGTCCTGGCCCACCCATCATCGATTGCTCGCTGCTGTCTTCTGAGCTCACATTAATCAACGGAGTCAGGGTTTCATCTTTCTTATGGTTTTCAGGCACAGTAGAGTCTAGGCACATGCCTTTCAGGTGACGTTTCCTCAATTGCTTGTTTTTTCTCTTTTTGCGAGTTCCTTTCTGCAACATTTTGCAGAATAGTAATCAACCAACTTTAATCATTTACTGACTAAGAATTACTTACATCAATGCTTTTTATTTCCCCTGTGACAACCTCAGCCACATCAGCTATAATTCGTTCAAAGTTTTCCTCAGCACTTTTTAGCTTCCTGCAAAAATAAAGAATAGTTAAAATGGAATATTTGAATGTGGATGAGACTATACATGAAGCATACCACAGTCTGTAAGTTAATTACACATGAGCAACTAGATAATGTAACAATAACAACAATAACAACAACAACTACATTTTACTAAACTTACTGCAAAGTCTGTTTATAATGGTCTCTTTCATCAGACAGATGTTTTCTCAATGCGTCTTCCTCTTGAATTAGTATCTCTTTCTTAACTTGCCTTTCCAAATCTTCCTCGTTCTGGGCTTGGAAACACATCATCTGACAGCAATTAGGACATCGCACAGTTCCTTGGACGAAACCACTAGGCCCCTTGTCAACTCGACCTTCTCTTTTTACACTTCTACACTCCATGTGGTAAAGCTTGCTTTCTTCTGCCAGGAGACATATATCACAGCTATCACCTTGTACTGGTATTGCCGCTTCTAAGGAAGAACTTGAGTTATTCAGTGAAACATCTTCGCTCAGTTTGTGTTTGGAATACTTCGAGTAATTTTGAGATCTCGCCGGGAAGTGCTGACTTTCTGCTGCTTGATTGCGAAGGAACCCCATGTTTGCACATCTTACACCACTCAGATGATGTTTGGCTGAACTAGTTCCCCTAAAAATAGATGTTGATGCTTTTTTGTTCTTTAGGGAAGTTTTAGAATGGCATGGCAAAGACCCATCACTAAGGCTGTCCATAAATGCTTTAGGTTCATCAAAATGGCCTAGTTGCTCACCTTTAAACTGATTGCTGTTCATTTCTTCACAAGCTATCATCACTGGAGGATAAAATACTCTGTGGTGCTTAGTACACATACCACAAGGTTGGGCCTCGTAGACTCCATGTTTAGTGAAAACGATTTCTCCAAATCTGGCATTCTTCTGAAGTCTTTCTAAACGAAATTTCTCTCTTCGCTCTTCAGAATTTTTCTGGTGTTTCTTCATAAAAAATAAAATATTATACAACTACTCCGAAACCCGTGTGATACTACTTTAACCGTCAGCTAGAAAGGTGTAAGCGCTGAAAGATGATACCCAACTAGAACAGTCTAACTAGCACCCGGGCCACTCGGCTTGGCTACTACGCCTAGCTGCCATGGACGCCGGGGGTGCCGCAGGTGCCATTATGTCCACGAAATTCAGCGCGGATACGAGAACGCTAGGTTGTGCGCATGCTCATAATTGCGTTGGCACGCACGCACAACGCGACGCTAATTTAAAAAAAAAATTTTAACTTGGAACTACAAGCATACTAGAGACTATTACGCCAGCACCTTAGCTGTAGAAAGAAAGTGTAACTAAATGATGCTCCAAGAAACAGGCCTGAATCATTAAAAGAAAAATATGAACGCAAATGTCTCTCCCGTTTTGAGTCTCAAGAGAACATCGTGCTTGTGTATTATTGCCAACTTAAGAGAATTCTCAGCTCGTAATCTCATGAGAATATCTACAGAGTTGAGAAAGGAATTACTTCTGAGCATTCCAGTTCATGAAATATCCTTCCTGGAACAGACTGGATTTGTAGAGGGAATTGACATGGAAGCAGTGTGGGCTGCTCTTCTAAGAGAAAGAATCCCTCCTACATTTTCTGAGAAGTTGAATATATCTCCACTTACTAAGTGCTCCCAGAGCTCACGGCAGAAATACATGGAAACTTTGGCATTTATAATTCTGAATAAAGTTTGGGACAAAAACACAAACACTAGCCATTACCAGCTTGCTTTAGACTTACTATTCTCTGTACATTATTGCTTAGGAATCTATAACTGGAGAAAATTACTGGTAATTTATCCACACTTGAGGAAATATTTCTACTCGTTTCCACCACCAAGGCAGTACATTGTTGTTCCAATAGATTACTACAACAAGTATTACAAGAGTATTTCTGATGTGCAGTTAATCAGCTTACTACTGGATGGTTGCCATTTCCAACCAACTCAAATTAATTTATTTGCCCCTTCATTTGTTAACACACACCTTTGGAAAGAAATTAATCATCCCTCGGCATTTAAAAGTTTTCGGCGATTTCTCACCACAGCATCTAGTCTTTGGCTTTGCTCATCGGGATCAACCGAACATCAATTAGATACTGATACTATAAATAAATTTCCACAGGTTCTTTCCTTTATTATAGTTGAGATGATTAAAAGGAGTGAATTGAAACATTTACATCTCCAAGCACCTGACGCAAGATCCCTGTCACTCCTTCTTGATTCAATCGCTGGCCTTCTTGCCACTTTGAGCAGCTACCAAAGTAGACGAGTCAAGAAATGTACTCCTTACAACAAACTTAAGGAGCTAACTCTAACTCATGACTATCAACCACCACAGCAGGTGGTAGTCGATACTTCATCGCTGACCTGCCTTTTTCGAAATGCTGCAAATATTGTCAGCTATCAGCCTCACCTTAAAGAAGTAAACCTGGGAGGAATCAAATTTACCTGCAGGGCTCAAAATTTAAAAGACCTCATCACAGCTTTAGTGCAGCACGTGAATAAAGAAAGTGGGAGTATTCTAACCTTTAATGCCTGCCATATGATGCTGGACTTCTTTCTGCTGATCATTGAGACCTTCCTGAGATCCCAAGTGTTTAATGACCAAGTTTTAAATTTATCTAGGGTCATAGTGGAAAAAGCTGCAATTCCAAAGCAATCCGAGTTTTGCACTTCCATCATCAGCATGTCAGAGGAATGCTTCAACTTCAAGTATTACAAGATTAGCGACATGTACTTGCCCAGTTCCACTGGTTTCTGGCTTTTATACAAAGGACATCAGATTCGACTGCACACGCTTGAGTTGCATGGTGTGAGGGTGGACTCTGGATGCAGTCTTTTAAATGAAATTGCCAAGCACCCTAATTTCAGAGTCCGGAAAATCTACCTGTCCAATATTGATATACCGCATTGCTACATTACTGTAGATGACTTTCAGCAACTTCTAGTAAAAAAAGATCTTGAAGTATTGAGCATCAGTGACTGCAATATAGGAGAAACTGGAGTTTTGCAGGACATTACAATAGCTTTCAGTCTTCTTTTGAGCTACAGGTACACCTTGGTGTCAGTTCTAACTCTCAAAGACAACAAAATGGGTGCTGAAAGTGATGAGATACTCCAGAATTTTTTTGCAGCTTTATTCAGCATGCGCAGCATTCAAGCATTAGGCCTGGACATCCGAAGCAACCAGCTGAAACCTCAGCATTTCAAGATCATGGTGTCAGAGTGGAAGAGATGTGCTGGGGATAAGAAATTGAGACAGCTACACTGTCAGGGGAATGAGGTAGCACCTAATCAGAAATTTGAAGTTGGAGAATTGTCGCATTGGACTTTTGTTTGAATTTATGGCATTTGGTTCATCTTCCCTTATTTTATCAAAATGAATTTATTTGCTTGTTTGTTTGTTTTGTTTTTGTTTTTATTTTTTTGCAATATAGAAATGAGAATTAGAGACGAGAGCTAAATTTTTGAGGAGCTTGTAGGAGTCACTGCAGTAAATAAGCTCCTCCATCTGATATACCAAGGTAAAGTGACGAAAAATCGCCCTACAAATCTCGATTCTCTTTTTTTGAAAATATCAGAACGTGTTCCCATGAATGTAGTACAGCTACAACAGAGATATATTACCGTTTATGGTAATAATCTCGCGTTATAACACACATTCAAATTCGTACTGCAGCAACGGACGGAAAGAAAGCGTGATCTGGATTGCTTAGAATCGCGGACACAAAAAAGCTGTCGCGAGGTAAATAATTGTTTTAAAAATTAGAACGTATTGGGTGTGCTGTCCAGGCGTTTTGGCTTAACGAAGAAAATTACGCTAGAAAATTGCATCTGGAGTCGCCTGAATAACTACTAGAATCTACCAGATAATGTCGAGGATATCGTCTGAGCTAACTCTACAAAAGGCAACTAGTCTATATGTTCTTTCAAACCTGAGAAGCTTTTCTACCCGTACGCTCTCAATGCTACCGATCCAAATCAGACAAGAACTGTTGCTGAATACTCCTGTCTATGAAATGTGGATTTTGGAGCAGTCTGAATTTGTTGATGGAATAAACATGACTGGAATTTGGGCCTCCATTACAAAACAGAGGATGCCAGTATCATATGTAGACAAGCTTAACATACCTCCCATTGATAAATGCTCTCACTGTGCTAAGAAAAAATACATGGAGACCTTGGGATTTATTATACTCAACAAAGCTTGTAACAATACTGCCAATACCAACTATCACCAACTGGCTTTAGATTTAATATTTTCCGTCCACAATTCCATGAACATCACAAATTGGAGGAAGTTTCTCGGAATGAATCCTTATTGGAGACGATACTTCCATTCCTTTCCACCTCCACGACAACATATTATAGTCCCAACCAAGTACTTCAAGTATTACAATGGGCTGGAAATATCAGATGTTCAATTAATCTCTCTCCTGTTGAACGGTTGCCACTACAAGCCTACTCAAATAAATATTTATGCACCATCCTTTCTAAATACTCACATTTGGAAAGAAATAAAATACCCTTCTGTTTTGGAAAGCGTTAGAAGGTACTTTTCCTCTGCTGAGAGCCTGTGGTATTGCTCGTCTGGTTCTGTAGAGCCAATATCTGAAGCTACTACTGTGAAAGCATTCCCTAACATGCTGTCGTTCATAGTTACAGAGATGATCACTTCCTCTGGTGTAGGAAGTGAGATTGGGCATATCCACCTCCAAGCACCTAACGTGAGATCCTTATCTCTTCTCCTTCAATCTATTGCCTATTTCTTTGCCGTTATCACAAACTTTGAAAGTAGTCGAACGAAGAATTGCACTCCTTACAAGCAGTTGAAGGAGCTCACTCTGATGCATGACGAACAGCCACAGCATGTAGCCATTGATATGCCTTCTTTGGACTGCCTTTTTCGCAACATGGCTGACATCATCGTGTTTCAGCCTTATCTAAACAAAGTCAGTCTGGAAGGCATCAATTTTGCCTATATGACGCATAATCTAGTGGCTGCATTTGTCCAGCAAATGAACAGGGGCACAGGAAGTACTCTCTTCCTCAATGCTTGCCATATGAAGCTGGATTTTTTCCAAGTGATTGTCGAAACTTTCTTGAGATCTCAGTTGGCCAGCAACCAAGTTTTGCACCTGTCCAAGGTTGTGGTTGACAGAGCAAGCCTCCCAAAGAATTCAGAGTTGACCACTTCAGCCATCTGCATGTCTGAAGAAGGCTTTAACTACAAGTATTATAAGTTCAGTGACATGCACCTTCCCCATCCTTCCATGCTGCTGCACACGGGGCACCAGATACGCCTGCACACTCTCGAACTGCACAATGTTAGAGTAGACCCGGGTTACAGACTTCTTGATGAGATAGCACAGCATCCAAATTTCAAAGTTAGACACATATACTTGTCCAAAATTAATATACCTCACTGCAATATTACAGTGAAGAACTTCAAAACTCTCTTAGTGAAGACTGACCTTGAAGTGCTGAGCATATGTGATTGTAATATAGGAGAGACTGGAGTCTTGCAGGATATCACAATAGCGTTTAGTCTCCTGTTTAGCTACAGGTACTCTCTGGTGTCTGTCCTTAATCTCAAGGACAATAGAATAGGAGACGAAAGTGACGAGATTCTCCAGAATTTCTTTGCGGCGTTGTTTGGTATGCACGGTATCCGAGCATTAGGTCTGGACATCCGAAGCAACCAACTGAAACCTCAGCATTTCAAGATCATGGTGTCAGAGTGGAAGAGATGTGCTGGGGATAAGAAATTGAGACAACTGCACTGTCAGGGGAACGAGGTAGCACCTAATCAGAAAACTCTCATAGCAGGAATGTCACAGTGGACTTTCTTCTGAATAATGTATCTCTTGGTACAATTTACTTCACGTGACTTAATTCCTAGTTTAAATACTACTATACAGACACTTCTTTACAGATATTGTAATTGCTATTTTACTCAGTATACTTATAAAAACATGTAATTAAAATTCAAAAATGTATGCAGACAAAAAAAAGTAATTGAAAATTTTTAAGAGAGAAAAAACAACTATAGTATTACATGAATGTTAGAGGTGATATTTCTCCTATGGTATACTTTTGCTTGTGTGACATTTCATTCCCCTGACAATGCAGCTGCCGTAGCTTCTTTTCATTCCCACATCTCTTCCACTCAGTCAACATAATGTTGAAATGCTTGGATGTAAATTTATTATTGCGTATATCCAGACCAAGTCTTTGGATACTCTGAATGCTGAACAAAGCTGCAAAGAAACTGTGAAGGTTCTTGTCACTCTCAGCACCAATCTTGTTATCTTTGAGATTAAGAAATGACACCAGGGAATACTTGTCATTAAAGAGGAGACTGAAGGCTATTGTGATGTCTAACAGGACGCCATTCAGACCAATGTTGCAATCAGAAATACTCAGTTCCTCAAGTTCTGGCTTCATTAGCAAGTGTTGGAAGTCATCCACAGTGTTGTAGCAGTGGGGTATGTCGATCTTTGATAAAATGATCCTTTTCACTCTGAACTGAGGATGCTTGGCTATCTCATTAAGGATGTTGCATCCAGGGTCTACCCTTACATTATGCAATTCCAAAGTGTGCAGCCTGATCAGATGAACTCTGTGAAATAGCCAGAATCCAGTGGGATGAGGAAAATGCATGTCACTAAATTTGTAATGCTTGAACTTATAACCCTCCTCAGGTGCACTGATGATGGAAGTGAAAACTTCTGATTGTTTCATTATGGTGGTCCGGTCTACCACAACTTGTGACATGGACAAAACTTGATCATTGAACACCGTAGATCTCAAAAATGCTTCAATTACCATCTGAAAGAAGTACAGCATCATGTGGCAGGCCTTGAAGGACAGGGTGCACCCATTTTCTCTGTTGAGGTGCTGGACTAATGCAGTGACAATGCCTCTCAAATTTTGGGTTGCACATGCAAAGTTGATCCCTCCGAGGTTGATTTCTTTCAAATAGTACTGGTAAGTGATTACATCAGACATGTTTCTGAAGAGAAGGTCCAGTGAATACATGTCCACAGCTACATGTTGTGGCTGTTCTTCGTGGCAGAGAGTGAGCTCCTTCATTTGTTTATACGGAGTGCAATTTTTAGTGCGAATACTTTCATAATTCGTAAGAACTGCAAAGAAGTGTGAAATGGAATGGAGGAGGTGAGAAAGCGAAGTTACATTCGGAGCTTGCAGATGTAGCAGTTTCAGTTGGTTCCCACCTCCTGGTGATGTTAACATTTCTGTCACAATGAAGGACAGCATATCAGAAAAGATCTTCAAGTGAGCCTCACATGGCTTTTCCATGCCTCCAGACGTGCAGAACCACAAATTTTCTGTGGTCAAAGTAAATCTTCTAAATCGCTCCAGAACTGACGGATAAGCAATCTCTTCCCAAATGTGGGTCTTGAGAAACGATGGAGCAAATATGTTCATCTGAGTGGGATTGTAGCAGCACCCATCCACAAACAAGCTAATGAGCTGTACATCCGATACACCACAGCTTTCTTCTGTGTCATAATACTTGAAGTACTTTGTAGGGACAACAATGTGGTGACGAGGAGGTGGAAAGGAATGAAAATGCTTTCTCCAGTGAGGATTGTTCCCCAGGAACTTTCTCCAATAGCTGACTCCCATGCAGTGGTGAACAGAGAATATTAGGTCCAATACAAGCTGGTAGTGGTTAATGTTGGAACCATCATTCCAAACTTTATTGAGGATTAAAAAACCGAGAGTTTCCAAGTATTTTTGCCTCATGTTTGGTGAACATCTGTTGAGAGGGGCTACATTAAGATTATCAGCAAATTTTGAGGGCATTCTTTGCTTTATGATGGAAGTCCATACTGATTTCATGTCAATTCCTTCAACAAATTTTGACTGCTCCAGAAACCACATTTCATGGACTGGTATGTTTATCAGCAGTTCATTTCTTATTTTAATTGGGAGCATTGATAGAGTTGAAATGGAGAAGTTTTTTAGATTTGATAGTATGTATAAGCATGACGTCTTCTGTAGACTTAAAATAGTCACTTCAGTTGAAACTTTTTCTGACATCAATGGGATTGTTCTATTGTCCTTGCTGTTAAACACAGAATATTATTTCAGTACCTTCAGCTAAAATGCTGGCGTTGAAATCTCGATACGACAAAAAATAAAAGACTAAATTTTATTCAGTGGATACATAGATATTCAAATCGTGTCAAGAGGTACACCTACGCATTAAAAAGACCGCGCGTTGCTTTGTCGGCAGTTTATTCTTTGTTTACACGCAACTATTTTTCTGCAGTGTTGTAGCTGGTATTTCCCTCCTCCAACCTCGTTAAAATTGAAGTCATTTGTAAATGCATCGTATTGTATTTCTCCTTGTAATTGTTATTTCTCAACTTATTGGGTAAAGTATGTCAGATTTCCAGATTAACTGCAAAGCGATCCTTTCCAACTCAATCCTCGTATCTTACAATTGGGTGTGGTTATCCCTTGTAAACAAAAAAAAAATGGCTTTCTTTGATGACCCCAAAGTGCTAACCGCTCACTTAAGGCATTCATTCATCACCAGCGATGATACAGGTACATGGTAGCTTTGCATACTAGCTAATATTAGACTCCAAATATTCATTGTATTGCTTAGGTATGTGTGAACTAATTATGGTGAATGAAGATTTGGACACAGAAATTAAAACAGACCACAAGTTCTCAAAGCGGTCTCTCCGTCTACAGAGGAGGTGAGCGACTTCTAGCCTTGTAGCCTGAAGTGAATGACGAACTGTAGCTAAGTATTATGTTTAGTTTGCATATTTCCCAACCCTAACTAACTTTTAAAGATTAGGGTGCATAGCTTTTTTAGCATTGATGTGTTGATCATTTTTATACTACAGATTGGTAGTGTATGAGCATCAGTCGAAAGAGATTTAAGCATAGTTGCTAAGTTGTTGGAAGAGAAGTTTGGGACAGATAGCATACCCAGAAATGTTTGGGTAGCCACACCTCATTGACAAACTTGACCTCATATTATTGTCCGCACCCCCAATTTCATTCATGAACGTTACAACTCTCCAATCCATTTCTTGATGCTCTCTCAGCCTTAAACAAAGACAGCAACTAAAGCTATCTATAGTGTCAGTCACTCTGAGAAAATTGTGTGAGTGGAGCCTATCTAGCCACACAGCATGTGTTATATAGCTGAGTGAGGAGACATGTGTTGTAGCTAGCTGGCCAAACTCCCTGTTAGGACTAGAATATTGGGACAATCATTTCTTATCTTCTCTGTTGGGTGAGACTTGGACGTAATATCGTGAGTGTCCTGACCAAATCTGGATGGTTGGTAACTATGTCACAGCCTGTGTTATTTGTACAGCCGGACACAAGTTAAATTGACGATACTTTCCTATCATGGCCTGATATTTACAGCCGGACACATGAATTGATTTTTTTGCTACTAGTTTTAAAGCAGAGGTCCTGTTTGGTGATCTGTACAGTCAGAAAGACAGATTTAATGCAAAAAAAAAGTGTGGTATTATTTTGAAATACCACAGCAGTGGAAAATTGAAATACTGATCTAATTGTTCACGGCAATCTCTTTGCAACCTCGCTGCACTTTTATCTGCTAGGCAATATTGCGGCAAAATTCCTGGGCAACGCTATTTAGTAATGGTAAGAAAAGTATGAATAATAGCAGAACCAGAATGAAAAAATTTCTTAGACAAAAATACAATTACAAGATTATGGTTTTCTTAACGTGCAGAAATGATTACCTTTGGCTATAGTATGATAGCATGGAAACTGTGGTATTTGGATAAATAGCACTCGTGCGGCAAAACAAATTCACTCGGCTTCACCTCGTGAAAATTTTCTCACTCCGCTCATGCTATTAATCCCAAATACCACTGTTTTCTATGCTATTAGGAGATATAATAGCACCCAAAAAAATTCATCCCGGTTCTGCTATTATTCATACTTTTCTTACCGTTGCTAAATAGCGTTTCCCTGGAATTTCGCCATGACATTGCCTAGCGGGTAAAAGTGCGGCAAGGTTGCAAAGAGATTGCCGTGACCAATCAGATCATTATTTCAGTTTTCCACTGCTGTGATATTTCAAAGTAATACCACACTTTTTTTGTATTGAAAAATGACTTGGCTATGGTATTATATCTCATAATAGTACGCCCGTAAATTGCCCATTCAAAAATGTTTGGGGAAAATCGCTGTTCTATTGAAATTGCACGGGGAAAGTGAAATAGCATGTAACTAAATGGAAGCTAAGTGAATACACGGTAGCTAAGTGACATAGTACGGGTAAGTGCGCATGCGTGCAACTCTAGCCTTAGAAACGTACAGTTCGAGTATCTTCTAGTTGGGCACTATGTCATTCTTTAGCGCAGAAGTTCTACCTGTATTAGTTCAGCAGTATAGGTGGAGCGTAGGTAATTTTCCAGAGGAAGCTAATCCTGAAATACAGAGATAGCTAGTGAAGATACAGTGTAGCTACAGATTATTAAAAAACAAAAACAAAAAACAACAACAACTGGCCTACCATTAGCGAGTGAGCACGGGTCACCTGTGCTATTAGGGATCAATAGCATTCGTTAAGCAATTGAAACAACACTCGGCTTTTCCTTGTTCTATTTCAATCGCGTTACTCATGCTATTAATCCCAAATAGCACAGTTACCTGTGCTATTACTCGTACTAATTGAGGGTATTTGCTTCCAAAAGAAGAATGGATTGTGACTATACATATTTGGTAGTTTGGTATCAAGTGATAGGAGGTTAGCTGAAGTAACTGAAACTGATTTAACTAAAGCATCATAGCTGTGTTTATATTTACATGGTTTCCCTGGTGTGTGTTTTCTGACTCTACCTTTAGCAACAATCCTCCGGAGCAACTTATGCATCACGGAGCCAAGTCATACGACATCCATGCGAGTCCTACGCTGCCTAGGCGACCTCCGATGAAGAACAATGCCAACATGTTTGAAGCAGTAGAAAAGAAGTACGTACAAGCATTTGTAAAATTATGTTTTTTAAACTCTGTATAAGATGAGTAGTAATTATGTCTAGTTATAGAACTTAAGTATTATGTATTGGCGAATTATTATGTATTGTCTTTATTGTTGTTATTACATTGATAGTGGATGATTTGCTGTTTTAAAGTTTGCCCCAAAGCATAAAATCTCCTAGTTTTAATTTTTTCCATTGGTTCCATCAAGTGTGTCACTTGTATCTGTAAGAACAGAAACAGAAGGGGCGTGCCAGTACTTGTGTTGTATCTGACTCCAGCAATTACTTTTGCAACAAGTCTAACTCTCGTGTGCTCTTTCCTTATTTATTGCTCGTGTGATGCAACTTGTGTTGATAGGAAGGCCAGGAAGGGAGTGAAGATTGTGGTGTGGAGCAATGATAATGTCGTCCCATGTAAGTACATAGAACTATAACACTTTACTGCTCGAAACTAAATCATACCAATTTTTATGCACGATGTGTTATAGCAAAATATGGAATATGAATTATGGAGTCTGATTCCCTTCAGTGTGGTTGTATTTTTTTTAAGTTAATATTTTCATTGTTGCTGTTGCTATAACTTGTAATTTATTTTAGTTGACCCTGACATGTTTCCCTGCCGTGAAGTAGTCAAGAGAGATAAGAAAGAGCAGTCTGGCCCCTCCCCCTTGGCTGCTCTACTCGCTGAACATAATAAGATTTCTGCCAACCCTTACTACAAGTTTAGCAAGTTCAATGGAGAGGTCAGGAGATGCACATGCACACACGCACGCACACATGTTCATACTAACACACAGATATGTCCATGCATGTTCATACAAGTACTAACCACATGTACTTACACATGCACACACACTCACACAGGTAAGGTAACTTTAGTTCGTGAATTTGGGAACTTCATTCACTAGGCATAATGCATGCAGATGTTCATTAAATTGCCAAACATGTGTATAAATGCTGATTTAGAATAGGAATAAGTTGAATGCATGTGTGTGTGCGTGTGTGTGCGTGTGTGTGTGTGTGTGTGTGTGTGTGTATGTGTATGTGTGTGTGTAGAACCATGGAATTGGAGTGACCAACACGTATGAGATATTTCTGTCATTCTCCAAGGTAAAGTCTGTATTCACCCACTCGTGATGTTACTGCAAATATTGTCCCTACATATGTATTTATACAGACACCCCTTTTCCCCATGACAGTGACCGTGCTGCGTAAGTATAGAGTATAGTGTATGAGTCTATGTGATCGTGAATTTATTTACAGCATGTGCAATGTTGCTGTGTAGATAATGCTACAGTGAATGAGCTTATTGGCTTGACCTTATGGAAGTATGTAGAATCCACAGACAAGCCTGTGAAACTGGTAAGGTGTGATCAAATTGTGGGATAAGGATTAACCCTTTTATTGGCGTGTTGTAGAAGTCGCTGAGAAGTTACTCTCTTATGATAGCAGATGAAGATGGCGATATCGATACGGATTTGCCTGGTAAAGGGTCACCAAACTCATGCAATTACACTGGTGTCTAACAACACCCAAACATATTATATTCTAGTCTATTATTTCTAATGTAGAGTTGGAGAGGGATGACAGGATAGCTAAGTTTAGATTCAAGCACTTGGGGTTGGTGGAGAAGAGAGGAGTCGCAGAGCCTGACTCGACCCCGGTGTCTCCGCCTAGACCAGTAGTCAGAGTGTGAGTTTCATGTGTGGCTCTTTGTCTGCCAACAGAAATAGAAGCTTAGCTCTAGTTGAAATTTAATAAGGTTTCTCATTTTTTATTCTTACATTGTTGTTATTATTATTATTACAAGTGTTATTATTGTTATTATTATTACTGTTATTATTATTGTTATTATTATTACTATTATTATTATTGCTATTATTATTACTATTACTATTATTATTATTACTATTATTATTACTATTACTATTATTATTATTACTATTATTATTACTATTACTATTATTATTGGTATTACTAAGGTTATTATTTTGTTACTTACTATTTATTATTATTAATACTATTCATATTATTATAGTTATTATTGTTATTATTTTGGTTGTTTACATTTACACTTTATGCAAAATTAGTTTCTTTCCTTTATTAGATTCTATGAGCATGGCGGGTTTTCCACTCTGGCCATTGACGACTCCAGAATTGACATGGGAGAGATCCTGTCTCGGGTCATAAGGAAGAGAAGGCTGCAGATACATGGTGGCTGGCTGTTGTGTTGTTGTTTGTAGTATGTTTTATTTGTGTGTGTGTGTGTGTGTTATTGAGGCTATGAACTAGAGAGAAAAGATAATCCAGGATTTCCAGTGGACCTCAGCAGTACCTTGGAGTCCCAGAGGACTCTGGATTTCAGTCTAGTCAAGAACTTAGGCAAGCGCAATAATTAAGAATAGCAACATTCTGTAGGATTCCTTGTTGTTACTTAACCATCCTCACTTTAAACCATTACATTAGCACAGTTTTTTTGTTTGTTTTTGTTGTTGTTGTTGTTTGTTGTTGGGGGGGGGGGGGGGGGGAGGCTACATTTAATTGGCGAGTGAGCGTAGCAAGCGAGACACTTACAGGGGTAACACAATCGAAAATCGGGGATGTTTGTTTACTTATTTATTTGTGTATAATATGTATGGACGTACGTAAGGCATTTTTGTACTTTGACCCTCGCGTTTTTGTGTTAGTTCGGTTGTTGACCCCGTCCCAAACTTCACTAAACAGAATCCTCTGTTTATCGATCAGTACCCGTATCACCCTAGAAATTGAATTGTTTACCTTTTTGAATTCTTTTACTGGTGCAGTTAAAACGTGAAAACTTACAGGACTTCCATTTCTATTCGAGTTAGTGGCGGTGGTAAGTCAATGCGCTCTTGGTCATGGTTATAAGCCGTGCGCAACAGTATTTACCTAAAAATGCATTGTCCACTAGACGAACCACGAAGGTAAGTCTTGCGTAGGTATGTTCAGTTGTGTGAAAGTATTGTGCGTTACAACTACTATTAAGAATATCACAAAGAAAATTTTAAATAACGTGATTTGATTTTGTTGCTTCTTTTTCAATTCAAACTGTTGCGGGAGCGGTTACTATGACATTGAAACCCCTTTAGCTCATACGTAATTTAAAACTCGACTTTATTTTAATAGCTGGAGTGTTAGTTGTTAAAATCAAATTTAACAATAGTGTAGTTTAAGGCTCGCTCGCCATTTGTGCTCAAGCACACCACTAGTTATACATATATATGTGTGTGTGTGTGTGTGTGTGTGTACTATCAAGGACAGCTCTGGTACTGAAGTCAGGGGAGAGTCCTAAACTAATGTATTTAATTCAATTAAGTGTATTAACGTATCCATGCAGGGCGTCCAAGAATGCCGTCTACAAACAGTAAAGGAGAAGATACTTCAGACTTGCCAGATGTGAAGGATGAACTCACTTTCTATCAATACAAGGTGGGTGTGGCATTTAAGGTCAAATACATGGGACTTGTACTACTAGATGTGTTGATTGACTTATGGTTTGTTTATTATATTTGTTTTGTTGTTGTTATTGTTGTAGCCTTACAATGTGATACTAGTGAACAAAGTCAGATCCAACTCAGAAGTCATACTAGGTATGTATGTGTGTGTATAAGAATGATTTGGCACGAGTGTGTGTATGTTAGTGTAAGTCATGACGAGTAGTCCATAGCCTAACATAGTGACAGCAAAAGCTGCGAATAAATGATTGTATTATGCGGAATACAGTAAAACCTCCGAATAGTGACCACATTGGGGACGGGACTTTTGGTCTCTTCTCAGAGGTGGTCCTTTCTCAGAGGTTCTTTTGTAAATGTCATTAACTGATAGCTACCTTAGCTATTTCTCCACCACATTTATCTATACTTTGATAAGGATGTGCTGCCACTGGAGATGCAATTTTCTGTAAAAAACAACAACAACAACAACAACAACAAAACTTTCCAGAGTAAGGGGATAGTTTGAGGCTGTATTTGCAACAAACCACACCAGTCTATATTTTTGGTAGCTAGCCAGGTGATTTTTCCTAGTCTCTAACACTTGCTGTCCTGTGGATATTGTTTCTTGCACTTTTTGTTCAGATGAAGATTAAAATAGAAGCATCAAACTTTCAGCGAGCATTTAGCGAAGACCTTTTGTCCGAGACAAAGTTGGTTACTGTGAGAAGTAGTGTAGTATGCTATTTGCATTTAGTTACACTTTTCTTACTCGTGACCGCAATCTTTCAAATTTCAGTAGGTGTGGTCTTTGGTTGCTCATAGAGGGGCGAATGTATTTATTTTGAGCAAGATGGGGCCGAGAAATTGGTTGCTGGTCGGAAATAAGAGGTGGTTGCTTCTCGGAGGTTCTATATGCACTAATTTGTTGTAGTTGCAATCGGGGGCGCATGATTTGGTCTCTCCAGAGAGGTTGGTCGCTTCTCGGAGAGGTCGTTAATAGAAGTTTTACTGTAATAAGTATTCACTTATCCATCCAATTACTCATATACTTTGTTTGGGGTATAATTCTATATCTAATTTCCAGACTAACGCGGCATGTGGTGATTTTTTCTAGAGACAAACTGTACTATTTAGCTATTTACTGCATTCCTTAATTCTGACCTGCTGGTACATATGTATAAGTCCTATTCATAGTTCTTACAAACTGTTAATGTGTGAGTGTGTGTATGTTTCATTTTTTCTTGTTTTTTTGTTTTTGTTGTTATTTGTGTGTGTGTGTGTGCGTGCGTGTGTGTATGTGTGTGTGTGTGTGTGTGTGTGTGTGTGTGTGTGTGTGCTTGTGTGTGTGTAGGTATATCCGGTGATCAGGTAGAAGTTGAACCAGTCGGCCATTCCAGAGCTATCTTCAGATCGAATAAATCCCAAAAACCAGTAAGAGCTTTTACTATAATAATGTGTAATAATACAATAAATGACCAAACCACGCCCAACTAAAACATCTTGAATGATTTAATACATCTTGACAGCATCAACTTTTATTAATATAGGCAAGGTCACTAAATTACGATGCTTTAACTTTTCATTTATTTTTTGTATGCTCCACTCGTTAAGTTTATCTGCTTGCACAATATACCTTGCTGGGTCATATCGCAAGATAATTAATGCAATAGACTCATTTTTGTATAGTCATAGCTTTTACACAAATGAACTGGTAAGCCTTATCACAATATTATCCTAAAGTCTCCTCCCTTGCAAATTATCATTTTTGCTAACTGTATACAGTACATGTATGTCAACACACTGTCGCATACACATGTGATCTAAGTTCCTGCTACATGTATCATACTTGCGCAACTCATCTCTTCTAAAGTGATGAAGAAGAAGGTGGCCTGTTGACGCTTTTCTACATAAGGCCGTGGTTACACTCATTAGGCCTAAAGGGTCAGGTAATAAATTCTGACAGACTGGATGTTGTTGCGTAGCAACTATGGTTGGGGGGGGGGGGGGGGAAAGAGCATCTTCAGTGCCACACCCACTTAGTAAAATCGATGTGGCCTTGGTCATATAGGCAACTCTGTCTTCTATGGCCTTATATTAGTGATGATGATGACTATTATTATTATTATAGTGATGGTCTCTATATTGATAGTAATGACTGTGACAGTGATGATATTGATGATGATGGCTATTATTATGGTGATGAATGATGATCATAACTAATATGACTTACGATATGATGATGATGATTATTATTTTTATTATTATTATTATGATTTCTATAATGATAATAAAGAGTATGACAATGACAGCATTGATGGTAATACAGATTTGATGACAAGTTATGGCATTGAGTGATTTGTGTCCAAAGGTTACATATGAAGTGAAGAAGATCTGCTGCTGTGAAGTCATCGATGACAAGAATCCTTCCAAGAACATCTTCAGAATAGTCAGGCAGTCCAAGGATGGAAGTTTCAAGAACTTAGACTTTGAAGCTCCATCTGCTATCACCAGTATGCACTGCTTTACTTTCCGTGTGCTTTGGGTTGTTTATTGGGTAGATTCGTTTGGGTGGGAGGGGGAAGGAGGGAGGAGGGAGTGGGGAAGAAGGAAGAAGGGGAAAGGTTGCGGTGAAGAAAGAGGAAATAGTGATTGGCAAGGAATTAAACTATTATACTCTAGTTTTGTTCCCTCATTATTACTTTTTATTATTATTGTGATTTATTTTTATTTTATTTATTTATTTTTTTAGCACGTTATGGTATTTTTGTTTATTGATTTATTTTAGAGGAGATAGTTCGCAAGATGGTGTTGATCCTAGACGGTGTCAATGGAGGTGCTCGAGTAGAATATTTGGAATGGAGAGAGGCTAGTAAAACAAGAAAAGGAACAAAATCAATTATTTAGAATCATTTAATGTCACAATTTTAATTCTGTATAATAAAAAAATACGATTCAATTTTTTTAATTCTGAAGATTATATTAAAAAAAGACAATCTATATATATTTTTTATTTAGGGGCAAACAATTCTATTTCTCATGCTTACAAAATATGACGTGTAATGAAAGTGCAAGTGTTTTTCAGTGTTGGGTGAAGCCCTGTAATTAAGAGCTTAAGTCCAAGATTTTTAGAGCTTAAGAAGCCCAAGCCCATCAATTTTGAATTGGACTTAAGTCCAAGCTCAAGTCTTTATTTAAAGGCTTAAGTCCAAGCTCAAGCTCTATTCAGAAGTTGAAATTCTTTATTATCATTTTATTTGTGAAAGAACATTGAAAATTACATAATTCAATAAACAAAAAGGAAATGACTTTATCAACTTAAAGTTTTAAAATTAAACTCCTTTAGCTGAACTTCACAAGTTATTCCATCATAATGTTGCAATTCCTTCAAAAGTTGTTTGCACTTTGCTTAATGCATCTACTATATAGCTGTGCTAATAACAATATTTTGCACTTACCTGGCTGTTGCTAATAGCCTATTTGGAAAGTGTTATTGTCTATTTTGCTATTAATCAGTTGAGCTAGCTCAAGCTCTTGATCATTTTTATGACATAGGGCAAATCTATTTTGACCAATTGTGATCAAGACCGGTGTTGGGTCAAGCCCAGTTGAGCTTTAAGCCTTTTTGAGCTTAAGCCCAGGTTTGTCAAGGGCTTGAAGCCTAGGCGTATACGTTCAACGACATGCGTCTGCGCGTGCTAATGACAATTTCAAAGCTCGCTTTTTCGCTGGCTTTTAATTCAGTGGGAACCATTTCTCTAATTTTTTTTATGTGTGTCTGTATTCGCTGACCCACCTACAGCTAATAATCATTTGCTGTGAATTCATTCACCGAACAGCTGATATTGCAAAATACTCACACGGCGCATGTGCAGTTGTAGACAAGGGGCGGGTTTGCGGTATTAAATGGTTCCACCCCTTTCGGCACACACCCCCAAATTTTTCTCAGTACAACTCATCGTAAAATGTATTAGCAGCTATTGTGCTAGAAATAGTCATATTCTAGAATAGCTGGAGAAAAAACTTTGAAATCTGCTTTGAAAGGAACTGCAACTAGGACAGAATCGATTGGAATTTATCGAGCGTGAAAGCGCTGCAGCAAACCAGCCCCACCCCCTCCTGCCGGACGACTGGAAATGAGGTAATTTTAAGATTTTTTTTGCATAATTAAAATAATAGAGAAAATCAAGACTCATTAATTGTTGCATGATTTCTCAATGATAGTAGAAAAACATAAAATGAAAAGTAGCAAGTGAAACTATTAATGAGATTCATGCTAAAGAGCTGCAGCCACAGCTCTATGAATGCAGTTCATACATATAAGTGGGTGTAACCACATTAGCATATGCCACACCCAGAAGTATAGTCACTCCCCCTTTTGTTTAATTCATGTAAATGACTCTGGGTGGCACATTACTAATGTATAAGATTCATAGCCCAGGAAATGCACATTCCTGACTTACAGAGCTGGAGGTTGTGAATATTTTTGATACGCATGGTGATAGTTTATTATCTTGAGAGCGTGCTAGCTTCCCTAAATAAGGGCATAGGTGACACTGCCTTAGCTATTTTTGTTATTATTTTTGGCTAGGCTTGGTGGGTCATATTTCTTCAAACCCCTACCAAATATTGTATTTCTCATATCATCATATTGTAATTGTGCCTTACCCGAATACAACATGCTAAACTACAATGAGAAGGGAAATGTATTATTGAGAATTGCAGATTGTAACTTCAGGGTCACCCTACTATGTAAGCCAAGTGTAAGCACATATACAATAGTTAAATGTGTCTTGCTATCCCCACAGGTTAGAAAATGTGAGTGTCAAATACGTTTTTTATAGGATAATTCTGGAAAAATACAAAAACAAAAAAACAAAAAAAACAACAACAAAACAAACAAACAAAATAGTAAAACCACTAGCTTTTTGCATACAATTATGGCTCAATTATTATAGAGATATTTACGAGTTGTAATAATCAGCAGGGTGTTCAAAGGAACGTGTGAAAGTCATTCCCGGTTAAAAGCAAATTTTCTCACTCCAACAGCCAATATCATGTTAATTTAAACTTAACCCATTGTTTTGATTTCTTCGGTAAGAAGTTTCAAACGACATTAGGTTAAGTTTTAATTGGCGGGCGAGCGAACACTATCAGAGGTAACTCAATTGAAAATCGGGGATATTTGTTTATATATATGTTTGGACGTACGTAAGGCATTTTTGTACTTTGACCCTCGCGTTTTTGTGTTAGTTCTGTGGTCGACCCCGTCCCAAACTTCACTAAACAGAATCCTCTGGTTTATCAATCAGTACCCGTATCACCCTGGAAATTGAATTGTTTACCGTTTTGAATTCTTTTGCAGGTGCAGTTAAAACATGAAAACTTACGGGACTTCCATTTCTATTCGCGTTAGTGGCGGTGGTAAGTCAATTCGCTCTTTGTCATGGTTATAAGCTGTACGCAACAGTATTTACTTGAAAATGCATTGTCCACTAGATTAACCACGAAGGTAAGTCTCGTGTAGGTGTATGTCCAGTCGTGTCAAAGCATTGTGCTTTATAGCCACTACTTAGCTAAAGAATATCACAAAGAAAACGTTTAAATAACGTATTGTTTTGTTGTTGTTTTATCCCTTCAATTCAAACAGTTGTAGTGAGTTGTTCTATGGCACTGAAATCCCTTTACCGTGTATGCGTAATTTAAAAACTCGACCTTATTTTCAGTCGCTTCAGTGTTAGAAGTCAAAATCATTCATACAAAAATAGTATAGTCTTTAGGCTCGTTCGCCATTTGTGCTCAAGCACATAACTAGTTAACATAATATTGGCTGTTAGAACAAGAAAATTTGCTTGCTAATATTAATTAAAATAATTGTATATTAATTAAAATTATTGCATAATAATTAAGTAATGTTTTCTTATTCTGAGGCAAAACCTAGACAAAAAATACACTGTTTACTTTGACAGCATATTTTTGCTCGGTCACTAATAAATATTGGTTCTAGGATTTGAATGCATGCCTATCTGTCATGAATATTAGATGTAACACCCTATTAGGATCTTGGTGATGTGAGCACATGCATGCCCTGTGTGTATATAATATGTGTGTGGTATTTAATACCAGTAATAAATGATGCTGGTTTCTCCCAACATCCCTTTCAGTACTGCAACCATTGAAATAATAATAACAATAGTAATAACGTGGAAGCTATATTTATTTTTCAGTTGGGCTGTATAACTTATTAGCTCTAGCCCTCGTAGTAATAAGTAATTTAGATAACTATAGCTAAAATTATTTATTAAGTATTAGAATAATTGTCTTAGTCATGGTTTATTTTGTACATTTTAACAAACAAAAAAAGAATATAAATATCTGTAAACAATGTTTCAGGTCCGTGGAGTCTTCATCTAACTTAAAAAAAGTGAGATTAGAAAATCATAAAGCTGCATTGACTGTACGGTTTTAGCTCGGGGAATTTGGGAAATTGTAGCAGAAACGTCACAAAAAAACATGAGCAAATGAAAGATGAAAAACTGAAATGAAATATACAAAAACTAAAACAATACCAGACCAGCCTGGATACCAACTTTTCCCAAATTTAAGCAGAAAAAAAAGATAAAAACAATTACTTCCTCAGTCTTTAGGTTTGAGATAAACGATAGCATTGATGTCTCTACATTACTAATCAAATCAGATAAACATATATGTGAAGATAATACTTACCAGTTCCCTTTCATGTTACATAGCAATTATGTATACTTCAACTGGTTGGTACACTTGAATCCAGGCAAAGTTAAATTTAACAATCCAGTGTGTCTCAAAGTGGGTTGCATGTGATATAACATACTTCACCTCAAATCAAGTACTAGCAATTATTATTATTATTATTATTATTATTATTATTACTATTGATTCAGCCATTCTTGGCTGAAATAATTATAATAATGGCAAATTTTCTCGTTTTTTGCAGCCAATAATTAAAAATATTATTGGCTTAAAAAACAAGAAAATTTGCTATTACTATTATTATCATTATTCTAAATTGTTCTGATGTAATCCTAAAAAAACAAACAAGCATATACCTGTTTAGTAACAAGTGCCATGTTGCGTGAAAAGAAATTGGCAAAGATGCTTCAAATAGATGGCCAGATTGGATAGTATAATCAGTAAGGTAAGTATAGACATAATAGCTATCCTTTATCTTGACCAAAAGAGTGTGACTATAGTTATGTGGTTCAGATAATCATAAAGATATACTCTGACCAATAAATTCACAAATCCTACCATCTTGCTAAGAATTTTAATTCCATTCATAGCTAGCTTTATCTGATAATGCTATACTATTGAATTCCTCAATTCAATTTTTCTCCATATTATTTTATGGATTAAAAGTGAATAACAGCCAAAAAAAGAAGTGATGAATGCATACATTAAAAATAAAGTCGATTACTAAAAAAAAAGAAAAAATAAGAAAAAAAAAGAAAAAGAAAAGACATTAATTCAATAGAATAAAAAGTGATGGTGGTTGACAACAGATATATAAAAAAAGATTGGGACCGGGTGCCGTCTGCATAAAACTAAGGAATTAAAATTTCAAAAGTTTGTAGATGTCGTCCATACGTGATTGGCATGTCGAATAGTGCATCAAGTAAAGTTCAATTGCAGAGTAGAAAGTAGAATTTTGTGTCTTTCGTGTCGTTTGGTGTCACCTGTGCTTTTGCTTTTTTGAATACGTGTAGTCCTTTGACCATTGTCGAACAGAAGGTTGTCTAGCTACTTTCGGGGCCAGAGAAAGAAGAGAGAGGTGAAGCACATTCGTCGAGACTGGAGATAGAGCTGATTCTACGACCTTTCACTCTCCCTCCACCTCTTGGTTTGCGGGGCTTCAAGTGAATTTTGACATGCTTGGAGAGATGGTCTGAGCGTGTGAATTTCTTGCCGCAGATGGTGCAGCCGAAAGGTTTCACTCCTGTGTGCTTTCTCTCGTGCCTCGCCAGTTCATCAGATCTGGAAAATCGCCACTCGCATCCCGGCCAGTTGCAAGCAAAGGGTCTTTCTCCAGTGTGTCGACGAAGGTGGGCTTTCAGGTGAGAGCTCTTTGAGTAAGCCTTCTCACAGCCTGCGTAAGTGCAGTAGTAGATTTTGTTGGTGTCTAAAAGGGATGAAGTTGGGTCGCTGAGACTGTTTTCGTCTGGAACACCAATAGGTGAAGATGGAGGGGATGAGGTTGAAGTGACTGCTATGGTACTAGACAGAACCGAACCGTCTTTGCTCTCCCTTTGACCGTCCTCTTCAGTCTTTGCTGCCATTTTGACGTGCTTCACCAAGGTGCTCATTCTCCTACTGCTAGCTCCAGGTGCAGACTTCCTGCGAGTCTTTCCCTCCCCATTTTTAGCCCTTGATCCTTTTCTTTTGGATGGAGGTTTCAAGGGCAAGGTGTTTACGGCAATCTCAGTTTCAGCTCCAATGGGTGGTAGTGGCATTAGGAAAGCCTCTGGAGAGTGGGCAGCTAGATTAAATGCTTCTTGTGCCAAAGCTTGTTCAGTGTCCATTGCACTTTCAAAGTCAAGGTGCAGGGAATCCAGCAAGTTAGATTCATACAGCTTGGCTGCTTCACTGATAGGAGGCAAGTCTTCGAAAACATCCTCGCTCAGATCCGCTAGAAGGTCCATATTCGGGCTATAGGGAGCACTGGAAGTGGTTGAACAACTGCTGCTACGGTACGCAGCGTGGCAGTGTTCGACAACACCGAAAGGGTCCGGGCTAGCCACCGTGGAGCTCACTGCGACAAGGTCCGCCGAAGTAACTGCACAGAGCGGTGGAGGAGGAGGGAAGTGCGCATGCGGGGGTGGGTAGGAGTTGAGACGGACCGGTGGGCCGTGCGGGCCCATGTCGAGAGAACGGCTGACGACGATTTGCTGGGAGATTGATGGGACGACCGTAGAATCCATGTTGTACGCGTTGCTGACTGGTGGAAGGAGAGTACAGTGCACGTTTTGGTAGTTCATTATAGGCTCGAGTTTACACGCCATTCAGACTGCTCGAATTTGAATGGCTGAAAAGCGTCCGAGTCCTAGGTAGACTGCAAAGGGAAAGGAGAAAAGAAATTCGATTCGTGACTTTAGATTGAGCAGTCCTTTTATATACCTCCAGGAGCTGTTGCACCTCAGAAGTATCAGGAGAAACTTAAAGTGGAGAATTGAATGCTTCAGCTGGCCTATCGGCTTTTATAAGATCGCGCAGGGCTGAGGTCGCCTGGAACTGGTGCGCGGCTGATCGCGATTGTATCCATAGCAACCTGCGGAAGCGTCTGCGGAAGCGTGTGCGCAACGAATGCACGCGAGATAGGCACCCTTAGCAAACCACCGAGCTCTGTAAGCTGTACTTAATTGACTCGGATCAGATAAGAAAAGAACGTTCCCCCTTTTGTGTTATGATCAGCAGACCAGAAAGAAGCATTCCACTGCTCTGGAACCCAGTTCAGAAGCAGCTCACAGCTGCAGTGGTTTATGTGGCCAGTACTTATGGGCTATTAGTAGAGGAAGCCCTGAGAATTAGATGCATAAGCCTATCATTATCATAATCTGTGAGGAATTTAGTATATATATCATCAAAGTTAATTGCTAAAAAATAAAACAGTTGTGAAATAAAAAAATAAAATAAAATAACATTCTTCAAAACATATCCTCCTCAGCACCAGCCCCCATGTACTGACAGATGTCATCAAACTCAGCATTCAGAACTTCCTTATTGTCTTGTAGCTGGATGACTGCTGTTGCTCTCTCACGATCTTGTTCAACAACCATCCCCAACTGAATAATAATAATAATAATAATAATAATTAGTGGTGTGCTTGAGCACAAAAGGCGAGCGAGCCTCCCTAGTTAAGTTACATAAAACTACAATATTGTTACATAATTCATTTAACTCCTAATACTCCAGTTAACAAAAAAAAAAACGGTCTAAGTTTTTAATTATATTTATACGTTATATTTATGGGTTCAATGCCACAGTAACCACTCGTCGCAACTAAACATAACGATTGGCATTTCTAAGGAGTTACCCACAGGTTTGAACCTAATCCTATAGACATACTTACTGCTGTAGTAAAAAAGAAAAAAAAAAAAAAAAAAAAAAAAGAAAAAAAAAAAAAAAAGGCTGTGTTAAACTATTCAGTAGCTGTAATGCACCACACTTTCACATACACTTGTTCATTGGACATAAGACTTACCTTCGTGGTTAGACTATTGGACAATGGATTTTCAAGCCAGAACAACACTGTTGCTGGGGCTTATAACTATGACAAATAGAGCATTAATTTACCACCACCACTAATTCGAATATAAAATAAACTCTGGTAAGTTTATAAATTTAACTGTACCCGCAAAAGATTCAAAGCGGTAAACAATTCAATTTCTGTTGTAAAGATCGATAATCCAGAGGATTCTGTTTAGCTAAGTTTGGGACGGGGTCGACCACCGAGCTAACACAAAAACGTGAAATGACGTACATACGTCCACACATATAATATATAAGCAAGCAAATATCCCCGACTCTCAATTTGTTAGCCCTGTATAGTGTCTTGCTCACTTCGCTCGCCAATAATAATAATAATATTAATAATGATAATTATGAGTAATGATGATTTATTCAACCAATAATTAAGACGTTACAGTTAGCGGGCCTCAGGGGTCTGAACATAATAACCAAATTCCCATAATAAGTTTGAATTGCTGGGTTAAATTATCAAACTTAATAAATAAAATATCATTGACTGTAATACAGTGGAATTGCTGTAAAAAATAAAACAAAAACAAAACAAACAAAAAACACAACAAAAAACTTCACGGTAAATTTAGTACATTCTGTATCATTTAAGTAGTAGTAGTACATAATAATAATAATAATAATAATAATATAATAACAATAATAAAAATTGTAATAAATATAATAACAACAACAACCAGAAACAACTGAAAGGCAAGTATTCTATCATTCTATCCTTGTAGGCCTATTGTGTGTCAAGACCTTCCTCCTAACAATATTACACTGGTTACAGCCAGTCCTTAGAGACTGCAGGAGGTCCTGAAGCAAAGGATGAAGAAAAGTCCTTAGAGGTCAACCAGAATCAGTCAACTGTGTCCTGACAGCCAATATGGTGGCCACAAATCAGCAACAGATGCGCCAATGTAGCAACTGGGTATAAGACAATTCCCACTTTTGGTCGGGTTGGGGCTTACTTCTCGTCGGAGCACGGTTCCGGCTACCTAATTGAATTAAGACCAGTGATTCGCATGAAGCAGGCTGCTACGGCTGAGAAAGTTATGAGAGTGCGGTGAACGGGCAAACCAATGGAGGGACTTCATACCTATTATGTCATACAGGCAGATTATTAGTGGTGGAGACCCCTTACCATTTCTAAACATGTCCAGACAATTTATTACAAAACATGAGAAGATGACATTTCCTACCCATCAAACTAAACTAGGTATTTTATGTGTTTACAGATTATAAGAATGGAAGAGAGAATAAATTAGTTTCTTAAAGGTTTAAAATATTTTTGGCAGAAAATATTAATTCTTTGTATTTTACCTAGAAGTGCGATTGAAGGTGGGTGCATTGAAGGATGTCGGGAAATGCCAGCATGCAGACCTCAAGTGCTTGTGACCATATCACCACGGAGACCAAATAAACAATTATTAAGGAGAGGATGCTATTTTGCACTACAAGAATTGACTATAAACACTAAAGTGAAATACTGAAGGTGTTAATAAAAACCAAGGTTAACAATTACTTTTCCTATATATGTTGGATGTATTAGGCCAACACAATTCATGCTAACACACCAATCACACGCACATTTGTACACTTAAGTACACACACACACTTATACACATGGAAAATATATACGAACACATACATGCTTTGTTAATGATGCATGAAAAACAATCGCTAATACTCGCTTAATTTTAAAATAATTTTGCTTTCCCTCAATATTGCATCATAGAGTACATTACGAGGTGACAATGTACATCCCTTGTTCTATTATCAATACCAAATAACTAACAATAGTGATATCACCGAGTTATCGAAACAAGTCATCAGCTACTGCAACGTCTATTGGTCCCCCAGGATGGGACCGTGTGAGGCTTCCTGTTGCCTCCATGTGAACCCAGAGATTGAAGGACTTCATTCTGGTCAACCATGGGACACGCTTTGGCGAACTGTCCGAGCTAATGGCTCTCCTTCTATGAAACCCATAGCTTCCATTGAGGACATTAAACTGACCGTTTGTGGACAACCACATCCAATCTCCCTTCAAAAAATTGGAAAGTTTGCATGCGGCATACATTAAAGTAAAAATGTAACAATTGATCATAACATATGCACTGCACTGGACCCCTGAGTGAGTGCTTAGTTTATAGGTCATACCAAAAACTACAGCAATGACAAAAAAAAAAAAATCAACAACAACAAACAACATACACGACCACTGTAATAAAATATAAGGTGTTTTATAACTGCATTGCTTATATGGTACTTATTGATACGCTATTAGGTACAATTCAACTAGCTTATTCTACCTTATAATAGTGAAAGTAGCTTATACCATACATATATCATAAGTGTAGTGTATTGGTTACAAGGCATTGCTTATAGTGTAGTGGACGGAAAAAATAAATGTTCGCTATTGCAATTTGACGGAATTGTAGTCATGCTTAATGAGACTATCCCTTCACCAAAAAATGTGGCCTATTGTGTGTGTATTGACCGTTATGTGGATTCCTGAAAGAGTGTTTTGATAAATAGCATGCCACATGCACAGAAGGATGAGACGGCTGTGCAGCACAGGAGGAATAAAAATTAATAATCGAGTTTCTAACTATGTCCAGGGCAGGCACTGGCCATTGAGTTTTAAAGGAATTTTAAAATCTGTATAATTAGGCAAGTATTCCAAGTATGCAATAAAAAAGTTCTCTGGCCTCCTCCCCCTCTTTTACTTGGTAAATGATAGTAGATGTTTGTTAAGCTTTGCAGGGCTACCAAATCCATGGAGAGCAGTGGCAGGTGCTGGGGAAGACTGTTAATTGCTGAGAACATATGTGTGAAGTGGTTTTCTGTCAGACTTCCTGGTGTGTTGGTATGTTACTAGCCCTGAGGCTAACCAGAACACCAGCAGCTCATTTGCATACAGGAAACTGGAACCTGATGGAACAGTTTGAACAATAATTTAGTGTGTACACATTGAACCAAATAATGCCTTGTAAATTAATTAGTTGTATACACTTAGGCGTGAATGCCTGGTATGGGCAACACTAAACAAAACTAAAAGAACAATGAACTAATAAAATACCAACAAACACAACCACAACTTTAGTTTCAAAATTGAATATATACTAATTCCAGAGAAGAGTAGTCTATTCACAGTTATAATTTATGAGTATGTAACATTTGGTGCCTTTGAATAATTGATTTGTTGACTGAATATACATAGTGCATGAATGCTTTAATAAGTCCAAGCAATACTATGGAAACAAAAACAAAACAAAAGAGTAATGAACTAATCCAACAGAACCATAACTCAGTTTAAATATTGAAGAAACTAAACCCAGAGAATAGCAAATTTACAATTATTTGATTTTAGAGCAAGATTAAATGTGTAATATAAATGACCTAAAATGTGAAACACATCCCTTACGGTCTATCATGACCTATCACTAGTAGATTGATCTCACACAAGTCACAAGGTGGTCATACATGGACAACAACCAGCACCAACAACATGTTGTTGTTAAAAAAACTCACACACATACACTTGCATACACATGCACATATACTAAGAAACGCACACACGGAACAAAATAAAAGAGATCATATCATCAACCACAAGCCGATCTCCGCCAATCCACCCAAGCCATGAATACAAACAGTATCCCATGCCAGCCCGTGCCACTGGAATCCAGATAAGGCACTTCAAAATCTGATTACAAACTTGGACAGAAAAAGCACGGCTGGAGATCGGAGGCATGGCTGGTGCGAAAATGCCATTCAGAGCTCTAGGGAAGCCACACTTGAGCACTTGTTAATAATATTCATGTTGCAAGTATTGGAAGTGTCTCTGGAGCAGTGCTATCAGTAAACAGGCATGAGGTGGGGAGTTAGAGAATTCATAGGAGCTAAAGCCTGCATTCACAGGGGTAGAGATGGGATTCATAAGGGATGAATGCATGGCAGCCTGTTTGTCTGCCTGAGAGTGGTTAGGATAGTAAGACCGGCACAGATGTCTTCCGTAAGGGCCACAGACCAAACACCGTAAGAAAAAAAAGGCATAATTTAATTAAAAAAAAAAAAAAGAGTATCAAGGTATGCATTTAAGGATTAACAGACTACAATTATCATACATTCAGATTTTCAGTGCGTCTGAATTAAATGAATTAATTACCGATGGAAATGAAGCCATTATGAATATGTTATGAACATTTTAATCCCCTCACGTTGACACAGTCATAACATCAAGTCTATGTTGGCGTGAGAATCATTATGTAATAATACTGTTAGCTGCTACTACATGTTTATGATTCCCTCAGTGGAAGGTGCACTATCAAAGTGGTAAACATAAAACTAATTGCCCATTAAATTTCTACATTAAGGTCCCTTTACACTGGCTCAATCACTAGACTTGAACTAAGCAACAAACTGTAAGTCGCTGCTTTAATATACGAAATTTGAATCTATTTTTACAATTCCCTGTAAAGTATTTTTTTCACAAATAGGAACTGATGGTTATTAATTGTTTAATATTGGCTTTAATAATTAGCTGTTATACATCACAAGTATCATGTCGTTTCCACATACCTCATAAATTTCACTTAATCAATAATTCTGTCTACGGATGTGCTACTACTTCCTGGAATTCTAGTCGTCAATAGAAGATTACTAGAAGTGGAAGTTTACAAATGTGATGAGGTGGTGAATGTGACTTGATCCAGGGTTAATAGAGAGTGGGCCATACAAGTTTGATAAAGCTTAAAACTCCTCTTGAGCTTAGGATCAGGGAATTAAAAAAATAACGACATAAACATTACAAAACATAACAACAAAACAACTATTTGGTCTGTACAACTATTACCAATTTCAGTTGGCGTTAATGAAGCCTAACATGGCTTCTTAAAAAATGCCACTTGTTAAAAATTAGCACTATAATGTGCTAAATGAGTGTTGCATGTTAAGTAACCTGTTCAACAAAAACCAACTCTAGAACAATATGAGAGACAGAACATTTATCACCTTGACACACAATCAGCCGATAGTGTGCAACACACTATGTCAATGAGGAGAGAAGTGACCTCAGATTACAGTAATCTACAGATGTTTAACCATAGGCAAGCTCGTGCTAATAGATCCCTGCATGAACAACTCGAACATTATCTGTCTTAATCTAACTCGAGGAGAGCTTTGCTACCATCAGGTTATCTGCCAGTGAGAAGGACAAGGCACCTGATTGTGGTAGACCGAGCTTAACGAGTTCGTATTGTTTTAGATTGGATAATTAATCATCCTTCTTTGAAGATTGCACATGAGCACTGTAACAAAGTAGTCTCAGTAATTATGTGGCTAAACAGTTTTAAACTAAAGGAATAAAACAGTTCTCTTCTTTCAAACTATGAGAGTTTTTTTGAGTGGATTAGGAACTAATAATTTGAGAGATAAAAATTTATTGGGTCGAGGAGTTTAACAGTAGAGACAAACTTTGTTGAAAATAATTATTTCATTTGGTCCGGTAACTCGTACAACTTGAGGGAATGAGTAAGTGGACACAATCCTATTCAAATTACTATAGTATTAATCAATGAATCTGCTCCTCATCAAATCTTCAAGTGGCACAAACCAGTGTTGACCAAGAACTGAGATCAGAGCCACTGTAGAGCCACTATGGTCACTGACTTAAGGAGTGACAACACTTGAGATGTAACCAGTGGTCTCATTCTGTAGAACAGATAAAGATGGTGGTCTTACCTGACAATTAGCCACCATTACCACTTCGAGTGTGCTCTCTGTATGGGATATGGATTTGAATCACTGGCGACCACCATTACTCATACATATCATGATAAAATAAAATCCTCTCTTCACATGGACTTAATTAAATGATAATTGCAGGGTTTCCCTCATTGGAAACTTGGATAACAAGTGGAGCATAATGTAGTTCTGATACAAGAAACTTGCTGTTCACACACACACACATACACCAAACTTACTTCATGTGGTTATTTCATGTAGCAACTTGAAAGTAATCCTGTCCTTAATTAGGCCAATATATGCAGTGTTTTTGAGAGTTTAGGTGTGAACTTGTCACCTACACCTAGGCATGGAGCTATGTTCTGTATGTATTCTTGGAAGGGGGAGGGGAATTTTAGGGCAAGTCTCCTTCCGCTGCCTGCCCTAAACATTCACTATAAAATGAGTTCATACAATAGTTTTGGACTTCATTTTTAAAATACTTGCACATCTAACTATTCACGTGAGCTTCATTGGATCTATCTTCCCATGATCAGCCCATATTCATGGCAGCCTTCTTCTTGATAGGGTTGGGACAGCCACAACAACACAACACAACTGAGATCACTCTGTACAACTCCATGCATGTGAATCTCATTCTACAAGGAACTCTTCAAGTACAAAGTTCATTTGGTGTTATTAGAAAGGGTGGAGGATGGGAAAGCATAAAAAAAAAAAGGCGAAGGTGTGAAGAGTGGGAACAAGGGGAAAAAAAAAAGGAAGGAGAAAAAAACAAAAAACAAAAAAAAACAAAAAACAAAAACAGAAAAGGAAAAATTACTGTAACACACCACAGGAAAAAACCGACTATGTTGATATGAAGTGATGATAAGACCATGACTTTAGTTAGAAAACTTAGATTTTGTGTGAAAGAACACATTAACTAGTTTCGTTAATTGAATTATTAATTCATATCACTTATGCGGTAACATTCCCCCCTCTTTGACCTTCAAGTCCAGGAAATTCCAATTAAACGAAACCCTGCACAAAGAGTATGTATTGAATTAAGACTGGGAACAGACAACCTTTTGACCTTCATTCTTAAAAAAAAAAGTAGCAGAAGCCAAATCAACCATTGTTGGCTCATTAGCTGCCCTGTGACCGTCTCTCCAGCCCATCTTGCCAGCTTAATGAAATAGAGCGTGCCCAGTGAGGCGAATGCTGTGGGAAATACCCGCGGAAACTTCAAACACATGCAGTAACTGACACTGGGCTTTAGAACACTTGTGACATACTGTGGCTTAAAGCTCTGGCTACATGTGTGTAGTATATATTGTTAAGCTAGTAAAAACTTACTATTGTGCTTTTTGTTATATTTCACTACTTACTGCCATGTCTCATTCCGGTTTGTGTTAATAATGTTACATGTGTATCATGCAAAACAATATTAAATCTATATTTATATATGATTTAGTTTGTGATGAACAATAAAATACTGAAAGTTAAATTAAATAATAGCAACGACTAATACCTAACTACTATTAAATTAATTCCTTATTAATTAGTTGAGGTGTGAAGTGGTAGATACTTATCGTAGTAGTTGACGGCAAACATCTGCTCATTGTGCACGTCTTCATCTCTCCTCCTAGGAGAGTAACACCTCTTAACAACAAACAGGAAGATGAGCAAAAGAAAGGATAAGATGGCCATAGCCGTGTATAACCACACTCCACAGTTCCCCTGGGGCTTTATCCCTTTTCCCACTACTTGCAGTAAGAGTGTCATAGAGACTGACAATATGGCATACACGGAGAAGAGTAAGCCTATGAGCTGGCTTCTCATTGCATATGGCGCTTGGGCAATTACGAATTGGAAGGAAGCAATGCGGGCTAGAAAGAATGCCATGCCAAAGAAAGTCTGAGGGACTATTATCCAGTGATAGTTCAAGGGAAGCCCTTCATGTAGCTTCAGTCCTTGCCTGCTTGCATAAAACAAACAAGTAGCATTGGCACCTGCTGAAGACAAGCTTGCACTCACTTCTATGGCCAGTTGCTGCAATATGCTCAGGAAAAATAGCAAACCTCCCAAAATGAGGTTAAACCAACTATTGGCAAAGGCATTGGCGAAACGTGCACACTTTAGCAGTGCTGGCTGCAGGAGTAGCTTAAAGACAGGAACTAATACGACCACTGAAAAGTGATAGAAATGCTGCACAACGATTCTTCCGTAGCAATTGCTTAAGTATTCCTTCATTGAATGTCCTTCGCATCTTTCAAGATACTTGTCATCTACGTAGTGAAGCATCAGCTTGGCTTGTACGGGACTCTGAAAGGCGTATACTGCCATGACTAATCCGCATGCTGCTACAAGTGCTATTAAACGAAAAAATGTCTTCACATCTTCGACTTGTTCGGTTGTGAAAGGCCCTCCGTACTTGGCCTTGCCAAGGTCTATTCTGGAGTACGGTTTGTCGTCCCAATAAGTGAAGGAGCTTCTCATGCGAGGATGCTTGTTCTTGGCCGCAAAGTGAAGGACATTATACACGAGTCTGAGTGGATTGCTGGTGACTGGCTCTTTGATCAACCAGTGGTTCAGAGTGCCGTCTGAAATCACACATACTGCCATAGCAAATGGAATCAAGAAGAAAGTGACGCCCAAGCTGAGGGTGTCGCAAAAGCAATGTTGCGACAACACTGCGATGCAGAAAGCCAAATCATATGCCCACACATACCACGTAATAAATGAGGAAACATCGGCCGATGAGGCATCGCTCATCTGATCCATGCTTAACTGTATGCCATTGACTAATATTCCAACATAGCCTATGCACACCAGTCCAGTTACAATAGCTTCAATAGCCATTTGTATTGAATGTGATATTGCCATATTGTCATTGATTATGTAGTACACATTGAGAAAAACAGCCACTGAAAATAAGAGTCGAATGGAATAGGAGACCATTTTGTAGCGTCCCAAGTAGACATCAGCCAGCCATCCTGTAACAGGACTGAAGGCACAGCTTATGGCAATGATGAATTGGAAAGACTTGCCTGTTCCTGCTGTCAATATCAATGAACTGATAACCAGGTAAGATACAAAACTCCACAGCAACACTAGAAACACTGCTTTATTAGGAAGGCCTTGAGGCCAAGCCTTCCACGATAATGGACAACTTGTTGCTAAAGCTTTGGACATTTTCTTCATGATAGAGCGCACAGTGTGTGTGTAGTCTAGCTAACTTAGTTTACTGAATGTGAAAGCTTGCCCTTGTTTATTTATATGTGCTGAGTCACTCAGAGTTCCTTGCACATCTAGAATTTTTTTTTAAATCCTGTCCATCCAAAATACATTACCACCAATTTTGTAATAGTAAAGGAATAACAATAACAATAATGATAATAATAACAAAAAAAAAAAGAAGCTAATAAAGATGATAATAATGATAATAATAACAACAACAATAATAACAACAATAATAATAATAATGATAATAATAATAATAATAATAACTAAAAAGCTTATATTTCTCACCTCTCCTTTTCTCCTTCCTCGAACAACCTTAATGACAGAGCTGTAGGATGCCCTGGGAACTACAGTCTCCAGCATGTTCTGGTCTATTCCTGCAAATCAATGAAATATATTAATCACAGCTGCTGTCATGACTGGCACATGCATGTAAAGATGTAGTTTGTAAAAATCCATATCAAAGTGCATAGTAGTTGAAACAGTTCAAGTTTCCCAGAGCAATTTATAAAGGCAGTGCTTTGATGGGTATTATTTACACAATATGTCTTTACACTCGTGTAACTTCAAACAATTCATTATGGTTTAAGTTATTATACACTCTGTCTGCTATCTCCAATAAGGGACTGTTGTTTGTGTCTTGCCAAACAAGATAAACCAAAGCTTACTCATCATTACTAATACTAATTTCAGATTGTATAATTTCTTTCTACCAAAACTTAAAAAAAAAAAAAAAAATTAAAAATTGGGAAACAAAGATACTGACTAGCTCCATGCAAGTTCATTAGCACTTGTTGATGTGTTGATCCGACGAGGTGCCATCAAAAGTGAGAGAAGAATGACCCCGGGTGAAGGGCTAATGACCCCAGCTCAGCTCTAGTCCACACAGATGCCACACAATCACACCAGAACTGCTGACACATGCAACATATGAAACTCTAGGATTAGGACACTGAGTGCCAGTGGAGCATGTTGCCGATGAGTCGACATTCACATGTCAAAGTTCGAACTATCCCTTGAATGGACTATCAATAGATGGATACACAATTCTATACATTGGAGAATTACTTAAGTAGCTTATGAGCAAGGATAGTATATGCAACTGAGGTAAGACTGGTATTATCAATCCTTATAGATATTGCCAATTCAGTGGTCAAACTGAGTTGATTTACTGCACAAAAACAAAAATTACTGAAAGTATTACAGATTATGTATTGAAAATGATTTGAAATTTCATATTATTCATTATAAGTTGTATTGAAATGTATTAAAATGATCTGGAAATTTCATTTTAAGCTGCCTGCAAACTTTATACATTTGACACGTCATAATATATAAGCCATCATTCCTACTTATTCCGTTGCACTCCTTACCCACTCCACCAGCACTGGGAGCTACGTGACCTAAATCTAATAAAACATCCTGTCTAGACCGCACACTCCTCCAGATGTGACAGCTACCTGCGGGGAGAATGAATGGATGAACGAAAACCAACTTCAAAAAACAATTCCGCCAAATTTCTGCACACAGGGATGGTGTCATCCTCCATGTGTCCCAGTTTGGGATGAAGCCAGGTTAGTGGCTCAGGCAGCCTCATAATGGCCACTGGAAGCCTTGCACAGGCACGAGTACAGTTATTTCAAGTGTGCAGGGAGCACCTAATTATTGGCCATTATGTAATACTTAGACACCCAGACTGCCTGGCAGTGTGTGTGCCTTTCAAAGGTTGCTGCTATGCATGGGATGGATCGGTAGGTAAACTCTTCTTATTTAAAACTTTTGAAGACGTTATCGTGTTAAGTGATCTACGATATAGTTTAGCCCAATTCTCCTTTTAATCACACCGTTTATAAATTATAGAATTAAGAACACTTTTTTGAAATATAGTTAAACCAGTCATACTAAGTTTGATTTGATACCACCAACGGTCAACAGGCTAAATATCATACAAACGCTGCACTTCACACACAGACAATAAAGAAACTTGGATTTTCCGTTGGATTTTTAGTTTCTCCTTTCTTTCCTTCTTTTTATTGATCATTTTTTCTTTTCATAATTGCTTCTTATTTATTTTTTCATGTATAAAAATCCCCACAATTAGTCTCCACGTACACTGGATGCGGTGTAAATAGTCTGCAAAAATATTGTCATATGTCTGAAAATCTCTATGCTAGATATTTGCTTGAATTATGTACAGTACACTACATGGATTTCTATCCTTTCAGTTATCAGTGGTGGGAAATAATACTACCTACAATTATGGAAGTAACTACATATATGCATATAAATAATACTCTATATGAGGATCGTAGGTTGGTGTGTAGAAATGAAAATTATAGGCAAATATTTATCAAGTTAAAATTTCAAAATTGTATGCACTCTCTTCCTATTATTAATAAAAAGCTATAGATTAAACTAATTAATTTTTTAATTACCATGAATCAATAAAAGCAGTTTCAATAAATAAGACAATATTGAATCCATTGATTCTTCCTGATACTATTGTGTGATAATTAAGTTCCATTCTTCCTTGCATCACTCCATCCCAAGCCCCAGCCAGCCACGAGCAAGCAGTCAACCACTGACTGCCTGATGGCCCGGCCACGATGCTCACAAGTGGTTCCACAACACTGCTAACCTCATTTACCCGGGTAGATGGCGGGAAGCAATTGTTGTTGCTGAAACCCAAGCAACACAGGCCAAGCTGGCCAGCGTACAAAGGCCAGCAGTTTGCACAAGCCCTCCATGCGCGACTAACTTGGATAAAACTCTCGGTCGGCTCAGGCATTCCTGGTGTACGCAAAGCCACGCAATTCTGAAACCATGACAGGTGGCTGTACTGGACCTTACACTAACTGGTGGTCTCCTCTCTTGACAGACTTCCAGCTATAAGCTTTCTTAACAGAGCAGCTTCCTTGCATGCTTGAGCAGGTTTTGCTGGCCTCAACTGACAAGCTGGGGGGAAATCTAAAGCACTATCTCTATCTCGGCACCTTTATCTCCCAGAAACCAATAAAAGCCCGATTTTGGCGGCGTTGTCGTACCCGTCGTTCCCTCCAAAGTGTCAGCAATTAAGAAAACTTTCGTGGCCGTTCCATATCCTGGTCATCTATATTTTTGTCCGAGAGCATCTGGATGAGGGAAGCCGATTGCGTTATCTGTTTTAGTTTTCGGCTGATAAAAGATTGAGGAAATGAAGAGAGAAGTGTGGTTGCTACTAATACAGCAGAGCTTGGTTGGAAAAGAATTTTATTAATGTGTCTTAACAAACCATCTTGGATAATTAAGTATTCCACATTAATAGTGTCAGAATGAAAACTTCCACAATATAATTACCCCAAACTAGTAATATCATCATTGTCAGGTATTTAGATACTTCTGGTCCTGAGGCTCTGCTAAACAACTTAGTCTGAGCAAGCCTAGTTTGCATGAACATGCACTTTTCACACATAGCTCTATATCAGGGAAATTATTAAAGGAAAAATCAATAGATGTAGTCTTTCTCGGCTGAAACAAAAGCATTACAGCAGTTATCATCGTCTACCACCAATAGTAATATACTTTAAACATAAGTTAAAATCACATGACAGTAAAAAAGCAAAAACAAAAAAAACAAAAAAACAAACAAAAAAAACAAACAAAACTGGTGTAAATTGAAAAAAAAAAAAAAACTGGTGTAAATTGAAGAAAAAAACAAACAAACTGGCTTGCACCACAGAGAGAACAAATGACTACCTAGTTAGTACTGCACTAACTTAGGAGTTAAAATACATCCAATCAGGATATGCTTATTGATAACTGACCAAAGACTAAGTGTGTAGACACACTTTCCCAGTTTCCAGACGTCAAGATCATAACAAATGATTAAGCAATTAAAACCACCAGATCTTTAAAGATTACCTTGAGTGAATTAGCGGCACACGCTCTCACACACACTCTCTCACCTTCCAGCAGGTGCCCGTCCATAGTCTGACAGACGCACGTCTTTGGAGTTAGCATATCTGTCACGGTCACCTAGCAACAGTGAGGGAAAACACAAAACATGGACACCACTAATTGTTTAATTGGATAATTCATTCAAATGGGAGGCCAATTCAGTTATATTGTGTTAGGATTATAAACAAATCCATTCATCCTGTTAGCAGTAAGGCGTGAGAGTTGGTAAGACTACAGTTACACCACTAAAATGACTTGCCATTGAATGGTGTGTATGTACGGCATCTAGGCTATTAACAAAGCATCACATAAACTTGGTGAAATACTTGGCTAAGTCGGGATTATTTACTTTTATTTTACGTCTTCCCTCCCCACCCCGTAACTCCATTATCCCCCCTCCCTCCTCCTGTCATCTCTTGTAGCACTGGATGCCTTTCCCACTAAGAATTCATGAACGGCATACCTTGGCATTGTAGTGTCGACCTTTCTTGTACTGCCTGTCTACAATCTTCACCACTAAATCTCTACATAGCCACACCTCCTCGGCAAGCACCACCTCCCTCCCGATGTCATGCCGATGAGAAGAATCTTTTTCTACCAGCTCAGTAGATGATGGTTTCATGTTATCAGTCTTAGCTTCATGATGTCTCTTGTGATCGTCATCATAACTCCTGTGTGCATAGTGACCAGAACGATCGCGTCGTTCTGATCTCTCCCCTAGCCTGTCTGCATCATGTGACATTGTCTTGCCTCGTTGCTCATAGCGATCTTCCTCTAGTTTTCTTCTTTTGCTGTCCGGAGACCTTCCCGATCGCTTGTGGTGAGAAGATTCTTTTGTAGAGTGCGTTCCAGCTTGATCCCTGCGACGGTCTGACGAACTTTGACCTTTGTCTCTGTGATCTGATGAAGACTTTGTTTGTGATGACACTCTGAGGATAGAATGGGAAGGGCGTATCATTATACATAGAAGTACAGAATTGATAGTATATACAGTGAATACAGCATTACAGTGAAATACAGCATAACAAAGCCAGCAAACAAACTTTATGTACTTCAAACAATCAATTGAATTGTTACTTAACTGAGCAAGCATTTCTAGGTATTCACCAGCTAATCAAGATTCATTAAATTGACTATTGTTGAAAGCCCGATGTTTATCTGATCTCAGTCTTCCTATGACCTTCTGCTTAATGAAATACTGGATTCATCCACAATCTATGACCACTGGTGGGGCAACCAACTATTCCAACGGTTCAATCAACACTGTTAGCCAATCTATCGTCCTGATTGGTGACATTTAATAAGTGCTGTGAATGAACTAGTAATTTTATCAAAAACATTGAAATCACTGGAGTTTCCTGAACAAAACAAACGAAAAACAAACAAACAAACAAAAAACAACAACAACAACAAAAAAAAAACATAAAAAAAGTTATTAATAAACTAATGCATTCTATTTATTACAAACATGCAATTCACACTATTATGGCAATGGATAAATCTCTTAAAATGTATCCTTACGTTTGTCCATCCTTCATCTTTATGAGACCATACTGCTTCTTCTCCACCATTTTAGCCTTCCTTTCTTCCTCTTCTCTCTCTTCTTCTTGCCTAGCCTCAGAGTGGACTGACTCCAGAGGTCTTCCCAGTCTGTACTCCTCTCTAGTCACCAGTTCCAATTGATGAGGACCAAATCTCTCCACCTAGACAACAGGGAAATCATGACAGTTTGACGGCAACAGAAATTCACTTCTTTTGTGAAAAACTGTGCTAACTGATCAAAAAACTTATGTTAACCCATAACAAAATAAAGACTTCAATTAGGAGCAATAAAAATAAAATGTGGTGAAGAAATATAGGTATATTCATTGATAGGTGCGTAATTTAACAAGCACTTAAGAGGTAGGACATGAATGTCTAACTAAACTACTCCAATTGAAGGAAAACTTCTTTGTTTCAAACCCATACTTACAATATTGATGACTACAACAATGTTACTAAGTGGTTAGTGTTTGCAATCAAGCAAGTGGTTCTTGACACCCAGTGACAGCCACACATTTTTTAAAAGTATGCATTGTTAAAAAAACTAAAACAACTCCTGTAAAAGAGGAAATGTCTAATGAATACGAAGGCTGAGAAAGAAATTGCGTACAAAAATGACCTTTCTAAAATAAACACATTAACAACAATAATAAATATCAGCCACATATGTACAGATAGTTGTCAGAAGGTGAATCTATCTGTTTCATTTTGAAATTTGCACTGAACGGCTCACACACGGCCTAAGGCTGCACCAACTAATCATCACTTCTCCCCCAGTGTCAATAGCCTTCACTTCAAGATTCAAACGCTCCTCAATGGTTGCCTTATGTATTTTATGGTCTGGGAGTTAAGAAGAGAGTGTGCCCCTAAATTCCCATGGGATCATCAACCACTGGCCATAGAGAGGGAGTGACTGTGTGTGTGTGTGTGTGCTTGTTTGTATGCCAGCTATGGCTCTTGGACTGGTCAGCCACACAACACCAAGCCTCTTCACTGAACCACCTCAATAGCAAGTACTCACACACATAACTCAAACAGTCAAATATAACATGTCCATTTAAAATACAATAAGACAACAAAGGTTAATTTTTCTTGAAGATAAACAAAAACAAAAACTACTACTACTACTAGTACTACTACTAGTTACTACTAGTACTACTACTGTTAAGTATTATAAAATATAAAATGGGCAATAAAACTAATTCATAAGTGTGAATGGCTCTAATATTAGTTGTGATCAAAATAATGTATTATTTTTGTTAACTTAGCTGTTAAAATATTTAAATTTGACAGTGCAGAAAGAAAAAAAAAAGTTGACAGTTAAAAATTTAGTGCTGCAGATATTTTCCTACTTGTAAATAGTCTCTGGCAAGTATATCATAAGATGATACACTACATAAGATGAGCTGAAAATATGCGGAACGTTTAAGCTTCCAGCTACTGAACAGCTAAATGATAAAAAATAAATCCACTGTTTCATAAACCACCAAAGTTCTAGTTGGTTACTAATTTTCTTACTAAGTACTTCCCCTATTTGTGTGCAATTATGATGGCCATAATAATAATAATAACAATAATTATATATTATCTCTCTTTCACAGGCTTTTTAAAATGACAGGATTAACAAATGTTTGGCTGCCACCAGGAATCTGATCCAGGACTGCTTGCTTAACAGACAAGCAAGCAGTCCCGAGTTCGATTCTGAGTGACAGCCAAACATTTGTTAATTCTGTATAGTTTAAATACGCCTGTGAAAGTGAGAGAATACATTTAATGAGTAAAAGAAGGCTGAATAAAAAAAAATTGTGAAGTAAAAACAACTATATTAATAACAACAACAACAACAATAATAATAATAATAATAATAATAATAATAATAATAATAATGATAACTATAAAAATAACATAACAACAGCAGTAATAATAACAACAATAACAAAGCGACTAATCAAATGAAGAAGTTGTGCATAGATCGAAGAAGTGTGATACTAAGTGTTTTATAATCATTAAAATATATAGCAGAAAAAAATTTAAAACATTTTAAGGTTAAATAATAAAAAATGTAACAAATAAATTATATCAATCACAAAATTAACTAAAAATTAAATTTAAATCGAAGAATAAAACAGAATTATTGTTTTCTTGCGGCCAATTGAGTAAGACTATTACAAGAAGTGACGATATTATTACACCCATGATTAGTGTTGAAATTCACTGTAACTTCATGGCCTAGTCAAATGACAATGGGAAAGAAATATATAAATTACATACACAGATAAGTAATGATTCCTTGCTGCATCGTGAGAAAAATCCTCTTTATCTATCTGTCTGTCTATCCAATTAGAATCCAGAACTATGCAATCTGTTTCACCTCTTACCCAATATTCAAACACTTCAAAAAAAAAATTTCACGTTCTCGTCAGATAAAATTGCATCCCCCACGCAATCAACCGAGCGAGCAAAAATTAAAAACATTTCTACCCACGGCTCCTTCTGTGGGTAAAATACAATCTGGAGGAGTACCTGAAGTGGGTTTTCTTCCTCTGCGGAGTTGTGGATGGGACCAGGAGGAGACCGTATGTCTCGTCCTGTTTGAATATCCACACTAGCCGATTATCAGCTCAGAGGCAACAGATGTCAGTGCATGTCTCCTGAAAGGCTCGTCAGAACTGTGGAGGAGGCCACAGACATGACTAGTGACTCTCGCAGACAACACAAACGCGGGGGGGGACGCGGGCAGTAAAGTTTGTGGAGAAGGTCTTCTTCATTCTGTTTGCCCTTCCTCAACCCTCCTCTTCACCCTTCTGCTGTGGGTATATCTGATTGTCACCATCACATGATCAAAGTAGGCATGAACGGAGACTGACATCAGCCTCGTTTTAGATGTGAGGTCCAGAAATGTAAGATATGTAAGTGGTCAATGATATGGTGACGTCACCTCACGGAATGTAACAGATTTTTAATATTATTCATAAATATCACAAAAAAATTACACCCATGTTAATTTAAAAAAAATTATTAAATGAAAATAAGATATTGTTTTAATTAAAAAAGTGATAAGAAGATTCTTTATGCTCCACACTGTCTGTATAAAGCATATGATAATATGGTAAAGTGTCTACACTGCCATAAGCTTTCAATGATTGCCAATAGAAGCCCACCTTGAGGTGCAAGTTTGTTATACTTAGTTGTGTCTTGAGCATAACTGTTTGGGCTAGCCGGAACTTTTAACACACACATTACACTTTGGCTCTTCCCAAGGCAGCAGGCTTCAGCACCAATTAACTCTTGCTGCCAATAAAACAGATCAATCAATTCACTTTAAGCTAACTTTATTATTATAGAGATAATTTCAACATTCAATTGAATATAATAAGGTTAGTGGTCATTCTCGTTCTAACAGCCAATATTGTGTTAATATTAACATGATGATTTGACTTCTTGCCAAAGCTGCTGAGAATGACTGAATTATTCTTAAGTACTTTAAAATCTACATGAAGTTGACAATTCATATGGAAAAGTGGTGAGGGCTTGGTGTATAAATGATATTATACTTATGTCCAATAATTTCAGGTCTAGTCTCACAGGGCCAGATCATTTACTTAGCTGGAAAGAGGTCTGGAAGTTTGATCGTACACATCTTGTTCCATTCCACATGAATCCTGGGGAACAATACTTTAACATGTAGAGTGTATGATGCAGTTGGGCCAATACCGCAGGAAATAAAGCTACTATGCAGTTTTATTATTAATTAGTGCTAAATTAAGCTGTCCATTTTAAGTACATCACTTTTAATGCCTTCTTGGACTCTGCAATGAAGACGAATAGGAGTACCTTGTAGCAATCTTTCTTTCGCATTTGGCTTCCATTAAATTTTTTAAACCTTATAGAGTGGAATTTTGGTCACATCAATTTCACAATAAATTTTCCAACACCGGATTTATTCCTGCAAGAAGCAAGTTCTGAACACTTGTCTACTCTGCAGTGTTTTCATTACAGCAAGCAAAACAATTTTTCACAAATAAAGTAGTTGGGAGGTACGTTCAGCTAAACTGTAATCAGTCACAGCATAATCGAGTCAACTAACTAACTACAATTAAGAGACAGTAAAAACCAATGGCGCCCATTTTTAGTCACATTCTAAGGAAACAAAATGCATACCTTCCCAGCATAGCGGTTGGGTAAAGGGTGATCTGTCCTGTGAGACTATTACAGGTCTATGACTACTCCAAATATTTAAAATGAAATTTAAATAAATAAGTTTACTTAACAGCAAGTGTTAACATTGTTTAGGCATTTAATTAGAAATTAATTATTTAACTTTTCACAGATGGGGGAGTGGAGATAATATGTGACAGGATCTGAGAAAACAGCCCACTTGGAGCACTCCATCAAAATTTTATTTTTGTATTTTCTATGTACTCCTTAAAATTTCCTTCAAAATGAGCCATAAATAATTAGCAGGCTATCAGTAGTTTTCGAGTTATGAGCCGTTAAAGTTTCGCCTGTTCTACCACGCTATTTCGGAAAATAATTGAGAAAAACGCGTTTGAAAGCTCTCGTTAATTGCGTATTATACTTCTGGTTTAACGAGCCTCCGTTCACGCTCGAGAGAGAAAGGAGTGCGGCATTTCTAACGACACGCTCGCCATGAAATACTTGTCGTTGACACTTCAAATTTTGTCAGAAGGTAGGCAAAGGGTTTTAGATTGGTATGAACAAATAAAAATTTTCCCCAATTTCTATGCCCAACTCTATGTTTTTGCCTGTATCTCAATTTAATGTTTTGCGCGAAGTGGGCTGTTTTCTCAGATCCTGTCATATATTTTGTTAATTACATTAAATGTTAAAGAATAGAAAAGTACAGCAATTAGAAAGAAAAACAAATAATGAATATAAAAGGTACTATTAGTTATGGTAAGTCGTTTGTAATGCTAATTGAACATATGTTAAAAAAAATACAAAAAACCCCCCAACACCCATCCACCCACATTTCCACTTAGCTTAATCTAAATACGCTTGTGCGTCAGTAACAATGACAGACAGTAGTGTGTGTGCATTCATGAATAACTCATTAGTTGAGCTGACTTGGTAAAATACAATCATTACCTGAATGGGTAAAGTATCATCATCATTATCAACTGAATAGGTAAAGCGTCAGGCTCTCAACACTATAAAGAAAAAAAAAAGTTTTCATTTGGGCCATTTGGTATGAACCAGTGACCCTCGACTTTGCAGTCATGCACACTTACCGTTCGCAACAAACAGCGTATTGATTCGTAGAGTGGCTTATTAAACTATTGTATCCTCTTCTTTCTTTATTATTTCTCACCTAGGTATTGCCCTGTTCATAAGAACTAAACACTGGGTGTCGGTAATCATGCTAACTGAGTTAGGAAAGCGTAATCACTTACAGTAGCTAACCATAATCCACCACAAATCCTGGATAGGAAAAAAACAAAACAAAACAAAATAAAAACCACAAAGAAGGAGAATGCAAGGGTCAAGAAAAAAAAAAAGAAAACAGGTGAGAAAAGGCTAACTGATGAAATCAATTCAATAAAGAAGTAAAAGTAAATCGAGCAGAAGAGGGAAACAGTGGAAAAATACCTTATACCACTGCATTCCTAATTTGCAGTAGTTAGCACATCAAGTGCCACTGTGTGGTGGGATACTCGCTAGTTACTATTAATGCAATAATTATATTGTCTGTACGCAAACCTTTAATATAATTGGGTAAACAAAATATTTTTTTAAATTTTTTTACTTATCATACAAAATAATTAAATGTTGCTGTCCAATTATACCTGACTTTCTGCTCTTGGAGTGCTCTAATTTATCTTATTGAATACCATAACTAAAAAGTAGTGAATAAAAATATTAAAGTTAAAATCATTATGCTCATGCAATGTAAAATGGAATAATATTCGAATGACTCACAATCTGGGCTTATACCTTAAATACCATTTATTGTTTGCTTTTGATAACCCATATAACCAGTTGGTAAGTCAGAGAATTTGCTTTTATATTTCATAGCAAAATTTTCTACATTATTTCTCTTATTTAAAGACAATTGCATCCAGCATGAGGACTTCACAGCCATAGTATGATGATACAAGTTGATTCATACAAGGCTGAGGGTCTTCCCCAAAGTTTTAAAAGGGCTCCCAAAATTTTATATAAAATGATAAATTATATATCTCGCAGTAGTTGTAGCATCAGAGATAACAGGAATAAAAAATAATGCTTACAGGTCAGATGATGACATTATAGAGTTTTCGTAGCTTGTAGGAAAAATTTGGACCTAATTTTTACTTATGCCCCACCCTCCCTCACACCTATGAAAAGTAACAAAAACAAACAAACAAACAAAAACCAAAAACAACAACAACACAAACAACAAAAACTGAAGTGCCTTAGCCGTCAATATAAAATTCGATTGGAAGTATCACAATCAAGCCACAGATGATACATAGCTATGCTAAGGTTGAGTGATACATTGCAAGATCTAAGTAACATTTACAAATGGGCATAGCAATAGTAATAGTGACTATCTATTTGTGCTGGCTCTACGACTGCAGACCCTATCAAAATGTGTGCACAAATTTGCTCAATTACATTAGGTAAAGGGACATCAATTTTATTATTGCATTGGAGACAACTAAAGTCCAGTATTGAAATATACTGTACACTCTTTGCTTAGCATACACTTAATTATTTGTATGAGACCTGTATTAAAATTCTTGCATATGAGATCCTCTACCATGTACCACTATATGTTGGGAAAAGATTGGTGTAGCATTTATGCATAGTACCAATTCATAACTCCCCAAATAAGTTGTGTTTGTAACTGTAATATAATATCCAGACTAGGTTATTGTTTTTACTTTAATTTTGAGTATGGCTGTTGTGTAATGGGTGGGTAGCAAACGGGTGTGGTTTTACTTTGAATAATGCTGAATCGCCCCCTCCCCCCCCCCCCCCCCCTTAAAAAAATCCTGCCTATGCCCCTGGTTGTTTTTTTTTACTACTAATTATATTTAGCAACGCAATTGCATTTTAATAATGGTACATATACAGTATCTAGTTTATTTTCTGTAGTCTCTAATATACGCCATTCTGACAATCTGAATTACCAGTATTGTTAGACAACAAGCACTCACAGCAAGTTTTTAAAAATTACGTCTGGTAAAGGGTTTCAATACCTTAATAACATTTGCTATAACATTTTGCAACTTGGAATAAAAAAAAGATATGGAATTGCTAAACTAAAAGATTCTGTTTAGTGGAGGTATGGGAAGGGGTAGACCACAAACCAAACACAAAAACGTGAGGGTCAAGGTACAAAATGACATACGTACGTCCACAAATACACAAACAAATATCCCCGATTTTCAATGTGTTACCCCTGCGAGTGTCTCGCTCGCTTGCCAATTATGTAGTACTGAGTATACATATATGATACCATACATGTGACTCTGTGGTCTACCCAGTCAATGGATATACCTACCAGGGTTTCATTTAGGGGGGGGCGAAAGGGGGCATTTGCCCCCCCTTGGGTTCTAAATGCCCCCCCTTGGATTCTAAGTGCCCCCCACCCTTTTGAAAGAACCGATATTTATTAAGAGAAAAATGTAAACCAAATTAATAATAAACAATATTCACACAGCAATTCGTCTAGGTTTTTTGTTCCATACTGTAATAATGTCATTTAATTGTGTAGATGAGAGCGTCTCGGGTGTCTCCATGGCTATTTTCATCAAATAGGATAATTGTGATTGCCCAATTCGATTTCGAATTCGTGTTTTAATTAGTTTCATTTTGGAGAAGCTCCTTTCCACTGAAGCAGTGCTGACAGGGATAGATAGACATATGTTTTCCAGGGTGCTAATGTTTGGAAAAATTTCACTAAGCATATCACTTGTGGTGAGCTCTTTCAACTGCAAGTGCAGGTTACCTTTCGGCTTCTTCGATAAGTAGCTTCGAAATGTTTTCCACTCCTCTCGGGTTTCGCGGGAAATAAGAGCTTCTTTGGTATATTCATCTCCATCAGCAGTCTTAGCAGGCAGCTCTGCACCATAGTGAGCTAATAGTACATCTATTAAGTCCTCACCATATGTATGGAAGTCAGAAGAGTCAGCAGCTGGCACTTTCTTCGGATCAAAGATGCCAAATGAGGAGACAATATCTTGTGAAATAAATCTGCTGGATATGTTTGCCTTCAGCATCCTGATAAACGGTTCAGCCACTTGTCCTTGGAATGTAGCAATGCTTTCCGTGGTTAATGTGATGTCAGTGACTTCTTCGATCTCATTCTTTGCATCCATCAGTTCTAATACCCAGTTAGCAGCAGGTAACATGGCATCATCAAGTGTATTGAGAGTGGCATCAACAAGAGGGGTGATAGCTGTCAAGTCTATTCTCTCAGTCTGGAGAGCTCTGCTCAACTTCGCCACTTGTGGCAGAACATAATCAAGGAGGTATATGGCCACTAAAGTTGAGGGCCTACATAAGGCTTTACTGATACCTAGAGCTTCAGGTGCATGTGTCTGCTCATAGATATTGTTTAGAGCAGTCACAATTGCACTGTAGCTAGCTTTGACTGCCTTCACACAGCGTTCATGGGACAGCCAGCGAGTATCTGATGGTTTCACAACTTTCAGCTCAGGTAAGTCAAGCACCTGCTGTACTGCTTTGAGACTCTCAGCTCGCTTAGGAGAATAGTGGAAAAATTTCCAGAGGGTGGTGAGTGTGATGTACACATGTTTTATCCCACTGGTAGCATTAGCTGCTTGAACGCATGCTAGCTGTAGCAAATGGCAATGGCAGTGTACGAAAAGTGCATGAGGTGAAATTTTCTTCAGGAGACTCTGCACACCATTGTGTTTCCCAGAGAAAGTAGCTGCTCCATCGAATCCCATACCCACCAGCTTGCTAATCTGTATGTTTTTATCTTTCATGAATTCAACAAGGGCAGAATAAATAGTCTTTGCATCAGTAGCTTTCAATGGAACTATATCCAAGAAGTGCTCAACAGGTTGACCGTCCATGTTCACCCAGCGGAAGAAAATTGAAAGCTCTTCTGTGGTCGTCACATCAGTGCACTCATCTGCCATTATGCTGAAATGGGAAGCTTGGCGAAGCCGTTTCAGTAAACATTCTTCAGCCCATAAGCCAACTGCCTCAACAAATTCAACAACAGCAACTTTAGATGTGTAGGTTGCATTTAATCTAGCTCTTTCAAGGAACCCCTTTAAATCTTCTGCACCACAACTTACGATTAGATCAATAAGTTCATCAAAATTTGTTGTGTGGGAATGTGGCGACGAGCTAGAAAATGGGTGCAACGAATTAGAGCTTTAATGGCCATTCTGTTCTTCAACTTTTCCTCATCATTAATTTGTTGGAGTTGCTGAATGACTGACCCTTCTTGTAGTGCTGTAGCTGCAGCCATCTCTGCTTCACATGATAGGAGGTGAATATCACTCTTTGCATGAATTTTCATCTTCTCTATTGCCTTCTTCCAGTTCGTGAAAGGTTTTGAGATCCATGTTCCTCCTGTTCTTTGAAGAGAAATTCCTCTCTTCCTGCAAACCTTACAAAAAGCTCCTTGGAAATTTTTATCAAACATCAGCCAATTGAAGCTCTCTTCCCATTTTTTGTTGTATTTTCGACTGCTTGCAGTGATTTTCTTGCTTTTCTCATGTGTAGTTAATCTTTCCTTTGCATGCTTCTCATGGACAATTAATCTTTTCTTGGCAGGACTTGGCTCCAAAAACTCAGTATCAGATTGATTGCTGTCAATTTTATCTTCTGTGTCACTGCTACTTGAGTGGCCAGGTGACTTTGAAGAGCTTGCACCACAGAAGAAAGAGCGAATATCCATTTGAGACTATCTTAAGCTGTCAGGGACTACGAGTGCTTAGAGTTCTGGTTCTGGAAGTTGTAGAATCTGTATAGATCAAAACTCAACAACTGCTACGGTGAGCTGAGGGCTGGCCTTTTTATAGCCAGCCAGCAACCGTAAGTGTGAATCAACGTGTGATAAACCTAAGGGGAGGTGAGAGTCAGAGTTGAATAGTGTGTGAAAAGCATCTAAATAGTGAATGTCACAGTTGACTGAAAATTGCTAGACGGTGGAGGTGAAAATGAGTAGCTGAATTAACTTGTCAGGATCTGACATATGCAGACCTCATTAGATAAGATTATGTTTTTTTAATGTAGGACATAGGCCTTCCAATAATTCTATTTCACTCCCATGGTGACCAGTGCCGCCCGCCCCCCCTTACATTTTCAAAACTCTATTTTGCCCCCCCTTGCAAGAATGTCTGGATGAAACACTGCCTACTCCTCAGTGTGTGGTAGAATTAATGCATATCAGAGAGGATATTCCTATGGATTTCTTCAGTCATTATACTATGGATACACTCTAGACCAGTCCTATATATCAGGAGTATCAGTGACACATGGACCAGCTGGTAACAGAACACACATATGGAGCTTTGCGGGAGCTGAGAGTGAATCATCTTCAACAAATCCATCCTATAACTGTCCCTGTACTAACACTAATGTCACTTGGCCATATCAAGTCCCCACGTTCATCAACAATGATTATTTCTGTGACACTGCAAATGTTAGACCTTATGATGATTTAACTCCATTATACACAGAAGACCCACTCTGGGATGGTGAGGGGTGTGGTCCTACTAGCATGTGCTGTTCCTTCAACTCTCCTCCCTGGTTCTGCAAGTCTCTCCCTCAACCTACCAGTGATGACCTGGAGATAAGACTGTGTTTCAATGATTATTACCGACATGAGGATAAAATAATATCACAGTTAGACATTTATGTAAAATGAATGTCTAATGCTGATATCTGTTAATTTTACACAGTGAAGTGTGTTCCCCATATAGATGCTTGTATTGAGACTTAGCACTTACAAACAAATATTTTCTTGATCCGTTTTTAATATTGATTTATAGTTTATAAACATATATACTTGTTTGTATTACACAATTCTCACATATACAAATTAATTAGTAATAAGCAATGCATACGGAGTAAACAATAAGGCTAGTAAGTTATAGGTAAAACTGTTTCAGTTGTTACATTAGATACAAACCAAATTGTTTCGGCTATGATTGGTGTGGGGGTCCTCCCTCTGACTGAAGAGAAAAGATAGAATCGAAGAGAACGTAATGAATTTCTGTGTTTTGTGTGTTTGTAGATGCATTCTGAGCACTTCTCATCAAAGTTATTGTATCAAGTCTTTCTCTATTTACCTGTGCACACCTGTGCTTTTTTTTTTGTGTATGAGTCGGTAAAGATTGCCAGGGGTGGACCAGTTGCACATGTGTGGTTGGGCCCTTCTTGTACTTATAAATTTGTGTGAGTGTGTTATCATAGTCAGCTTGTTGGTCATCTGGTTACTGTTGGGTCCCTGGACCAGTTAAGTATCTCAATTACTCAATTAAAATACTTCAGTTGAGAAATATTTTCTGCAGGGATTCTAGCACCTGTCTCCTTCATTTTATCTGTTTGGTACTCTCTCTATATATTTTTTAGCTTGTCTTAAAACCAAACTTAGTTTTTTTGTTTTTCCCCCCCCTCTCCTAGTCTTCTTGCACTCTCTCTGGTGCTCATGAGTGAGTATATATGTCCTGCATCTACTTGATCCACACTAAAGTTCTTCATCATTCTGTGAATGTAGCATTATCGTTTGATTACTTATTTATTCATTGGTTGTCGTAGCCCAGTGGTTACAGCACTGGTGGCTTAAGCCAGTGGCCCTGGGTTCGAATCCCTGCATCACCATTATAGTACGGGTAGAACTTCTGCGCTAAATAATGACACTGTTTCCAACTAGAAACTACTTGAACTGTACGTTTCCAAGGCTGAAGCTGCATGCATGCGTATTTACCCATACTATTTCACTTATCTACCACTGTATTTCCCTTAGTTTCCATACTATTTCACCCCGTGCGATTTCAATTGAGCAGCGATTTTTCCAGTGGGCAAATTACACACCGGTGTCGACCGGAAACACCTCCCACTCCGGAGAGGAGCCATAATTTGTGGATTGAAAAGGCTTTATCATCGCAATTATCAAGTTCTGACCCTTCATAAAAACTAGATTGAAACTTTCTCACCAAAAGGGGCCTGGAAAAAAGCAAAGGTAAAATGTGAAATAATCTTAATTGTTGCCTGAAATGACAACATAAGACAAAACCCAAACCTGTACAGTAACTTTTTTAGAATTCCAGTGTGTCAATTTTATACGTATCCAATAGGTCAATTTAAAAACAGCATCTACATGGTAACTTCGCACATAAAATCAAATTCCTAAAGAAATGTTCTTTACTGAACAAAGGATAGTACACGTGATTATGGTTTTGCTAAACCACAAAGGTCTAGATGAGGCTCATATTAGCTAGAAAATATCAGTGGATCAATGGAAGAGCTCAAGTATTCTTCACCGTTTTATTAAACAGTGTTGGCCGATTAGTCAAAACGTTACGGAATGCAACAGTAATAACTACGGTAAAAAACCCTACTGTTTTACAGCCCACAGAATCCGGAACTTTTTTTTTGACGCCTACTGTATATCAGGATATTGCAACTATGATATGATTAAAAAAAAATAAATAAACAAACAAACAAATAATACTACAAGAATTAAAAAAATTTTTTTTTTTAATACTGCTTTTTTTTTGTCAGTGACATGTCATTGGTCTGGATCATTTTTGAAATGGTCTGGCCTACCATAGAGCCCGGACACTTAGTACAGAAAGCTGTGAAGGGAGGGGGCCACAAGCACTGCACCTTGCATAAAGATTGCCTATTTAATTTTAAAACAACAGCAATTGCTAGCTATCTATTTAGATACAATATATATATATATATATATAATATATATATGTGACCGTCTACAGGAAAACCAGGCACAACGCGGCACCCTTCGAACAATTTTTTTTTGCACTTACAGAGTTGTCGGTGTCCAGATATTGAGCTCTCCAAGTTTACCAGTATGATATCACAGAAAAACAACTGCCAACTACATACAGTTTCTTTTGCCCCTCTTTTGGTCAGATGTTTCAGGAGTGTTCACTCTTGCTGCCACTAACTATATGGGACTGCATGAGCTCATTGACACTTCTCATAATATTTGCATTCCTAAAATATTTTAATCACACCTACTAGATATCATACTAGGATATCAGTTCTTCCAATTGTTTTGAAGTAGGAGATATGTCATTGAGTTACATGAACACTGAATCACCTATAAATATATTGGTGATAATGTGCAACGTACATTTCATGCAAGCAGTCATGCTCAAGTTTTTATCCTCATTGCTATTGTATTCAGCCTATTTAATATGTATTGAAGGAGAATCATCTAATAGTTATCCCACAGGACTACCTGCTACAGTATACTCTAGTCAAAACTCCAGTGGTTCTACCTGTCCTTCTCAGGACACCATCAATGCAGAACTCGAAAAAGTTATAGCGTCTATACAGGATTATCACAGAACACTTAATAGGACACTTCCTGTATGTTCCTGTGGAGGTCCAGGCTGGACTAGAGTGGCCTACCTGGATATGTCAGACACTAACCAACAGTGTCCCTCCAATTGGAAACTCACTACATCTCCTGTGAGAGGATGTGGACGATCATCTAGTGGAAAAAAAACATGTGACTCTATGATCTACCCAGTCAGTGGACGTACCTACTCCTCTGTGTGTGGCAGAATTAATGCTTATCAGAATGGGTTTTCATATGGATTTCGTAACTCATTGCAAAGTAATTTTAATTTAGACCAGTCCTATATATCGGGAGTATCAGTGACACATGGACCAGCTGGTAATAGAACACACATATGGAGCTTTGTGGGAGCTGCAAGTGAATCATCAACCACAACTACTTTGTACACTTGTCCCTGTACTAATAATGCCCTCAATTGGTCTTATCAAATCCCTAGCTCCATCAACAATGAGTATTTCTGTGACACCATAAATTCTGAAGAGAGTACTCAGCTTTTTACCGAAAATCTACTCTGGGATGGTGAGGGGTGTAGTCCTACTAGCACGTGCTGTACCTTCAACTCCCCTCCCTGGTTCTGCAAGTCTCTCCCTCAACCTACCAGTGATGATGTTGAAATAAGACTGTGTAGTCATGATTCCCGTGAAAAAAAACTTATATATCAATTGGAAATTTATGTAAAATAGATATTTTCATATTTATCTAAATATTAGTGTTTTGAGTTGTTGACTTCAATTACTCACCAATATGCTACTGAATATGCTATTGTGTGGATGCTGCTAAATGAAAGCACTAGCTTCATTTTTACACCAGTCATAATGGGTGTCTGTGTTTCAAAGTTCATCTATTCATAGGCAATCCTTCACATTTAAATATAAAAAGACACCATTGTATTCCTGACAAATTGTTGCCATGTTGTGGCTCTGACTTTCCTACAAAAAAAATATATAGCATGTAATATTACACATCCTAAAGGTTGAAAGACAAAAGATCTCCCCCTTCCCCCCCAAAAAAAAATGAAAAAAAAAATGAAAAAAAAATGAAAGAAAAAAAAAATGGAAAAAAAAAATGAAAAGAAAAAAAAAATGGAAAAAAAAAAATGAAAAAAAAAAAAAAAAAAAATAAATGAATAAATAAAATAAACAGCTGAAATAGCCTTGTCTTGATATATTATGTACTTCAGAACAAAACAAGCCACAAAAATCCTTTCTATTAGTCTTGGAATCAATTTATCACAGTGATATAAAAATAGAGACTCATTAATCCTTCCTTGCAAAAACAGAAAAATGAAGATTGGTGCGAACCCTCAGCGTTACTAAGCTATTACAATAATATAATCTCAGACCAAAAGAACAAGCAATATCTATTGATATTTTAATCAGGCATCAATATAGCTCGAGCAATGAAAATGGTATATGGAAATGCTGCCTTCATAAGAGAAGAAGCTAAATAGGCCAGAACAACTCACCAGTATACATTTTCAATGCGAAACTTCACTTCTTTAACTTCCCTGAGCATAAAGCAAACTACCGTGGATTGCAAGAAATTATTCACTCACGTGATTATGACGTGACGCTAGGGGGCATTACCCACAAAAGAGAATACCTACACGGAGCTGAAAGCTTCGCGTTTTCTCAACAATTAGCCCAAAGTTAAAAAAGTAGCACAATGAAAGGTCCTAAATCTTTGTCCTCAGTAAGTTCGTATCTAAATCAATGGTTAGTTGTTAGCCATCTCCAAAATCAGATCATGACAGACAGACAGACAGACAAACAGACAGGACGACTACTATAACCCTCTCGTGCATGCTCGCTGAAGGTTAATTACAATTAATACTTGAATCCATAACTACTACAATGATTTCTCTCTATTCCTACTTCACTAGCATGTTAGTGGAGTACAGACCTTTCTGAGTGGCATGTGTCTCATACACTCTGCTGTGCTCAAGACATCACATGTAGATACTATTTGAGTCATTGGTGTCACTACTCTCTAGTGCATTCAGAAATAATCACACCAACAAAAGCAGAGTGAAAAGTAGGGTCTAATTACCATGTGCACTAAATTGCATTGGAAACAGTATCAGCAAGCAAACCATAGCTTCAAGTTACCTTATCAAATTAGAAGTTTGTTAACATGGTAATACAAGCTGACATAAAGGTCCGAATTCACTTGCAAAGACAAAGCTAAGAGATACTTGGTTGATACAAACAAGACAACATCACATGGTAGTAGACTGTGTTTGTATTTACACGGCATACAATCTCCAATACAGCACTGCTGACATTGATATACTTTACATAGGCCGAGCACATGGTGTGGCAGACAGGCGACTGCCTTGCCCAGATTTGTATAAAACCACACCCACTATAGGACTTCGTACCTACATTTGATAAATTAATGAGGAACTAATTTATGCCACACCTAGTACTACTCGTTGGTCTCTGCTTTATAAACTAGAGCATGTAACTGAAGCAGTTGACACCCTCTGCATAGTTCTATGGAAAGACCTCGTCTACAGTAGCTGACAGGCAGTCAGAGAATGTGATTGGATTAAGATATCAAGCATATATTACCATACACACACGAATTGGTTACTACAGTGTCCAATATTGTGACACTTGCACAGGTTGCTGTATACTCTATAAAGTTAAATTTATTGCAGTCCATTTGTATGCTACATTGGCATGGTAAAGGGTTGATTCAATTAAGCTTAGCTGTGAGTACGGTAAAGGGACAAAACGTCTTCCGTGCATTTTTATCGTCGACAAATTTGTTTATTTTATTTTATTTTAAACGGTCATACCCCACACCTCACAACTGAAGAAGACTTAGGAGCCGAAACGTATTGTGAATATTATATCAAAATTTTTAATGCTACTAGCTAAGCTAAAAATATTGAATTACTAGAACTAGAGTAGCAATGAAAATCTACGACATTGTTGAAAAGAAAGTTCCAGCGGAAGCTAATCCTGAAATAAGGAGATAGTGAGTGAACGATACAGTGTAGCTATAATTACAAAAGACTTTTTAAAAAGCTGGCCTACAATTAGCGAGTGATAGCACGGGTAACCTGTGCTATTAGGGGGTCAATAGCACTCGTAAAGCAATTGAAAAAACACTTGGCTTCACCTCACGCTATTTCAATCGCGTTACTCGTGTTATTAATCTTGAATAGCACTGTTACCCGTGCTATTACTCATACTAATAGTTTCCTTTTCCACATGCTGAAATGGTTTATTCCAGCATAGCCAGACCCTTTACCAAACTGATATGCGGGGAAGGTTCTGGGGACAAGTTCTGGAGAAAGCTAATCCTGAAATTACAGAGGTAGTGTGAATGATACAGTGTAGCTTCAGTGCAAAAAAAAAAAAAAAAAAAAAAAGCTGGCCTACTTAGCGAGTCATAACACGGGTAATCCGTGCTATTAGGGATCAATAGCACTCGTAAAGCAATTGAAATAGCACTCGGCTTTGCCTCGTGCTATTTCAATCAGATTACTCCTACTATTAATCCTGAATAGCACAGTTACCTGTGCTAATACTCATACAGATGGGGCAGACAGTGAGGTGGTAGTCAAATTAAGAAGTTTGGTTTATAACGGATACACAATAATCAATATTTTACACTATTAATAAAAAATTATTTCGACATAAGACAGTTTTATATAACCACTGACATATATACATTATAAATTAATAATCAGTCCAAGGGGGGTTGTTTTCATGAAGCTAATGGGTAAATGTGTGTTTGAATGAAGTGTGAATGTATGTTTGTCCTTTCTCAATAGAGGTGTAAATCATTAATTAATTGTTTATTGTTGTGCCATCTGGCCTATGTTTGTCTCTTGTTTGCTTGCTCCAACAATGTCAAATGGTTAGCTTCTGATTAAATATAAACTATCAAACCCTATTAGCACCTATTCATAGGATTACTGTATAAAAAGACACAATCCTTTCAGAAATCACAAACTGTAGAGGCCAGCATCAAGGTAGCTCTCTATTCTATCACTGATTCTCTACTACAATAAGTGAATAGCTGTACTCTCCTGAGATGGCTGCAAGTAGCCAGCCTATAGTGGTAGACCTTGTAGATAAACTATTGTGGAAGAAACTCAATGATGTAGGCAATGAGATGATGTTTGTGTCAAATAGGGGAAGGTAAGCAGAGCCATCTTTGAAAGTTTCTAAACAACTTACTTTAGGCATAGATAACTTTCATATAGTTATTGTATTTTAATGTACATAGGAGATTAATACCTAAAGTCATGGTTACAATTTCTGGTTTAAATCCTGCTGACCATTATGATGTCTGCTTCTCCATTGTTTCTGAGGACACATATAAGTATAGATTCAGTCGCAATGAATGGAAAAAGACAGGCGTGTTTAAAGAGCAACAAAATGAGGAAGAGCAAGTGTTGATGCACAGACACTCACCTAACACTGGTCGATTCTGGATGAGTAAAACAATCAGTTTCAAAAATGTCATGATCAGTCTTGGTGTTTCCTCAAACATTGTAAGTATTAAAGGTTACTATAAGTGAATAGGGCTACTATCTTGTGCTACAGAATTATAATATTATTGTGTTTCTGTACCACAGATTCAGCTACATCTTAGGCACAAGTATCATGTGGAAATTGTCATAGTGCCACACAATCAAACCCACACTACAAGTCGGCTATCATTCCCACTTGAAGAGACCACTTTCATTGCTGTATCAAGCAGTTACAGAAGTCCTGACCTTCAAAGGTTAAAGAAATATACAAGGATGTGGGAAAATGGTGATATGTCCAAAACCACTCTTTTTCAACACTTACAAATTCCACACTCACTCCCAGCATGTAACTTACTCATTGTTTCAAGTCCTACATATTCACAACTGGGCTCTTCCATTCTACCACCACCTCCTCCACTTCTGCCTATACCGGTTTCTTCTAATTTATCGCCACCATCTTCTTACCTTCCTTCACAACTGAATTCCTCTATTCCACAACCATCGTTTTCACTTCCACAACTGGGCACTTCTATACCACCACCACCATCCTTTTTGAATGCTATTCAATTACTTGCTCTTCCACTGTGCCCTCTAATGGAACAGAGCTCAGTCACCTCAAGTCTATCAGACCCAGCCACCTCATTACCAGAATCACAAGATATATGCAGAGATACTACAGGTGGAAGTAGTGCCAACTAAAGATAAAAGAGACAAAAAGTCAAATTATTTCAAATAGCTAGCTTCATGTATTTTGTTTGAGGCCATCTATTATTCTTTACATACTGTGGTCTTAATTGTATCTCATTTGCATAAAGCTGAAACAAATAAACTAACAAGCAACAGCTCTTCAATATTTGATGTTTTCATAATCTCGTTCCTACTCCATGCTTTGCCACTTTCTGTGATTGAATAATCAGTTAACGATGCGGCAATTTCAACTATAATAACAAATATTTAAATACTAGACGCGTTACACTCCATTACATATACAGTAAACAATCTTTTTACAATGTATTGCATAGAAGAACAGTTGAACTCTAACTGCTTACAATGATATGTAGAGTTATTATAGCACATGTTGATAATATTGGTAGGTTTGAACTATTAACTTTTCAGACATAAAATACACACATGTATGCATCCAACAAACAACAGCAAACATAAGTGCTTATATCTCTGCAAAAACACCTAAAATTATTCTCTATGAAATATAAAGTGAAGTGATGAAGAGTGGAGAATATAGGTGTCTTTAATGCAATCCTCTTGGGAAACTTAGTGTTCACTTCAGCATGATGAAGGTTTAGTCTCATTAAACCCCTTACCACATTACAGCAACTTCTGCCTCGTCTTGAATGGATAGGAGCTAATGTCGTGAATGAGGGATGCCGAGATAGTAGCTACGAATTCTTTCTACCTCAATAACTTCCCAAGAAGAAAATGGCGAGATACAGTGTCAGAAAATTGAATTAGCTGAAGTAATGTGAATAAAAGACTGCAAGTCTATGAATTACCCTTGTTACTGGGGTAGCAAACAGGAAGGGTTCACTCAGATAACTTTAGTTATTAATTTGAATAATATAATTGACAAGACATGTTGAGCTGACTGACTGACTGTATGTTCATGTGACTGACGAGTGGGAAGTGTGAATGATGCAATAACAATGACGTAATGATGAAAGTTCTAAGTTTAGTATCCACTACAGCACTCCCCTCCCAGTGGTCAAGGAATCTAGGAAGAGAGATGCTTCGGCCAGTGAACCTGTTGTCCCAAGCAGGTGCCATATTGATTTGGTGGAATCGGAAGCTTGATTGAAAAGGTCTTAGGAATGTTGTCAGGATGAGCAGGTATGAGGTAATCGACGGAAATGGAAACGGTATTCTGTGAATGAATGAAATGCTTGTCAGTTTGAGAAACGACTGGAAATAGGCCATTGTATGGAGGTTGGAGAGGTTAATGAACAGCATCCTGTCAAACAAAGACTTGCATTGCTATTTCTAATCCGAGATCCACGTGACTATTGTTACGAGTCATGTGAGAAGGCGATGCGAGAACATGCTGAATATGCGACTTCAAATGGATTACAAAATCTGAAGTGTCATCCAGGGATGTATTGGTAGAGGGGTTGAAAAATTCACCTGAAAGTCGAAGGGATACTCCATACATCATCTCTACTTTACATAGGCCTAGCACATGGTGTGGCAGACAGGAGATTGCCATGCCCAGATTTGTATAAAACCACACCCACTATAGGACTTCGTACCTTCATTTGATAAATTAATGAGGAACTAATTTATGCCACACCTAGTACTACTCGTTGGTCCCTGCTTTATAAACCAGAGCTTGTAACTGAAGTAGTTGGCACCCTCTGCATAGTTCTATGGAAGACCTCGTCTACAGTAGCTGACAGGCAGTCAGAGAATGTGATTAGATTAAGATATCAAGCATATATTACCATATACACACAAATTGGTTACTACAGTGTCCAATACTGTGACACTTGCACAGGTTGTTGTATACTGCATGGTAAAGGGTTGATTCAATTAAGCTTAGCTGTGAGTACGGTAAAGGGACAAAACGTCTTTCGTGCATTTTTATCGTCGACAATTTTGTTTATTTTATTTTAAACGGTCATACCCCACACCTCACAACTGAAGAAGGCTTACGAGCAGAAACGTATTGTGAATATTATATCAAAAATTTTAATGCTACTAGCTAAGCTAAAAATATTGAATTACTAGAAATAGAGTAGCAATGAAGATCTACGACATTGTTGAAAAGAAAGTTCCTGCGGAAGATAATCCTGAAGTAAGGAGATAGTGAGTGAACGATACAGTGTAGCTATAATTGCAAAAGACTTTTTAAAAAGCTGGCCTACAATTAGCGAGTGATAGCACGGGTAACCTGTGCTATTAGGGGTCAATAACACTCGTAAAGCAATTGAAATAACACTCGGCTTCACCTCGTGCTATTTCAATCACGTTACTCATGCTATTATTCTTGCATAGCCAGACCCTTTACCGAACTGATATGCGGGGAAGGTTCTGGGGACAAGTTCTGGAGAAAGCTAATCCTGAAATTACAGAGATAGTGTGAATGATACAGTGTAGCTTCAGTGCAAATAAAAAGAAAAAAAGCTGGCCTACTATTAGCGAGTGATAACATGGGTAACCCGTGCTATTAGGGATATCAATAGCACCCATACAGATGGGGCAGACAGTGAGGTGGTAGTCAAATTAAGAAGTTTGGTTTATAACGGATACACAATAATCAATATTTTACACTATTAATAAAAAATTATTTCAACATAAGACAGTTTTATATAACCACTGACATATACATTATAAACTTACAGCCTCTTGATAACAAGTGAGTTGCACAGCGATAACTTCACACATTGACCAATGACAAGAAGTATGTGGATATATGCACACAATTTGAACAGTCTTAACTTAATTCCTGTTTAAAGTGTTTTAATTGATCCTACGGTACATATATTGAGCAATTGGTGACACTTAACAGACCTCAGCCACAAGAGAATTAGAAGGAAGATGAAAGACGATAAACCTGCATTCACAGAAACCCTGGGTAACTTGGAAAGCGCAGCCTGTGCAATGCGTAGCCCAAACACATACTGTAGGTTTGGCAAATTTAGTTTTTATGAAATATTATTACATTTCTAAAAATTAAGTAAAGTAGACCCTTAGTTATCTGAACCACGTTTATCTGAACTCTTGCTAATCCGAACACCAATTTTTTTGAATTATAATGATATTCATTGGAATTTTGTTGTGCATTAAATAGATAAGAGATTAACACCCACATACAAAATGACTTATTTCGAAAATCTGAACATTTAAAATATCCGAACAACCCTCGGTCCTGAGGTGTTCGGATAATTGAGGGTCTACTGTAATTAGATCTGAAATCACAAACATATTTTTCAGGTATTGATCATAAGACGCTATAATTACCATCATTTCTCTCGCCTTCTAAGATGTGCGCATGTGTGAGTTATATTGAATTCTTCATAATTGATTCTAGCCTTCAGATACTTTAAAGTATTAATGAGCAGATTGATGGACTCATGAAGTCGAAGCAGTTAACACTTAATCTGGTAAAGTATCATCAACCAATGCTGGTAAAGTATCATCAACCAATGCTGCTTGATCACATAAGAAGAAAAATAATGATATTGTATGTTTGATAATCATGAAATAAGTAAGTTACAAGCTTTATTTGATTGCAATGATATTACCAGGTCCCTATATCCCCAAGCATAAGATTATTCCAACAATTGAGGCCAAAAGTCCTGGGCTCTCATATCTCCAGTCAGCTATTGAGAGAATAAGACATTGCTTAAAAATTATAATTTCATTTTAGCAATCACATGACTACACGTAAGTTCTTTGCCAACTTGTAAAGCACAAACATGAATACATTATAAGACCCTTGGTACAAAAAAAAACCTTTGCGTCAGATAAACTGTTTGATAAAACAGTAACAGCAATTTTCAATGCAGATAACAAGTAAACAATTAATGAAGTGTGCTAATAGAGTGTAGTATAACCAACATAATGTTGATTAGTCTAGGTTAATGGTGGCATGATGAGATACAATTTGATGGATTCAAACACTTCTTCTATAGTAGATACTCTCGTTACCTATCACCCTATCACTCTCTCAGTCTATGTAGTGGTTGTGTCGGTGATTGGGCCACAGTGCCATTTTAAACATCACACCTCATAGCTTGCTTATGGTCTGTCAGTCTTTTCTTCAGTTTTTGACCAGTGTCACCCACATAGACAGGATCAAAGTCTTGACAGGCAACCTTGTAGACTACTCAGTTTCTTCTCTTTCTTACAGATACTACAGAGGGTCCTACAGACAACTAAAGCTAAAGAGATGAAGTTGAAATGGCTCACACATTTTCACTTATTTGTTATTCTTTTATTCATACATGAAGAATATCTGCAAGACTTTACATCTATTCAATACCTAATTTCAAAGACAAAACCTTGTTAATAGGCTCTGTGTGTATTCTAATTACTTCAATAAGTAATAAAGTTCCATAGTTACTTCACATCAATAGCTTTGGACAGATAGGAGTTAATAAGGCTATAAATGTCAAATGGTCAGCTTCTGATTAAATATAAATTATCAAACCCTAGTAGCACCTATTCATAGGATTACTGTATAAAAAGACACATTCCTTTCAGAAATCACAAACTGTAGAGGCCAGCATCAAGGTAACTCTCTATTCTATCACTGATTCTAGTCTACTGCAATACTCTCTGTACTCTCCTGAGATGGCTGCAAGTAGCCAGCCTATAGTGGTAGACCTTGTAGATAAACTACTGTGGAAAAAATTCAATGATGTAGGCAATGAGATGGTGATGAAGATAAAAAAAGGAAGGTAAGTAGAGCCATCTTTGAAAGTTTCTAAACAACTTAATTTAGGCATAGATAACTTTCATATAGTTATTGTATTTTAATGTACATAGGAGATTAATACCTAAAGTCATGGTTACAATGTCTGGCTTAAATCCTGCTGACCATTATGATGTTTACTTCTCCATTGTTTCTGAGGACACATATAAGTATAGACTCAGTCGCAATGAACTGAAAAAGATAGATGTGTCTAAAGAGCAACAAAATAAGGAAGAGCAAGTGTTGATGCACAGAAACTCACCTAACACTGGTCGATTCTGGATGAGTAAAACAATCAGTTTCAAAAATGTCATGATCAGTTATTATGGTGTTTCCTCAAACATTGTAAGTATTTAAGGTTACTATGAGTGAATAGGGCTACTATCTTGTGCTACAGAATTATAATATTATTGTGTTTCTCTATCACAGATTCAGTTACATCTTGGGCACAAGTATCATGTGGAAATTGTCATAGTGCCACACAATCAAACACACACTACTAGTCGGCTATCATTCCCACTTGAAGAGACCAGTTTCATTGCTGTATCAGCCAGATACAGAAGTCCTGACCTTAAAATGTTAAAGAAATATACCAGGATGTGGGAAATAGGTGGTATGTCAAAAACCACTCTTTTTCAACACTTACAAATTCCACACTCACTCCCAGCATGTAACTCACTCATTGTTTCAAGTCCTACATTTTCACAACTGGGCTCTTCCATTTTACCACCACCACCTCCTCCACTTCTGCCTCTACCAGTTTCTTCTAATTTATTGCCACCATCTTCTTACCTTCCTTCACAACTGAATTCCTCTATTCCACAACCATCGTTTTCACTTCCACAACTGGACACTTCTATACCACCACCATTCTTTTTTAATCCTATGGAATTAATTGATCTTTCACTGTGCCCTCTAATGGAAGAGAGCTCAGTCACCTCAAGTCTATCAGACCCAGTCACCTCATTACCAGAATCACAAGATATATGCAGAGATACTACAGGTGGAAGTAGTGCCAACTAAAGATAAGAGACAAAGTCAAATTATTTCAAATAGCTAGTTTCACGTATTTTGTTTGAGGCCATCTATTATTCTTTACCTATTGTGGTCTTAATTGTATCTCATTTGCATAAAGCTGAAACAAATAGACTAACCAGCAACAGCTCTTCAATATTTGATGTTTGCATAATCTCGTTCCTACTCCATGCTTTGCCACTTTCTGTGATTGAATAATCAGTAAACGATGCGGCAATTTCAACTATAATAACAAATATTTAAATACTAGACGCGTTACACTCCATTTCATATACAGTAAACAATCTTTTTACAATGTACTGTATTGCATAGCAGAACAGTTGAACTCTAACTGCTCACAATGATATGTAGAGTTATGATAGCACATGTTGATAATATTAGTAAGTATGTGAGAACTTATTTGAACTTGAACTCTGAGGTTTGAAAATAAAAAGAAGATAATTGAATAATAACTATTCAGACATAAAATACACACAATTTGGATTATGTATGCATTCAACAAACAACAGCAAACATAAGTGCTTATATCTCTGCAAAAACACCTAAAAATATTTTCTATGAAATATAAAGTGAAGTGATGAAGAGTGGAGAATATAGGTGTCTTTAATGCAATCCTCTTGGGAAACTTAGTGTTCACTTCAGCATGATGAAGGTTTAGTCTCATTAAATCCCTTACCACATTACTGCAACTTCTGCCTCGTCTTGAATGGTGAAGCCATGAGAGTAATTATAAAGCAGCTAATGTCGTGAATGAGGGATGCCGAGATAGTAGCTACGAATTCTTTCTACCTCAATAACTTCCCAAGAAGAAAATGGCGAGATACAGTGTCAGAAAATTCAATTAGCTGAAGTAATGTGAATGAAAGACTGTAAGTCTATGAATTACCCTTGTTACTGGGGTAGCAAACAGGAAGGGTTCACTCAGATAACTTTAGTTATTAATTTGAATAATATAATTGACAAGACATGTTGAGCTGACTGACTGACTGTATGTTCATGTGACTGACGAGTGGGAAGTGTGAATGATGCAATAACAATGACGTAATGATGAAAGTTCTAAGTTTAGTATCCACTACTGCACTCCCCTCCCAGTGGTCAAGGAATCTAGGAAGAGAGGTGCTTCGGCCAGTGAACCTATTGTCCCAAGTAGGTGCCATATTGATTTGGTGGAATCGGAAGCTTGAGTGAAAAGGTCTTAGGAATGTAGTCAGGATGAGCAGGTATGAGGTAATCGACGGAAATGGAAACGGTATTCTGTGAATGAATGAAATGCTTGTCAGTTTGAGAAACGACTGGAAATAGGCCATTGTATGGAGGTTGGAGAGGTTAATGAACAGCATCCTGTCAAACAAAGACGTGCATTGCTATTTCTAGTCCGAGATCCACGTGACTATTGTTACGAGTCATGTGAGAAGGCGATGAGAGAACATGCTGAATATGCGACTTCAAATGGATTACAAAATCTGAAAGTGTCATCCAGGGACGTATTGGTAGAGGGGTTGAAAAATTCACCTGAAAGTCAAAGGGATACTCCATACATCATCTCTACTTTACATAGGCCTAGCACATGGTGTGGCAGACAGGCGATTGCCTTGCCCAGAATTGTATAAAACCACACCCACTATAGGACTTCGTACCTTCATTTGATAAATTAATGAGGAACTAATTTATGCCACACCTAGTACTACTCGTTGGTCCCTGCTTTATAAACCAGAGCTTGTAACTGAAGCAGTTGGCACCCTCTGCATAGTTCTATGGAAGACCTCGTCTACAGTAGCTGACAGGCAGTCAGAGAATGTGATTAGATTAAGATATCAAGCATATATTACCATACATACACGAATTGGTTACTACATAGTGTCCAATATTGTGACACTTACACAGGTTGCTGTATACTCTATAAAGTTAAATTTATTGCAGTCCATTTGTATGCTAAATTGGCATGGTAAAGGGTTGATTCAATTAAGCTTAGCTGTGAGTACGGTAAAGGGACAAAACGTCTTCCGTGTATTTTTATCGTCGACAATTTTGTTTATTTTATTATATTTTAAACGGTCATACCCCTCACCTCACAACTGAAGAAGACTTACAAGCCTAAACGTATTGTGAATATTATATCAAACATTTTAATGCTACTAGCTAAGATAAAAATATTGAATTACTAGAAATAGAGTAGCAATGAAAATCTATGACATTGTTGAAAATAAAGTTCCAGCGGAAGGTAATCCTGAAATAAGGAGATAGTGAGTGAACGATACAGTGTAGCTATAATTACAAAAGACTTTTTAAAAAGCTGATTAGCGAGTGATAGCACGGGTAACCTGTGCTATTAGGGGATCAATAGCACTCGTAAAGCAATTGAAATAACACTCGACTTTGCCTCGTGCAATTTCAATCGCGTTACCCGTGCTATTAATAGCACACTCATACATATAGTTTCCTTTTCCACATGCAGAAATGGTTTATTCCAGCATAGCCAGACCCTTTACCGAACTGATATGCGGGGAAGGTTCTGGGGACAAGTTCTGGAGAAAGCTAATCCTGAAATTACAGAGATAGTGTGAATGATACAGTGTAGCTTCAGTGCAAAAAAAAAGAAAAAAAGCTGGCCTACTATTAGCGAGTGATAACACGGGTAACCCGTGCTATTAGGAATATCAATAGCACCCATACAGATGGGGCAGACAGTGAGGTGGTAGTCAAATTAAGAAGTTTGGTTTATAACGGATACACAATAATCAATATTTTACACTATTAATAAAACAATTATTTCGACATAAGACAGTTTTATATAACCACTGACATATACATTATAAACTTACAGCCTCTTGATAACAATTGAGTTGCACAGTAATAACTTCACACATTGACCAATGACAACAAGAAGTATGTGGATATATGTGACAGTCTATGGGAAAAGGGGGCACTTCACGCAAAAATTGAAATTGAGATATAGGCTCCAGAAGTACGTCATAGGAAAAATTATTTCTTTCTCCTATTTTTGTTTTTTTTGCAGAATTAGTCTTAGTGACCCATACTCTAAGTCTACGCCAAATTTCAAATGCCGAAACAACTTAAAAGACCCCAAGCGTGCCGTGGAAAGACAAGCTACTTTTTATTCTCTCTCGTTCTCGAAGTACAATAAACGGGGAATGGGTGGAGTTTCAAACAAGCAGCTAAAAAAACGGCATAGCTTTGAGAATAGTGCATGCTATCTACAGCTTACCTCTGGTTGAAAGTATACCATTACGTGGAGTAGAGTAGCCAAGGATTCCGGCAAGACAGGCTGGGAGATGCTCCGAAAGCTAAAAAGAACTCTACGCAAACTTCGTTAGTTGCCGTTAAAAAGTGGCTGTACGATTTAATTGCGTATGCGGAGTACGCCATTAAGTATACGGAAACACTAATTATACCGGAAGTGGAAATTCAATTTATGTTTTCTCGATTTCTAGTTCAATTGCTTTGCTGAATACAGCCCAGTTCAACTGCCAGTTTCTCTGCGCGTCCAAAGTTTTACCCTCCAGTATTTTAGCACTAAGTTGAGATAAATTGTAGCTTTTTATTAGCATAAAAAACTCAATTATTTTTGTTTGAGTGAAGTGCCCCCTTTTCCCACAGACTGTCACATATGCACAAAATTTGAACAGTCTTAATTCCTGTTTAATGTGTTTTAATTGATCCTACGGTACATATATTGAGCAATTTGTGACACTTAACAGACCTCGGCCACAAGAGAATTAGAAGGAAGATGAAAGACGATAAACCTGCATTCACAGAAACCCTGGGTAACTTTGAAAGCGCAGCCTGTGCAATGCGTAGCACAAACACATACTGTAGGTTTGGCAAATTTAGTTTTTATGAAATATTATTACATTTCTAAAAATTAAGTAAAGTAGACCATTAGTTATCCGAACCACGTTTATCTGAACTCTTGCTAATCCGAACACCAATTTTTTTGAATTATAATGATATTCATTGGAATTTTGTTGTGCATTAAATAGATAAGAGATTAACACCCACATACAAAATGACTTATTTCGAAAATCTGAACATTTAAAATATCCGAACAACCCTCGGTCCTGAGGTGTTTGGATAATTGAGGGTCTACTGTAATTAGATCTGAAATCACAAACATATTTTTCAGGTATTGATCATAAGACGCTATAATTACCATCTTTACTCTCGCCTTCTAAGATGTGTGCATGTGTGAGTTATAGTGAATTCTTCATAATTGATTCTAGCCTTCAGATACTTTAAAGTATTAATGAGCAGATTGATAGACTCATGAAGTCGAAGCAGTTAACATTTAAACTGGTAAAGTATCATCAACCAATGCTGCTTGATCACATAAGAAGAAAAATAATGATAATGTATGTTTGATAATCATGAAATAAGTAAGTTACAAGCTTTATTTGATTGAAATGATATTACCAGGTCCCTATATCCCCAAGCATAAGATTATTCCAACAATTGAGGCCAAAAGTCCTGGGCTCTCATATCTCCAGTCAGCTATTGAGAGAATAAGACATTGCTTAAAAATTATAATTTCATTTTAGCATTCACATGACTACACATAAGTTCTTTGCCAACTTGTAAAGCACAAACATGAATACATTATAAGACCCTTGGTACAAAAAAAAACATTTGCGTCAGATAAACTGTTTGATAAAACGGTAACAGCAATTTTCAATGCAGATAAGAAGTAAACAATTAATGAAGTGTGCTAATAGAGTGTAGTATAACCAACATAATGTTGATTAGTCTAGGTTAATGGTGGCATGATGAGATACAATTTGATGGATTCAAACACTTCTTCTATAGTAGAAACTCTCGTTACCTATCACCCTATCACTCTCTCAGTCTATGTGGTGGTTGTGTCGGTGATTGGGCCACAGTGCCATTGTAAACATCACACCTCATAGCTTGCTTATGGTCTGTCAGTCTTTTCTTCAGTTTTTGACCAGTGTCACCCACATAGACAGGATCAAAGTCTTGACAGGCAACCTTGTAGACTACTCCAGTTTCTTCTCTTTCTTACAGATACTACAGAGGGTCCTACAGACAACTAAAGCTAAAGAGATGAAGTTGAAATGGCTCACACATTTTCACTTATTTGTTATTCTTTTATTCATACATGAAGAATATCTGCAAGACTTTACATCTATTCAATACCTAATTTCAAAGACAAAACCTTGTTAATAGGCTCGTGTGTATTCTAATTACTTCAATAAGTAATAAAGTTCCATAGTTACTTCACATCAATAGCTTTGGACAGATAGGAGTTAATAAGGCTATAAATGTCAAATGGTTAGCTTCTGATTAAATATAAACTATCAAACCCTAGTAGCACCTATTCATAGGATTACTGTATAAAAAGACACATTCCTTTCAGAAATCACAAACTGTAGAGGCCAGCATCAAGGTAGCTCTCTATTCTATCACTGATTCTAGTCTACTGCAATACTCTCTGTACTCTCCTGAGATGGCTGCAAGTAGCCAGCCTATAGTGGTAGACCTTGTAGATAAACTACTGTGGAAGAAATTCAATGATGTAGGCAATGAGATGATGATGCAGACAAAAACAGGAAGGTAAGCAGAGCCATCTTTGAAAGTTTCTAAACAACTTAATTTAGGCATAGATAACTTTCATATAGTTATTGTATTTTAATGTACATAGGAGATTAATACCTAAAGTCATGGTTACAATGTCTGGTTTAAATCCTGCTGACCATTATGATGTCTGCTTCTCCATTGTTTCTGAGGACACATATAAGTATAGATTCATCAACAATGAATGGAAAAAGATAGATGTGTTTAAAGAGCAACAAAATAAGGAAGAGCAAGTGTTGATGCACAGAAACTCACCTAACACTGGTCGATTCTGGATGAGTAAAACAATCAGTTTCGAAAATGTCACGATCAGTCATGGTGTTTCCTCAAACATTGTAAGTATTTAAGGTTACTATGAGTGAATAGGGCTACTATATTGTGCTACAGAATTATAATATTATTGTGTTTCTGTATCACAGATTCAGCTACATCTTGGGCACAAGTATCATGTGGAAATTGTCATAGTGCCACACAATCAAACACACACTACTAGTCGGCTATCATTCCCACTTGAAGAGACCAGTTTCATTGCTGTATCAAGAAGATACAGAAGTCCTGACCTTAAAAGGTTAAAGAAATATACCAGGATGTGGGAAAAAGGTGATATGTCCAAAACCACTCTTTTTCAACACTTACAAATTCCACACTCACTCCCAGCATGTAACTCACTCATTGTTTCAAGTCCTACATATTCACAACTGGGCTCTTCCATTCTACCACCACTTCCTCCTACACTTCTGCCTCTACCAGTTTCTTCTAATTTATTGCCACCATCTTCTTACCTTCCTTCACAACTGAATTCCTCTATTCCACAACCATCATTTTCACTTCCACAACTGGGCACTTCTATACCACCACCACCATTCTTTTTTAATCCTATTCAATTACTTGATCTTCCACTGTGCCCTCTAATGGAACAGAGCTCAGTCACCTCAAGTCTATCAGACCCAGCCACCTCATTACCAGAATCACAAGATATATGCAGAGATACTACAGGTGGAAGTAGTGCCAACTAAAGATAAAAGAGACAAAAGTCAAATTATTTCAAATAGCTAGCTTCATGTATTTTGTTTGAGGCCATCTATTATTCTTTACGTACTGTGGTCTTAATTGTATCTCATTTGCATGAAGCTGAAACAAATAGACAAACAAGCAACAGCTCTTCAATATTTGATGTTTGCATAATCTCGTTCCTACTCCATGCTTTGCCACTTTCTGTGATTGAATAATCAGTTAACGATGCGGCAATTTCAACTATAATAACAAATATTTAAATACTAGACGCGTTACACTCCATTACATATACAGTAAACAATCTTTTTACAATGTATTGCATAGCAGAACAGTTGTGAAGAGTGGAGAATATAGGTGTCTTTAATGCAATCCTCTTGGGAAACTTAGTGTTCACTTCAGCATGATGAAGGTTTAGTCTCATTAAACCCCTTACCACATTAAAGCAACTTCTGCCTTTTCTTGAATGGTGAAGCCATGAGAGTAATTATAAAGCAGCTAATGTCGTGAATGAGGGATGCTGAGATAGTAGCTACGAATTCTTTCTACCTCAATAACTTCCCAAGAAGAAAATGGCGAGATACAGTGTCAGAAAATTGAATTAGCTGAAGTAATGTGAATAAAAGACTGCAAGTCTATGAATTACCCTTGTTACTGGGGTAGCAAACAGGAAGGGTTCACTCAGATAACTTTAGTTATTAATTTGAATAATATAATTGACAAGACATGTTGAGCTGACTGACTGACTGTATGTTCATGTGACTGACGAGTGAGAAGTGTGAATGATGCAATAACAATGACGTAATGATGAAAGTTCTAAGTTTAGTATCCACTACAGCACTCCCCTCCCAGTGGTCAAGGAATCTAGGAAGAGAGGTGCTTCGGCCAGTGAACCTGTTGTCCCAAGCAGGTGCCATATTGATTTGGTGGAATCGGAAGCTTGAGTGAAATGGTTTTAGGAATGTTGTCAGGATGAGCAGGTATGAGGTGATCGACGGAAATGGAAATGGTATTCTGTGAATGAATGAAATGCTTGTCAGTTTGAGAAACGACTGGAAATGGGCCATTGTATGGAGGTTGGTGAGGCTAATGAACAGCATCCTGTCAAACAAAGACGTGCATTGCTATTTCTAATCCGAGATCCACGTGACTATTGTTACGAGTCACGTGAGAAGGCGATGAGAGAACATGCTGAATATGCGACTTCAAATAAATCTGAAGTGTCATCCAGGGACGTATTGGTTGAAAAATTCACCTGAAAGTCGAAGGGATACTCCATACATCATCTCTACTTTACATAGGCCTAGCACATGGTGTGGCAGATAGGCGATTGCCATGCCCAGATTTGTATAAAACCACACCCACTATAGGACTTTGTACCTTCATTTGATAAATTAATGAGGAACTAATTTATGCCACACCTAGTACTACTCGTTGGTCTCTGCTTTATAAACCAGAGCTTGTAACTGAAGCAGTTGGCACCCTCTGCATAGTTCTATGGAAAGACCTCGTCTACAGTAGCTGACAGGCAGTCAGAGAATGTGATTAGATTAAGATATCAAGCATATATTACCATACATACACGAATTGGTTACTACAGTGTCCAATACTGTGACACTTGCACAGGTTGTTGTATACTGCATGGTAAAGGGTTGATTCAATTAAGCTTAGCTGTGAGTACGGTAAAGGGACAAAACGTCTACCGTGCATTTTTATCGTCGACAATTTTGTTTATTTTATTTTATTTTAAACGGTCATACCCCACACCTCACAACTGAAGAAGGCTTACGAGCAGAAACGTATTGTGAATATTATATCAAAAAATTTAATGCTACTAGCTAAGCTATAAATATTGAATTACTAGAAATAGAGTAGCAATGAAAATCTACGACATTGTTGAAAAGAAAGTTCTTGCGGAAGATAATCCTGAAATAGGGAGATAGTGAGTGAACGATACAGTGTAGCTATAATTGCAAAAGACTATTAAAAAAGCTGACCTACGATTAGCGAGTGATAGCACGGGTAACCTGTGCTATTAGGGGTCAATAAAGGCAATTGAAATAACACTCGGCTTCACCTCGTGCTATTTCAATCGCGTTACTCATGCTATTATTCCAGCATAGCCAGACCCTTTACCGAACTGATATGCGGGGAAGGTTCTGGGGACAAGTTATGGAGAAAGCTAATCCTGAAATTACAGAGATAGTGTGAATGATACAGTGTAGCTTCAGTGCAAATAAAAAGAAAAAAAGCTGGCCTACTATTAGCGAGTGATAACACGGGTAACCCGTGCTATTAGGGATATCAATAGTACCCATACAGATGGGGCAGACAGTGAGGTGGTAGTCAATTAAGAAGTTTGGTTTATAACGGATACACAATAATCAATATTTTACACTATTAATAAAAAATTATTTCGACATAAGACAGTTTTATATAACCACTGACATATATACATTATAAACTTACAGCCTCTTGATAACAATTGAGTTGCACAGTAATAACTTCACACATTGACCAATGACAAGAAGTATGTGGATATATGCACACAATTTGAACAGTCTTAATTCCTGTTTAAAGTGTTTTAATTGATCCTACGGTACATATATTGAGCAATTGGTGACACTTAACAGACCTCGGCCACAAGAGAATTAGAAGGAAGATGAAAGACGATAAACCTGCATTCACAGAAACCCTGGGTAACCTTGAAAGCGCAGCCTGTGCAATGCGTAGCCCAAACACATACTGTAGGTTTGGCAAGTTTAGTTTTTATGAAATACATTTCTAAAAATTAAGTAAAGTAGACCCTTAGTTATCCGAACCACGTTTATCCGAACTCTTGCTAATCCGAACACCAATTTTTTGAATTATAATGATATTCATTGGAATTTTGTTGTGCATTAAATAGATAAGAGATTAACACCTACATACAAAATGACTTATTTCGAATATCCGAACATTTCAAATATCCGAACAACCCTCGGTCCTGAGGTGTTTGGATAATTGAGGGTCTACTGTAATTAGATCTGAAATCACAAACATATTTTTCAGGTATTGATCATAAGACGCTATAATTACCATCTTTTCTCTCGCCTTCTAAGATGTGTGCATGTGTGAGTTATAGTGAATTCTTCATAATTGATTCTAGCCTTCAGATACTTTAAAGTATTAATGAGCAGATTGATAGACTCATGAAGTCGAAGCAGTTAACATTTAAACTGGTAAAGTATCATCAACCAATGCTGCTTGATTACATAAGAAGAAAAATAATGATATTGTATGTTTGATAATCATGAAATAAGTAAGTTACAAGCTTTATTTGATTGCAATGATATTACCAGGTCCCTATATCCCCAAGCATAAGATTATTCCAACAATTGAGGCCAAAGTCCTGGGCTCTCATATCTCCAGTCAGCTATTGAGAGAATAAGACAAATTAACATTGCTTAAAAATTATAATTTCATTTTAGCAATCACATGACTACAAATAAGTTCTTTGCCAACTTGTAAAGCACAAACATGAATACATTATAAGACCCTTGGTACAAAAAAAAACCTTTGCGTCAGATAAACTGTTTGATAAAACGGTAACAGCAATTTTCAATGCAGATAAGAAGTAAACAATTAATGAAGTGTGCTAATAGAGTGTAGTATAACCAACATAATGTTGATTAGTCTAGGTTAATGGTGGCATGATGAGATACAATTTGATGGATTCAAACACTTCTTCTATAGTAGAAACTCTCGTTACCTGTCACCCTATCACTCTCTCAGTCTATGTGGTGGTTGTGTCGGTGATTGGGCCACAGTTCCATTTTAAACATCACACCTCATAGCTTGCTTATGGTCTGTCAGTCTTTTCTTCAGTTTTTGACCAGTGTCACCCACATAGACAGGATCAAAGTCTTGACAGGCAACCTTGTAGACTACTCCAGTTTCTTCTCTTCCTTACAGACTACAGAGGGTCCTACAGACAACTAAAGCTAAAGAGATGAAGTTGAAATGGCTCACACATTTTCACTTATTTGTTATTCTTTTATTCATACATGAAGAATATCTGCAAGACTTTACATCTATTCAATCCTCAATTTCAAAGACAAAACCTTGTTAATAGGCTCTGTGTGTATTCTAATTACTTCAATAAGTAATAAAGTTCCATAGTTACTTCACATCAATAGCTTTGGACAGATAGGAGTTAATAAGGCTATAAATGTCAAATGGTCAGCTTCTGATTAAATATAAACTATCAAACCCTAGTAGCACCTATTCATAGGATTACTGTATAAAAAGACACATTCCTTTCAGAAATCAGAAACTGTAGAGGTCAGCATCTAGGTAACTCTCTATTCTATCACTGATTCTAGTCTACTGCAATACTCTCTGTACTCTCCTGAGATGGCTGCAAGTAGCCAGCCTATTGTGGTAGACCTTGTAGATAAACTACTGTGGAAGAAATTCAACGATGTAGGCAATGAGATGATGATGCAGACAAATAAAGGGCTGTAAGTAGTGCCATCTTTGAAATATTCTAAACAATTTAATTAAAGCAAATAAAAATTGCATATAGTCATTGTATTTTAATGTACATAGGAGATTAATACCTAAAGTCATGGTTACAATTTCTGGTTTAAATCCTGCTGACCATTATGATGTCTGCTTCTCCATTGTTTCTGAGGACACATATAAGTATAGACTCAGTCGCAATGAACTGAAAAAGATAGATGTGTTTAAAGAGCAACAAAATAAGGAAGAGCAAGTGTTGATGCACAGAGACTCACCTAACACTGGTCGATTCTGGATGAGTAAAACAATCAGTTTCGAAAATGTAATGATCAGTCATTATGGTGCTGCCTCAAACATTGTAAGTATTTAAGGTTACTATAAGTGAATAGGGCTACTATCTTGTGCTACAGTATTATAATATTATTGTGTTTCTGTATCACAGATTCAGCTACATCTTGGGCACAAGTATCATGTGGAAATTGTCATAGTGCCACACAATCAAACACACACTACTAGTCGGCTATCATTCTCACTTGAAGAGACCACTTTCATTGCTGTAACAAGCAGATACAGAAGTCCTAACGTTAAAAGGTTAAAGAAATAATACCAGGATGTGGGAAAAAGGTGATATGTCCAAAACCACTCTTTTTCAACACTTACAAATTCCACACCCACTCCCAGCATGTAACTTACTCATTGTTTCAAGTCCTACATATTCACAACTGGGCTCTTCCATTCTACCACCACCTCCTCCACTTCTGCCTATACCGGTTTCTTCTAATTTATCGCCACCATCTTCTTACCTTCCTTCACAACTGAATTCCTCTATTCCACAACCATCGTTTTCACTTCCACAACTGGGCACTTCTATACCACCACCATCCTTTTTTAATCCTATTCAATTACTTGATCTTCCACTGTGCCCTCTAATGGAACAGAGCTCAGTCACCTCAAGTCTATCAGACCCAGCCACCTCATTACCAGAATCACAAGGTATATGCAGAGATACTACAGGTGGAAGTAGTGCCAACTAAAGATAAAAGAGACAAAGTCAAATTATTTCAAATAGCTAGTTTCACGTATTTTGTTTGAGGCCATCTATTATTCTTTACATACTGTGGTCTTAATTGTATCTCATTTGCATAAACCTGAAACAAATAGACAAACAAGCAACAGCTCTTCAATATTTGATGTTTGCATAATTTCGTTCCTACTCTATGCTTTGCCACTTTCTGTGATTGAATAATCAGTTAACGATGCGGCAATTTCAACTATAATAACAAATATTTAAATACTAGACGCGTTACACTCCATTTCATATACAGTAAACAATCTTTTTACAATGTACTGTATTGCATAGCAGAACAGTTGAACTCTAACTGCTCACAATGATATGTAGAGTTATGATAGCACATGTTGATAATATTAGTAAGTATGTGAGAACTTATTTGAACTTGAACTCTGAGGTTTGAAAATAAAAAGAAAATAATTGAATAATAACTATTCAGACATAAAATACACACAATTTGGATTATGTATGCATTCAACAAACAACAGCAAACATAAGTGCTTATATCTCTGCAAAAACACCTAAAAATATTTTCTATGAAATATAAAGTGAAGTGATGAAGAGTGGAGAATATAGGTGTCTTTAATGCAATCCTCTTGGGAAACTTAGTGTTCACTTCAGCATGATGAAGGTTTAGTCTCATTAAACCCCTTACCACATTACAGCAACTTCTGCCTTGTCTTGAATGGTGAAGCCATGAGAGTAATTATAAAGCAGCTAATGTCGTGAATGAGGGATGCTGAGATAGTAGCTACGAATTCTTTCTACCTCAATAACTTCCCAAGAAGAAAATGGCGAGATACAGTGTCAGAAAATTGAATTAGCTGAAGCAATGTGAATGAAAGACTGCAAGTCTATGAATTACCCTTGTTACTGGGGTAGCAAACAGGAAGGGTTCACTCAGATAACTTTAGTTATTAATTTGAATAATATAATTGACAAGACATGTTGAGCTGACTGACTGACCGTATGTTCATGTGACTGACGAGTGGGAAGTGTGAATGATGCAATAACAATGACGTAATGATGAAAGTTCTAAGTTTAGTATCCACTACAGCACTCCCCTCCCAGTGGTCAAGGAATCTAGGAAGAGAGGTGCTTCGGCCAGTGAAACTGTTGTCCCAAGCAGGTGACATATTGATTTGGTGGAATCGGAAGCTTGAGTGAAAGGGTCTCAGGAATGTTGTTAGGATGAGCAGGTATGAGGTGATCGACAGAAATGGAAATGGTGTTCTGTTGATCATCGATTTCCACAATGAAATGCTTGTCAGTTCGAGGAATGAATGGAAATGGGCCATTGTATGGAGGTTGGAGAGGCTAATGAACAGCATCCTGTCAAACAAAGATGTGCATTGCTATTTCTAATCCGAGATCCACGTGACTATTGTTATGAGTCATGTGAGAAGGCGATGAGCGAATGAAAAGTAGACAATGGAGCAGTTGAATATCTGTTGATCTTCGCATGCTGGTACACTGAGTACATGAGCAAGTCCATCGCCAAACATCTGCGTTGATACCAGGCCATACATACCAGGCAGTGATGAGACATTGTGTAGCCCTAATACCTGGGTGGAACAAACTATGGAGTCAGTAAAAAAAAAAAAAGTCTCCACTGCAGGGGCACCAGAGGTTGCTGTGTACCAGTAGAAGTGTCACACATGAGTGGTGTGTCAGTGTTTGGAAGTGGGATGGTTTCGACAACTAAAGGAGATGAAGGAGAAGATCTTGAATCTGAGTATCTGTCACTTGTGCTTGAGTCATGGTAGCACTATCCACTAGAGGAGGTTGTCCTGAGAGTAATGTGTTCATCTCACTCTGTGAGAGATCATCTGCCACAACGTTCTGTGATCCTCAGATGTGATGAATAGCTGAAGTAAATTGACATATACAATTCAACTGGTGTGCTTGACGTGGAGAAAAACGATCCAATTTGAGGAATAAAATTTATAAAATACCTTTTGTATCTACTCGGACTGGATCAACTTATTGGTCTGACTCTAACCAGTCAGTCCAGTAGGAACAAAATCATTGCATGTACTCTTACAAGATGTGATGGACCACACAATATATGCAAATTAATGTAATCTATCCTGTCAATATCTGCATCGGTGTGTGACCACCATTGAGAACCTTCAATCTGAAAAAAAGTTCAACTTTGTACCTTATAGTTTTATGTGAATATCAGAAATATCAAGCTATGTAGACAAAATTGACAATAGTCCTGAATTATCGCCATACAAATAGATAATGTTCCCACAAATCATAGCTATAATCACTACTGCAGTAGGTAGTGACACATAAAAACAGCTTAGGGATGTGAGGAATTGTAATAACGTGCTATTGAGCTGCACAGAAGTAAGTCCACGGATAAAAAGAATATTTAAAAAAGGAAAAGTTCCATTGGGGGTCTGTTCAGAGCGAGATTGTAGCATAGCAGTATGCCGGCTGGTAGTCATAACTCAGTGGCAGAGTGCTTGTGTGTTAAGCAAGTGGTCCTGGGTTTTGTGTTAAGCAAGTGGTCCTGGGTTTGAGGCGACTAAACATTTTTAATTCTGTATCGTTAAAAAAAAAAAAAGCCTGTGAAAGAGAGCATACATCTAATGAGCTATTCTCTTCTAACCAGTTGATAGCACAGAGACTAGAATGTGAGTGTAGATAGTTTTATGGATTATATCACAGTAAGATTGTTGCATCTTTACTGATTCGTAATCACCAGAGCCATACCAGTGTGCTGCAGAAATCCACAGGACCCCAACTTCACCTCAAACTCTGCCTGAAGCACTTCACATCTAACCTGTTGTTTGCACACAGAGCAAGCCAACCCTCTTAGAACTCTACCCAAAGGTACTTCAAAAGCCACCAGCAGATGAAGGATAATATCGCCAAAGAGGTCTGGAATGCAAGCGGACAAAACCACAGGAGTTGATAATTCCTGGATGACACACGGCCAGCTCAGCTTAGAGCAGTTTTGGCGGGTAAATAGCAGAAGCTGCAGATGGCTGCTAGTACTGATAAAGGGCAGCATGGCCAGGACCAATCTGGCAATCACAGGCCACCATCAATCAACAGGCAGAGTGCCTGTGGTCATTGGGCTGAGAGAGAGAGAGAGGGAGAGAGAGAGAGGGAGCTGAACTTGGTGTGTGTGTGAGAGAGAGAGCTTGGGATGTTTGGAATGAGGACTGCAGAAATGGAGAGAGAGGGTGGGGCTGGATTCAAATCAGCGCAATTGAAACATACCCCAGCCAATTGGCTAACAGACAATACCGAATCAGTTTTTCTATAAAAAGTGTCTCACCTTTTTATAGAAAAATGATTCAGTATTGGGTTGTAGTTTTCACTTCATTGTTGGAAAGCTGTAATGACCAGGATCTCATTTGTCACGGCAATCTATCTACAACCTGGCTGCACCACTTCATCTACTAGGCAATATTGCAGCAAATTCCTGAGCATCCCTGCATTATGTGGAAAGAAAAGTGTGAGTAATGACAGAATCAGAGTGAGGCGATTTCTTTGATGAAAAAATACTGCCCCCCCCCCCCCCCCCGCAATGATGCAACCTATGAACATTGAAAATTGTGGTATTAGGCATTATCTGTACTTGTGTGGTGAGAAATTTCACTCAACTTCGCCTCATACAATTTATCTCACCGCACTATTGTATACTTCTAATAGTATGGCGCGTTAAGTTGCCCATTCAAAAATATATGGTGAAAATAGCTGTTCAATAGAAAAAGTGCAGGGAAAGTGAAATAACACAGTACTAAGTGAAATACTGTACTATGGTGAAATAGTACTGGTAAGCGGCCTTATGTGAAGCGCTAGCTTTGGAAACTTACAGTTCGAGTAGTTTCAAACTGGAGACTATGTCTTATATTTAGCTATCTATCCATATTAGACTAAATTAGTTCAACAAATTCAGAGGAGCCATAGGTTGAGAATGCAGGAAGATGAGCCTGACATTCTGAGATGGTGAGTAAATGAGTAGTTACAGTGCAAATGATTAAAGCAAAAAGCTGGCCTACTATTAGCTAGTGTAATCTGTACTATTCGGGATCATAACTCAATTCAAATAGCACTCAGCTTCACCTAGTGCAATTTCAATTGCATTACTCGTAATATAAATCCAGAATAGCATGGCTACCCGTGCTATCATATTATTACTAAACTACTGCTAATAAGACAACAAGCCAAGTTCCCTGCCACACAATGGAGCTTGATGTACAAATTAGGAATGGAGTACCATAAGGTATTCTACCCCCTTACCACTTGGTTGAGTTACATAAGTCCGCTTTTTTTTTTTTCTAACTTACTTTTCTTACCACTGTAGTTGTCGTTACTGATGATGCTTTACCAACCTGACTCGTTTTTCATGAATAACACGCCATCGTCGTTGCTGATGACTCTTTACCAACTCAGCTCCTCTATTTATGCACTGACCTGGCACAGCTTTAGTATGAATACACACACAACCGTAGTCATTATTACTGATGATGCTTTACCAACCAGTCATGACAATGCTATACCAATTCTGCTCATGTCATGTATTATATATGAACTCACACACACTATCATCCTCATTACTAACAGACAAGTGTATTATTATATAGACAATGACTAGTTGTGTGCTTGAGCACAAATGGTGAGCGAGTCTAATACTACACCATTGTTAAACGTTTAGATACTAAAAAAAAGTCGAGTTTTTTAATTACGTATTGTACGGTAAAGGCATTCAATGCCATAGTAACCACTCCTTGCAACCGTTTGAACGTTTGAATTGAAACAAAAACAAGTCATGTTCTTTAAACTTTTTCTTTGTATTTTCCTTTAAAAAAAAGAGTCGAAATACGCACAGTGGGATGTCAGTTATCCGAACACTTCAATTAACCAAACACCCAAAATCTAATAGTAGCACATCCAGACATGAAGAGTTGCTTGACTACACCCCTTCATTAGTGTTTTATAATACATTTCAGTTATCCGAACACCTCTCGGTCCCAACGTGTCCGGACAACTGACATTCTACTGTAATTGCAATTTATAGGTCTGCCCCAAGGCTAGACTGGACTTCTAGTTCATTACTCTATTATATGCACTATTAATGCATTATGTGTGTATATTACATGGACAAATAGCTTGAATGGGTGTACCCAGATAGTTCTTACTACTGTACTCATTAAACTACAAATATAATAACAATAACAACAATTAAAAATAAATAATAATAGTTAATAATAATAGCAGCAATAATAATAAAAGTTAAATTAGGATACACTGACTCTGCTGCAGTAATGGATCTCTAACTTTGAGTTGTGGCATCAGAGTGTAGCAAGGACGTTACTTGACCTAACATTTTAAAGCGTTGTTGACTCGTGACATCTGAATAACCGTTGTATAAAGTAAAGTAACAAACAAAAAAATTTGCTGAAGCTAGAGGGTAACAACAAACGTCCGATTAATTTTCCGATTAATTAGATTTCTAAATGCCACAGAACGTGAATTTACTTGAATAGATTCACATAAAGGACCAATCAATGACTGAATGACTGACAGGTTGACTACTATATACCCTCAGGCGCATGCGCACTGAGGGTTAATAATACCAATAGAAATACTAATAATGATAATATTAATTTTTTTAATTATTATTATTGCCATTACTACTACTACTACTATTTCGTTATTTTTTAATTTTTATTACATTTAGAACATAGCTAGTCACACATAAGCCATCTCAGTCAACAGGGGATCTCGAAGAGTACGGCTACCCAGGCTTTGAAAGCGACATCAAACTATACACTTCACAAAGTAAGTCCCTTTAATGTGCCAGAATTGTTAGTTTTGACTTAGTTTTCAAGAAAAAGCGAGTAGAATTTCAGTCCTACAATCGTACGTTACGGTAATGCGAACTGCCCCTTAAAAACTTGCTTGTCACGTGAGCCAGCTTGCAGGTTGCAAATCACTTCATACTAGCTAACTAGCGCTGAGGGTTTGCACTTCAGTGCTCTAGTTATTATTAATTATTATTATTATTAACCCTCAACACGCATGCACGAGAGGGCTATAGTAGTAATTCTATCTGTCTGTCTGTCTGTCACGCTCTGATTTTTGAGATTACTGACAATTAACTGTTGATTTAGGTATGAACTTACTCAGAATGACAATTTAAGACCTTTTATTGTGCTACTTTTTTTAATTTCGGGCTGATTCTTGAGAAAACGTGAAGCTTCAGCTCCGCATTAGTACCAGCTTTTGTGGGTAACGCCCCCCAGCATCACGTCATAATCACGTGAGCAAATAATTTCTTGTAGTTTGCTTTATGCTCAGGGAAGTTAACAAAGTTGAAAGTAGTGAAGTTCGTTCTGAAAATGTATACCGGTGAGTAGCTTCTTGTCTTATGAAGACAGCGTTTCCATGTACCATTTTAATTGCTCGAGCTATAGTGAAGCCTCATTAAAATAGCTAACAGATTGCTTGTTCTTTTGGAAGGAGATTATATTGTAATAGCTAGGTAATGTTTAGTGCTGAGGGTTCGCACCTTTGGTGCTTCATTGTTATTATTATTATTATTATTATTATTATTATTATTATTATTATTATTATTATTATTATTATTATTAGTATGTTAGAAACTTATAAACTATTTACAATAGACCACATTATATTAGAACAGATGATTGAGCATTATACATACTCCATTATAAAAAAGTGGGTGGGTTAACTACTTGCATAAACCACTAGGGTTGATAGAGGTCTGTCTTTAATCGCAGATAAGTCCATCGATGGGGGTGGTAGCAGGACAGCTAGCTTATGCTACTGAAGATTGTGATAGCGTAATCCGCACAGCTAATCAGAGAGACGAGAGAATGTGTGTGGACGTGACCACGGAACACTGATGCTGTCCTCCGCCAAGGGGTGGGACCTGCTGGGAAAGTCGGCACAAGAGAATTGTGGTTGAGCCGCCGGCGATCTAATTGATTATGCCTAAAATAATTTTCTTCTTCCTTAGAGCTGATTAGGGAAAGCCTCTGTGAATGATAATAGTGACCAGCTATTATAGGCTGATAATATTTTTTTATTCATGACACAGCAGGTGGGGGAGGAAGTGTCCATTGCCTGCCGCATTGTTGCAAAGTAGGCGACCGCTTGGACAAGTGCTAATTGTTCCTCCTCTGTTTATTTTGACTAGGCTTGAATTTTGAATTCAGAGTCATGTAAACTAGCTCTAACATAAAAAGAACTGGGGTGGAATTCATTAGCTCTAATGTATTCAAATGGTTTTGATAAAAATGTGTGTTTACAGCTGGGATTTGGTATCCTCACCAATTCTACCAGCAAAATAAACTTTAAAAAATTTAAAAAGATTTGCATTACATATTAAATGGTATTCTAATTCTGCACAATTATAATTAAAAATATATTGAAATTACATTACCTCAAAAGAGACTGCCCTAATCAATCCATATAACTAGTAACATCCTCCGAAGTAAATAAGAAAAGAAAAAAAAGAAGCTAATGCAGGAAAGATGTTAGTAAGAAGAGATAACTAATGCAGGGAATTTAGCATCACAGTTATGTCACATTGGAAGAATTTAACAAATATAATTGGAATTCAAAGTCATTAAAACCTCAGTTATGACTCTAGCGTGTTATTGCTTTTTCTTATTTTGTTCGGAGGATGTTTAAGGTCTAAGTTCTACCTCGTTAGATAGCTTTCATAGTCACTTAGCCTGGAGGGTAGAAGTGACCTTAGTGTCAAATTCTTATTGCAGCTACATGGTGCAGAATTTCTCACTCTGTATTGCACTATAATGTATCACACTATAATGTGTCACATAACTGAATCCAGTATGAACTATTCTGATGCAAGGTAGTGTACGGTTGTCCTAATGGAACTTCCATGGGACCCCAGAAAATTATTTTTAGAACTGAACTTGGCTGGAAACCACCATATTTTAGTTGAACTGTCAGGCTGGCTATTTGAAGATCACAGTATAACCAATACTGAGTTTTTCACTCTCTAATGTGCTCGGGACTAGGTGGGTGGGGTGACGGCTTTACCTAGCGCACCATCTTCATGCTGTCATATCTTCACACCTTGGGGTGTCGATCGGACAACATGAATTACAAAACAAATCCCCAATCAATGGATAGAGGAACCAATATTTCTTATTTCTCCACAAGTCAAGAGTAATTGTCATAATTGTTACAGACCATTTTCAAACTATACAAGCCCGTTTTAAAATGGACTGGCCCATTTTAAACGGTCAAAGTTTGTAATTGGTCTACAACATAATCAACTGTAAAGTCCACTTCTTTCAGTTGCCTATTGTAAATTCAAAGACCACCACAAGAGCATTGGATTGTTAAAACTTATAGGCTTACACCATGCTAGTGATTGGTTATGGGGTTTGAATTATTTCACAGATAGTAGTAGGAGAAATATGTGGTTCACACCTTCCAATATTTCATAATTAATTTAGTAGTAAGTAGTTGCATTAGACAAAGTGGTAATCAACTTCACAGCCTTACTAGGCAAGCTCCTGTGGGTGTGGTCATAGCAAGAAGTTAACCAACATTAGCCTATTACCAAACTATACACATGCATGCAATGATTTAAGGTTCAGAGTTTAGAGTGTGTTGCAAATAGAGCTTACACTCAAACCATCACAAAGAGCAGGTCTCATTCAGAATAGGAGCCTAGTGTCCAACTTCTATTACATAAATAAAGTTAGCTACAATTTAGTCATTATTAAAAACATTTTACAGTTATTAAAAAAAAAGTATTTTAATGGAAGAGATAGTGAGATTATGCTCTATTGAATGCTACGTACATAGATAGTAAACTACGGATAAAATGTCATCTCTCAGAAAATTCTCTGGCATGCAATGGAAAACTTAACTGCATTCAAACTTGCACAACCATAAAAATTAAATTATGAAGTGCACCATTATTAGATATAACATAATCAAGTTCTTAAAAACTCCAATTTAAATCCTGAATAGAAGAAGTGCAACATTAAAACTATCATTTAGTGAAAATCGAAGTCAGTGCATGTAATAAAGATAATGAATTCAGAGAAATTAAATTCAATAGGGGAATTTCAAATTCTACAACCAACAACAGTGCCAAGGTACAATTAATCTACAGGAGTTCAGATTAAGATATAGAGAGTAGTTTTATAACCCATGTAGTATTACTAGTTAGCAACCTTGATAAAATTAGAGATAACATAAATAAAGGAAGAGGAAAATTAAATTAAAATTACCACTTTCTAATCTATAGAGAATGAAGATGAACTTTCTATCAAAGAGAAACTGTGCAAACAAACACAGAGCTATTGGTTTTGGCCACAAGTGCTCTACCACTCCGACCCACAACATATCATACATTATGGAAAACCTTCTTTCCTTATGTAAAACAACAACAACAAAAAACAAAACAAAAAAAAACAACTAAAGTAAAACAATTATGGTGATTTTTATTATGCTGATAATGATAATAATAGCAACCACAATAATAATAATAATAATAATAATAATAATAATAATAAAATGAAATAATTATATAAAGTATATATTAAAAATATAATAATAATAATAATAATAATAATAATAATAATGGGCTACATCAATTATGCCTTTAAAGCATAAAGTAAATGTACAATACTACTCAATTACACTAATATGCAGTTCACCAATAAAAAAACAACCAGACCATTGCTTATGATTAAAACAAAACAACCCACACACAATTCTGTAAATAGTTTCAATGAACAGAAGTCATTAAAACTCAGTGAGTAATCCAAACAGTCGGAGCCGGCCAGCCTAGTCGAGCCAACCAGGCAGCGTGCACAAAACCACCAACAGCCAGACACATTTTGGCGCCTTTTTTTCTCCACTCAAAATCCAGTGGCAACCAAACCGGCCAGATAACAACCATGCAGATAGACAGGCCGACATCTAAGAGGGAACACCACGCACTAAGTCAACTTGAGGTCAACTCTATCTGCATGGCTTGCATTCCTCTGGCTATTACTGCCCAGTTGTTCCCGTACCTCGTTATGTCAACTCAAGGCCTATATCAAAGGGACCAGTACACGTGCTTTTGACCTGAAGCAGGAACTCCCCCCCCCCCCCCCCCCCCCCCCCCCCCCAAACAGGGGAAAGTTTTCTTAAAATATCCAAATTCCTAAAACTTCCATGGCAACACCCTCAGAACACAGGGATGGGAATGTGGCCCAAGGTAGGAACTGATGCACTTGCCGTGCTCATTGGAGTGGATCTAATTGAGCTCAGATTATCTGCCAGCTTCCTAATTGACCAATGTTATTCCAACGTTCAGATAATAGCCTTAATTTGTTTGCATTGGTGCCTGTGCCGTAGGTCTTTATCTGTGAGTCTGACTGGACCATGGTGACATTATCTATCCCATCCTGAGGGTATTCCTAGCAGTCTATGATCCATAGGCACTGGTTGATGATGTTCTGTAGCCGGGCCTCTGGCCGGCTATCAGCTCAAAATTATCTTGCCTGAAGGCCTTTTAAAAAAAAAAAAAAAAAAAAAAAAAAAAAAAAAAATAGAGTTAGTAGTAGGAAGTGAAGTGAGACAACACACAGGCTCAAATGACACTTCCAGGGATAATTGTTATTGCAATTCATTTAACACTTTGGTTCAAATTCAAATTTAAGAACACTTTAACAAGAACTGTTAAGGCTTCTGTGCTTTATAAACACAATTATTATTTACCGATACGAATTTGAATTGCATTAGGATGAACAAGAATGCGTATGCTAACTGATCCTACAGTAATCAAATGCTCCATTCTCATGTTAGATTTAATGCACACTAAAATTTGTTTGTGTTTATGCATTTACATGTGTTCATGCAATTGTGCAGAGTTGATGAAAATTTCATACTTACCTTTAACAATACTTTACACGTACGACATCACATGACATAACTAGAAACTTGAATTTAATGAGGTATATGGGAAATACCTCCCTCCCCCCCCCCCCCCCCCTCAGTAGCGATGCGCACACGCATACAACACAGCAAACTTACCTTCCATTCCAGCCAATATTTACAACCTTACATAATCCCCAAATTAATATATCCTATGATAAATTGAAGGAACTATGTGTCTGTGAACTGAAATCAGTGCACCAACTGGCACTATGAAGGAAGGGAGGGAGCACCAGTGACCTTATGCACACTGGCTGACCTGACTCCGCTACTGGCATTAGCTGGAACTCTGATCTTTGAAGAGTTGCATAGTTCTGGTGAAAGCTGTGGCTACTAGCAGCTACTTGGTAGGCCACAAGGTTCTGAACCAGTGAAGATCTGGGGTAAGGAATTGAGCTGGGAATACAGAGGAAGAGACAAGTTCTGCCTCAGACTTATGGCGTGCTTGGGCTATTATTAATATTTCACAACAACATTGGTATGTGTGAAGTCAGTCAACATAATGTCATGAGAGGCTAATGCTTCCTTTCAATGCCAGAATGAGCCAATATACACTTTAACCCTAAAGTACTATTACTTTGGACTCATTAAAAGAAGCCTGATTAACTGAAACAATTTTATGCTTTGACTGACACAATATCCTTAATTATAATTTCGAGTGACCATAAATTTGTCTGAGTATTGTCACATATAAATAGTTGAACTAGGCTTATAATAACATATCAGCATTAAAATTACTTTGTACTGTATTATAACTCCCTCACAATAAGAAGACTACAACTTAGTACGTGGCAAGTATTGTAGCTAAATTCCATACCCTACTTCTTCACTGGTTCAGAACCTCGTGGCCTACCAAATAGCTGCTCTTAGCCACATATTCTACCAGAACTATCAATGCATAAGCGGTCAGGTCATTGACACCCCCACCCTCTCTACTCACGGTGCTGGACGGTGCACTGATTTAAGTTAACTTAGCTACTTGCATTTTGCATACGTTATTTGTGCACACTTACACTCTGTACGTGTTATGCATATAATATTTTCACATGCAATGGAATACACTTACATATGTAGCATAGCACATATGCACAGTTTGCACGCATGCAACAATAAGTGCCAAATTTACGCTGCATCTGAGCAGCTGCTATTGATTTTAGTAAATTAACCACCGAATTGTCAACATTAACATAATAAAGGAACTATGTCCCTATAGGGGCTTCATCCCTGTTTTTTGTAAACCCCTCCCAACTTCTAAGATTTTACTACTCTGCTTTTCTAAACACCTCAAAGAAGTAACTACATATTTTCACGCTCACAATTACAAAAATAGTTTTGGAAGTTCTTTAAGGCACAAGTGGCTTAATCTAACTTTCTAATTGCTGTATTGCTAAATGGGTTTCTAAAAAAAAAAAAAAAAAAAAAAAAAAAAAAAAAAAAAAACTAGCAGTTATGCATTTCATAGTTCAGAATAATAATATTTTATCCTCCCATTGAATTTTTAAACACTATGTACCATCTGACTGACTCACTTGACTGTTAATGGCCAGCTTTAGAAACACTCCCCCAGTGTCTTCATCCACCATGACTATCTACAGGAACAACATAATGTGTACGGGAGACAACGTAGTTATGATCAAATGAATTTACATCACTATTAGGTAACTTCATCTTTTGTCTAGATTTTAGCTTTAATAGTAAGACACATTAATTACCCGTTATAAAATGTACGGGGGAAAACCTAGTAGTTCAATTGAAATAGTACAGAGAAAGTGAAGTTGCACATGCATGCAGTGCTATCCTAGAACGTACAGTTCCAGAGGTTCTAGTTGGAGACTATGTCAGTCTTTAGCGCAGAAGTCTTATCAATAGACAGAATTATCCAATAGTTTAGGAGCCATCTGTTGAAAAATAAGTCCCTGAAAAGCTAATCGTGAAATCCAGAAATAGCGACTGAATGATAAGTGTAGCTATAGTGTAAACGAAACAACAACAACAACAACAACAAAAAAACAAAAAAAACAAATAAAAATAAACAACAACCTTGCCTACTACTAGTGAGTGATAGCACGGGCAACCTGTGCTTTTCGGGATAAATAGCATGAGTAAAAATAGGATGAGGTGAACAGTTAGTCACTCAGTGCTATTCCACATACACATTGTGCCTGTTCACAAACACACACGAATCTACCGAAGTAGTTGCTAACGGAGATGGTGTTGAAACTTGAGATGTGGAGTTAAACACTAGTAAGTAGGTGTCAAGACTCTTAAACTGCTGGCAGTAATACAATTATGGGAACCTTAGAAGAGCTCAAATTTCTCACCAATATCCAATATAAATAGGAATCTCCTGCCTCACACAGTAACTAATAGTGTGGATCAAGCACTCTTGAACCAGCTGATAAGAGAGGGGGTGGATACTTGACTCCATCAAATTAGTAAAGAAAACATTCTTAGATAAACTATTAGCACAATGAATAATCTTAGTTATTGATGGCCAATTTAATTATATTGAGACATAACCAGATGGTCTGACTTTTTACAATCCTCCTTACATGTTGACTTTATCAAGAAATCAAATCATCGTGATAGTTATAAAATAAATGGTTGTGTAAACAGCTTTTGAAAGTAATTGTTTCAGCTGATATGGACTGAATTATGAATAGTGTTGTGCAGAAACTGCTTCAGTAAAAATATATATCACTATATTAACTAACTATATATATTACACCAATATATTGCCTAACTTATAATGCTACATGTTTGACATACTGCACAATGGTAGCCTAACAGAATTACAAGTTTGTCCGTCTCTCCATGGGCATAATCACTGTCTAGTCATACATAAGTGCCAGAAATATTTGATTTATAAAAAAAACTGAGGTGGAAAACAAACAAACAACTGACAGACCAATGTGGAGCTTTTCTGAAATTGAAAAGCACTTAGGAGTTAGAGCTACTGTTAAGGTAGACAGGAATTAAGCAAGAAGAAATGCAGCCAAGACAAGTATGGAACTATAGGCAGACAGTGCCTGAGACAACTAGTCCTCATTCTTGTTCGCAGGAAGTCGGTAGAAACACGAGCACTTTACTAGCCTACTGGCACACCTCACATGATGTTCTTTACTCAGACGTCCTCAAGTTTGAAAAGTGCTAGAATCATCTTTGAATAATGACGAGTTGATCTGATAATTGTCGCTTACGGAATCAATGGAAAAAGTACTGAGGCATGCACGAGAGTGGGGAGAACTAACTGCCACTGCTATATCCTCATTCTCATTATAAATATTGTGAATTAATATATCCCAACATTGCCCTGTCCTACCAATACGTATTCACGACTAAGTTTCCGGTAAGAGTTATAAAAACACTAGAATAAAGAAAGTTGAACTAGAAATACAGTGTTCCCGCCCCACCGTGGTCTCTTCTAGCATCACTGAAAACTCTACCAGACACCAGACACTAACGTATATTAGCATTTTTAAGTTCAAAGATAAATAGGGAAAATCCCTTATGCAGCACTCTTCAGCCTAGACAGCCAGAAGCCCTACCAATCACATAAAGAAATAGCAACTCCCCATTACAGTACCACCCCTGGAGACAGTTGGCTTACCAACTTGCCTGATGACATCACACACAAGCACACACACACACACACACACACTGCGTTTATCTCTCCACTAGCTATTCCCAACTGATCTGAGCCTACTGAGCGATCCTCCAGCAGGTGAATATCATTATGTCAACAGCTGCAACAGCTGGCCTTATAACTACACAGTCCTGACTCAAATTTTTGAATGGTTTCTATAATAAATTGGGAAATTACTTTAGAAGGAATTCTAATAATTTCTGAAGTGAAATATGGGTTATTATTATTATAATTATTATTTTAATCATTACTTAATAGGCTTGAGGATTACAGTGAATGCTTTCAAAATAAATTGCTATTAAGTGTTAGTTGCACGTATACATATAAGATCAAGATATAACAAGTAATCAAATATTTACTGTAGATGTAATTGTGTAAATATCAGGCTCGGAACCAGAAGCTTGCATAGGGGAGCTCGGATATAAAAAAATACACAAGAAAGCCACACCTATTTCCTTCGTTAAAAAACAACAACAACAAAAAAAAACACGAACAGTACCAAAGTTAACAATTTGTCATCTTCTACATATAAGTTCATTGAACATGATTAATTATCAGCAATAGGCAGTAAATTGCTAGCACTATCATTGTCGATGGTGAGCTTTACACACAAACAGTGCAACTTTAATAGGTTTTTCCAGCTATGAGTTACAAATAAGTGCAATACGGCACACTATATATAGAATAGACGTAACATAGCTAGCTTTACTTGTGCCATAATGAGAGAGAGGTTTTCTAGCCAAGGAGCTGAACGTTTACCTGGTAGCTTGGATTCAGACTGGACCATCCACATACAGTGTCTGAAGTATGTACGGTATATCTGCTAAATAGCAGAGATTTCAATTGCAGGTTTGAACATGATGGCACATTTGATGATAGTCCTCAAGTTAAATGTGGGGTGTGGCTATAACATTTCACTTTCGGTCACTCAATATGGGGGGTTTGCCCAGCTACGGGTATGAGTATAACTGGCTAGCTCTAATGATGTTACAGTCAACGTTTTGCACTAAATGGGATTAAAATGTTTTGGTTTGTTTTCAATAATACTAAGTCAATGTTCTAATATAACAAATATATCTTCCTAAACTAGTCTGATAATTAATCTTTAGTACTAATTCATTAGTGCATCTGAACTCACCTTTCCATAAAGATCGGCATGACGACCAGCTATCACCTTGGCATAGTTGCCGACCACTAATCCTGCATAAGATAACAAAATATACAATCACTTCTAAAAGTTTTGGAGTGTGGTGAAACAGCAGAGTTTAGCATTTGTGAGTAACATTCATGACATTAGAAACAGTTCACTAACTTTTCACAGTTTTGCATTAGTGAGTAAATTCACAGGCTGTTCTAATTGTCCCCTTACCCCACTTGTAATGATTCACAGCATATAAAATAGAATCCATGCTAGAATAATACTTCAAGCTAAATTCCCCCTTCCCCCTTCCGCCCTGTCCCCCCTTCCCCCGAGTCATGCATGGTACTGACTCTGATACACAGGGTACATATTGCTCTGGCTTGTGCTACTGTCATCTGTCAGCTTAGAATAACGAGTTCTTACCAATGCTCACTCTCAGATAACACAAGAAATATGTTCTTTTCTATTCTGGTTTTTTCAAAACCACCAATACAGCCAGTTTTCTTCTTCTCCCCTACCCTCCTCTCCCTCCACCCCCAAATCATGCACAACATACCGACTTCCTAATTGTATCTGCTCCTTTTCTCTCCCACCTACACTGCCCCTCCTAATTCCTTATGTTCCATTAACTGGGTGTGGCCATATGACTACATGACTCTTGTTGCCCCGCCTACCTTGCGCCGGCTGTTCGGGTATTTCCTCTCCCACTTTCTTGATGTGTCTCATACGTCCATCTTTATCTAAATACGGCCTGGCAACCTGACACAAAATGCAAATACACACAATTCCACAACATCCCAAGGGTGACAATTATTTGAGGTAGTCAATAAAAGTTGTGACATGTTTATATGTTGCAATCAAATTGTTAAATATTGTTCATTTTAAAAACAGCTCTCATGAGTTCAATTATTTCAAACAGAACCCAGAAATATATATGTATGTCAAACAGAACCCAGAAATATATATGTATGTCATAGTTGCCAGGAAAAACAAACAAAACAGGATAGACCACACCCACTGACATGCCTACTAATTAAAAATTTATCTTTGGACTGATCACAACTTGAGATGGTGCAATGATACTTTTTCACTTTCACCAATCACTGATGTATGAATTATTTATAATATTATTACCACTACGAGAAGTACTAATTTAAATTACATTATATTAATAATACATTAATTATATCTGTATTTTAGCTACGCAGTGGAAATCACATGCAGTTAATCTGAATGTGTGACTGCTAGGGTAATGGATCTAAATGTGAGAATTGTATAAACTGAAAATTGCCAAGAAAATTGGGAGCAGCATCCTGTCTAAACTAGGATGGTGGGCAACTATACAATGATTACAGTTGATGCATTCTCTCTCTTTCACAGGTTTTTCTTTTTAAACAACATAGAATTAAAATATTGGACTGTCACTGGGAATTGAACCCAGGACTGCTTGTTTAATGCACAAGTGCACTGCCACTGAGCTATGAAAAGCCACAGGCAACCAAACACTTTAATTCTGTATTCATACTGTCAAGGGGTACTGCTACATATGTAGGTTCAATTAAAGCCTAACCCGGACTCATCTATGCATGCAACTAGAGCTACGTAACAGTATAAGCAAATGTGCATGTATGCATGCATGTGAATGTGACTCACCTTCTTAGGCTGCTCCCCGGGCTTCCTGATCTTTTTAGGTGCAGCAGGAGGTTTGGGGATGGCCCCTAATCCCAGGCCAGGGACATTCCCTATGTATTCAATAGGCTCAATTAAACTGTGGAGAAAAAAAAAAAGATATAAAGATTCAGTCAAACGATATTGCCTAGCAGAATGCATTCCAACATTAAGTTGATGGTCTTTAAAATAAATACATCAATTAATCAATCCATTCATCAATTATCGAACCATCCATTAATCAATCACCAATCAATTAATTAATCAATTAATTAATCAATTAATCAATCTATCAATCAATAAGCAAACACAGGATCAAACGAGTAAACCAAGAAGAAGTGAATTTGGAAACGAGTGGTGCCTGTTGCTTCCTGAGAAGTTCTTATTACTCTATCTTCCATGACACGCCCCTCCTTGTGGCTTGCTACTATATGATTTACCAAATACTTAATAGGTGAGCAAGTGCAGAGTGAGATACTATCAGGGCATTCAGTTAAGAGTGAATTATTGAAAATTGAGTGTGTGAGATATATGCATATAATTTGGTAAGTGGTTCCTCAAACCCATGTGTGAGAGCCTATTTTCTCCGAAATTATATCTATTAGGCTAGCTTTTAGATTTTGTTCTAAAATTCTCTAAACTCAAATATGTTGTAGAAATTTGTTCAAAGTCACAAGAACCTGTGGCAAGTGGTTATTGGCATTGGAGACCCTTTACCATAAAAATGTGGTCAGTTTTGATAGCTGAGAGCTCATTGTCAAGAACTACTGATTCTTCATGAAGTAAAAAACTAAATTTTTAGTAAAGTAGATACTACAGAAGCTAAAAACATATTTTAGTCGTTAGCTAAAATAAATTGTCTAAAAGCACCATACTTGAGCTTAAAATAAAATGAAACTGCTAAACTTAGAAGTGCAGGCTTCATGAACAGGAGCTGGAACATTAAACATCCTCTGAAGTAAATAAGAAAAGAGAAAAAGAAGCTAATGCAGGAAAGTTTTTAGTGAGAAGAGATAACTAATGCAGGGAATTTAGTTTCACAGTTATGTCAAATTGGAAGAATTTAACAAATAAAATTGGAAATTTCCAATTTTATTTGTTAAATTCTTCCAATTTGACATGACTGAAGTCATTAAAACTTGGATTATGACTCTGGCTTGATATTTTTTTTTCTTATTTTGTTCGGGGGATGTTATTAGCTTCAAGAAAATTACATAAATGTAGCCATTAAAAAAAAGTATATGTATCTCATCATGTAGTAGTGTAAGTCAGACACTAAGCTAGCTACAATTACCAGGGTAGGTACATGATAAACAAGAGACATTCTAAACTCAAAATAAATACAACTGGTGAAAAAAAATAAACAAAAACAACACAAAACAACTTAATACACAACATTTCAATCGGTGTTTCTTGATCTTCTTCAGAAATTCCACCTGAAGAAGATCGAAGAACTTCGATCAAAAAGTCCACAAATTTAATACCTAATATTATAGCTGTACCACGTCAAGAATGACTCTTAAAAATCATATATGTACAGCTACAATTGGTAAAAGGGTTTCAATACAAGAGGCATCAAGTTGGTTGAGACTAAACTGTACATAGGTACAGGATTTCAAAACAAGAAACACTAAACTGTACAGGGCTACTTGGTACAGCTACAGTCAGCACAGGGTCACCAAACTGTACAGCTAAAGTTGGTACAGGGTTTCAAAACAAGAAACAGTAAACTGTACAGCTACAAGAGGTACAGGGTTTTCAAAACAAGAAACACCAAACTGTTCAGCTATAATAGTTTCAAAACTAGAAACACCAAGCGGTAATAGTTGATACAGAGTTTCCATCAACAAAACCAGACACTAAAGTGTAATTGGTACAGGGATACAAACTGTACAGCTATATGCTGGTACAGGGTTGGGTCTCATTATAACAAAAAAAAATTAAAAAAACAAACAAACAACAACAACAACAAAAAAAACACACTAAAAATGTACAGCTTAGTTGGTACAAAGTTTAAAAAACAAAAATTGTACAACTATACAGGGTTTTAAAACAAAAAACACTAAACTGTACAAACAAGAAACACTAAACTGTATAGCTATAAGTTGGTACAGAGAACAGAAAATATCAAGCTGTTCAGCTATGCTTGGCATAGGGTTTCAAAACAAGAAACACAAAGCTGTACAGCAAAAATTGGTACAGGGTTTCAAAACAAGAAACACAAAACTGTACAGCTAAAATTGGTACAGGGTTTCAAAACAAGAAACACTAAACTGTACAGCTAAAGTTGGTACAGGGTTTCAAAACAAGAAACGGAAAACTGTACAGCAAAAATTGGTACAGGGTTTCAAAACAAGAAACACAAAACTGTACAGCTAAAATTGGTACAGGGTTTCAAAACAAGAAACACTAAACTGTACAGCTAAAGTTGGTACAGGGTTTCAAAACAAGAAACACAAAACTGTACAGCTAAAGATGGTACAGGGTTTCAAAACAAGAAACACTAAACTGTACAGCTAAATAGTACAGGGTTTCAAACAAGAAACACTAAACTGTGTACAGCTAAAGTTGGTAACACAAAACTGTATAGCTAAAGATAGTACAGGGTTTCAAAACAAAAAACACTAAACTGTACAGCTAAAGTTGGTACAGGGTTTCAAAACAAGAAAACACTAAACTGTACAGCTAAAGTTGGTACAGGGTTTCAAACAAGAAACACTAAATGTACAGCTAAAGTTGGTACAGGGGTTTCAAAACAAGAAACACTAAACTGTACAGATAAAGTTGGTACAGGGTTTCAAAACAAGAAACACAAAACTGTACAGCTAAATATAGTACAGGGTTTCAAAACAAAAAACACTAAACTGTACAGCTAAAGTTGGTACAGGGTTTCAAAACTAAACTGTACAGCTAAAGTTGGTACAGGGTTTCAAACAAGAAACACTAAACTGTACAGCTAAAGTTGGTACAGGGTTTCAAAACAAGAAACACAAAACTGTACAGCTAAAGATAATACAGGGTTTCAAAACAAAAAACACTAAACTGTACAGCTAAAGTTGGTACAGGTTTTCAAAACAAGAAAACATTAAACTGTACAGCTAAAGTTGGTACAGGGTTTCAAACAAGAAACACTAAATGTACAGCTAAAGTTGGTACAGGGTTACAAAACAAGAAACACTAAACTGTACAGCTAAAGTTGGTACAGGGTTTCAACACCAAAACTGTACAGCTACAGAGTTTCAAAACGAAGTTGTTTCAGCTATGCCTGGCACAAGATTTCAAAACAAGAAACACTAAACTATACAGCTAAAATTGGTACAGGGTTTCGAAACAAGAAACACTAAACTGTACAGCTACAAGTTGGTACAGTACAGAGTTTCAAAACAAGAAATACCAAGCTGTTTTAGCTATGCTTGGTACAGCTAAACTTCAGCTAAAGTTGGTACAGTTTCAAAACAAGAAACACTGAATATAGGTTGGTATGTTGTACAACACTAAATTATACAGCTATAGTTGGTAGTGGGTTTCAAAACGCCAATCACAAACACACACACGCACATCTTACCCTTTGTTAGTGCTGCCAATAGCCTCTCCTTCTTTCCAGCCCATGCCACGAACCAAGGCCTTCCCAAATTCCTCTATGGGCATGTCGTCATAGTCACGCTGACTGCTCTACAATACCACATAATCATAGAAAGTTGAAGTACATGCAAACGTGCAGATACATGCATGTGACCACTTATAGATGAGTGAGTGAAGCGAGTGAGACACTATCAGGGGTAACAAAACTGCCTCTATGTCACTAACTTTACATATTTTCAACTCCAACAGTATACACACAAAAAAAAACAAAAAAAACAATAATAATAATAATAAGATAAGCTAAAAAAAATCAGATTTACATGCACTGTTACCACGCTTGTTTTGTAATTGACAACTGGGCATATACAATTCTGTCAAAGTTCTTATATTAATGAACGTCATCAGTAAACAGAAACTTGCACACTTGTGTATGTGTCTGGCTATGTTGCTAAGGGAAGATTAGCCAGTTTTAAATTCAACTCACAGGTTGAGGCCTAAGACTAGCATCTGCAAGAACAGAGTCCTTCTCTCCTTCCAGTATGGGTGGTTTATTGCGGAGGAGAAGGGGGATCATGTGATCTTCTTTCTTCACACGTTGATGCTCAGCCTCACGAATGTCTAACATTAACAAGTCTATTTCACACCATGTGTTCTTGTATGTTACCAAAAAGGAGTAAATAAATCTATTGATCAATTTGTTATATAGAAAGTTCTTTCAGACACATAATAGTGAGTTAATGAAAGCCCTAAAAGACTTGTCAGTCGTATCTAATATCATTGAATTCAGTCTCCCTTCATTCCCTTCACTATAATGAGTCCCCAAATAACTACAGTATTGTATGTCAAAGAGAATGCATGTCTGTACATTAACATAGCATTAAATAGCAATACTGCATCAGTACACACTGTATCTAATAAAAAAAAATAAAAAAAATAAAAAATACAACCAACAATAACAACAATAATACAGAGAGTAGTATAGTTTCGTAAAAACCTTTAAAAAATGTGCAGTTTTAACAAACAGCTCAAGCTGGATTTCTCAGATACGTGTCTCAAATTAATGGCTAGAGGCATATTCACATGATAAAAATTTAGATGAGGTGTTTTGAACTAGTCAGTTATATAGGAAAACAGATCAAAGGCCTAATTTCATACCTACACCCCCTCCCTTCCCTCAACATACAACCTGCACACCATTCCCAATGATAAATAGTGCCCACCACCCACCTCGCCACACAGCCTGTACTGCCTCCTTCTCCAGCTCCTCCTCTGCAGACATGGGCTTAACTTCATTGCCAGTCTCATCTCCCTTCTGTCCTTCACCACTCGGACTGTTCCCTGATTCTCCGTCAGCTGTCCGCCATTTTGTTTTGGTTATCAATGGAATAACATATTCCGTCTTCTTCTTAGCCACTGGCACAGAACTAGAGTGTAGTGTATGACGTGGTGATGACAAAGATAATTTAATTACACCTTCTATTTGTAGCAGTTAGGCACAAGGATATTAACGAACATTATAATTATGGGCATCCTAGGACATGCACTGGAGTACTATACCGTCCGTAGTGAGCATTTAGTCTTGTAGGAATATTTCCCTCTTGTGTTCATCATCAAGTGACAATACTAAACATGCTTGTTTACATACTAACTCGTACAATATTTTAACGCACAAGGTTGTATAAAAACAACAACAACAATTGGCTGAAATAATTATAATAATAGCAAGCCAATATAAAATTTGCTATTATGAACAAACAATTGTGCAATAAATGAAGCAAGGTAGGTAAGGTGTACTTATACAATAATCAGATTTATAAATTATTCTTTTTTAATGGAATAATTACATTGGAATGGATAGGAGCAACAATAACAACAACAACAATAGAATATAACCCACACTTTCAATGAGATGCACACGAACAAATTTCTTGAGCATTCTTACATGCACTCATAGAAATCTGGTAAAGGGTTTGGCTTACATTTAGCTACAATACAAAATGTACACAGCTATTACAAATCTCCCTTTGTGCCAATACTCTCATTATCAACTATTTGGCATCTAGAACACTTGGTATGTATACCTTTCAATGTGTTTTTCCTCCAAAGAATAGACAAAGTCTTTGGTTTCTACACTTTCCAATGGCACAGGATTCAATTTTTTAATCTTGGACTTTTTTTGGAAAGTAAAAGAAATGCCTGAAGACTTGCTGCTCCTGTCTTCCTTTTCCATCACTCCTGCGCAAAGGTTACTTGGCAACTACGAATGTTTCTATCCAGTGCACACTTGAATTGTTTACTGCATAAGCGATTAATACCAGACATTTTTCGCGGGACTAATCCAATAATGGTTGTTAGGAAATCCGTATTCGAAAACGTTCGCCCAGCCGGTGTGAATTAAGAAAGGGGAGAAAATGTATGGTTGCTGAAGAGTCAAGTATATTAGAAGGTTGAATTCCGTAGTAGACAATTTTAAGCTCGTTATCCGTGCCAATCAATGTAGTATAAATAGCAAAGCAAAAATAGAGATTAGTTTATTGAAGATGTCTAAACAGAATTTTAATTTTATCTATTTTCAAAATTAGTTCTGTGTAGAACTTGAAGAGACCATAATTTTTAATGAGATTTTTTTCATTCTTTAAGTGTTTATTACAAATATTTTTTTTCGCAAAGTTGAAAATAATTGAATTCGATAAATATCAGCACAATTACCATGATTACTGCTTTCTATAAATACTATCCAAATTTTTGCTTAAAAATATTACTTGCTACAAGATTATATACATAGGTCATGCAAGTCAGAATATGTGTGCACACAAAAAATGGCATAGTATAAGTTGGTTTAAAAGTACATAGATATCAAATCAGTCTTCAAAACCCACAAATTATTATACGATATTTTGCAAAAAACAATCATCATTAGAAGATCCTGACCTGTCATCACTCTCCCATGGCCATGACAGCGTCCTCTGTTTGAGATAGTCCTGACAGAGAAATGATGGCCATTTTGAGATAGTTGTAGCCTCTATACTAGCTCTCCTGTGTCGAATATTTGGCAGACATTATTTGCGAAATAACTTTGGGGAAAAGTTGACACTTAGTGTCAAAATTAGTATAGCCCAGTAGGAAGTGGCTAGAATAACAGAGAAAACAACAAACAGAGAGAGATAATTAAATTTTAGATCCTGTTTATAGATTTTCCTTGCAAACACCTTTCCGTGTCACAGCAAAATTAATTGTGAACTTAATAATAGACAAAACACCTACAGGATGAGGAATTAGGGTACTCCAGAAAGTTAATTATGTTATGATTATCTAAATACTATGCTTCCTCAATTAAAAGAGTAGGATGATATATTTTAGATGTTTTCAGACTAAATAACAGAATAATGTCAAGAATACACAGGAGCATGACATAATAAAAGTCACACAAATTATCCCCACTGTGAAGGAAATGAATATCATAGCTATTCCAACAATAAGGGATGGGGACTGTGATAGAGAGTATATAAAGATTCACCAATCAGTTATCTTGCAGGTAGCTTGGTACCGTTTCTTTTCATTCAAAGAGTTCATTGAAGGCTTTACAAATCTTTTGTGTTTGATATAGCCATTAAAATGTCTCAACTGATAATCCCCAGTTTGGGGATTCCCTTCAGTTTGGGAATGCTTTATAATGCCCACTCAGAGAAAGTCATTGCTGCAAAGTCTCTATGGGATGCAAATGCTTTGGATTCAGCCAAGAAAATCACTCCCCAACCCAGTTCCAGTTTCGAGATATATTCTGAGAACACCCTTTCGGAGAAAACTAGCAGCTTAAAAGTAGAAGCAAGTCTGAAACTGAGTCTTATGAGCGGGATGATTGAAGTCGGTGGCGCGGCTAAGTACTTGCAAGATGACAGAAGCTCTGAAAGGCAGGCAAGAGTAACCCTCAAGTACAGCTCTACTTCACGTTTTGAGCAGCTTACAATGGAGCATATTGGTGCCATACAGTATCCTAAAGTACTAGATGACAAAAAAGCCACACATGTGGTCACTGGCATTACTTATGGCACTGACGCTTTCTTTGTTTTTGATAGAACCCTGGCTGAAACTGAGAAAATGAAAACAATTAGTGGAAGCATGCAAGCTGTAATAAAGTATATACCGATCTCTGGGGAAGCCTCTCTTGATTTAAAGTTCCAAGATAAAGATGAAACGGATAAGTTTCATTGCAAATTCTACGGCGATCTGCAACTTCCTGCGAACCCTTCCACTTTTGAAGAAGCTGTCAAGGTCTATAAAGAATTGCCACAGCTTATAAATGGCAAAGATGGTGACAAAAGCACTCCAAAAGTTGTGTATCTTTACCCTCTATCAGAACTTGACGGAGGACATCTACGTTTGGTGCGGTCCATCAGCAATGACTTGGTGTCTCAAGTTGAAGAAATTATGCAAAATTGCAGCACCATAACAATGCGTGCTAATGACCTTATCAGTAATGAAATTTGCTCTAATTTTATTGATCTTGAAGGCCAAATCAATAGGTTTCTGATGTTAATCAAACGCTTCAAGACTCATTTTTCGAAAAAGCTTGCAGAAATATTACCCAAGATTCGAGGTCAGGGTGCAGAAGAAATTGATCTGGCAGATCTCATTAGTTCTGTCCATGCATCCCCTTTCAACTTCAAAAGTATGGAAAGATATATAAGGGGGAAAAGCAAAGAAATCAAACAACTTTCGCAGTATTTGAAGAATATTCGCAAGGTTTCACAAATCAATCTGCTCTTACCCAGCAGAGACGGGGACTTGATGACACTGACGTCTAACGATGATTATGAACATGTAGTTTGCTTTGCCTTTAATGTCATCACAGAATCAACAGCATATACTGAGGCTCTAGAAAGCTACATGATGACCGAGAAAATTAAATCTGTCACTATCAAAGAATGGTACGACTTGGGAGATATATCAGGTGAATTACGGTCGAAAATTTCAGATTTTGTGGACTTTGTCCAGACCAACTCTGATGCAAATAGCTTTGCTTTTGCTGTAACAGATATGAATGAAGAATCCGGTGCATCTGGACCGGTTATTATTTTGTATACTGATGGCTCACCAGAGGATTATGAGCCACCTGGAAAGCCAGGTAATCTAACAGCTAGTACTGTTGATTGTCACTCCATTGATCTAGAGTGGACCAAACCAGAGGTCGGTGCAGATGAAATTGTTTCATACCAGGTGTGCTTTCGCAAATTAGAGGATGAAAATGGTGAAAAAACTTCGATCTCTGTTTCCTCAGAAGAAACCGAATGCAAAATAGAAAATTTGTCCCCTGGGGAAACATATAATTTTTGGGTGCAAGCCGTTAGTGACATTGGTGTAGTGTCTGGTGAAAGTGACTGTTGTACTGGTAAGACCAAAAATATTCCTCGACCAGCTGATCTCATTCTGTCTGAATCTGAGTTAATTGATGCAGACAAGGGACCCCCAGCTGTTTACAAACTGCCCTTAATACTTACCGATCAAGATGACAAAGAAGGGATTTATAAGTACAGGATAGGAGAACTTCCTGTCAGTGCAAACCCTAAACCTGAAAGAGTTCTGATGGTTTTGGGGGCCACTGGTGCTGGAAAAAGTACCATGATTAATTCATTTGCAAATTACGTGATGGGAGTAAAATTTAGCGATCCGTTTCGATTTAAAGTTGTTGTTGATGAAGGATCAGGAAGTCAAGCTAACAGTCAGACAAAGACCATCAATGCCTATACCTTTCATTCTACAATTCTTGACTACACCCTCACTGTCATCGACACTCCAGGGTTTGGAGACACAGGAGGCATAGAAAGGGACAAACAAATTGCCAAACAGATCAAGATGTTTTTCAACGGACAGGATTGTGGTGGGATCGATGTACTGCATGGCATTGGGTTTGTCACTCAAGCAGCTCTGGCACGGCTCACGCCCACTCAAAAATACATATTTAATGCTGTTCTGTCTATTTTTGGGAAGGATATCGTTGACAACATTTTTCTTCTAGCAACATTTGCTGATGCAAATAATCCTCAAGTTATAGATGCTGTCAAAGCAGCTGAAATTCCCTTTCAGCAATGCTTCAAATTTAACAACTCAGCACTTTTCGCTCCAACGGATGTCGACGGTTCTTATTTCAACTTTATGTTTTGGAAAATGGGATTTGATAGTTTTTCTCACTTCTTCAATAAATTCAGCAAGACTGAAATGAAAAGTTTAACTCTCACAAGAGAAGTTCTCAGAGAGAGGCAACAATTGGAAACATTGATCCCTGGGTTACAGGTTCAAGTTAAAGTTGGTCTTAACAAAATGGATGCTATTAAACAAGAGGAGAAGGCCTTAAAAGTTCACACAAAAAGCATCTTGGAAAACAAAGATTTTGAGTACACAGTAACCGAGCAAGTCATTAAAAAAATTGATTTACCTCCTGGTGTTAATACAACAACTTGCAGAAATTGTAATTTCACCTGCCACAACAATTGCATTTATTCAGATGACAGGAAAAAAATGAACTGTCAAGCAATGTCAGCTGGAAAATGCACAGTTTGTCCCAACAAATGTGATTGGTCAGATCATTCCAATGTCCCGTATCGTATTGATTATTCTACTAAATCAGTAGTAAAAACATATGAAGTTAAAAAGGAGCTACTCGAGACAGCAGAATCAAGTAAAGAAAGAGTGGAGCGCCTGTTAGCTAAGAAACAAAAGGAACTTGAAGACCTACAAAACGATGTCTTTTTGTTAATCAAGCAAGTTCAAATGAGTAATGAAAGGCTACAAGATATAGCTTTAAAGCCTAACCCTCTAACTGAAACTGATTACTTGGAACTCCTTATTTCATCAGAAGAAGCTGAGCAGAAATCTGGTTGGAAAGGGCGTGTTGAACAGTACAAGGGTCTGATGAAACAAGCAGTGGTATTGAAAGGAGCTTCTGATATTGATATCAAAGAACGTAAAGAGAAAGGAGCGCTGAAAGCATTTTGTAGCAAAGTAGCTTCAGCCTTCAGCTTTTGACCTACAGCAGATATTTGACTTAAAAAACCCTGATTATGTTATAGTAACTTTAATTTTCATGATTTGAATTAATATAGTGCCTTAGTCGTTGTGCTGTGCTTACTATAGGTTGTGTGTGATATATTCATTTTTTCTAGAAGTGTGTTATTGCACTTGTACATTGTAATGCTTGTGTGCTTTAAAGAATACAAACTTTAATTTTTCCCCATCATCTGTATAAAAAATTGAATACATAAAGGGATGTGACTTCTACAATAAAAATTATAATATGAAGTATGCAATTGTAATGTTCTGAGATGTAAACAATGCTATAGCAGTGTATTAACTAGGTCTATGTTTTCTTATCAATTCTTAAAGTCAATTGTCTGTCTTTGTGCACTAAGTAACCTTTATAGGACAGCAACCTTCCTTATAGTCATTTTGGTGCAAATATTTTTGGCATTAAAGTTATTGAAACCACATTCATAAATGCTCCAAACCAATTAAAATAATATAATTAAGACAGTTTATAGTATTATTTTGATATAACATGCAACATAATACATGCCTTTGCCACTTGGAGAACTAATTCTATAGGCTTGTGTAAACTTTCAGTCTAACTTCAAGTTAATATAAAAAAATGCACAAGAACCAGTATTATGCAAAATCAGTGAAATAGAACCTGAAGATGGAATAAGGCTGATCTCCCTTTTACAAATTTAAGGTGTTAAATGTATGCAATGACAAAATTAAGTAAACATACTTGATGATCATCCCAACAGCTTCCATGCACTCATCTTCTACTTGTTGGCCCACCTGCCATACGTCATGTGCATTAGTTTTGTCTTGAAGGGGAGTGCCTAACAGCTGTGTATGCAAACAGAACTATAAATAAAAAATTGGTGAATCCAGCCTTATCTTACATATCTAGAAGACCAGTAAATTGCAAAACAAACTACACAAGATTTTAATGTCTAAAAAATTGTCTATTCATACCACTTGTTTCCTGGCATTGATTATATTAATTTTGCATGTGGTAATAAAAAAAACAACAACTAAAAACAAAACAAAACAAAGCAAAAAAAAAAAAAAAAAAAAAAAAAAAAAAAAAAAAAAAAAAAGGGACAAAAGAAAAAGAATATGCAACTGTAGTGGGGGCTTAAGCCTCCTCCCCTTCCTTTTTTGGGATAGCAGGTTCTAGATTTAAAAAAAAAGTTAGGTAAACAAAACAGAAATCACCACACCACCCAGAAAAACCAAAACGGCACGAGGCAGGCCTAACTGCTTCTAGACCCCGAGGGACTGATCACTGGTACAAGGGCGGCACCGGCAAATTTTTAGTGGTCCGGCCATTGACCTATCAATATAATTAATTACTGCTGATGAAAGGAATGATGAAGGTAATACATAATGTTAAAATTTTATGTAAATGAGTGTCAAAATTGTCCAAAAATCTGCTGTCTGCGATCAGACTTGCTAATGAAAAGATTAGCCACTTCATTTAGTGACAAATGATCAGTTAAATCTTTGTGAATAATGTCATAACACTATTTAAACGATCTTGCTTCATAGTTGATCGTAGATATGTTTTCATCCTTCTCAATGCACTGATAGAGCGCTCACTTGTAGCATTAGTAACAGGCATTACGAGAATCAATTTTGCCAACAAAATAACTTCATTAAGAATTGTTTTTTGACTATGTGATAATTTTTGAATGTGTTCCTTTACATCACAAAAATTTGAAAAACCCTCAGGAAAATCGTGGCTCAATATCTCGAGCTGCATTTTTAGATTAGCAGCATTAAGATCATCACCATATACTACCATAACTTTGTCTAGTTCTTCCTCAAATACATCTCTCTTAATCGCTTTGACTAGCAATTTTTCCAGACAGCAGTATTATGTGGTATCCAGACTGGTTAAATCTGTCTTCAATACCTTGTATAAGTAGATCCAAGGCTTCATAATAAATGCCTCTATAGTGTTCTTCTGGTGTTGTGGGAAAATCAGGTTCTGCATGACCATCATCATGTAGCCTTGGTATCTTTCTTCTTCTAGATAATCTAGGCTCTTCAACATCTAGTTGCTGTGACATACCAATAACTTTTTTTCCAGAATAGTTCAAAATTATCATCACTTCTGATACCAAGGAGAGTTGCCTTCATCTTCTCAGCTACTATTTGCCCCTCTGATGCCGAGAAGTTTTTCTGCAAATTCTACTGAGATTGTCAGTGTGACGAAGAAGTAATTCTCCCAAAACCAAACCAAAGAAAAACTCAAAGGTTTTCATGTGAGCCTCAATACCTCGGATTCTAGAAATAGTTTCAGTATCTCGAGTAACAGAAATAGCCTGGTCCCACAACTCATGAAGAACAGAATAATTTTTGATAATACTCTGCATGGAATCAGCACGAACAGTCCATCGTCTTGGACAAAGAGTACGAATACCAATATTTCCAGGTGACATGTCATCTTTTATGGCATTAAATAAGCTTTCCCTCCTGGGAGAATACTTAGTGTCATGAAATAGAGTTAGTTGTATGTAAGAATACAGTACATGTGATAAAATATATATGATTATTACTTAATACTCACCTGCTCTTGATTTGAGATATCTGTACACTCATCCACCATAATTGTATAAAATTCTGTATTTTGCAGGTTTTCAGCAATCTTCCTCTGAATGCCATTAGTTTCAGCAATTCATCCAAACACTCATGGCTGGTATATCGTTCAGTTTTTTTGTCAAGCCAGTCATGACACTGATACACATTGTTATTAGTAATTGCTATCTTATATTAGAACCAACTTTACCTTGGGATCATCTTCACTAATAAGATTCATAAGTTGATAAAAATTTCCCTCATCCAGATTATTGTGGCCTCTAATAGCACACCCCTGCCTAGCTAGGAACTTCAAGCAAGTCATAACTTTCAATAAGCAGTAGCGATTAGTATATAGCTTTTTGCTTTGCTAGAGAACTACTGTTGCCTTTGTAAGTGTTAACTATAGCTTAACTTTAGTGAAATATAATGATAAAATCATGTATTCTGATAGATTTCTAAGGGATTTTGTATCTGGAAGGAGGCTACAGTATCATTTAAACAGCGTGAACAAAGCCAGTGCCATAAATGTTCCAATTGCTAGGTACACTACCAGCAACTACTCCAAACATTGGTGATATGCTCTGTAGTTCTCTAGCAAACATTGATGATATGCTCTGTCAGCACTCCCAGTCTTAAAACCTTTTTCTGCCACAGCTCTCAAACATAGATGACAAGGCACCTTGTCCTCTACTTCCTTATAGTGAAGCCATTCCCAAGAAGAGAACCATGCTGGCTGAAACGATGTGTGTCACAGTCTTCTTTCCAACTTTGGAAATGGAAAAGAACAAGGTTGGTGAGGTTTGCTGGGGACTAGTGTCGATCCAGAGGCTCCACTAGAAGAAGATGATACAGAGTAACTACCACTTGAACTTGCCATTTAGTACTCACATAATCGAGAACGGGACGTCAACAAAAATGAAGCAAACGTTAGCATTGATTATGACCCACGAGAATTTTTTTCTTTTGAGCCATTAATTTATTCATGTATTGAAAGCGTCTTTTATTTCAGGTGTAGCAATAATAACTCATTCTCAGAATGATAGCAGTGATTCAGAAGATACTTCTAGTAAGTTTTAGTATTGGAGATTTAGATGAATTTTTTATACACATTTGGACGCAGGTAAAATTAGTTTCATTAGAATAGTGAGATTTAATCAGATCCACACTTAAGAAGTGATTAAAATCAATTTATTTTTTATATTATACTTATACTCTTTCTAAAAGTTTTTACTGTAAACTTCATTTTTGTTTCTCTTTTCAGGACAAAAATCTCCTAATAATATAGACACGGTAGATGGTATTATCTTATGTATATGCTTAGCAGTATGCGATTATAATAATTGATTTAGTCATTCTCAGCTGAAATAATTACATGTATAATAATAGCAAATTTTACTTGTTCTCACAACCAATTATTTATGTTAATTAAAACTTAACTCGACTTTGTGTCTCTGAAGAGGACTTCAGCAAGGAGTTGAAAGTTTTAAGTAGCATAGTTACCAACAGATCAATCTATATAAGCTACAATTCAGCTAAATATATATTGTTTTCACTTAAAATATCAAATCAGTATTGCTTCCATTTTCCCTAGACTGCAATTAGAAATTATATTTTGTAAATTTTTTTTTGTGAATTCCTTTAAGTGAAATTATTTTCTGTTGATTGCTTCAGCTTATTATGAAAATACAATTTTTAACATCATCTCTACATATTAGAATAAGAAAATTACATCACTTAACCATATAATTATAGATAACCCTATTCATACTTGTGTTGTAAATTTTGTGCTCACATTCAATAAATTTGAAGTTCTGTCTGGAAAATATTGATGTCCACTGAACGTACTTGAACTAAAGTAAAGTAGCAAATAAAAACAAGTGTTAGCATTTGCTTGTTGTTTACAAACCACTTTTCTATATATGTAGCTAGAAACTGTATAATAATAATATGCAAACAGCATAATAATAATAGAGTTTTCTCTAGCCAATAATTGTAATTCCTAGTAGGTGCAGTTTCTTCTGCAAGAAAACAGTCTTTATCATGCAAAGGTAAATGATGATAATGGGAACTATGGATATGGGAAAAATTTTCGTGTATATAAATTAGACAAACTTTGAAGCAAAGGTTTAGTACATTGGTTGTGACTATAACAAGGCATTATAGGGGCAGTTTTGTAGAACAAAAAACCCCTCAGATAAAACAAGTTGTATACAGTAGAACCTCAGAATTATGTACCCCTTGGAAAATGAGGCATAGTAATCTCTGAAATGTACGTAGCTTTGAATATTACATCATTTAACTTTGTACTAAAATATATAAATAATTCAGTCATTCTCGGCTGAAATAATTATAATAATAGCAAATTTTTTCTTGTTCTAAGAGCCAATAATTAAAACTTGACCCAAGGAGAAAAAATTTGCCATTATTATAATATATAAATAACGAAAAAATGCAAAATTTCATAAGCCAAACTCCTGAGTAACTCTAGCTAAATTACTCAAATACTCTTTGATTTTCCCCAATATTAAGCTTCTTCCAATAAAAATGAAAGAAGAGAAAGAAAGGAAAAAAAAAAAAAATTGTGATGACGACCAGTACCTATTACGATGTCCCATTCGCCATTCAGTTAACTGGTTAATTTGGATGTGGATGTCTGATGTTCGATCTCTGTGATTCTACTGTAATTAAACTTTGCAAGTTTTTTACTGCTATATTAAAATCAAATATTTAAACTATAGGCTATGTTTTACATTCATAATATTATTTCTTTAACCAGAAGTAGAGGATTTCTCACTTGTACTAGAACTATTGTGCAAGAAGCCGTTGAAAACTTATTGCCCTGACCTCGAGCCTACACTGGTGTACAACCCGCGATGGTGTTGTGTGTAGTTTTTGGTTGCAGTAAGCGTTCTGGTAGAGATAAAGATGTCAGCTTTTACAGAATCCCAAAAATAGTATCTAATAAGGGCCCAGATATTCTCTCCCTAAGCACTAGAAGAAGAGAAGGGTATCTGAAAGCTATTTCTAGAGTAGGCCTAACTGAAAAGATTCTCAAGAACGATCGTATATGCTCTCTACACTTTAGCTCTGGAAAGCCTGCAGACTTAATGGATGATAGCAACCCTGATTGGTTGCCCTCTCTTCATCTAGGCCATAAGAAGTCTGTTCGAGCTGCTGCTAACAATTCAGCAGAGAAAGAAAGGACAGCTAGAAGAGCATCAAGAGATACCAGGAGAAAGGAGCAAGAAGTAGCACAGAGCTTGCTGTTGCTTGGTGAAGCTGAAGAGCCTGGGTCAAGCTGTCACAGTGTAAGTCCTGATGTAGAGTGTTCTTTAAGACCTGAAATCGATAATGAACAGGGTGATGATCATATGGGCGGTGATGAAATTACAAACACTCCAACTTGCAGTTTTGTGGATGAAACAGAAGAGTTGAAAAAGACTATTGATTGTCAAGTTAAAATCATCGAAGACAACAAACAGTGCAGAATCTTACAATGAAGATAAGGCCACTTCCGTTCTCTGAGCAGACATTTAAAAGTGATGAGTGTGTCAATTTTTATACAGGCTTACCAAATCTAACCATATTGAAAGCAATATTCGAGCATGTTATGCCTGCCATCTCACTTTCCGAAAGTAGCAAGTTAATGCCATTTCAGGAATATGTTGCAGTTCTCATGAAGTTTCGCCTAAATAGCAATTATCAAGACCTGGCATATCAGTTAGGTGTGTCCAAGGCTACCATATCCAGAATTTTTCAGAAATGGGTAAAGGCAATGGATGTTCGATTACGGCCTTTGATTTTGTGGCCAGATCGAGATGTTTTACAGAAAACAATGCCAGCATGCTTTCAAGAATCTTTTGGAAAAACAGTTGCTGTTATCTTGGATTGCTTTGAGATTTTTATTGAAAGGCCATCCAATTTGTTTGCCAGAGCTTGTACTTGGTCATCTTATAAACATCACAATACCGTGAAAGTAAACTTGGGGTGGACGAGTAAGTGATAAGCATATCACTGAACACTGTGGTATACTTGACAAAATTATTCCTGGCGATGTAATATTGGCAGACAGGGGTTTTGACATAGCAGATTCTGTGGGTGTAATACAAGGTCGTCTGCATATTCCAGCCTTCACAAAGGGAAAAAATCAGCTGTCAGCCGTAGACGTTCATCAGACCAGAAAAATTGCAAATATGAGGATTCATGTTGAACGAGTGATCGGTAATGTTCGTCAGAAATTTTCAATTTTACGTTCAACATTACCAATACAGTTTGTAACGAAACGAGAAGATGAGTGCCCAATTATTGACCAGATTGTACGTATTTGTTGTTGTCTATGTAATGTGTGTGATTCTATTGTACCTTTTAACTGATATATAATGCAATGTATGCATGATTTTTGACATTAAAAGTTTAATCAAGTATTAAATTAAAGTTATTATAAATAATCATAATACAAGTAGTTAGATCTCATAAAAGCAATTAATAAAATATAATGCACAGCAATTATAAAACTAGTCACAATGTTTTTGTCTTCCTTTTCTTAATAAACTGTGGAAGCTTCCTGCAATCTGGACAAAACCACTTTCCCTTCGGAGTACTTTTAATACTCAAGCAATCCCAGTGAAACCACTCAATGCTACATTCTGGATTGTCACATCCTATCATGTTGCCCTCATCAGGGCCCTTACAATAACAATACTCAATTTTTTCACTAGTGGCACAGTCCTGACTGTCTTTCTGACTTGAATTTACTTCAAAGGACACTGCATAAATTTTGTTTGATTTAGTATACCACTTTCCCATTAACTCCGGAAGAATTGAGGTTTTGAAAAAATGCTTTGATTTTGAAACACAACCCTCCCACAGTTCAGCATTTTTTCGTACACGTTCTTGAAAAAAATCATCCTCTCCATCTTCAGAGAATGTACAGACACAAAAGTCACAATAATCTACATCACAAACAAACAACTGTGTTTGTATCTGGTAATAATATCCATGGGAGCAGTCTAATTCTAGAATACCATCAGAATTTTTTTTTAATACAAAAGTTCTTATCTTGAATGCAATCTTCTATATTCTGGCCTTTATGACAGTATGGACACTTGATTTCCACGACTCCCTTGCCACAGCAAGCACAAGATACTACTCCATCAGGGGTTGCTCCTATAAATGGCCACTCTGGGTTAATGACAAACCCACTGTTGGTGATGCTAAAGGCGGTATGTGATTTTTTCATTCTTTTCTCATAGTAATCTCTAGCAACCTTTTCATGTGTACATCCCCATTTTGTCCGCTTGCTAGTAAAAGTATGCATTTGAGGATAGCACACTTGTTTAATTAAGCTTTGAGCAGGATTTGCAGGATTAGTATGACATACACTTTTCATTTTGGAAGCAGTAATCCTTCCTGCACGATAATTAAACCACACTCTTGATTTATATTGTTCCCTAGATTCTTTCTCTACTGCTACAGCCATTTGCTGAGATACATCTACACATATCGACTCACACTTCTTCAATAGTTCATGGTAATCTAATTTCAAATTATTAGGGTCATAAAGTAAAGAAAGTGGACGAGGAAATTCAGGAAGTGAATATATTGGGACATACTGGTCAGAAAATTCAGGTATAATTGAAAGTATACCAGGCTTGGATTTACTCTTGCTAATACTACTGTACAAACTATTCATTTCATTAGCACTGGGAGAACTGACATTCTTCGCTGAATTACCACTTAACTTGTTGATAGAGCAGGGCACTGCTGTGTTTGAGGCAGAGTCTATTGCATCATCCAGTTTAATCTTTTTACTCTTTGCTGAGGAAATGTCAATATCCTTCACAGGTAGGTATTCCATATTCTTCTGAAATGTTGGCATTACCCACTCACATTGACGCTGAGTGCATGTTTCAGTGCCGTGTAGTCTTGATTGGGCCTCCAAGTAGAATAGGACTGCGGCTACATGGGTACAAGTCTCTCCCAGCCCTGCCATGCAGTTGCAGTGAGCACAACAAACTTCACCTGTCACCTCTATTATAATCCAACAGCTTAATGGTGTGGCACTGAATCGCTGGGAATGGCGTACCTAAAGTAACAACTATTCAACTTTTATTATAAATATAGCTGTTATTTCACTTACTTGTCCAGTTATGATAAACTTTCCAAACTTGTTCCAAATATTAACTGCTCTAATCCAGCCACACACAAACTGATTGTACGATTCTAGACTCTTGTGTGCCTTGAATTCCTTGGCGGTAAGGAAACTGGTCTGAAGCACTAAGTAGGACACAAGATCGCCAGCACTAACAGATGGAAAGGCATTGGTAGGTTCTCCAAGACCACCAGCGAAAGGATCTCGACCTTCTATGACACTTATCTTTTCCAGGTATCGTTTTTTTGCCTCCGCGGGTAGACTAAGAGCATAATGTAGACAGAGACTCCATAGAGAAATGAACACCACCTGTACACCACGACTCTGCCTTGAGCATCGCGCACAGTGCGTTTATTCAGACTTACCAAAGGTGGTTATTGCAGTATTTGAAGCTAGAAGCAAATGGTATGAGATAGGAATGGGTTTGAGTGTGTCTATGGATTATCAGCCGAGAACATAGAGAAATTGATGTCTGCTTCAGGGAAATGCTCAAATATGGGTTGCACAATCCAGACTTGAATAGAACTTGGAGCAATTTAGCTAAAGTTCTCACAGCTAGAACTGTGGGCCGTCCAGATATAGCCAGTCAATTGAAATAGTAATCCATTATTTTTCTGTAAAAAAATCAATTTTTTTTCAATATGTTTTTTCACAATGATGAAATTATTTTATATTTCAAGGCCACATTAATTATATTATTATGTCATGTAAGGTATTACAGTGGAACCTCTATAGCTACAAAGGGACTCCCGAAGAACAACTTGACTCTTAACAACAGCCAGCGTAAATGGACCACAGTGATCTACTACAATAAAAAATAAACTCTGAAAGCAGCCAAACTCTCTACAAGGGTCAAAAGACTTGACCCCAAGCATGGCCTTTGTAGAGAGGTTCCACTGTATTAGCTATTTATTATGAAATAGCTAATTGCACAGTCTGTCACCATTTTAATCAGTTTCATGTTTATGATGATAAAAAATTTGATCTAGTGATTGGCAGATATAGCTAAAGTCAGTGAAGCACAATCACATATGTACACAAGCAACTGCATAAATACATACAACACATGTATGGGCCAGTATTATACACCCTGGTTCAAACTTTTGGAGGACTTTATTCAGTACAGGCCAGAGGCAGTTCATTGCATTAGAGAGAGAACAAAATTACAAGCCGTATTTGCACACATCAAAATGATTAAAGCCTTTTTAAAAACATTTTTTAAATCTTTTAGATATAAATCTATGTTTAGGGCATTCATGTCTTCTTTCTACTCTTATTCCTACTAATTGGTAACTGTGAGAGAGCACATAACCAAGCAGTGCCGGTATACAATGTATTTCAAACAAACCACATTCCAATTCACACAATATGAATATATTGTCTTGGTAAAGATGAAATTTAAAGAGAAGCAAGTATAAGATCTCATATTTAAAATTAATAGCTGAAGAGGGTACATGGAAAAGATTAGTCTGGCGTCGCCGACCCTTTTCTTTCAGTATCAGCGACTTGTGCAAATGACATCACTGGTGTATTACGTCATCATTAACGCGTACGCTAAAATCAATCGTGAGTAATTATTTTGTTGCGAACAAGTAAGATTGTCAACAAAAAAATTGATAATCTTACTTGATCTTTCATAATAGAAATGAGTAGAACAACAATAACAATAATCGCTGGTTCACACTTGGGTAGGAGTTGGTCGAATATATGTGGTAAACTCTGAAAGCAAGCCTTCTTTCCGTACACTGTCGGGAGGGCTACAAAAATTTTCATTCCCTTCAATACTTTCATATGCTCTGGCTTTACACGGAAACTGTAACTGGCTAAACACGCATTTCATCACTCGATCTTTCATATCTAACAACGCGGAATAAACTGGAGCGCATTGAATATTGTTTGAGGAGACTGTGCTATCTGATTGACCAATTTAGGAAAGGAAAAGGGTCGGCAACGCCAGACTAAAGACATCATTACGGGTACGCACGCGCGTAAAAATATCCAAGGCAGTTTCAGCTCAACCCACACAATATTGCTGCTTAGATATAGCCCCGCCTCCCACAGCAGCATCCGCCGCAGAACTGATCTGAGTTCAAAGGTGCTTCTGTACTTCCGAGCACACATTTTACCTTCAGATTCTGAGGGTAAAAAACTGATGTGACGATGAGGTGTTTCAGTTTCAGTACCAGACCATCCTTTCCCGAATAGCAGTTCGGTAAAGGGTTTGGCTATGCGAGACTAACTTTGTGTGCGGGAGAGATCACACGAAGTAGCGTTTGCCAAGTTTTATTCTTAGGGGTGATGGCTACTCCAGAGAAGTCTGCCATAACTGCCTGTACTAAGCTTCTTGTAGATGGTTTGTCGAAGGAAGACATAGATCGTATTGCGGAAGACATGCTTAGATACAACCTCATATCAGGGAGTGTCTATGTTGGATTGGTTTTTGACAAAACAATGGAAGAAAGAGCCAGACATGTCATGTCAAGTGTGACTAAAAGAGTGGAAGACAACCCAAAGGATAACTTTGTAAATTTCATTACTGTCTTGACAAAAAATGGACTATCATTATTAGCACAGCTTCTTGAAGACAAATTTGGTAAATTAGTGTTCCACAAAACATAGTAACTCATATTCTATAGTTTTTGTAAAGTTTAAACAAGTGCTTAATTCTATATAATATTTGATAGTTTTAGTGTGGTCAATTTTTGTTTGGTGTTTTTACTGCTAATAATTATTGTATTTATGTGTTCCCCAGTGGAAAAAGGGGGTTATAGAAGCATTCTGAGACAAGCTACTTAACAATCAAGCTCAGCATGTCTTTAAAATTAGACTCATTGGAATCTATTATGCTTTGTCTAATATTAGGCCACATTTTTCTAGCCATTCACATTAGCACAAGGAAGAAATGATGAAGTAATTTTCAACGATTTGTGAGAACATTGATATGACATATTTTAGTTATCTGACCGTTGAACTTCTGTGAGGGTGTGTCAATCAAGCAATGATATAGTTCGTTAATTTTATTATTATGTTGTATTTACTGGGACAACAATGAAGCATTATTTTTTTTACAAGTTTAATTAAAAAAATACAACTATATTTGCAACCAAAGATTATGAGAACGACAGTAGTTCTATGAAATACATAATTTATCATGTCAATCTTGCACTACACACTATTAGCATTATAATTTTTGTGAGATCATAAATGTCAATATAATAAGTAGCCTCATTTGATTTTTGATTATTATTATATATTATTATTCACTGGTGTAAAAATAGCCTCCCCCCCCCCCCCCCCCCCCCCCCCCCCCCTCCCACCATCCCACTCTTGTCTTCAGGTTTTAAGTTAGTTGAGAGTCTAATAGATATAAAAGAACTAAGAAATGAAGTTGTCATCGATTGGTAATGAGTTTTCTGGTAGCCAATATGTAGTGTTTAGCAGCATGCTCAAGTTGAAAATTAAATTTTTAGCATACTGTGCCAAAATGTATACTCTCCCTATATTTTACAACACATCATAGTCAAATTCACTTGACATTCCATGGTGCAGAAGAATAATAGCATCGAGTTTCAATTACTCTTATAGTTTGCTCTGCATTATGAAGTAGTTGAAGCCGAAGTGTACAAACTAAATTGCTACGTAGCATTGAGTGGTACCATCTTTCACATAGTTCATGCATGGTTAGTGACTGATTAATAATAAGTTCAAACATTAAGTTCTGCCCCAATGCTAGCCTACTTTCATGTCATTGTTAATTGGACGACCATTTTTCATCTGTTTATTGCGTCAAAATGCTTTACCAACTGACTTAATTTGGCATTCATGCTAAATATGAGGTCTTTATGCATATTATGTTTATATGTATAAGTTACACGATGCAGAGGTTGGTAGGGATTTACATTACATAGGGTCAAAGGCCTCAGGATAGTGCAGAATCCTACCGACTGAACAGAGGTGGAACTGACTTGTATCATGGCTCTCGTGTATGAGATGTGCATGAAGACTAATTTTTGATTGGGCGGTTCACTTGCTCACCTCCTAAGAGGTGGAAATAAAATATATATCACTGCTAATTGAGCAATCTGATTTGACAGTTTGAATGTATCATGGTATAAGCAAGTAACAAATCTCAATTGCTCAGTGTTTGTTTTATCACTAATAATATGAAAATAGTCAAATAATAATAATTAGTTGTAATAATAATTAGGTATTATTAATAATAATATAATAGTGAACTTTTTTTTTGGTTGTTTAGCCTCCACTAGTCTCACTTGTCTCACTGTTGACAATCTAACAGCTGTGTATGATGCCGTGTATCCTGCCAGAGTGAGGTGGTATGAGATTGGTATGGGACTCAAGGTGGACATAGAAACTCTGGATGCCATTAAAAAAAACAATACTTCGACAGGCAAATATCTCTTTATCACACTGCAGAAATGGTTCCAAAATGGCATTGATTGTTATTGGACTACACTAAAAAAAGTTGTGGAGAGCCTTATTACAGTTGAGCATACAGACTTAGAAAGTAGATCATTGGCTCTGAATTTTGGCAGAGGTATGTACTTATTCTTTAAATGTTTGCATCTCTCTCAACAAATTATTAAGTAGTCCACTGTAATCCGAACACTGAGGGAGCGAAGGGTGTTGGATTAGTGAATAGTTTGGATTATCGAGTATATACATTTTTTAAAGGTAATGTTATTGAAATATTATTTTATGAGCATTATGATTGTAAAACAAAGTTTAATTAAACACGCTTAAAACCAGTCATTTCAATAAATTTTACCTTAATAGCTAGTCTTTAAGTAGTATGCTTTAGCTTTTGTTTAGAGAGCAACATTGCTTATGGCACAGAATTACCCGGTTTTCTGCAATGAAACAAGTTGAGTAACACAGAGGCAGCTGTAAAAAACGTTAACTCATTCACCGGCACAAGTGCCTATAGGCGCTCAAGGACGACGTAATGCGGGAAAAATATTTTCCCCCTAAACTAGTGATGTGCTTGAGCACAAATGGCGAGCGAGCCTAAAGACTATACTATTTATATATGAATGATTTTGACTTCTAACACTGAAGCTACTGAAAATAAGGTCCAGTTTTTAAATTTAGCATACACGGTAAAGGGATTTCAGTGCCATAGTAACAACTCTCTGCAACTGCTTGAATTGAAGGTAAAAAACAACAACAAAACAGTACACGTTATTTAAAAGTTTTTTTCTTTGTGACATTGTTTAGCTAAGTAGTGGTTGTAACACACAATGCTTTGACACAACTGGACATGCACCTACACAGACTTATCTTCGCAGTAGTCTAGTGGACAATGTATTTTCAGGTAAATACTGTTACGCACGGCTTATAACCATGACAAAGAGCGCATTGACTTACCACCGCCACTAACTCGAATAGAAATGGAAGTCCCTTAAGTTGTCAAGTTTTAACTGCACCCGCAAAAGAATTCAAAACGGTACACAGACTTACCTTCGCAGTAAGTGGACAATGTATTTTCAAGTAAATACTGTTGCTCACGGCTTATAACCATGACAAAGAGCGCATTGACTTACCACCGCCACTAACTCGAATAGAAATGGAAGTCCTTTAAGTTTTCAAGTTTTAACTGCACCCGCAAAGAATTCAAAACGGTAAACAATTCAATTTCTAGGGTGATACGGGTACTGATCGATAAACCAGAGGATTCTGTTTAGTGCAATTTGGGACCGGGTCGACCACATAAACTAACACAAAAACGCGAGGGTCAAAGTACAAAATGACATACGTACGTCCAAACATATATACAAACTAGTGATGTGCTTGAGCACAAATGGCGAGCGAGCCTAAAGACTATACTATTTTATGAATGATTTTGACTTCTAACACTGAAGCTACTGAAAATAAGGTCCAGTTTTTTAATTTAGCATACAGGGTAAAGGGATTTCAGTGCCATAGTAACAACTCTCTGCAACTGCTTAGAGAAAGAAAACAACAACAACAAAACAATTCACGTTATTTAAAAGTTTTCTTTGTGATATTCTTTAGCTAAGTAGTGGTTGTAGCACACAATGCTTTGACACAACTGGACATGCACCTACACAGACTTACCTTCGCAGTAGTCTAGTCAAGTGGACAATGTATTTTCAAGTAAATACTGTTGCGCACGGCTTATAACCATGAACGCATTGACTTACCACCGCCACTAACTCGAATAGTCCCTTAAGTTTTCAAGTTTTAACTGCACCCGCAAAAGAATTCAAAACGGTAAACAATTCAATTTCTAGGGTGATACGGGTACTGATCGCTAAACCAGAGGATTCTGTTTAGTGCAATTTGGGACGGGGTCGACCACATAACTAACACAAAAACGCGAGGGTCAAAGTACAAAATGACATACGTACGTCCAAACATATATACAAATATATAAACATCCCCGATTTTTTCATTTTTACCCCTGTAAGTGTCTCGCTCGCTACGCTCGCTCGCCAATAAATAAATAAATAAACATCCCCGATTTTGGATTATGTTACCCCTGTAAGTGTCTCGCTCGCTACGCTCGCTCGCCAAATGATAAATGCTAAAACTTAGCTGCAGCGTCCAGAGCACGGCTAATGTGTTGTTCTATTACATGTATTTTTAGAATAAAAATAGCTATTACGTAACTAAGGTAGTCTGGCTAAAAATAAACTTGACATTAGTTCGAAGAATGGCGATAAATTTGTATGCAACTGAGGCGGTGGATCTCGTCTGCGACGACGTTTTCGACTGCAAACGTGAGAGGGAAGGGGTACAGGAGCTATACAGCTACTGTGGAGTTATTACTGTCGAGGATAGAGAGTTGGACTTGCTCGCTAAAGCTGTCATTTCGTTGCCGGTTGAGGAAACTACTAGTTTTCAACTTAAGAGCTACTAGAGCACTGTAGGTAGCGAACATACCTGCAGCTATGTTGAAGAGGTAATGAAACTTGATATTCCAGGTAAGAAAAACAGCTATTTACGCAGTATATTCGATAAAAAAAAGTAAGAAATAGTTTTCCCAGTAGCGTGGCAGTAAGTTATATTATGCCTAATAGCTTCCCAGGAATATGGTGCTAATTTGGTCACAGCTGTAAAAAAATTTTTTTTTACAAAATTCCCAGCAATGAGTAATGATTAATGATTTGAGTGAGCTACCTTTGTTCTCTGAATTACTTTGAACTTCTCTATTTATTCAAAAAGGTCAGAACATTGAGATGGTGGTAATACTGATTATTTTGAAAGCAAGAAAGTGATGAATGGATGAAAAGTGAGGAGTATGAGAAAGAAAATTGCTAGAGGGAAGAGTGAGGGTGTGCAGAGAACTGGAATTGTCAGCAAAATATTCTTTTATTCTTGATGTTCTTTGGCGGAGCTAACAGTCACACCACTCCTGGTGTCATCAGTGAGCAACAGCATTGCTGGCTGAGATAACTGTCTATTATAACAGTAAAAATATGTAATCATGCACGAACATTTGCTAATATTGCACTTGAACGTATACAGATCACATTGTTATGATATAGTGATGTTGTGGTTACAATAACCACTTTGTGGTTGTTGCTAGGCAACCGAATTTGACCAAAAACGTTGAACAATACATATACTTTCACGTGATATATTGTTGCTAGGTTCTTTTTTGAACTTCTGATTTTATATTTTTTTTTAAACATTATTCATATTGAAAAATAAAATTACTGAATTTTATCTGCCGGTGAGAAGGTTAAGCAACCAAACTACAGCTCCTCAAGGTGGGGGATATGTGGTCCTAAGGGGTCAGGCTCTACCTGACTGCTGTTGGATTATTTCAGATGATCACACTCAGGTTCTACTGTACTATGTGTTACTCTCTATGAACAACTGTAAAGTGTCTAATTATTTACTCACAGAACATACAAATGTATTAACCCATTCACTTGCAATAATACCATTATGACCGCCATGGCAACCTCTCCACTTATTTAAACAATACAAAACAACAGTATTCATAAAATGCCATGATTTGTAATTTTTTTTGCATCATGTGATTATTTATATTTTTGCTATACCCAAAATTTCTTATGCAACATATTTCCAAAGTTCAAACTACAGCAATCAGTAGTTTATACTTGGCTTGGATTTATTAAAGCACTAAGTCAGACAACTTTCATTTTTTTTATACCATATTGGTCATCATAAACTTTGTGTCAAGGTCATTGTAGTACTACGTAATTTACAGTACACTGCTCTCTTTATAAATACATTTGTCAGGGGTTACCCATCTGTGATCCAGTTATGATGATAGTCTTGGCATATAAAGTAGAGAACGTTTTCCTTCTTCTTGAATTTCATGTTAGTCTTGTGCTACGCAGTGAACTAGATCAAGTACACCATTGCCCTTCCAAAACTAATATACAAACAAGTAAAATTTTGTTTTTGGTTTAACTACTAATTGTACAAATCGTCTACATACTAAAAACAAAGGTTACAAACCCTTAGCTGGCTATTGGTGGTCCCTGGTCAAAGAAGGAAGCTATGCTACACATAAATTGCTAAAGTACATAAAGTACACAAATGGCAAGCTAGCTTGCTAAAGTTATGTAAAATGAAATGATTAGTTATATAGGACACATGATCTTCAATTCATTCACAGTCTGCACAATGTTTTTTGCTTAGAAAGGCCACTATGAGCTACAGTTTTTTCATCAGCAAAAATTCTTTACTTTCTCATCTCTCACTTCCATTGCTCTCAAAGCAAGATGAAATAATGAAATTACTCATTTGGAATAGAAAATTTATCGTGCAGTAAATCTATTGATGTTTATTTTTTCAGTTTAGAAATACTATACTATACATAATGTTGCACAAACTGCACAATTTTCTTTACTTAATTGTTTTAAAGTTATTTTTAAGTTTCAAGTTTTGTTAAGTAGCCTTGAATAGCAACAAATTCCTGAGCCTAAAATGAACCAGAATGTCAAGCAGAAGGGTAGAAACGAAGTCACCAAACTACGACTGCTTTTTGTTTACAATTGTCTCTGAGGTACTGCGCACGTGTTTGGCCCGGTTTGAGCGCGTGACTAAATCCCGCTGCGTGTAGCGCGGGAAACGTGTGGTTTTATTTATTCCCATAGACTTTTCTATTGAGTTTTGAAACTGCACTTTCCCGCTAGCTCAGAAGTTTTTAAAGGGAATTTCCTGGACCGCTTCGGCACGAGCTTTCGAATGGTACAAACCCCGGAAGCGTAGCTACTTCCGTTCAAAAGTTATTAACGGTTTTTACCGCGCCAACTCAACTTGGACATACTATAGAACCTGATAAATTTTTTTTTTGAAATTATGATGATATTAGAAATGTTACTCATTGGATATGAAACCTTCAGTGATGGGCCAAAAGCTAAACGTACTCGTGGTAAGCAAACAGACTTAATAAAATTTAAAATTTTGTCATGGCAATATATATATAAATATTACATGCATATGTTGTATGCATGTATATATATAGAGAGAGATAATACTTTAAGTCAATTGTAATATGGTGATATTTTCCATGAGCAGACTAATTAATTTTCACGAGCTAAGTTAAAAAAAAGCCTGCTAGTGAACGATCTTGCCATATAATGCCCTGATAGTGTAATAGTGGTTGATTGGATTACACAATTGAGATTCCGTGGTGTTAATTACTTAATTACATAAGTTGGTAAAGTATTTAGAAGAAATGGATCCGTCAAACAATGAGTTGTGGCTCTTGAAAGCAAGCTATTTTTGCGCATACCTAAACGCCTAAACTTTTTGTTTAATTAATAAAACCGTAGAACACCTAATAGCACTATTTCTCTTGAAAGCAAGCTATTTTTGCGCATACCTAAACGCCTAAACTTTTTGTTTAATTAATAAAAGCGTAGAACACCTAATAGCACTATTTCTCTTAGTCATCATTGAATGCATAAGTAGCTAGCTATAGTCCTTTAAAGCTAGGCTAGCTCGCTCACCATTGGTGCTGAAGCACACCACTAATTATATACTTAATCAGCTTTTTTTCTTCATTGTCAAGGTCTAACTAATTTGCTATCTGGATGGTTATAACTACTAAGTTTAGCCGAGCATGCACAATACACGTGAGATTAACTACATGAGATATCTAGCATAGAATATATATAATTTTGTAGATGATAAGTGCACTGAAGTTCCACCACCTAAGAAGCAATGCACTGGTGTGCATAGAAAATCCGACAATTCCAAAGGTATTTTTGTGTACAATAATACTAATTGTATTAAGCAAGGGAATACATGCTACATAAACATGGCAGAGCGAACATATGTATCTTGTAGTTTTGCATTTAATTGACTTATCGGCTTAATCTTCCTCATTAAATAGCTATCTTCAAGGATATACCAAAAGCCTTAAAACATGGTGGCAAAGTAACAAGCAGTGGAATAATCATTGGTAAGTTGGTTATCATTATGTAAACCTTCAACTGCATATCTATATTTCAGTGCAATAAAAAAAAATATGTTTCTACATAATGCATGGTTTACCCCTGATTACAGAAAAAGAAGAAGAGGATGATTCTGATCAAAATTTTCCTAACACAGCAATCCAAGATTCTAAATATTACACTAAATTTGGGCCCTTTACTCCAAAGTGCAGTGCAGATCGTGGATTACTTAATGGATGTGGGCTAAGAATCGCTATTGTAGACTCATATGATGCTGAGTCAGTAGGTGGCTTTCAGCTACAGCACAATGTATTTCATCACTCAGATATTAAGATTGAAGACTGTACACATGGTAGCAGTAATAAGCATTCATCTCATGCACTAATGTGTGCAGCCATAGCTGTTGGCAAAAATTTCGATGGATGCCGCCGTGAGGGCGAAGATAACGTACCCTGCGTTTATCCTGGAGGTATTGCACCTCAATCACATGCCACCGTATTTTTGGTTAATCATCAAGACCGAAGGCATGAGTCATTATATGAAGCATTGGATAAAGTTAAAGAAGGCAACTATGATGTTTTATCGATATCATTTCGAAAGGCTAAAAAGCCAGAAGAGTTTGACGAAAAAATCAAGAATATATGCAATAGCAATATTGTAATTGTTGCTGCAGCTGGAAATGGTGGAGGGTGGGAAGGAGTGCAATACCCAGCATCACATGAGGATGTAATTAGTGTTGGATCTTTAGATACTTACTTGAATAGATCGGTGTTTTCACCTCCTTCAGGAGTCGATATTTTATTTTATGGTGAAGTTATGGTCCCAGTTCGAGATTTGACTAAATGTTTTTTGAAATTTTCCAGAGGTACTTCCATGGCAGCTCCAGGAATAGCTGGTATGATATGTTTGATATTGCAATGTGCCATGAAGCATGGCTATGAAAAAAATAAATTTAAAAAAAATGCAATTCTAATAAAAATTTTGAAAAAATTACTAATTGATGAAGAAGAGAATTATTGTCACCTGAAATTGAACAAGCTTCGTGGTGCTTTCAATAATAAATTGGAATTTGTTAATTTGTATAGCTAATTGTTTTAGCTAATTTATATGTTTTTGTACCAATTGGCACGCTAACATCATAACTGTTTTCACAATTATAATGTTTTTGTATTTTAAGACATTTTTGCAGCTATTTCACACATTATATAATCTTGAAGCTAATTATTCATTTTATACTTTGAACATTGTTTAAAGGGTTACATTCATAGCTCAACGGTGATATGTCTAAAAACGTATTATAGTATTGTATATGGTTTGTTATTATTGGTTATTAACTCCGTTGCGCTTGGTCTAATCACCTGAATACCCCATACTTACCTCACGTAATCTTACCTAGGGTTTGGCAGACCGGGCTTATACAAGGCTAGTGGTGGCGCCCTTGCTGTGGCATAACGTCAGCTGGTGCCCCCCAACAGCCTTGAGGGGGAGAGAGGTGTGGCGAGCCCTGATGACGTAATTCTTGGGTAACCCAGCCCCGTTTGGTGCTGATCAGGGGTCGCATACATCCCCCCCCCCCCACATACCCGGTATCACATCCATAAGGGATGGAGAACACTATTTTAAGAAGCTAACCTACTGGTGGAATGCAGGGGTTGGAGGTGGGACAAGCTTAATGCACCCACTGCTCGAGATAACAGCTCTGTGTAGCTGCCTGCGGTTTACTGACACGTGCCCTACCACTACCCGTGGCAACCCACGCTACCTACACGTGACCTATCTTCCTCACTTCCTGTGACAATCCCTATCACCCTATCCCAGCCCCACCCTCCCTATTGCTGCTTGTACGCTCCCCTCCGTTAACTACGTTTAACTACCTTAAACTACATTTAACTCCGTTGCGCTTGGTCTAATCACCTGAATACCCCATACTTACCTCACGTAATCTTACCTAGGGTTTGGCAGACCGGGCTTACACAAGGCTAGTGGTGGCGCCCTTGCTGTGGCATAGCGTCAGCTGGTGCCCCCCAACAGACTTGAGGGGGAGAGAGGTGTGGCGAGCCCTGATGACGTAATTCTTGGGTAACCCCGCCCCGTTTGGTGCTGATCAGGGGTCGCTTACATCCCCCAAGAAGGCCGTTTACGGCCCTATCCCCCAAGGCAATAGTTGTTAGGTAAAGGACTAAGAATATTATAACATATAAACCATTATGACATCCAAAAAATGCACAATAAGATACACAGCTAACTGGTTAAGTGCTCTGCGCCGGAACTAAAGATAGCCTGGCCAGTTGGTTACTTGGCATCCTCACATACTGCAGGTAAGCTGCACTTTGCCATCGGCCCAAGGTCTGTATCGTAGCGTCCTCCACCCTTGCCATTGCCGCTGTGGGGGCAGACATCATTTTGGGGCAGACATCATTTTAGGCGGACAGGTCGATCCCTTTGCCCAGTCACAGCGGCGCTGCAATATTTAGCCATCCGTGGTTCGAGGCCTGGCATCTTTTTCTGTCAACCAGATGCCAAGGTGGTGACGAAGGCCTGGTTCACAGAGCAGCTGCGCTCTGTTCTCTCTGCGATGGGTCTGCCTCAGCAGCTGTATGCAGGTCACAGCTTCAGAATTGGTGCGGCGACCGCTGCCAAGTGCACCCCAATCTGCTCCAGCACTGTAGCTGTGATGGGTAGGCAATTGCATGAGGGCGCTCCTGACACCGCCCTCACCCGCTTAATGCCGGCTTGCACCCTCTTCAGCATCGGCATGGAGGATTGGTCACGGGGGTCAGGTAGTCCCAGCGAAATTTGCATATTTCTCACGGCAGCTAGGTAACTCTTCCTTGTCTGTGGCGCCAGGCCCTGATCCGCGAGAAATGCCGCAAAACTACACAATAGCATCTCAGACACTGGGAAGGGGTTGACGATGTTGTATTGCTCACAAAACCCATGGAAGCGCTTCATTGCAACTTCATAGGTCTTGCAGGGGGATGGAGCCAGTCCCTGCTGAAAATAGCGCTGAACCGACTGCGCCATTGCTCGGACACCCAGTCAGCCTGAGGGTTCAGTAGGAGATCGAGCAGCTGGGGTGAAATGGGCGTTGGGTGGTTGTCTGCTGATGGGACCTTTGACAGAAAAGACACAAGGTTATTGCGAGAGAGGTCATCTGCCAAGTCATTATTGAATGTTTCTATATATTCCCCAACTAGGTGACAACCCACCCGTGCCTCCACAAACACAAGGCACCTGATGAGGTGCATGACTCCCTGGTCCTTGCTCGACCGTGAGCGAAGGGCTGACACCACCACCTGATTGTCACACCAGCATCGGACCTGGCGGGGGTACCATGCCTTCCCCCATGCTGCACATGCCAAAATGATTGGCACCAACTCCTTCGCTGCAATTGAGAAGGCATGTGCCCGATTGTCCCAGGCCACCTGAAACCAGCTGGCATTGTGCCAGGCCCCACAACCCCAGGAACCAGAGGCATCAGTCGTGCACTCCACTGTGGGCAGCGAGAGGGGCGATTACAAGAATGACACTTCGTTCCAGCTCTGCACAAACTCCTCCCATCATGCGATGTCCCCCGGCACACATTGCTGAGACGGATCATACTGTGACCCTCTGGCCGGTTGCCAGTCTGGTGGAGTAGATCAAAGAGTCTCCTTAAAAATGATCGCCCAGATCGGACAACCTTGCAGGCATGGTTGAGGAGTCCGACCAACAACTCCAGTTCCCTGCGGCGACATGCTCGCCTTGCACCCCAATGCTGGAGAAGGGACTTCAACCTCTGTAACTTCCCCTCTGGGAGGCGCAGTTCGCCTGCCTCTGTGTCCACCAGAATACCAAGGAATACCAGTGAAGTCAACGGCCCTTCACTCTTCCCAGGAGCCATCGGCACTCCGAGTTTGGCACAGGTCTCCTCCAGGATCGTTACGGACCTCGCACACTCATCTGTGTCTGGTGGGGCTACTATGATGAAATCATCTAAGTAATGCAGTACGAACTGGATACCAGCCTGACGAAGGCACCAACACAAGCCATCTGCCACCACATTAAAAATCTTCGGAGCCGACCGCAACCCAAAAGGTAGGCAGGGGTCAACATAGATCCTTCCATCCCACTCCATGCCCTGCAGCACCCTGTCATGGGGGTGGACTGGAATGAGCCGATATGCTGCTTCTATATCCATCTTCGCTAGCAAGGACCCTTTGCCCAGTTCCTGCACGATTGCCGCGACATCATCCACCGCAATGTATGACAGTGACACCAGATCCGGGCTGATACCGTCGTTCGCGCTGGCTCCATGTGGAAACGACAGGTCCGTAATGAGCCTGAACTTCCCTGAATTGTGGCCCTTGGGTACCAATCCGACCCGATTCAAATGGATGATGGGTCTCCATGACATAGGGAGTGGACCAATCATTCGACCCTCGCCCAACTCCTTGGATATATACTCCCCAATCAAACCTGGCCGGAGCCTCGTGGACAGCATGTTCGATGTGACTGACACCAGCGGGGCCCCCCACTGGAAACCTGTCCTGAAGCCTTCACCGAGACCACGAATGATGTAGCTCACAAACGCCCTGTCAGGATGGCGCACCAAGGCTGCCTCCCACGCATCTACCTTCAGGAGGGTACTCACAACGGCCAGCTAATCGTATGTGTGCTCGGTGGAGGGACGGCAAGAGTCCAGCGTCAGGAGATCGGCAGTGTAAATGTAAAGATCATCCCAGCCTACAGATGAAGGCAACAACCAACCATGGTGACAACATGCAATCGGAGTAAAAAAAACCAAAAAAAACCCAGCCCATCCTGGTAGAAATTAATAGCACATGAATCGATTTTAAGGGGGCCACGGTAGGCTGTCACACTCTGTTGGGTGGAGACTCGACAAACAATCACTATCCCCCTGCCCCCCCCTCCCACACCACCCCAATTACCTCTGCCATCCCTCACTGTACTGCACCTCCTAACTACACTAAGCCCCTTGTACATGACGCAATCAATTTAATAGAATCATTTATGCTCCATTATATTATAATGTGATGTTCAACACGGTATCCTAAATTGTTCTCAGTTCACCCTGGGACCTATTGGCGTCTGGTCATGGGCCATGTACCCCTGGCTGGAGCCGCTGGATGGAGTGGGGATCGTGGACGTTGGTTCCTCTGGGGGCAGGCAACCGCTGGGTGTGACCCCCCAGGCGGGCCGGTGGGTCACCTATGATCGCCAGTTCAGGCGGGAAGCACTCGCCAGGAAGGACCTGAACTTGTCCATCCCGGACCCACGCCTGTATAGTGAGGCTTTCACGGGCAGGGCGAGATCCATTCCCCGTTGTTCATACTGCCTCCAGGATGACCACCTGACTCAACAGTGCCCACAGAATCCTGACCAATTCTGGATGTCCTGGCCTATGGGGGCGATGCCATGGCGGAAACCGTTTGGTGGGCAAGGCCCATCAACTGCCTCATCTGCTCGTCCGGCCAATCGCTCCAGCGAGCTCTGCCGGAGGTTCAATGAAGGCTGCTGCCGATTTGCGTCCTGCCGGTTTGCGCACAGTTGCAGACTCTGTGAGTTCCTTTCCGCCCTCACAATCATGGCCTGGTAAGCAAAGAGTTCTGGGGCCTTGTGAGGGAACCTCGCCGCCACCAGTGCCGCCATCAGTGAGTATCGCTCGATCCACTGGGAGATATCAGTGATTGGTGGCCGGTTTGGAGGCTGGGGACGTCCTGGAACCGTCTCTGGTATGGTGTCTGCGGTCACCTCATGCATCTCTACATATTCGAGCTCCAGGATTCTCTTGGTGACTTTCTATGAGAGTGAGGCGGCCGGGTTGAATGGGCCGGGTTTCAGGAGGGATCCGGTGTCCCCAACATTGGTGGGCGCCAGAGCCGCTGATGCCAGCAGATCTAGCCCTGGAGACCATACCATTGGGGTGAAGGTTGGCAGGTCTGCCAGTGCGGAATGTGCACTAGGTATGGTAAAACCTGTAATGACAGTCATAACCCACTAAAATGGGACTAGCCCGGGTCACAATGTGGTGGGCTACCCGTGTGGACAGAATTTGAAGCGACCATGCCACTCCAGGTGGGGGGTCATGCAATGTGGACCTGGGCATGATTACCGTACAGCTGGGCTAACATGCCGTCAGCGCCAGCGGATGTATATAGGGCAAGCATACCAGATAGTGTGACTAATAAGTCTTTGGGACAGGCATGCCCAGCAGGTCGAACCCGAGAATATCTGAAGCCGGTGCGCCAGATATATCAGACTGGGGGCCAGCATGCCAGGCAGTTCTGACTAACGAGTTTTTTGGCCGAGATGTGCCAGCTAAACCTTATTTGGGGCGAGCGTGCCAGTTAACTACCCTAGCGTTAACCGGAAGGTGAACGTGCCCGATGGTTCAAATACAATATAATTGGCGCCAGCATGCCAGAACCTAATGGTGACATTTACTCAGGGCAAGTGCGCGATTTAGTAATTTAAATGTCTTTGAGGCAACGAGCCAGGTACTAAAACCTTATTTCGGGGCAAGCGTGCTGTCTCTGGGGCAAGCGTGCCAGTTCGTTACAATAAAATGTCTTTGGGGTACGCGAGCCGGTTAGTTATGACAACATGTATTCGGGGCAAGCGTGCCAGTTCGCTAAGATTTGGGGCAAGCGTGTCAGTTCGCTAAGATTTGGGGCAAGCGTGCCAGTTAGTTAAGATAAAATGTATTCGAGGCAAGCGTGCCAGTAAGTTCAGATCAAATGTATTGGGGGCAAATGTGCCAGTTAGTTAAGATAAAATGTATTTGGGGCAAGCGTGCCAGTAAGTTGAAATAAAGTGTATTTGGGGCAAGCATGCCAGTCAGTTCAGATAAAATGTATTAGGGGCAAAGGTGCCAGTAAGATATGATGTATTTGGGGCAAGCGTGCCAGTTAGTTATGATAAAGATATATATCGGGAAGGCCTAGAGCTCATTAAACAGTGTCCACACGGGTTACCCAAAGGGTAATAAGAGAGAGTAGGGGGCCATGCTTATTGTAACACCTATATCCCCATTAGCGCCTAACCTTATCGTGCCCCCCTGACTCACCGGTGCCCACGGGAGTTGTAGACTCCTCTAGAGTTTCCCTGGAAGCGCCAGGGGGCCTCTCCCCAGACACGGAGTAGGTGGGTGGCTCCACTCTGCTGGAGCCAGAGCCAAGGAGGTCTCCCCCATGGTCAGACAGCCATAGCAGCTGCTCTGGGGTAAACGGAGGTGGAGGCGGAGATGACCCTACCACTACCCGTGGCAACCCACGCTACCCACGTGACCTATCTTCCTCACTTCCTGTGACAATCCCTATCACTCTATCCCAGCCCCACCCTCCCTATTGCTGCTTGTACGCTCCCCTCTGTTAACTATGTTTAACTACCTTAAACTACATTTATAGTATTATAGTATTCATTGCACAACATATGGTTATTTGGTTTTGTTATGTCATCATTTCCTGAGTACTTAATCAGTCACTTGTCTTTGTAGTCAGTCAGTCTTTTTATAGTTGAGTATTAAATCTAATTGATTGAACTAAGTAGTATACATTAGTTGATTGACTCAGTATGTGCTTGTACGGCTCAAGACACTACATGTATAGCTAGCTAAATTGTATGCAGGCTAAATGTAAAATTTGAAAAGCTTCATGCGAGAACCACTTAGCTATACTATGGTAAGTTAAGTTGGCCAGAAATTAAATTTTAAAAAATTGAATGGAATCGGCTACGCATGCCATCTGTGTTTTGCACCTTAAGAAAGCTCACAGAAAGAGACAGGCTCAAGACATAGGGCAAACTTGAAGTCCAAATATTAGAAGAAACTAATGATGGAAATTTTTTTGGTGAAATTTGGGCACCACAATCTATACTGTCAACAAGAAAAACAAATATTTTATAACTGTTCTTGGTTCTGCATTGCCAGCTCAAAAACAGGCTTGTTTTATATTCAGAAGTAGAATATACACCAACCCTTATTAATTTTTGGCTAGAAATTACGAAATTCATGTAAGGCATTCCAACTGTCTAATGGACCAGCTGACACCTCCCTCAAAATGCACTGCGTTTGTTTCTAAAAACGGCGAGTTTTTGCGAACTACTTCTGGTAAAGTGTTTTCATTACCAAATTAGCCGTATATTTTATTGTACCTCGAACAACAACTATTTCGAACATAAACATAAAATACTTACTGTTATAGTACCAGAAGAAAATGAATGCAAGCTAATAATTTCATAATAATACTGAAGTGCTGTAGTGCACTTAGCTATCTCTCCACAGCTAACCACATTAGTAACCCTCAGCTTGCGCATGCGGAGAGTGTTGTTGTAGTAGTAGTAGTAGTAGTAGTAGCAGTCGTCCTGTTTCTCTGTCCACGTTCTGATTTTGGAGATTACTGATTGATTTTAGGTATTAACTTATCGGAACGATGCTTTATTGTAGCTACTAGCTATCATTGTTTTAATTTTTTTATTTCGGGATGATTTTTGAGATAACGCGAAGCTGTCAGCTAGCTAGCTAGGTACTTTAACTTCTGTGGATAGCGACACCTACCGTCTTGTCGTAATCTCGTGAGTAAATACTTTGGCGCCTGCGATAGTTTTTCTTTATGCTGCTTTATTGTTTCTTTATGCTTGCTTTATGCTGAGTTAGTTTTGCTATATGCTGCGGTTAGCTTTGCTTTATACAGTGGTAGCTTGTGCTTTACACTGTGGTAGATTCTGCTTTATGCTGTGAAGCAGCCAGAGTGCTAGGAATGGAGTTTCACATTGAAAATAATATACTGGTGAGTCATGCTTAGCTTCTTTCCGACAGCGTTAATTATATGTTTGCTCGAGGTATATTGATAGCTGATTAAATAGCCAATAAATTTGAGATGATTTTGTAAATGTAATAGTAGGACTGAGGGTTCCACACTTGGCTCTTCATTACATATTGGTAGTGATAACTTACCAAGTGATAAATACAATGATATATAAGTTAGTAATGTATTTGCTAGGCCTAGTTTTTCACAAACAGCAGAGTCTGGTGATACAGCCTTTCTTTGGGAGTCTAGTCTGGTCTGTATTTTATACAAATGATAAATAAATTCATTATTAAAAAATACGACAACAACAACAAAAACTATGATATCTAACTGAATATTGTTCACATGAATATAACAATATAGCTGTTTACCACTAATGTAGAATACTTAGGATAGGTAGCTTTAACGTAAATCTCTCTTTAAATTTTAAATTTTGTATCGTAGAAATCAAAGAACTCTGCAAGCAAGTGGACTCAATTTCTGAGCAGAATGCTGGGAGTCTTCAAGAGTATGGCCCTTAGCAATTCTGAGGTAATAACTTTTTATTCTTTCTTTTTTTATGTGTGTGCTATTATTAGATCACATGCATTGAATGGTTGAGTATGTTTTATTTTCATTTGTGGTTACTACACAAACTTCACCTCTAAGGTACTTTATGATACTCTACTCTTTACACATTGGCATAAAAGCCAGCTGGAAATGGGGAATAAAGGTTACTGTATTTTTTGTGTGTGAATACAAACAAGTATAAAGCAGCTGGTCATACCAAAGGTTCTTGTGGTGCTCTTTTCAAAAGCCACATCTGAGTGCTATAGCAGCTTAATGGTGGACACATAAGAGGTACAAGCACAGCTTCAACAAGTGCTACAAGTTAGTGATGAAAGCATATACAGTAACAAGATTTATCAGCTGCAACAAGTGCTGTAACTTAGTCATGGACACATACAGTAACCAGATAGTTATCAGCTGCAACAAGTGCTACAAGTTAGTGGTGGACACCTAACAAAATACTGTGGCTAAGAACACTGAGCAAACACTGATACTCTAGTCACTCCTAATTGGACAATTAACATGCTATGGTGCTTATGAAAACAAGGATTCTAGAGAACATTGCACTTCTTAAATTCACATTGTCCAGTAAGCAGTCTTATAAATTTGACCATTCACAAACAAACAGCTCAAAAATTCATCATGATATCCCAAACATTTTAATTTTATGAGTTTTATGTTCATAAACAGTAGTAGCAGATGTAATAACTTTTTGTGATGAAATGCTTATATTTTCAATGCAGGTATACTATTTGCACAAATAGTGCAACATTATGCTATAATCTGTACTCAGTATCTGAGGCATTAAAGGACCAATTAGCTGATCAATGTGGCTGTTAAAAAATATTATACATATACTATGTATTCCATAAATTCTAATTAAAAAACAATGCTGATGGACAAGATCAGAACAGTGTATCCCAAAATTTGAAGAATAGTTTCACTGTGGTTAGTCCAAGCTACATCAGCCTCAGAGTGATATGTGCTAAGTCTCACAGTTAAGGGACAGCTTGGACTTCTCAAGTCCATGTCACTTAGCCACCAATTATGGAAAACAATTCAGAAAAAAATTGAGGTAAAATGTGCATTTTTATTGGTGTTTATTTTAATTACATTAAGTTTAATGGTTGAGGTTTTTGTTTTTGTTTTTTTTGGTCATTATGTGTACTCCGCTGAAGAGAGGTTCTGTAATGTGAAGCCTGGGTTTTGGTCTACCACCAGTTGCTCTAATGAGTCTAGCAGTGGAAACAGGATGAAGGTCAGTGTGAATACATACAAGTTTAATTAGGTCCATATATGGTTGTGGTGTCCAGCTTGTTAGGCTTCCCAAAGCCAAGATTTATCAGATGCATTAATTAGAGCTATAACCTGCAACATAGGTAATAGCGTGGCCCAACACTTATTATTTTTTTATGGCAGTTTGGATTTTTTATTTGAAAATAAAAAAAAGCAGCTTATGGTTTGAATTATTATAAAATGCATATATTTAGCGAAAATTTACCACATGCAGTTAGAACAAGTTGTGCAATATTCTTCAAAAAAATACTGGCTCTCCAACATTTGCATGAATTGTGTGTACATTATTAAAATGCTGGCTAATATTATTTGTAGATCAGAAACGCTTGTGGAAGGAACTGTATTGGTCCATTTCACAGAAAAGGAAGTATCTCAAGCGGAGCTGACTATGAATGAGATTAACCCCAAAATGTACCATGGCATTCAGGTTAGTTTGAGCAGGCTGGCTGCTAAAGCTGAGCAACTAATTGACAATGTCACCACAAACTTGGCAGAGTATGGATGCATGTGCTTACACAGTATGATGGGGAAAAGTCAGTAACCTCTCACAGTCTTGCTTATGGGAGCAGCACAGTTGCATTAAGGGTACTGGTTTGCAACACAACATGGCAAAGAGTAGGGACCTGTGACATGAAGCAGATAACACACTTTTCTCCAACAAATATTTCAAGGATTCATATCAACAACCCGCTAAAAAGGCAAGCAGTGAAAAGGAAAGAAAAGGAAAGGACAGCATTAAGCAGCAAAGATGAATGAAAAAAGTTAATCAAGAAGGAATCCTGTAAGGTCAGGAAGGAATATGCAAGACATGATGGTGGAGTTTCACCAAGTGATTTTTATGACAATCTCCAGAGCATTCAATTGGAGATACTGAAAACAAGTTTTTACAAGATGAAAATACAAGTGACAAGTGATTTAGCCACATACAAGAGTAGACGACAGGCCAAGCTGACAGTGTATGGATTACTGAATGAATAAAGAGACTAACAGATTCTATACTTGTGGGCATAATAAAGATGAGAACCAATACTCTATCAGGGCTACAGAAGTGGAAATATTGATGTACAAAAAATTAAAAGGGAATGTAGCCACTCGTCGTGGCCATTTATTGGAAAATAGAGCTACAAAAGAGTACAGATTGTACCAATTGAAGCAACTTCCTGACTTGACTGTTGATGATGGTGACCTTTTTTATATCACAGGATATTCCTTGGCTCGCAGCTACACTTGATGGACTGATTACTGAACCCAGTGACAGAGCACATACACTTAGTTTGCTGGAAATAGAAAAACCTATAGTGCTCGCGACCTTATTTTGAAAGAAGCAGCACAGAAGCAATCGTTTTGCCTGCAAAACAAAATGATGAAGTAAAATTAAAAGAAATCAGGATTATTACCACCAAATTCCAGCACAACTCTACTGTACCCATAGGCAGTGGTGTGATTATGTTGTTAGAATGTCCATATTCACAGAGCTTACATAGGGATGAAAAAAAAAAAAAAAAAAACTCCAGAATTTTTACTTTACTACTCTAATGACAGAAGACATTGTTCCAGGGGAATTCAAGAGCCAGTGAACTAAACATTATACAACATTCATTTACAATTCACAATTATTATTTATTTCAGCTATTTTAATTTTTAAGAAACATTTCCAATGCATTTTGCTTTGTGGGGATGGTTTTATTGAGATGTTGCCAACTCAATGAGGTGTGGGAGTCAAAACACCAGTTCTACCACTGCAAGTGTAGTATACCATATGATGATATTCACAGCATACTCAGTTGAGTGGAAAAAAAAGTTTACAGTATTCTACAAACGATCTAGTGTGATCACAATTGAATCATTAATCCAAGATTATTAAACTAGTAGGAACAATCTTGGTAAAAACTCTTAAAGGTCTTGCATGATCACAATTGAATCACTAATCCAAGATTATTAAACTAGTAGGAACAATCTTGCTAAAATCTTTAATAAATCTTGCATGATCAAAATTGTAACCTAAGATTTGACAGGGTGCTTATTGTATTGCATGATCCCATCAAATCCTCATAAACAGGTAAAATCCCAAAAGATCTTACAGTTTTTTTACTTTAAAAACTACAGCATACAGCAAAAAAGTATTAGTTCACGTGATTATGACATAAATAAATAAATAAATAAATAAACTGAATCATTTATTTATATATATTTACTTATTTATTTAATTAATTAATTATTATTTGTTTATTCAGATATTTAGTTATTTATTCTTTTATTTGTTTGTTTGTTTCTTTTTATGCTTAATAGTGTATTTAATTCAGATATTTAGTTATTTATTCTTTTATTTGTTTGTTTGTTTCTTTTTATGTTTAATAGTGTATTTAGTATCATTCATTATTATAATTTCAGTGTAACCACTTTTTGAAGTTACTGAGGGTCATTGTTTGACTTAGCATTTTATTTCACACTATCCACATGATTATTCCTCTAGCCATTTGCATTTTTATCACTATCTTCTCTTACATATATCCTCCAGCTAAGTGCATCATTTGTTCAGATTTTCAATTTTCAGTTATTTTCATTGTTCGATGAAGATCCTCAGGATCGAAAACGTCTTGATTGAATTAAAGTCAATACTACGATAAGTTCAAAAAAGTAATATTATTATTATCACTTAAGTATGGTCTCTATTCAGTACCATATTATTAACAATATTCAGGAGATTGATAACACATAAGCACACACATGTTTGCAGAGGCACTCAAATAAATGCTGGCAACTTTATTTTAATTAAATCTTTAAAATATAGATTGTTCACATGTTTCTGTGGTAGTGCAGGAAGTATTAAGATAGCTGAAGACTTACTGTCTGTAAGCAATGTTGTGGTATATTGCAATAACTGAATGCTAAAGGACAGCTGCTAACAGTTGTCATATCAAAGTTATAATGGCAATACTAAACCATTCTGAACACAACCATTTTTTTAAGTTCTTATGTTTGAATAAGCAAGCCCACATTAACCTTTGTATGAGTGGGATAAGCAATTGAAGGACCATTGAAGAGCAACACAAAGACCCATCTATATTATAAATACTTATCAGACTCAATCTATGCCTATAAAACAGTATTTCTTTTGTATGATGGAGTTTGCTTTAGAAACAAATATGGCTATATGTTACAATACCTTAAAACAGATATTAGTACTGTATGATTAGCACTAACGTCAAACAGATTAATGATGTGTATAAATTGAAATTGGCACATGAGTATGGCTTTTATAGACCTTAAATTAATAGGTGAATACTTTTATGACATGACATATCCAGAAGTGTGAATTTATGTTAAAAATAATTGATTGGCATCTTTTGTTTAATGGGCCATTTATCTATTTTATTTAAAGAGTACTTCATTAAAATTAATATGCATATAGTAGATTTTTTTTGTTAACTTATGCTGGCTTCTTTGTACAATATGCATTTATAATAGATGAGTACTTAGCTAATGAGTAGCTGTGGGATTATCTACCAAAGCAGAGTGAAGTGTTGCATCTGATAAGCTGTGGTTGTAGTGGTTGTAGTGGTGCAATATATTAACAGCAGATTCTCTAGCAGCTGCTTAAAGGTCATCCTGGTCCTATGGATATGATCACCATGCAAAAAATATGTTATACTTATGTGAAACCACGTATGTATAACAAAGTTATACTAGTAGTATACATACCCTATGTAATCTTGATGTTTACTTGTGGAGTATAACAGAAGTATACTCTACTTTAGACAGCCAA
>WLWD01000987.1_pt1 | contig 159784 bp, 102 predicted proteins | sample 6712731 | NCBI WGS metagenome assembly WLWD01 (sample SAMN12718690, study PRJNA576275) | sponge metagenome | isolation source: marine sponge | host: Mycale hentscheli | place: New Zealand: South Island, Marlborough, Capsize Point | collected 2014-11-01
TTGGCAAGTGGCCAGCTTCTGGTATTGAGTGACTTGTCTTTGAGGTAAACTATGTCACCAACTTGAAAGTCACGTTCCTTGGTTAGCCACTTGTGTCTGGCTTCAAGAGATTGTACATGGCTTGCTTGCCAGATCTGCCACAAGTCTTGCTGCATCCTCTGCACCAGTTTCCATCTTCTTAGATGCTGATCTTTGCCTGACTGGCTGGAGCAATTGTTTAGTGGACGGCCGATTATGAAGTGTCTTGGAGTAAGAACAATATCGTCAGGATTTGTGGAATGGATCGGATTCAATGGCCTTGAATTCAAGATTGCCTCAACCTCAGTCAAGATGGTGCTCAGCTCGTGAAACTTGAGTGGATGAGGAGCCACCATTTTACGAAGGAGGACTTTCATGGACTTTACCCCTGACTCCCAGAGTCCTCCGAAATGAGGAGTTCTTGGTGGGATAAAGTGCCAAGTTATGGAAGCTTCAGAGCAGAAGTGTGAGAAGGACTCCTTGACCTCAAAGTGAAGGCGATGGAGCTCCTGGATCTCGTTCCTGGCTCCAACAAAGTTCGAGCCATAATCGGTGTAGACATGGGCTGGAGCTCCTCTACGTGCACAGAACCTCTGGAAGGCAGCAAGGAACTCTTCAGTCGAGAGGTCAGCACAAAGCTCCAGGTGAACTGCCCTTGTAGCAAAGCACACAAAGAGGCAGGCATAGGATTTGAGCAAGACTGGTCTCCTGGTATGTCCCTGTCTGATGAGAAAAGGACCGGCAAAATCTATGCCTGTGTGTTCGAAGACATGTGATGGAGTAGTCCTGGCTGAAGGTAAAAGTCCCATTTGTTGGTGAGTGGGGCGGGCATATGCTCACTAACAGATGGAACACTGCCTACTGAGTCGCTTTAATGCATTTCTAAGACCGGAGATGTGATAGTTCTCTCCAATTATTGACATCAGAGTAGCAGAATCATCACACGGACTATGTTAGACTCGAGTGAAAGTGGTACACGTTGTCGAGCTAACTTGGGATTTGCCAAATCTCGAACTCTACCATGATCTTGAGTAAACCATCTCGATCAATGGAGAGGGTGTAATGAGAAAGGGGATGTGCCTGAGAAGGATGTTTTCCTTTCAGGACACTTAAGAATGACATCCTCATAGGTCTCTTCCTGTGCTAGACGGAGGAGCAATTTCTTTGCTGACAGAGTTTCCCGAGTAGCAAGATGGGCAGAGAGGTTCCGAGAGCGGCAGGAGCTCTTAAGACTATTGTAGAACCGCTTTATCCAAGCCACTATTCGAACAAGGAGATGAAATGAGGAGTATCGAGTCCAGAGATTGAATTTGTCCTGAGAAATAGGAGTTGTGAGAAGGACAACAGCTTTGGTATCTGGTAACTTCAGAGGTATGGAGAAGTTGGGTTTGGGCCACTTCTCTGGGGTATCTTTCAACCAAAGGGGGCCAGACCACCACAAGGTAGCAGTCTTCAGTTGTGATGCTGGAAGTCCCCTACTGAAGGAATCAGCAGGATTGTCTGTAGTAGACACATGGTGCCACTTAGATGTTGGTACCAAGTCCTGGATGTTCTGCTCTTGGTGTAGTCAATGGTTTAAGTGGGACCACTCTTGCTTTAGATATTACCAAAGAGACAGAAATTGAGGCATCTTTATGCACTTGACGAAGGTATACTACAGCCCCATAAGCCAAATCTGAAGCATCGGAGAAACCATGCAACGATTGAAACATAACTGGGCTCAAATTAGAGGTGTATCTCGAATAGCAGGTAGATCAGCCAACCAGATATCCCACTGTTGTTGAAGGTCTTTGGGTATTTCTTGATCCCATCCTATACCTTTCTGCCACAGATGTTGTAACAGAATCTTAGCTTGTATGGTGGCAGGTGCAAAGAAGCCCAATACATCGAACACCTGCACTGTAATAGAAGCAACCATTCGCTTGGTGGATTGGAGACTAGCCTTCATGAGAGGGTGTGGCCACATTGAGGTCATCTTTAGAGACATTCCAATGAATGCCCAATGCCTTAAGAGCATTATCTGAAGCAGTAAAATTAAGGTCTTCCATTTCCACTAGTTCCGGAGAGATTGTCTGTCTGAAGTTGTCATCACTTGTCCTCCATTTTCTGAGAGTCATGCCTGCCAGACTGAGCAAATTACAAAGCTATTTCTGCTGTCGTTTGAGCTTCTTCAGCTGTGTCAGCTCCGGCAATGTAGTCATCTACATAGAAATCATTCTTGATAGCATGACTGGCTTCTGGGTGAGACTCCTTATGTTGCTCTGCCAGGTGCTGAATCACCTTGGTGGCAAGTAATGGAGAGGAACGAACTCCAAAAGTCAAACGCTTCATTCTGCAGTCAGTGATAGCAGCACCATCAGAAGTTCGAAGTAGAAAACAATGAAAGTCTCGTTCATCTTCATGGAGCCAGACCTCCCTAAACATTTTAGAAATGTCTGCTGAGAATCCTATCTTGTGGGTTCTAAACCGCAGGAGAATGTCCGAAAGAAGTGGATAATGGTTGAGTCCAGTGTAGAGCAGATCATTTAATGAGACCCCAGTGCTAGATTTAGCAGATGCTTCGAATACTGGACGAACTTTGGTAGTAGTAGAGGTAGACTTGAACACTCCATGTACAGGGAGATAATAATGATTCAGAGAAAGCTCAGATGAAGGTACTTTCTCGGCATGGCCTAAATCAAGATACTCCTGTAGGGCAGTGTTAAAGTCAGATAGTTTGCCCCGCTTCTCCAATGATCATTCGTTCTGGATGAAGCGTTTGTAGGCTGCTTGTCTTGACTGTCCCAGAGTTGAGACATCAGAACATTTGGGCAATCGGACTTTGTATTGTCCATCTTCGGCGATGATGTGAGTATCTTCAAAGTGATGGACTGCTGCTTCATCTGCACATAGTCAAGACTTCCAATCAGAGCATCCAGTGGTCAGTCGGCTAAGCATAGATCCTTGAGATATGGTTCTGCTGCTATCTCCTCCTTTCGGTTAGGAGGATAGGCATCGGGAAGTTTCGAGATGACAAAGAGCTTGATGCTGACATGTTGAGTCTCATCATGGAGTGATTATAGCTTTAACTCCACATAATGTTTATTGTGCTATGACCATAGGCTCCTACAACTTGTAATCGCTGAGGATGCCGTTTGAGATGGAGTTGAGAAGCAAGGGCCTCAGTAATCAATGAGCAGGAAGCACCAGTATCTAACGCAATTCTAGCTTGGCATTTCCGTAGTCCATTGACTGCCTTAACTAGTGCAGTATGGAGGAAGCAATTACCGGAGGCTCAGACTTGACGGTTTCAGGAAGGGATTTATTTACAGCAGGCTCAGTGACAGACAGGAGCTCAGTTGCAGATCTGGCCGACTTGTCTGTGTCATCCTTGTGAAGCAGAGACTGATGTTTCAGTTTGCAGTGACGGCAAGTGTAGGTAGAAGGACAGTTACTGTACGTGTGTGAGGAATTGAGACAGTTTGTACAGCCCTTACACTTCCTCCTCATTGATTACTGAGGCCCTTGCTTCTCAACTCCATCTCAAACGGCATCCTCAGCAATTACAAGTTGTGGGAGCCTATGGTCATAGCACAAGTAACCATTATGTGAGTTATGCAACCTCATAACTCAGAAAGACAGGGCACTTATGTAGGCTATGATACTCATTACACAGACCACACTGAGCTCGATCGGTAGTTGACTTGGAGACGATGTTAGAACGGGTTGATGAAGATTTATGAGAGGTAGATGGTTTGTCAGTAAAGTTGACAGATGATGCCTCGACATGTGCCATCTTATACTCCAGAGGCTCAGTGAACGCAAAGAGATCCTCTAAAGTCGGCAAGTCGGACATACTGGCTATATGTTTCGTCCACTCCTCTCTCATTCTTGGCGTGGAATCTTCAAAGGCTAGTGCTGCAAGATACTGGGAAAGAGTGGCCAATTTCATCTCCTTCATTGCCTGGTAAGGAAGGAGGAAGCGCTGGTGCAGCTTTGTGAATCCATCTTTACTGAAGTCTACAGTTTTACGGACTATGGTTCGTCGGACATGATGTCGAAACACTATGGCTGGACTACCATAATTGTTGATGAGAGTCTCAACTTCCTTCACATAGCTACCTTCCCCCTGCGAGTGAAGAAGAACAACCTGGCGAGCATCCTCATCCTTCATTGCTTTTAGCAGGAGACAAGTTTTCTTGAGGTGCTAGCCCCTGGACTTGAGTGTCGAAGAAAATAGTTGATGAAACGGTCGCCAATCTAGTGGCTTGCCAGAAAATGTTGGCATGTCGAGATCAAAGCGTGAACGTTCCTGATAGGTGATACGTTCTCCTTTGTCCTTGTCAGACTCAGATGACTTCTTGCGATCTTCAATGCGTTTCTTTCTCGATTTGGCCAACTCCTTAGAAATCTGTGAGAGTTGAGATTGAACCTTATGTCGAAGTGGAGCCAGCTCTTCATCTTCAGTGAAAGAGATTGTCTGTTAAAGGTTGAGATTGAGGCGCTTCTGGACCTTGGCTACTTCTTTCTCAAATTCAGGAACATCAGGATCGCTAACCTCCATAAAACTGTCAAATTCATTTTGAATAATGAGAGCCTCTTGGTAATGTGAATGCCTGGTCTTGAGAGTATCAATCTGTAGGAGAATATCCCGGTGGAGGTCTTTTACTTCTTCAGTAGCAGCGAGTTCATCGTCAATCTCCTGCTCTGTGAGGTCTTTGTCCTGAAGCAGAGTATCACGTCTATTTTGTAATGCGAGATGAATTTTGACTTCTCGAGAGATGTCTTGTTTGAATTCAGAGAGTTGAGACTGATTGTGAGAGCTGAGAGGTGAGATGAGCATTTCTTCGAGCTTGGTCTTCAGATGGGTGATGCGACCACGTCGATAAGTCCTCATGGCCTTGACCACATCCAGCCATTTGAGTTCACTGAAGGTTGAAATTTCATCCATTGAGTAAGAACACTGAATAGAGTGAGTAGTTTGGTTATAGTCACAAATGGATTAGCCAGAAGGTTGTCGTCTGCCTGTGCACGGCTACTTAGAGATCGCCTTCCTAAGGAGATTAAGTCTGCAATAAACTTCTACAGAGAGAGAGAGAGAGAATTTGTGACTTCTGTGGTTAAGGAAGCTCCTAGTCTGCACACAATGGCTACTTAGAAGAGGCTTTCTGAAATCCTTGGTTGCAGGAAATAGCTTCGTCAATCGTCGAAGTCGGAATGCGGAAGTCGAGAGCCGAAGTCGCCAGAGTCTTTGCAGTGAAGTATCCGGCTCGAAGGACCAATGTTCGGGGGGGGGGGGGGGGGGGGGGCGTAACTACACCCAAGCGCAGTTAGTCGCAGAGCGTAGTCGAAGGACCACCCAGCTAAGCTAGCTAACCAGAATTAAAGTTGTGCGCCCGCACCAGTCTGGAGCCAGGAAGACAAATACCTTGCCGTCGTTGTAGACCTGACTAGGGATGCAGGTATAGGCAGTACAATATATGTGAATTAGACGATACAGAGTACAGTGGTTAACTGTGAATATCATTATAATCATTATGAACATATGGTAAGGTATGACAAAGTTAAATAGCAAGTTCATTGGTTCTTTCGGAGACGTCTTCCGGTCCCGAACACAGCTTGCTAAGATTTTAAGTATTTGAATAGCAGGGCAGTTGTGAAGGAAAAAGCTGACCAAGCTCTTAATAATAATCTTCAAGTAAAAATATATTATATTTAATTACAACACAGACAAAATAAGTCACAAATTTTATCCATCCTCTCCTAGTACTGGGCCAGCACTTCTAGGTCTTTCGATTCATGTAGCATTTTTAAAGGAGGAGGGGGTGGGAAGTTTTACAGATAATGCAATACAAAAATACTATTGTGATGTGCTATAGCACAAATGGCAAGCAAGCTGGTCTGACTGAAATTCAAATTGGAATCCTAGTGGTTATAGTACTTCTTTGTTATTTTAATGTTTTCATTTAATTTATTGTGCTATTCTATAGCCATACACAACACTTGTACACATTAATATACACTTGATGTCTGGATATTGGGCAAATGATTATCTAGGTGTAAGCAATAAAAAATTTCCGAGACGGGTAAGGATCGCTAAACCATAGGATTCTGCTTATCAAGCCACCTTCCAAAGTACACTCCATTGAAAATGCTCTATTGTACCAGAGCTCTAGTAGTGAGGTAGATTGTGGACCATTTTTTGTATTATAGTTACGTGCTGGTCCAAAGTCCAAGTTTTGGTACAGTGAATCTTACCAGTATATAGTATTATTCCAGAAGGGGTGCTGTTCAGTAAGACCTAAAACAAATGCAGAATGAGAGAATTTTTTTGCAATGGATTCCTAAAAATATGCTGCGATATGCGCGAAGATTTATATTTTGGCGACACATTGACTTTGTATAGCGAAAATAAAATACACATGGCTTTTTGTGGTGTGCTATAAATGATGGATTGGGAAGTGTGTGTTATCTGTGGTGATGGTGGTGGGATTCTGAAGTGCCCAGCTGACAGCAAGCAGAAGAATGGAGCTGACATCTACATACATTTTCTGGAGTCCTTCAAAGGATTTCAAGACTGTAAGTCACTACCTGTTCCAGTACAATTTTCTGGTGAACAATCACCTGAAGAGTTCATGGCTCATAAGGCTAAATGGCATAAATCTTGCCATCTGAAATTTATTCAATCTAAACTTAAAATTTTATTGGGCAAGAAAAGGAACCTTGAATCAGGTCAAAGTGAGGGGGGACCAAGGAAATCCAAAAGGATGTCGGTGGGTATGGCAAAGCAAGAGAGTTGTATGTTTTGCACCAAAATTACTGGTACTCTCCATGCCTGTGCCACTATGAAATTAGATAATGACTTGCGACAAATGGCTACTGAGTTACAGGATGCTGAGTTTTGGCCAGAATTGCTGGTGGTGACCTTATAGCAATAGAGGCAAAATACCACTATAATTGTCTATCTGCATATAAAAGCAAATACAGGAGCATGCAAAGAGCTGAACATGATCCTTGCTCCCATGATGTTGAAATAATTAAAGCTCAAAGTTATACTGACCTATTTGCATACATAGAAGACAATTTGGAAACTGGAAACTATATTTTCTGGCTTGCGGAGTTATATGATATGTTACAACGGCTATTGACAAAACGTGGGGTTAACATACCTACTAATAAAACACGATTAAAGCTGCAGATACTGGATCATTTTTCTGACCAGTGTCAGGAGCAGTCTGATGGGAAGAGTGTCCTAATCATATTCAACGAAGGCATGAAAAAAATCTTCAATGATGCTTTACCTTCACTTGATTACAATTCAGAGGCACTTGCTATGGCTAAGGCAGTAAAGATTTTAAGAAGGGAGATTTTGTCTTGAAAATTGTTGCCTTTTAGTGGGCAGTTTCCACCAGATTGTCAGCGTACGTCTTTACCCACAAGCCTTAAGTTTCTTGTGACCAATTTGTTGTATGGATCAAGTGAGAGAGTACAAGACGATCCTAAGGAACAAACCTCTCTTTTTGCTACAGGTTCGCATGTAATTTGCAAGGGATCTCACACTGGTAGTATGGGTGTTAGTGACCATGAAGAAGCGGATACACGAATGTGTATCCACATCCAAGATGCTATGCAGAAAGGCGCTAAAAAGATTCTACTACGTACAGTTGACACGGATGTCATTGTTATTTTAGCTGGGAATTTTTTTTTTACAATCAACATATCAAGATTTCGATACTTGGGTTGCTTTTGGCACTGGAAAGATTATTAGGTACTATCACCTTAACAAGAATGCCTGGATCTTGGTAAACAGAAGTGTGGGTGTTGCCTTGCCTTTCTACCACTCTTTCACAGGGTGTAATACCACATCACAATTTTTTTGGCAAAGCTAAAAAATCTACTTAGGAAGCGTGGAAGTCATATCCCAGTATAACACATGTGTTTCAAGCAGTAAGAATCAACCCCTATAAAAAATTGATGGCTACTTCTCCAGAGTTTGTAGACCTGGAACGATTCACTTGAGTAATATATAATAAAACTACTTCTACATCACAAGTGAATGACCTGCGACAAGATCTCTTCTCAAGGAAACCAAGATTGATAGAAACTATCCCTCCAACTCAGGTATGCTCATAAATCATCCCATCTATAGTACTTCATGAACGTATTATGTTTTTATTATGTATATTACAGGCTGCACTTTTGGAGCATTCAAATCGGGCTCTGTACCAGGCAAGGTGTGGTTAACGAGCCTTCATTCGTTGCAAAACCTTCCATCACCTGAGGGATATGGCTGGACCATGAAGTCAAACATTTGGACACCTTTCTGGACTACTCTTCCCGAGATTGCGAAAGCAAGTCAGGAATTGCTAGCTAAAGTGTGGCTGTAAAGCAGTACCTTTATGCTCTAGACGATGCAAATGCAAGGACGCTGGACTCTCCTGTACCACTTTGTGCTATTGTCGTGGATCATGTGAAAACTAACATCTATCATCTATCATAAACTTCATTTATTCTTGTTTAATGTCTTTTTACCAATATTTCACATTGCATAAACAAAATAGCCTTAATGCAGGCAATTGCCTAGAACCAAGTTAAAAAATATATGGCGCAAAAATTTACAATGTTCGTGCATGTCGCATTGTGTCATAATTAGAGTCAGGGAAGAGTTTTCAAGGAGCACCCCTTCTAAATATGTTATATATATAATTCTCTGCATATGCACCAAATTTCATGCTTTGGACCAGCAGGTAACTATATTTTATGTATTCTTCTTGACTATAGTAGATAAAGCATCGTATTGGATTCTCTTAGTGACTTGACTATTGGAAAACGGATTTTCAAGTAAGAACAAATCTGTTATGGAAGGCATCCATATAGCTAGGACAAACAGCGCATTAACCAAGGTAACTTACCACCGCCACTAACAGAATAGAAAATGAACTCTGCTAAGTTTGCAAGACCTAACTGTGAACATCTGTCCTCTTCTGTCTCCATAGCTTTTGTCTTTATTTTTCTGGCATTATTTCAAAGTCTTTTCTCCAAAATTTCTTGCACCTACACTAATTTTTAAGTAGCCTCCAGGGGTGGACATGCATTGACTCTTTGAACTTTACCATATATATATATTTACTCCACCCTAGATATCTTCACAAATATATTTTGAGGTACATGACCTGTGAAATAACTCATGATATTTCATGCTCCCAATTTCACACTGTATTGCCAAGCTCATTACCCTAGTAGTGATAGCAACCAGCTCACCACTTTTCCAAGTTTTTACAGCTACCTTCCTCTGCTATAGCCTACCCAACTCAGGAATAGAGCAGCTGCTAAAATAAAGCTGTGGGGTTGGGGAACCCCTACAGCTAATTTCACACCTTGTGAGTTAAGGTCCTAGTACAAACTAAAGTAGTGAAGATATCTAGGGTAGAATAAACCACTTACTATACTCTTCAGAGTGATATGGCAAGATCTTTCATTCTTAGGCTTTATTTTCACTCACCTCTGGCTCATGAAAATAAATTAGCCTGCTCTTGAAATATTTCACCATATCACACTCTAACTCAAGCAGTAATAAGTATTGTATATTTATACTAAAATCTTAATTGAGACTCGTTAGTGAGAGACTCGCTTTACTCGCCCAATAAACCTAATTGATTTTGTCACCACCACTTGAGGTCATCCATCAAGAAATCATAATTTATTCAAGTGCTAAAAGAGATCAGTACTGTAATTAACTAAATAAGGGACCGTGATCCACTAATACTAATGAAATTACATTACAGTGTACTGGACCTTCACTAATTTGGATTGGGATTAGAAATTACAAAACACAATCTTTGAACGAATTTACAAAAATGCAGGCAAAATATTTAGCATAAAATATTGAAGCTTTAATAATTTCTTGTCAGGGATTGCAGGGGCATAGGCCAGGGAAGGGGGTTCAGGGGTTCACGTGAACCTTCTTTCAACTTAATGATATTCATACATCAATGGCTAAAAGTATATACTCTGACTGTATACATATATCCTATGCAGTTACATATTAGCTGCATCAATGGCTAACAGTATATACTCTGACTGTATACATATATCCTATGCAGTTGAATATTAGCTGCATCAATGGCTAACAGTGTATACTCTGACTGTATACATAGATATTATTATTCCTGCAAGTCTTATTACAATAGACGTGATTCCAAACAAACTGTCCCATGAATGTCCCAGGCCAGATGGTGATGAGTCAGTAGATGAAACTTCTAAATCCAAGCAGGCTAGTGATGCCAGGGCAATAGAATATTAGTTGGTCACTTGAGTCCTGACTGCCCAGAGAAGGCTAGAAATAAGGATAAGTCCTCTAAAAGTTCCTCTAAGCAGCAGACTAAGCCTACACACATTACACGGGTTTCACCCACTCATAAACCCAATTTATCTCCTTCTATGTTGTTACAAGAGCTGGAAATAAACCAGCTACAATATTATTGGATACTGGGGCAAATTTAACCTTGGTTCAGAAAGACTTGGTTATGAGTATTATATTGAAGGATTTTTAAACATTCGCGCTGTAAATTATAATGATTTTGAAATACCTAAAGCTAAACTTAATTTTACTGCTGGCAATATTACTAATAGTTGCATGATGTGATGTTCTCTTACACCTTGACTTTGGTGATCACTTTGTTGAGCTTGACTCGCTAGCCAAGGAGCAGCAAGTTCAGAGCACAAGCCAAGAAATCCAGGAGCAAGAACAAGAAGCTCAGTTAAGACAGAAAACAGAAAGTGCAACTGTATTATTCCCAGGTGACATGTAATTTCAAAACCTGAGCAGAAACAGTCTGCACTGATGGAGCTAGACCCAGATGAGGCCATCTAAGTCCAATGTGGTATTAAACAATGCTGTTATTGTTAATCCAGCTATTGTTTTGCCTAAACAGCTGGTCTGCTGGTCAATGACATGGTAACTGCTGGTCATAATCATTCAGGCCACTTTAGTAGGAACCAGACACACTCTATTAGTTCTAAGTATTTTACTTGGCCAGGGATTGCACATGATATACAACACAATTTTGTGAGGTCATGTACTCACTGTCAGACTAACTCAAAGGCCAATTCAACTAAAGCACCATTGTTTGTTACTGAGAAATTACTCAAACATTTGAAAGAGTTTCTATTGATTCAGTAGGACCTTGTATACATTCAAAATAAGATTGTTATGCTAACATTCTTACAGCTGTATTCTTAGCTACCCACTTTGCAGGACTGTTCCTCTAAAGTCAATACAGCTGAAGATACTGGGAAATCTGAGGATATAAAGCAGCTAGAAGTGAAACCAGCATGCCCAGTTAATGTCCTGTCTCACTAAATCTCAACCTAACTAAATGTTGTGGTCATCTCAAATGTGTTCAGATATTGATCACATTATACATTATAACAAGCATATCTAATCACTCTGCTCTTACTATTCCTGAAGTTACTGATGTATTATGCTTGTTGTATGAGGCTTCCTCAAGAGGGTTGGGAGTGTTTTTGTGTCTACAGGAACCACAAGGAAATCCCTGTAGCCTATTACAGTCAGCAGACACGTGCCCCCGAGAGGAAAATACTCCACCTGTGAATAGAGTGCCTTACTCTTGTTGAATCACTACAGCACTTCAAAGTGTATCTGATTGGCAATAAATCTAAACTCTTCACTGACCATGAGCACTCAAGGCACTGCTGACCTCAACCAGTTTGAATTCTCGTCTGTGGTGATGGTTACTCCACTGTCTTAAATTCTTCGTTTGAAGTCCATTACCGACAAGGTTGGGATGAACTGCCTTCTTTACAGTGCAAAGATGTGGTGAGCAGCTCTCCTTCAAACAGAATCTCTTTCATTGCTGACACCAATCTCCACAGTTGGGGAAAGTGATGTGGAATTCCCATCAACAAGCAGGATTCCACACACAAGGATCATTGCTTTCTGCTGACAATGCATATGTTCTCTGATCCTCACACCTTTCTTTTTGCCTTTTTTGTTCATACACTGGACTCAACTTATCACTTGCTTGCTGTATGTTCATTTCTATTTCATGCACTTCAGGAAGAGGGTGTGACAGGCAGTTTTCTATATATATTGTCTGTTCTAGTACACCTGATTCAGTCTTCATGTGTCCACTTCAAACTTGTATTACTTTGTCAGAAGAGTTTACAAAGCCAAACCCTCTGAGATCTTGGGTTGTGGATGCCTGCCACTGGGGCAGGAGGAATAAGAGAGCTTAGGCTTTATTACTTCTTGCCACACCTCCCTCCTACTCCCGATTCATTAATCCATCTCTGTTAATCATTAATCCATCAGTGTTCCTATCCGTATTGTCATGATATGTATTTTTTAAGTAAACATTTTAATGCAAAATTTGTTATGTTTTGAAGTTCAGTATCCACTCATTTTTAATATGTATTTGTACAAAGTTAGCAGATAATTAGAGACTACGTGAGAGAGATTTCTGGTTCCAAGTGCAGTGTTTCTAGCAGCACTATTGTGACTCTGTGTTGTCTGATGTTTGTAGGTGCCATCACTAGTGCTACTATAAATATTGATAATGGTAATTCACGATTACTAGATCGTAATAATCTACAATTAGTAATAGAAGGAATAACTACAGGAGCACAAGCTACATCAGTGACTTGGAGAAGGAATGGAAGTATGATTACTACTGGTGGTGGATTCTTTATAGGAGGAGAATCAACTCAACATACAGGCAATCCTCCATGTGCTGATCAGATGTACAGAGTTGCTATACAAACGAATGGATATCTACCTGGACGTTACACATACACTGTTGATAATGCTAATACAGCAGATCCTGGAGTGACATCACCAGTATTTGAAGTGCAAGGTATGCATTTGAATATTAATAATTTGTATCTGCTCTATATTTCATTGACCATGCTTCCTAATTACAGAATTAACACGGGAGTGTAAAAGAAAAATGTGATAATACAATAAGACAGTGTAGTGTCATATATTTAAAAATTATTGTTGATGTAAACAAGTCATTTGGAGTACAACTACTGAATGCATTTTATATTCCAGATCCAGGTCCTCCTACTAATATTGTATTCAGTCAGATTAGTAGTAAGAGAGTACAGGCCACCTGGACTGCTCCAGCTGGTTTCTCTGGAGCTACATATCGTGTGTATATAAACACTATCAATGTCAATGGTGCTGGTACTGACATTAATGATGGAACTACTTTTACTAGTGCTAGTGTTACTACTGGCTTCACTGTCACTCTTCGTATAAGAGCTACTACTGGCACATATTACAGTGTCCCAGCTGTGTCTGAAACATTCACTGTTAGAGGTGAGGAATTGCAAGTACAATATTGAATCACCATCAGGCATTGCTTGTTTATTATTATATCATTATAATATTATATACTGTCATAGCATATTCAAATTAGTGTCTGACTATCCCATTGTGTACCTGTACTAGCTCCTATTCACCTGAACTTGCTTTTCTAGCTCCTATTCACCTGAACTTACTGTTCTAGCTCCTATTCACCTGAACTTACTGTTCTAGCTCCTATTCACCTGAACTTACTGTTCTAGCTCCTATTCACCTGAACTTAATGTTCTAGCTCCTATTCACCTGAACTTACTGTTCTAGCTCCTATTCACCTGAACTTACTGTTCTAGCTCCTATTCACCTGAACACTTACTGTTCTAGCTCCTATTCACCTGAACTTACTGTTCTAGCTCCTATTCACCTGAACTTACTGTTCTAGCTCCTATTCACCTGAACTTACTGTTCTAGCTCCTATTCACCTGAACTTACTGTTCTAGCTCCTATTCACCTGAACTTACTGTTCTAGCTCCTATTCACCTGAACTTACTGTTCTAGCTCCTATTCACCTGAACTTACTGTTCTAGCTCCTATTCACCTGAACTTACTGTTCTAGCTCCTATTCACCTGAACTTACTGTTCTAGCTCCTATTCACCTGAACTTACTGTTCTAGCTCCTACTCACCTGAACTTACTGTTCTAGCTCCTATTCACCTGAACTTACTGTTCTAGCTCCTATTCACCTGAACTTACTGTTCTAGCTCCTACTCACCTGAACTTACTGTTCTAGCTCCTACTCACCTGAACTTACTGTTCTAGCTCCTACTCACCTGAACTTACTGTTCTAGCTCCTACTCACCTGAACTTACTGTTCTAGCTCCTATTCACCTGAACTTACTGTTCTAGCTCCTATTCACCTGAACTTACTGTTCTAGCTCCTATTCACCTGAACTTACTGTTCTAGCTCCTATTCACCTGAACTTACTGTTCTAGCTCCTATTCACCTGAACTTACTGTTCTAGCTCCTACTCACCTGAACTTACCGTTCTAGCTCCTATTCTCATGAACTTACTGTTATAGCTCCTATTCACCTGAACTTAAAATATGCTTATGGAATATTATTTTTTCTTGGAAGAGTCTCCAATTTTGTAAAACAAAGCAACAAAAGCTCATAGAAATAATTTTTCTATTGTATTCCTAGGAAGGCTTATGGAATATTACTGTGACTGGCTATAGAACAAAACAGATTTGCAGTGCATCTTGAAGTACAATAATTATCACTTTAGTAATTTCATGTTCACTAATAGTCCTTTTCTTTATAGAAAAAATAACACAGCAATTATTTCTTGTCCCCTGCTGCTTGCATCCAGCAAGTTCTGCATTAACAAAAATATAGACAGAAACAGTGAAGATGTGGGGAGAAGTGAAGTTAAGAGGCAAATGGCAGGAGAGAAAATGTTGAGCCAGCATGACATAAAAGATGAGAGTGAATACATTTCAATAGATAAATATTATAATATTCTGAGAGTAGACACATTTCAACAATATCTTGTTGAAATCATTATGAGGCAGCAAGAATTGGTAGGCAGAATATTTCTATTCACAAATTTTGAAAATAGGTGATAAGTTAATTCAATTTATCCCAACTCCAGTGTGCGTAAATCAGTTACAATTTAGTTGGTGAGCAAGTGAAGCAAGCAAGACACTATACAGTGGTGGGTGTCAAACTGAGAATCTGGGATATTCTATTGTATATATATGTGTGGACGTACATATTATGTCATTTTGTACTTTGGCCCTTGTGTTTTTGTGTTTGCTTGGTGTTTGACCCCGTCCCCATACTCCACTAAACGGAAGCATTTGGTTTATCGATCTTTACACCGTACCCGTTCATCATACTGAGCTAAGAAAGCACAACGTAAACATTACAAACATAACATATTACTGCCTTTACACAGCTTTTTCCTGCTTCCAACAAATCACATTGTAGGGGGAGACAGAGTGGTAATTCCGCAGAAAATGTATGTTTGTTGTTGTTTGTTTGGTGTAGATAAAGCATCTACTTTAGTTAATGGATGCATATCTACTTGTAGCCTACTTGTAGACAAATAGACTGAATGACCTTTAAAACTAGGTGAACAGGATCCAAGCAGACTAAATGAATGCAGCTCATTGCTACTTTTAAAACTAGGTGAACAGGATCCAAGCAGACTAAATGAATGCAGCTCATTGCTACTTTTAAAACTAGGTGAACAGGATCCAAGCAGACTAAATAAATGTAGCTCATTGCTACTTTTAAAACTAGGTGAACAGGATCCAAGCAGACTAAATAAATGAAGCTCATTGCTACTTTTAAAACTAGGTGAACAGGATCCAAGCAGACTAAATAAATGCAGCTCATTGCTACTTTTAAAACTAGGTGAACAGGATCCAAGCAGACTAAATAAATGCAGCTCATTGCTACTTTTAAAACTAGGTGAACAGGATCCAAGCAGACTAAATGAATGCAGCTCATTGCTACTTTTAAAACTAGGTGAACAGGATCCAAGCAGACTAAATGAATGCAGCTCATTGCTACTTTTAAAACTAGGTGAGCAGGATCCAAGCAGACTAAATGAATGTAACTCATTGCTACTTTTAAAACTAGGTGAGCAGGATCCAAGCAGACTAAATGAATGTAACTCGTTGCTACTTTTAAAACTAGGTGAGCAGGATCCAAGCAGACTAAATGAATGCAGCTCATTGCTACTTTTAAAACTAGGTGAGCAGGATCCAAGCAGACTAAATGAATGCAGCTCATTGCTACTTTTAAAACTAGGTGAACAGGATCCAAGCAGACTAAATGAATGCAGCTCATTGCTACTTTTAAAACTAGGTGAACAGGATCCAAGCAGACTAAATGAATGCAGCTCATTGCTACTTTAAAACTAGGTGAACAGGATCCAAGCAGACTAAATGAATGCAGCTCATTGCTACTTTTAAAACTAGGTGAGCAGGATCCAAGCAGACTAAATGAATGTAGCTCATTGCTACTTTTAAAACTAGGTGAACAGGATCCAAGCAGACTAAATGAATGCAGCTCATTGCTACTTTTAAAACTAGGTGAACAGGATCCAAGCAGACTAAATGAATGCAGCTCATTGCTACTTTTAAAACTAGGTGAACAGGATCCAAGCAGACTAAATAAATGTAGCTCATTGCTACTTTTAAAACTAGGTGAACAGGATCCAAGCAGACTAAATAAATGAAGCTCATTGCTACTTTTAAAACTAGGTGAACAGGATCCAAGCAGACTAAATAAATGCAGCTCATTGCTACTTTTAAAACTAGGTGAACAGGATCCAAGCAGACTAAATAAATGCAGCTCATTGCTACTTTTAAAACTAGGTGAACAGGATCCAAGCAGACTAAATGAATGCAGCTCATTGCTACTTTTAAAACTAGGTGAACAGGATCCAAGCAGACTAAATGAATGCAGCTCATTGCTACTTTTAAAACTAGGGGAACAGGATCCAAGCAGACTAAATGAATGCAGCTCATTGCTACTTTTAAAACTAGGTGAACAGGATCCAAGCAGACTAAATGAATGCAGCTCATTGCTACTTTTAAAACTAGGTGAACAGAGTCCAAGCCGACTGAATGAATGCAGCTCATTGCTACTTTTAAAACTAGGTGAACAGGATCCAAGCAGACTAAATGAATGTAGTTCATTGCTACTTTGGTATACAGATTTTGTTAAGGTAAAAATCAACTTTTATCAAATTCTACCTTGTTTGATTAAACTAGTGCACAATGGCTCCTCGCCATTTGTGCTGAAGCACATCACAAGTTAAGCAATATTCAGTTCTTTGGAATGTAAAACTTTCATTGTTTACTGTATTTAATAGTTAACAATTGGATTTTGGCTTATCGTTATGTATTTAAGCATGAACAAAAACTATATATTAGTTTAAAATTGTTTTATTTTGAATTAAAATTTATTAATTTTATATTAAAATTATAATTGTTTATTTATTACCTCACTTCGGTACTTCTTTCATAGCCTTCTCGTGTTCTTAATTGTGTACTGTATCACTTTAACAGACATTTTAGTACAATAGAAGATGAAAAGAGTTTAATGGAAGTCATGGGAACTTCAAATAATTTTTTAAACATATGAAAGAGATAATATCTGTCAAGTACTTTATACTTTGTGAAAATCTTGTTAATTGCTATTTGTTGTGGTTGTCAACTTCAAAGCTGATAGTTGGTATATATGGCACACCATTGATTAAAGAATTCTAACAGGATTGGAAATGGATCAAGTGTGCCCGTGGAAACTGTACAAAACACTAATCTTAGGCATGTTGCATTTGTTACATTCATTGGCAAAGTTTACATTAATAAAGCTTTAATCAGCGTAAGAGATCCATTTAAACGTATTCATGTGTACTGTAGTAATGCAACTGAGTGACCTTGAACATTAATTACTCAATTACATTTGTGATCATCCATGAATAGTGCACAATTACTTTCTTGCAAAGAATATTACACAGTTTTATGTGCTCTCTATTGAATATACTTCTAGAAGATTAGTAAAATACATATTGCTGACCCCAACTTAATTCAGGTCTTAATGGCAAGTACTGCAGATATTACAGTCTCTGTGTCACTAGCTATCATTTTAAACTCAGCAGAAAGAAAATAGAGGAAGCTGCAAAAAAATCAGATACGTGCGTATTGTTACAGCACCCATTTTGTATTGGCTACTGGGCATTTTTAAACCCAGTAAATTATTTGATTAATGGGCACACTGAAAGTCTTCATGGTACTTCAGATGTTCCCGAGTATGATAAATGAAATAACTTGAATGGACTAATGACATTTCAGGTACCAGCAACCATTCCAACCCTTTACATACATTGCAGGCTATCAGGAAGTGTCTTCATTATCATAATCATCATCTTCTGGTACTTCTGTGTTGCAGTAGATTCCACGATGATATAAGTTATAACAACTACAGAATAAAGCAATTATACTATAAAAAGCAACTTGAATAAAAACAATATTAATACATGCTTGAAATGTAGAGAATTTATTTTTTATCAATTAAACAGTTATTGTGACAACATGGGAATTTGAACTTTCAAACAATTCAATTGTCTTCCTATATATTTTCTTACAGCCACAATTGTTAACCCTAAGCATGTAGCATGAGAGGGTTATTGTAATCACTTTGTAAGTCAGTCATGCAGTCTGGCAGTCACTTCACAATGAATCTCAAAAATGGTGACTATCAGAATATTGAATAGAATTCAAACTATTGTACTGAGTTTCTTTAATGTGCCAGACAATTGTTTATACATGAAATTACTTGCACACTGCATGTCATGATTGTGTGGAATAAGTTGAGATTACAACAGTGGCTTCTGAGGCTTTACTGACTGAGTAGTTGAATTACTGTTATTTTTTTAATGAAACACATTCCATGAATGAAATACCACAGGACTGAACCCTTAGCAATATTACACACTAGAAAGTTATTATTACTAAATATTTCATCAGACCTAATGAATAATTTACCACACAAAAGCTTATGATCACTGCCAAGAAAAAAACAACATTTTCTGGAATGTTATGTTGAAAAAGAAGTTCTGGCACATTACATGGTTGTATTTATCTTCCAATGTTCTGAAAAGCCTCCATTTTTGAAACTAGTTGTTAAGTGACAAGCCAACTGACTGACAAACCAAACACACACAGTTTGGAGAGGATATGTTTTTTCATTATTATTTGTTTGTAATTTTGAACCAAATTGGATAATACAAAATTCAGAGATCACTATTTTAGTTTTGTCTGTTAATATTAAATGGCAGATATCCTCCTTGAACAAATCATAACATAAAAGATGAAGTACATAATAATCATTAATTAGTTTTAGCATTTTATATTTTCGAGTTGTTTCCAATATGTAAACAGTCAACATTTCCTGTTTTCATATGTTTATTTACAGATGTATTGGCTCCAACTATAATGGCATCATCAGTGACTGCTACATCAGCTACTCTGTCCTTCTCTCAACCTACCAATAGTTTATCAGTAGATATGTACACAGTTACATTGGCTGGTACTACTTGTAATGGACTCCCTGTGAGATCAGGAACTACTATGACTAACTCAGTAACTATTGGTAGTCTGGAGGCTGGTATTCGATACACTGTAGCTGCTGTTGGTAGAAATAATTTGGCAGCATTAGAAGGCACTGGAAGTGCAACTCTAACTACAAGTGAGACAGGTAATCATATTCAGAGTAAAGGTTCACTCAACAAACAAGTCATTTACAGAATTGATCCAATAGTTAGTTAATTAAGTCATATGATATATTATCACATTGCTACAGCACCTAGTGGCAGTCCTGGTGCACCAACATCTAGTGCTACAACATCAACTAGTATCACCATCACATGGACTGAGATAGCATGTCTAGACAGGAATGGAGTGATCACTGGATATACTATTAGATATGGACCTGTTAACACTTCACCTACAACAATAGATCATACATCTACTGACAGAAGTAGAGTAATATCTGGTCTGACACCCTTTACCAACTACACTGTCTCAGTGAGAGGAGTGAATAGTGCAGGAGATGGAGTCTATTCAGCAGAGACTGTCACAAGGACGGGTGAAGCTGGTGAGTGTATTAAGTTCATTGCATGTAATTAAATCTAAGACAAGATTATTACCCAAAACATTTTAGAGAGGCTGTCATAAGGGCAGGTGAAGCTGCTGAGTGCATTGTGTAATTGTATTAAGAAAAGATTATTACCCAAAACATTTTTCTTAGTTACTTGGATTTAATATAAATATACATATATATATATATATATATAATATATATATATATATAATAGGGTTAGGTATGGGATCGATATCTTATTACTAATTATATAATGCAGTTATCTTGATGGTTACTCAATGAATCTAATATTATGTTGTGTGTATTAGCTCCTTCTGCAGTCAGGGTGTTGCGTGGAGAAGCAATGTTGTTCAGCGTGGTGTTGACCTGGAGTGAGCCAGTCCCTCTCAATGGCATTCTCAACAGATACACTATCAGATACTCAGTGAATGGCAGCAGTGAGATAACTAACACAACAACGGACACCACTTTCTCTATTACAGATCTGAACCCAAACACTGTAGTGTCTAATATCAGAGTCGTAGCTGCTACAGGAGCAGGAGATGGTCCTCCTCAGATGTTAAATGACATCACTACTCTGGACAGACCATGTGAGTGTTGTATAATGACCTTTTTCCTACTTATAGGATATATTCAATTTTGCAGTTTTTGTTACTAAGTTACTATTATTATTCCTTTAGTAACACAAAATTAAACCTAATCACAAGTGGTGTGTTTGAGCAAGGATGGCAAAAGCGAGCCTGCCTAGTTAGGTTACATAAGACTGTTGCGTATATTCTTCATGATAGCAATTGACCATTAATTGAACAAATATGGAATACTTTTTACCTTCAAGTAGTAGCTTCTGTAATATCTTATATTTTTCTGACTATTTGAATTATCAGTCACTCTTGACAGCTAGCATCTGACTTGCTACAAAAACTTGCCTGAGTTTATTTTTTTGTTTTTCTAATTAGCAAACAAATAGAGAATGACAGACTTATTTACGTTTTTTGAAGCAGTAGTAGCAGTGTTTAGTCTCTATCTGAATTACCAGTGGCTCTTGACATCCAGCACTCAGATACTAAAGAAATGGCTGAGTTTTTGAAATTAGATCAGGTAAAGGGTTTCAATGCCATAGCAATCATGTGACTTGGAAAAAAAACGAATAATTCTAAGAAATATTTCACAGTTTTGAGCTGATGTCTTAAATAAAACTTTACTTATTTCTGTAGTATCAGAAGATATTGGGGATAAATTATAAAAAGCTGTTATTTTGAGAGAAAAGGAATCCTGAGCGTGCATTTAACCCTTTCACCACCATAACATCGTACAACAGTTTGAAGTATCACCTTGGGAAAATTATTGTGTGCCTCACTTGAATGCAGTAGCCTCAAGAAATTAGCCATTCAGCTAGTAAGTGATGTTCACACTCCCTGCAGTGGTGCCTCTAAAGCTAGCTACAGTGCAAACATTTAGGTTGCTTTTGAAATCTGACTTTTAACTTACTTCAAAATGGCAACCAGGCGGTCAATTGTTGAGGTAGCAGATATGAATTAACAGCAAATTCAGCATTTTAGATTGTGAATCTAGTAAACCAAAAGGTACAAAAGACATTTATGCCTACAGAGCCACTTAACAACAAAGAGAGAGTTGCTCTGTGAAGGAATCCTGGCGTCTGACTACAGCTTTAGAGGACAAGCAGTTGTGAAGATTTGCATGAAGATGAAGTAGTTATACTACTCAGAACTATACACACAGTTTAGTATCAGTTATGGAAAACTTTTTATGTACTTGCACTTCCTATTTATTTTATATGTACTTGCACTTCCTATTTATTTTATATGTACTTGCACTTCCTATTTATTTTATAGACATTTTTGGACAAAGTTTAAAACATTTTAATTGCCCTGGTAATTCAGCAGTGAAAGGGTTAAGGGGTGTACATACCATCCATATACATACATTATATATAACATAATATCTGATTTTGCATTATTCACCACTAATACTGTCTCGCTCCTCTGCTCGTTCACTAATTAATTACGCTGTTAACATATAAACTTCTTAAATGATGTTTTTATACCTCTTACTACCAACTGTGTTTTTGTCATTGGACTTGTCACGCACTGTATTAGAGCCAGCAAGTTCAACTCAGTGGATTATCTATTGTAGAACTTGCATCAGATTATGATGCAAGCTAAACAATATGATGTGGGGTGAGAGAGAGCTCTACTCATGATATTAAAAAGAAATCATGTGCCATCCATGTATATAATATAGTTATAATATCATATACAATATAATTATTATATATATATTATATATATATATATTATGACATTGTAATTAATGTGTCTCCCACATCAATGTCTGCATTTATTTAATTGTACTGAAAAAATAGAGAGTAGCTCACTAATGATAATAACAGTAATGTTCATTTTGTAGCTCCAGTACAGAATATTGCAATTGAAGTCTTAACAGACACCACAGTGAGAGTTTCCTGGGACAGAGTAGGAGACATCACTGACTATGTAGTCTATTACAGACAGACTAACAATATACAGAGACCAGACCAGGAAATGAGTAAAGTGGTGTCATCATCTGAGAAGTCTGTCATTATTGATGGTTTGGTCAGTGGAGCAACATATGTATTCCAAGTGGTGGCTAGAGTTACTGTAGGAGACAAGTCAGTGTCTGGAAATAGACTTGGATCAAGTCTGACCATGATAACTGCCTTACCAATGATTCCCACTCAGAATGAACGTCCAGTTCAAAGTCATGGAGTATGTAAGTTAAAATGTTATGTCACCAAATTAAATATTATTATAAGGGTGCAGAAGTACACATATTATAGTTATGTACATATATATCTAGCAGTGATGTTTCGAAATGGCGAGCGAGATGCAAGACAAAATTTGTGTATTCATTTGATATAATAGTTAATAATGAGCAAACAATATTGTTATATGCACACACATTCACAGAACATACCAGCACAAGACTTACATTGTATTCTCTTCATGACTTGACTATTGGACAATGGACTTTCAAATGTAACAATTTTATTACGTTTCCTTGGATGTAACGGGTAGGGATCAATAAGACTAAGGATTCTGTTTAAGTTTGATGCCTTTCCAAAATACACACTATTAAAAATGATCTACTCTACCAGAGCACTAGTAGACTTACATTGTATTCTCTTACTGACTTGACAATTGAACATTGAAATTTCAAGTAAGAAGAACAATTCTATCATTCAGTCAATATCTCGGCTGAAATAAGACACAATGATCACATCTTACTAAAGTCAAAGATACTATACCCATAAGCACTGAGTCATCCATAGTAGTAGCATGCCCTGCAACTGTGGTAAAGTATATAGGTGAAACAACTAGAAGAGTGGAAGATTATCAGGATGCTTGTAAGAGAGGTGATGAGAAGGTTTCAGCCATTGCTGGACATGCGTGGCAGCAGCATCACCCCATTAAATAGGAAGAGGTAAGAGTTATAGACTGAGCCAGTAAAAATCGTGAGTTAAAGATCAAGCAAGCTCTACACATACAGATGACACCTGACAACAACAAGTTTAACAGAGACATTGGTATAGAGCTTACTGGATGCTGGCTGTCTATGCTGTGTGCAAATCACCATCCAGGGTATAATAAACAGAAGCATATCCTCCAGTTACCTTGCAGGCTATTAAATCACCGTGGAGAGTTAGACTCTCAGTTGACCCCTGATGGAGACTTCAGCAAAAAATGGAAACATCAGGTTCAGTTTTAATTAACAAAGTATTGGCTGTTAGAATGAGTAAATTTTCTATTATCACTTCTGTTGTGTATGGCATATAGCTAGCGCATTACCCAAGAAACTTACAACTGCCATAAATTGCATAGAAAATGAACTCCGCTCAGTTTGTAAACAAACTGTGAATGTCCCTCCTCTTTTGTCTTTCTTTGCCATTTATTTCTGGCATTGTTTCAAAGTCTTTGTCTGATTACCACTTACGCCTGTGCTGCGCTAATGTATTTAAAAAAGCCTCTGCAATAATTGGCACATCGACCTCTCTGAACTTTGCTACATAATTATGATAATATACATACTAAAATCTCAATTGAGACTTGATTGTGAGGGGCTGACTTTGCTTGCCCAATAATAAAATCTGTATAGTTACAGTAGCTATAGGCAAATATAGTGCATACTCACTTCATTTGTACACCTAGTAACTCTATAGCAACAGGATGTAACAACTCAAGCTAACAATATATGAATGCAATACTCAATATTGGGTACCAGAAAAATATGATTCACTTTTTGTGCACTGAAGCACAAAAATAGTCTATACTAAAGTCAAATACAACTTCCATATTATTAAATTTAACTTGTACTTCACATATTATACAGTATATCACTTTTGTACATTTTTTTATAGTTATTGAATATTCTATATAGATATTGCTATCACAGCAGTTGTCACACTGGTTACCACGGTGATAGTATATTCTATTATACTAGTTATATCAATTAAATTATGGAAATGTTCAAACAAGAACAAAATGTAAGTGGAAATGTTTATATATGTGTTACCATTATTGTACAATTAAAGCAATGAGAAGTCAGATAACTCATGATGTAAAGTTAGCAGTAGAACCAAGAGTTAGTTCATAGGGGCTCCCCACACCCCCAGCTAATATTTTAGCAGCTGCCCTGTTAGTTCATAGGGGCTCCCCACACCCCCAGCTAATATTTTAGCAGCTTCCCTGTTAGTTCATAGGGGCTCCCCACACCCCCAGCTAATATTTTAGCAGCTTCCCTGTTAGTTCATAGGGGCTCCCCACACCCCCAGCTAATATTTTAGCAGCTTCCCTGTTAGTTCATAGGGGCTCCCCACACCACCAGCTAATATTTTAGCAGCTTCCCTGTTAGTTCATAGGGGCTCCCCACACCCCCAGCTAATATTTTAGCAGCTTCCCTGTTAGTTCATAGGGGCTCCCCACACCACCAGCTAATATTTTAGCAGCTGCCCTGTTAGTTCATAGGGGCTCCCCACACCACCAGCTAATATTTTAGCAGCTTCCCTGTTAGTTCATAGGGGCTCCCCACACCCCCAGCTAATATTTTAGCAGCTGCCCTGTTAGTTCATAGGGGCTCCCCACACCACCAGCTAATATTTTAGCAGCTTCCCTGTTAGTTCATAGGGGCTCTCCACATCCCCCAGCTAATATTTTAGCAGCTGCCCTGTTAGTTCATAGGGGCTCAGAAGGGCCCACAACCCAGCTAATATTTTAGCAGCTACCCTGTTAGTTCATAGGGGCTCCCCACAACCCAGCTAATATTTTAGCAGCTGTCCTATTAGTTCATAGGGGCTCCCCACAACCCAGCTAATATTTTAGCAGCTGTCCTGTTAGTTCATAGGGGCTCCCCACACCACCAGCTAATATTTTAGCAGCATCCCTGTTAGTTCATAGGGGCTCCCCACAACCCAGCTAATATTTTAGCAGCTACCCTGTTAGTTCATAGGGGCTCCCCACAACCCAGCTAATATTTTAGCGGCTGTCCTGTTAGTTCATAGGGGCTCCCCACAACCCAGCTAATATTTTAGCAGCTGTCCTGTTAGTTCATAGGGGCTCCCCACACCACCAGCTAATATTTTAGCAGCTTCCCTGTTAGTTCATAGGGGCTCCCCACACCCCTAGCTAATATTTTAGCAGCTGCCCTGTTAGTTCATAGGGGCTCCCCACACCACCAGCTAATATTTTAGCAGCTTCCCTGTTAGTTCATAGGGGCTCCCCACACCACCAGCTAATATTTTAGCAGCTTCCCTGTTAGTTCATAGGGGCTCCCCACACCCCCAGCTAATATTTTAGCAGCTTCCCTGTTAGTTCATAGGGGCTCCCCACACCACCAGCTAATATTTTAGCAGCTTCCCTGTTAGTTCATAGGGGCTCCCCACACCACCAGCTAATATTTTAGCAGCTTCCCTGTTAGTTCATAGGGGCTCCCCACACCCCCAGCTAATATTTTAGCAGCTGCCCTGTTAGTTCATAGGGGCTCCCCACACCACCAGCTAATATTTTAGCAGCTTCCCTGTTAGTTCATAGGGGCTCTCCACATCCCCCAGCTAATATTTTAGCAGCTGCCCTGTTAGTTCATAGGGGCTCCCCACAAGGTATATGAAAATTGATGAAATGATGATAGAATTTAAGTAGTACACATACAAAAAATAGATGTGATCCGAGTTGAAGGTGGAGTTCTGCCTGAGTTGGTCCTAATTCTTACAATAAACGGCATCTATAATAGTGAAGAAAAAGAATTGGCATAAACACGGCATTGACAAGCACACAATTTAACGGCAAACAGCGTGGCTGTTGCTAGCTAAATGATAGCTATATCACTGAAATATATTGGCTACATGGCATTTGTTATTGAACAGGTAGACAAATAATCATACCAACATCCTATCAGGTGGCCCTGTACCCTCTGCAACAACAGAACACTCCATCTATCCTGTTTCAACACTCGCAACCTAAGCTAATCGCGATATAAAGCTAGAAACACAGCAATCTGAGAAGAAGCCGCTCATTGTTTACAAAATTCTTAATGAAGACAGTCCGCGTGATAAATTGAGCCATACCGCGTGACTAAAAGCGGGCGCGTTTTGAGCGGGAAACCTGTGGTTTTTTCTATTCCCATAGACTTTTGTATTGAGTTTTGGAATAGCACTTTCTCTCCGGTTTTGGAGTTTACTGAGGGAATATTTTTAACCGCTTCGGCGCGAGCTTTCCAATGGTGCAAACCCCGGATGCGTAGCTGCTTCCGTTCTAAAGTTATTCAAGTTTTTCTTGCGGCCAACTCAACTTGGACATACTATAGGATATTTGAGAGGGTAGTGAACTTGCACAATACAGCATGAGATAACACTAGTGTCAGCACCTGTGTGATATCTTGAAATATCTCACAGGTCACTTGAGTGGAAGGTGTTATCCAGATGGTCAGTGGTTTGGGCCTTCAGGACTGCCCATGGCATTGGAAACTTATTTTGGTAGAGTGCTGGTTGGTGGAATTAGCCCACCTCTTGTCAACCCTATTGCTATGGTTACTGGTGACAAGGTGTTGTCCGGAAATATAAGAAACTACTCAAGAACATACTCCTACTCCTGAGGATCATTTAGTCATGTTCTACTTCAAAGACAATCACGAGAAACTGGAGAATGGAAGATTCTTGGGGTACTATCCCTGCTGCCAAGCCACTTAACAATTTCGTGTCCAAAATTTTCTTTTGTTTGAACACAGCCTGCACTCAAAGGGACATACTCCAATTCTATCATAGATGAACACTTCAATTAAGGATGCACCCAAATTGTGCCAGGCTTGGACAAACCTGTTCAGTTACATGCTGATGCACTCAGTCACTAAAGATTCCAGTATCACCACGAAGATATGGGGAAGTATTCAATTCCTCCATGAATTTCACTGAATGTCACATAGAATATTGAATTCACTGTGCAATTTGAGGAATATTAGTACTTCAAATGTCACCGTGTGGCTTAGATCTCAGATGGTAGCCATGTGTATCGTGCTGTCACCCTCTCATCCCCTGATGAAGATTTATTGTTTTGTTTGGAGAAACTTTTCTAGTGATCCACTTCAAAGGTTTTCCCATGACTCACGTCACGTTTGGTGTCTGGTCTCCTTGAGTTTGCTGCTAATAAGAGTGAAACAAAACACACGTGATTATGCTTCGTCTTTTCTCCCTTGCAGCGTAAACTCCTTCTGCTTGGATAATGGCTTCACCGTAGCTGACTCCATTAATGAGGTCATTAAACTCAAGCACTCTTTGGTAAAGCTCAGTTTGCATAAGTGGAATTCAAGTGAACCAATGGTAGTGGAGCACTTTGACCCTAAGCTACGTGATCAGCATTCTGTCATCACAATATCTGAGTACATGAACACACCAAGACCTGGAGGTAGAATGGAATTCTTACCTAATCATTTTCTACTTATTATTGCAAGCTACCCCTGGTCAATAGACATAGCGTACCTCAAGGTATTTGATGCACTTGGGGACTGCTCAGGTAACATTCAAGGCAAATATTCCCCTTCATTAATTATAGGGGGAAAGTATTGAGTGGGATGAAGAAGTCCCAGTGGTTTTGCGAAACTAATGGCTCAAATGAAGACATGAATTGGTCCTGCTCACGACAAACATATTCCAATTGTTATTATCTCAAAGAAGTAAAGATAGTATATTAACAAGCCCATGGATTCTTAGATTCCTTGGAATGAGCGTATGGGTATGATATGTACCAATACACACAGCATTAGTTGAGGCCAAGAAGAAAAGGGCACCCATCAAAAAGTTCTTAATTCCTCTTGTGGAACTTGGTGCTCTTCTACTTACACAGTTGTCAAGACATCGTCGAGTTGATTTAAATGATCTGTTACCTGGATTGATAGTGCACTAATTAACCCTCAGCGCGCATGCGCGAGAGCGTTATAGTAGTATGTTTGTCATTCATTAATCCTCAGCATGCACTTGCGTTAGGGTTACAGTAGTCTGTTTGTCATTCATTCATTCATTCACTCTATCAACAGCGGATCTTGAAGATGGCGGAGTTTTTATGCCTTGAGATTGCCACTTTTTTTTTATTTCAGCTTAGTTTTTGAGCAATTTGCCACTTTTTTTAATTTCAGCTTAGTTTTTGAGCAAACGAGAGAAATGGCAGACTAAGGTAAGTGCTTGTATACGGCAACTAAAACGGCCATTTAATCATTTAGCTGCCATTTAGAATCACGCACGCTCATGTGAGCATACAAATTTTACCGCGCCCAATTCAGATTTGTTGCTCAATACTCAATGTGAATGTTTTCATTAATCGCAATGGTGTGGTTCGCATTGGTGGAAGGCAGCAAAATCAAAATTTGAAGTTTTGTACATCTGGTATTACTGCATCAGAAATCTCCTGTCATCAACTTGTCATATGTAATGAACATGTACGCTCACTCCATGCTGGTCCAAGGATTGTGTTAATGTCCCATGATTGTCTGTTTTCTTCATTGGGGAATACCAAGACAGTAATTCGATAACTTGAAGCTGTCTCTCATGCAAGAAAATCTGCTAGTCCTAATCTCCTCAAATGAGCCAATTTCCCATGGAACGAGTAACCCCTGACTCGCTAAGGTGGATATTGATTATGCTGACCCACTTCTCATGAAACATGGTCAGACCTTTATACGGACAAAACAATTAGTAGTCAGACTTTGTGGAAGTGAAACAATTGCTCAATGACCATAAGAGTTTTTGCAAATGCAAACTTCGGAAAGTGTCATTTCTGACATCTGTGCCTGAACCCTCCTTATGTGAAGGTCACTGCATGTGCTGTCAGATCCTGAGACATCAGATCATTGTGGCTTGCCTGTCAAGTGTTGGCACTTGTGTCAGAAACATCTCTAATGGTATCAGGGAAAAGATGGAATAGTGCATGTGGTGACATCAAGTGGTAGTATCTTTACTCGCCCTGTTGTGAATGTGACGAAACTTCTTACTTGGGACCACTGGTCTAAGCCAGTGGTATATCTATTCTCACTTACTTGTTATTAATTCCATAGCGTGCATTGCTTAACCCTTTCTCATTGTTTGTTATGCAATTCTCATCTGAGAAAACCCTGTCATTTCATGACCTACCTGTCCAATATTTGCTTTCGTATAAGTAGAGAATGTAAAAAAATTGAACTTGTGTGTGAGGTGTTGAGAGTATGAGAAGTCCACTTGAATCAGGGAGACAGCCAGATAAGTCAATACTAGATTAAAAATTCTGAGCAGATATTAAATTGTTATGAGTTACCTACATACGCTTTGTAGGATTTCAATTGTAAGCTTTTTTTATTTGATAATTAGTACAACTATTTAAATTCTGTTAATGTGAATGAGACATTCTCAGCTGAAATTATAATAATAGCAAATTTTCTTGTTCTCGTGCTGTTAATTAAAACTTAACCCAATGTTTGTCCCCTGAAGAGGACTTCGACAATAAGTTGAAACATTGGGCTAAGTTTCAATTAACATGTATTGGCTGTTATAATGAAAAATTTTCAATTATTAAAATTTTTATTACTATTAAAGTAAGTCAGAGTAATAGCTAAAGAGGATTCAATACAATCAGTTACAGTAGAACATCAGAACTATGAATAATGACTTTCACTTCACAAATAAGAAGTTGTTTGCTTTATGAGTTATTATTACATTGCGAACAGAAAGTTGACTGAATAAAGGTAATTTGCTATTTCGAATGTTTACTATCAGACGTTGCAATTTATTATGTTAATGTTTTACACAATATGCAGATCTACAAAGGTCAAACATGAACCATGTGATGCATCCACAGAGGTCAAAATGGAAACATGTGCTGCATATGGACAAGTCTCAAAGGAACAGAGTGTATCTCACTATGAGTCTGTGCACAATGATCAAAACATTTATGATAATTGATTTATAACAACAGTACTGATAAATTTGACTTGCCTATTGACTACAATGTATATACTTGTTTGGTAGTTTCATGCTCAAACTAAAGTTATAATGTATCTGTTGCTGTGAATAATATATTATTTTACTTAAAGTCATTTGCACTTTAGGATTATATTCACATATTAGCTTCAATTAATATAATTGAACGGATGATTGCAATTATTACTAAACCTCACTTTAATATATTCCACAAGAAATAAATGTTGGTGTACTACTCAGTAAAAATAAGTTGCAGTTCACCAAATACAATAAGTGCATATTAATTAGTATATGTATCAAATAGTGCAAAACCCTTCACTCTGAGCAGTAACAAAGTCATCTACTGAACTAACTCCTGGCTGGTACACTCAGCTTCTCATCAGAAAGATATTAATTAATGATTAAAAACACTCTGAAAAGGAATGTATAGCTAGAGGTGTGGTAATTAGGCTACCATAATTTCCTCAGAGGTGTCCATATTGAACAAACTTAACCACAAGTGTTAACAGTAAACATGCATAAAAGAATAGGCTCCATGTCATTAGCACTGGCAACAGATTCAGTTTCAATGTTTATGGTAATCATCACTTGCAAATACAGTGCCATACCAGGACAGTTCAGTGCATGGCCAAGTTATTCTTTCTGTATAAACATTGCTGTGTGAGCACTTTGATTTGCATTCATCTACCAACTCCATAATTACCTGAGCTGCAGGTAAAACTTAGTTGTGACAGTCTGACCATCAATTATGTGTACCAACACAAACCAAATTCCATGTGTTCAAAAGATAGTGGCTGCATGATATGATGTATGACCATACTTGCTTTGAAATTGTACTCTCATTTGACATGCTCCTTGAGCACACCAGTTATAGAAGTGTGGCATTTGAATGCCATGAAGTCTATAGCATAAGTTGATACAAGCCCAATACATTTCAATGCTGTGGGTGTGGCCACAAGAGAGAAGAAGAAGAAGAGAGAAGAATAAAGAGAAAGAGAAGATCAAGGAGAACATTGTCATTGTGTCATTGTGTGTGTATATCTTTTGAGCAGCTTGTGCATAGTGGAGTGTGTGTAATTTCATGTGTTAGTTTGTGCCCCGGACTTCCGGTTGATCAACCTTCATTTTATATGTGCGCATGAGTGACAACGGACTCAAATAGCCGGTCACGCATGCATCTCATTAGTTCACTAAATATCAAGATAGATTTAAAACTCTACTTGAACTCTGTGGATTCTAGTGGCAGCGTCGTCGGGAGCGGCTGGCTAGTCCATAAATAAGTTGAGTCAGGGCTTCCGACAACTACGTAACGTACAAATGCCACAAATTCTATAGTGTTAAACATTAATAGGCAGCCACACAATTGCAAGTACAAATGAACTTTAGATTCCTCATGTCACCAAATACCCTATTCAATAAACTCACTATAGAAAACAAAGTGATCCTGATTATATGAATTATACACATGTAATTGCTGTTATAATTTTGTAATCTAATAATATAGGTAGGTAGTTGAAGTACTTGAGATGATTGCTGAACCAAGGTTAGCTGATCTATATAATGCTTTGCAGATCTGTGACAGGTGTTTAATTAAAAGAAAATTGCAACTTGACAGGGAGCAAGATCATTCTTTGAACTTGAGACAGAGATCATGAAATGGAAATCATTTCAATTTACTGGGAGTTTTTTTTTTCAATTTACTGGGAGCCACCTCTTCCTGTGTTTGTAGGGCTACAAACTCATACACAAGTAAGAAGCAGGAAGATGGTAGACACTACAAACTAGTATTAGTATTAGTTATAATCACGTGTTACAAATTGAAAATTCATTTGCCAATTATACATTTCCTATATATAATAGCACAGGTATCATCAGAGATCCCATAGATATTGATGGAGCACCGCTAAAAGAATTTTCCCTTCCAGATGAATATAGCAATGTACCTGCTATGTCTTGCAAAACTGATAACTCTGTGTATCCCAACTTCCTTTTGATGACAAACCTGTTTAGCTCTCTAGAAAATGCTAAAGTTGAAGAGGATAAAGTTGAAGAGGATAGAGTTGAAGGGGATGAAGTTGAAGAGGATAAAGTTGAAGAGGATAGAGTTGAAGGGGATAAAGTTGAAGAGGATAGAGTTGAAGGGGATAAAGTTGAAGAGGATAAAGTTGAAGAGGATATTGATGCCCTATTAAAATAGTAAATAATAAATTATTATTTCAGTCTGCGGTTATTTTGTAATAGCTGGCTATGTAGCTAGTAGCGCTGAGGGTTTGCACCTTTTGGTGCTTCATTATTATTATTATTATTATTATTACTATTATAGCCTTTCCTGACAGTGATGATGATGGCATGCCACAGCCACCTGCATGCAAGCGTACAAAATCTTCTGCCCTTTCTGTAGCATCCTCAGAAGCCAAAGACGAGTACACACTTGTGTGCATAAAAAAATCAAAGGAAGACTCTAGCAAGCCTTTGCCAGATCCCTTTCCCTTACCACTTCACTATAGACCGGATGTTGAAGCATGCCTCAAGCAAGGGCGAATGACCACAACAGCAAAGGCCGCCTACTTTTCAGCAGTTGCAGGTGCTATGTTTCAATTCAAACGATTCCCAAGTCGGGATGAAAAAGTTTGTGTAGCCAAACAAATTGTGGCTAAATACCCCTTTCTTGGTACCACTGGACTTGGAACAACATATGTATGTATAAGTTGAAAACTTGTTAATATACATCTGACCTCATTTGTATTTCATGCACAGGGTGGAATTGTCCAAACCATTGAGGACAGGTTTAAAGATTTGCGGCGAGATCGTACCAGGGCCAGGTCCAAGAAGGCACTTTCTGAGACGCCACCATCGTATAAGAATGTACGAAAACCAGATCCATACTCACTACCCGATTTCCTTGAGGGTGAAGATGAAGTTTCATTTGGAAGGCATAACAAAGTGCTAAAAAGTGAGTGGTCTAAGTCCAGTCGAAATGCTGTAATGGTGGAGCAGCTCATGGATCGGACATTTCCAATGCGACGGAAAGATATTTTGGAGACGCAAACAGATGTGCGTACCACCTTCAAGCTGTATCCATTTCTACAAGACCCCACACAGGTTTGCACATATTCACAGTGTACTTTGTTGGGTTGAGCTTAGCTGCAACGGGCACGTGAAGTTATGCGTATAGTGCTTCCAGCTTAAGAGTAAACCAGTGCTATTACAGAGCATATATCACCTAATAATTGAAGCTTAACTTTCAGTTAGATTGGGGTGTATTAACCGTTTTATGTGTACGGGAAGTACTGGCTTGGCATATTTATTTTCTACAACAGCAATGATGGTGGTGAGGCTATTACTAAGAACTTAAGCTATAAGAACTGTATGGATAGTGACAAGTTATTATTAATCAAGCTGAAGTGACAAGTCCGTGCACAGGTTTAAGGAAGAGCAATGCCATGGTGACAAGTAGAGGAGTGATTTTTCATGAATGTCATGGTTTTGTGCATTATTGTAACCACATTAGCGCACTCTTATTGTGCTTTTGTTTCTACCTACAATGCATTCTACTAATATGTAATAAGAATTATCTTGATGGGGTTTAAAGGAGTGTGTAAAATTCTCTAACGACCCCACTTATGTCGTTTTAGCTTCGTCGTGAAATGGAACGCATATCCGGAATTGATTCCTGCTCTATTCTGGAGCAGTGGGAAAAGGATTGGGTACCAAAAGTCCTCAAGCAAGTGGAACTTGATTGTGGAAGCCGGCCTTCTCTTGCCGTTATTCAAGCTGAGATACAATTAAATGGTAACTATTGATGGTGCACTTTTATTAGAGTTTAACTATTCTTACCTGTATGCAGATTGGAACACTTGTCTCAGTGCAATGGCTCTAGTCACTAGCCTAATTCCTGACAGTCGGCACAAAGGAGACTATAGAAGAATTATTTGCCCTAGCCAGGTAAGCCTAAAGCTAATTACACCATTTTTTGCTGGGATAATTACATCATGAAATATCAATTTTAAAATAAGGTCATAACCGTAAAAATCTGAGCTACTTAATGCATGTAAGAAAAATTCTTCCAGTTGAACATATGTGTTTAACCTTGTCACCTTACTCGCACAATCTGACACTTTGTCAGACCACCTTTATTTACCGAGAGAGTTATCTGTAGTCTGTTTATCTGTGTTGGGATTGCGTTGGGTACATCCCTCAGGGTTTTATGGTTGTGAAAAGCCTTAGCTTTGTGCATATCTATTTTTATTTTTAGGAAATTTGAAGCTGATATAATTGACAAAGGATTTTTTTTTCCTTTGCAGGGTGATGTTTCCGGCTTAATCAAGAAGGGACAGAAGTCTCCTTACATTATTGTGTTGGAGCATGGGGAGCAAGCTTTCCTTGTGGTGGATAAAATAATCGTGTGCGAGTGCACTCCTATAGAGAACATACCACTTATATTGTTAAGTGCTTTTTTTTGTTTTAATATCCATTATCCCCAGGGGTGTCATAACTTTTATTCATTCATGGAGTATATATTTTTGAATAAGAACTCTAAATTAGCTGCATCAGTCAAGCATTTTATAGCTAGTCTTAAAAACATTTAAACTTTCTGTGATAAAATCATATTTTTTCATGATTATGTTAAATGCTATTGTGTGCGTGTCCTATCTCTTTAATTTGATACAATATTAAGTGGAAAAAATACACTAAATATAGTGGGAAAATTACACTTATTACAGTGGGAAAATTACACTGATTATGGTGGGAAAATTACACTGATTATAGTGGGACTCTCCCACTGATTATAGTGGGACTCTCCCACCGATTATAGTGGGACTCTCCCACTGATTATAGTGGGACTCTCCCACCGATTATAGTGGGACTCTCCCACCTTATAAAGTGGGACATTCACACTTAAATATTGGTGTGATTCTGCCACCAAGTTTGGTGGGACTGTGGAGACAAAGCTGTCCCACCAAGTTTGGTGGGATATTCCCACCACTTTTTTTACAGTGTAAAGTTGAAGGGGATAAAGTTGAAGAGTATAATTGGGTTCAACATAATAATCATTTGTTATCAAAGAACACTCTTGCATAAGATGATTATTTATCCCGGGCAGCATTTCATGCTTCTCTAGATACTATAGAATGCAGTAGTTTTCCCAGCAATAACTGCACCTCTGCCTTTATATGGGGGAAGGTTTTTTTGTATTAGATCATTCCAACTATGCTAGATGGATACTTATACTTATAGCTTTCATGTCTCTAACAAATGAATATTATGTTGAACCCATTTATCCCCTTCAACTTTAGCATTTTCTAGAGAGCTAACAGGTTTGTCATCAAAAGCAAGTTGGGATACACAGAGTTATCAGTTTTGCAAGAGATAGCAGGTACATTGCTATATTCATCTGGAAGGGAAAAAATTTTTAGCGGTGCTCCATCAATAACTATGGGATCTCTGATGATACCTGTGCAATTATATGAAATGTATAATTGGCAAGTGAATTTTCAATTTGTAACACCCGATTATAACAATACTAATACTAGTTTGTAGTGTCTACCATCTTCCTGCTTCTTGTGTATGAGTTAGCACAGGAAGAGGTGGTTCACGAGCCTAGGTATGTCGAAGATTAACAGAACTTGTACTGAATTTGGTGTTAAAATATACTAATTGAGCTGCGGTTAGGGAAGCTTGAGTGTCATGGTTATGCTACTTTTGGTACTGGAACCAGTAATCAATAAAGAAAACAACAACAACAAACTTCACAGTAGTATGTGCTGCATTACTTTAGCAGTCCTGTGAAAACCTCCCAATAAATTGAGATGATTTCCATCTCTGTCTCAAGTTCAAAGAATGATCTTGCTCCCTGGCAAGTTGCACTTTTTAAACACCTGTCACAGATCTACAAAGCTTTATATAGATCAGCTAACCTTGGTTCAGCAATCATCTCAAGTACTTCAACTATACATACTTATATTATTTAGATTACAAAATTATAACAGAAATTACATTGCTTTCTTTAGTGAATTTATTGAATAGGGTATTTGGTGACATGAGGAATCTAAAGTTCATTTGTACTTGCAATTGTGTGGCTGCCACTAGTGACCAGCAGTCCAACTCACTTGGCCATTTCATCCCATTCTTTCTCCAGTCTGTCCCAGAAGCCACCATTACTCTCCTTCTCCTCCCCTCTCTCTCCCAGAAACTCGTCGTCCCAACTTCTCCCCACGGCTCCCTAAAGCAATAGTGACATGTCAAAGAGAAGACTTGAGAATATATTCACAGTGTATTTACTATTAATGTTTTAACACTATAGAATTTGTTGCATTGAAATAACTGCAACAGGCAGTGTTGGGCTTGTATCAATAACTGGTGCTCAAGTAGCATGTCAAATGAGAGTACAATTTCAACGCAAGTATGGTCATACATCATATCATGCAGCCACTATCTTTTGAACCCATGGAATTTGGTTTGTGTTGGTACACATAATTGATGGTTAGACTGTTACAGGAGATTAGGCATGGGAAATAATTTCCAATATTACTACCTAAATGATAATTATATGCCAAGGCCTTGGTAAAAACAAGTTTCAAATATGGAATTTCTTTCATGTATTTACAGGTTGCAATAGGACTCCTCAATTTCTTGGAAAAGGGGAAAAAAGTTGCCTGGACAGCATATCTTAGTGCTACTGTAGCTTTTCAGTACGTATTTCAAGACCCGTTCATGAAGGTCAACAAGAATACTATGTGCTTTGAACTATTGATGGGTTTACATGTGTTCTTTAGGAAAAGACAACATCAATCACAAGTGTATGTAGAGCCATTACCTGTGGGCATGTTGAAGTACTTGTTGAAGTACTTGCGATGATTGCTGAACTAAGGTTGACCGATTTATTGGCGAGCGAGCGTAGCGAGCGAGACACTTACAGGGGTAACACAATCGAAAGGCAAGACTTGTTTTCAAAGCAGGAAAAATTAATCAATAGTCTCCCACCAACACAGGTAAGCTTAGCTGTTCATGTATTATTTCTATTGGATGAATTTTACCTTCTCTTGTGTTTTCTTCCTGGTACTCAGGATGCTTATATAGAGCACACTAATGGGACATTGTTTCAAGCAAGTATCTGGGAAACTTACCTTAAGAAGAATCAGAACATTCCTCTTCCAGAAGGATTTGTTTGGACTCAGGAAGAAGATTGGAAACCAGTATAGACTCTTCTTCCAGAAATTGCGAGTGCTTGCCACGACCTTATTAAGTGTGGCTGCCAAACACTTCACTTATGTTCCAAGAAGTGCAAGTGTAGAGATACTGGATTTCAGTGTACTCCACTTTGCCATTGTGGTGGCTCATGTGATGGTTAACTTTTCTCTTCTCATTATTAGCTATCTATTGTGTTGATAACAATTGCAGATTTGGTTGTTGTTGTTTTTATTTTCACCTCAAAAAAACTTGAATCCTATCTGCAATTGTACTTGATGATTTTCTCAGAAATTGTATTATTTAAAAGTTATAAAGTCTACCTTACCTAGAGAGTGTATGTATAATCTCTCTCCTTTATAAACATTAACTTTGGCATTAATATTGTTTTTATAACTTTGATCATCATGAAAACATTGACGTGTATCGTACATGTTGCATGTGCTTATTTCAGGCCATTGTAAGAGCTTGATTCTTTCTGAAATAATTTTTGCATAATTAATATCGAGTATTTTCGAACAGAGATGTTTTTATGGCACCCCTCTAGATTCATATAGTTTACAAAGTTTTATGCTTTGGACTGTTGCATAAAATCAATTCTAATCTTACTTTAGCTACTGGGCTAATATTTAGCGATGTACACCCACACTAATTGAACCACAGTTAACCACTTGCTGACTAAGCAAGAACAAATTGCTCAATGTAGTCTACCACACTCTTTTCCCCCGTAGCGATTGGTAAAGAGTCTGGCTAAGCCGCCATGATAGAAGCGCTAGCCACGGTAGAAGTGCTAGCCGTAATAGAAGCACTACCCCTGATAGCAGCGGCCCTGACAGCAGCGCTAGCCATGTATGGATGGGTGTGTGACTTAATCTTAGACACTTACGCCCTGTATCACCCCGCCCCCTAACCCCACCCCTTCCCCCGTGTTCACATACTTTACCGCTCACGAAATTACTACCTACATCCTGGGTAGAAGCGCTAGCCTTGTATCGATAAGTGAATTCTCGTACAGTGATTCTTGCATCTCAAGCATGACTAGAGTACTCTTCTTGTTCATTGTAATCCTGGACGTAGCAACTTATGCAAATGGACAATGTAAGTTACACTCACTGAAATCTAGGTATTAGTGAAGGCATTAGTTATTTGTGTTGGATGCTAGCTAGCTTTATATAAATGACCAGATAGTTTAGACTTGTTAATGCAGTAACTATTGCTAATTTGATTGCTGGCTGATTGGATTTAGTTAACACAACTAAGTTTTAGCAACCTCCAATTCAGTCACTCCAACCTATTCATGAGTTCATTGTGTTAATTATCAGGTGGTTGTTAAATTGGTGCTATTAGAAGAAAAACAACAACTTTACTCTGAGAGTTTTGTCTAGGTTCACAAATTCAGGAAAACTATAGTGATATCCTCCCTAAGATTATTTACTTAAAGTAGGACAAGTTTAATAAGTTGAACTCAAGTTCTAACTTAATCCTTATTGCCAGTAGATGCTTTCATGGTAAATTAACTTCTTCGTTGTGTAAATGATACTTATTGTTTATACATAGCATATGTTTTTAATGAGTTATTTAAAAAACTGTTTTAGAGAAAGCAGAAATGGCATGGAAGATGGAATCAACATATCATCACTACAACATGTGTTGTTGTTTTTTAAACTTCTAGCTAATAATAATCTGGCTACTAGTGATGTGCTTGAGCACAAATGGCGAGCGAGCCTAAGGACTATACTATTTATATATGAATGATTTTGACTTCTAACACTGAAGCTACTGAAAATAAGGTCCAGTTTTTCAATTTCGCATACACGGTAAAGGGATTTTAGTGCCGTAGTAACAACTCTCTGCAACTGCTTGAATTGAAGGGAAAAAACAACAACAAAACAATACACGTTATTTAAAAGTTTTTTTTGTGATATTCTTTAGCTATGTAGTGGTTGCAGACTTACCTTCGCAGTAGTCTAGTGGACAATGTATTTTCAAGTAAATACTGTTGCGCACGTCTTATAACCATGACAAAGATCGCATTGACTTACCACCGCCACTAACTCGAATAGAAATGGAAGTCCTGTAAGTTTTCACGTTTTAACTGTACCAGTAAAAGAATTAAAAAAGGTAAACAATTCAATTTCTAGGGTGATACGGGTACTGATCGATAAACAGAGGATTCTGTTTTAGTGAAGTTTGGGATGGGGTCGACAACCGAACTAACACAAAAACGCGAGGGTCAAAGTACAAAAATGCCTTACGTACGTCCATACAATATACAAATAAATAAACAAACATCCCCGATTTTCAATTGTGTTACCCATGTAAGTGTCTCGCTCGCTACGCTCGCTCGCCAATCACATTACTTACAGCTGCAAATAGAATGAGTAAAATTAACTTCTTCATTCTTTTAATGTTTTCTTACTAACTGTTTACACATAGCGTATTTTTTAATGTGCCCAAACCTTTGCTGAAGAAACTTAAAATTTTCCAGTGTATACAGCTTTGCTAAGATTTTAAGTTTTTGAATAGCAGGGAAGTTGTGAAGGAAAAAACTGACCAAGCTCTTTAGTCCCTTCACGTAAAAATATATATTTAATTACAACACAGACAAAATAAGTCACAAATTTTATCCATCCTCTCCTATTATTGGGCCAGCACTTCTAGGTCTTTCAATTCATGTAGCGTTTTTGAAGGAGGGGGGGGGAGGGGAGGTTTTACAGATAATACAATACAAAAATACTAGTGATGTGCTACAGCACAAATGGCAGGCAAGCTGGTCTGACTGATATTCAAATTGAATGCTACCGCTTACATTACTTCTTTCTTAGTTGAATGTTTTCATTTAATTTATTGTGCTATTCTTTAGCAACACACACACACACCTCTTGATCACTGAATATACCAGCACAAGACTTACATCGTGTTCTCTTCGCGACTTGACTATTGGGCAAATGATTTTCTAGGTGTAAGCAATAATGTTTTTTCCGAGACGGGTAAGGATCGTTAAACCATAGGATTCTGCTTATCAAACCTCCTTTCCAAAGTACACTCCATTGAAAATGCTCTATTGTACTAGATCTCTAGTGGATAAAGCATCGTATAGAGTGTTTTTGCCTGACACTCCTCATCACGTGACTCACGGTGCTGGTGTACAGGTTCGGCACATAGAGCAATGGTGCTGTGTATAGTTGTTGGCTGTAGCAAGCGTTCTGGACGTGATAAGGATGTGTCCTTTTATAGGATCCCTAAAGTTGTTACCAACAGAGGGCATGGAGTGAAAAAGTTGAGCCAAAAACGTCGGCAAGGATTTTTATCGGCCATAAAGAGAGATAATTTAACACAGAAGATATTGAGTAATGATAGAATTTGCTCCAAACATTTTGTCTCTGGAAAGCTAGCTTCTCTACTAGATGAAACTAATCCTGATTGGCTTCCAAGTCTCAACCTAGGCCACAGCAGAGAAGTTTGTGAGGACAAAGCTAAAGCTGCAGAGGAGCGGTGGATAAGGGCCAAATCCAGGGAGTCTTTAAAAGACAACAGGCCAATCTTGCTTTCTGAAGCTACTGAAAGTGGTTCTTGTAATAGCAATGAAGGTCAGGTAACTCAAGCAACTTGTCAAACTGATTTGACTTCGACAATCATGAATAAAAAAGATGAGGAACTTTTAAAATGTAAGCGACAGATATCCATTTTGCAAGCTGAAATATTAGTGCTGAAGGAAATGATGCAAACATTCACTGAAAAAGATTTCATCAATGATGAAGAATGTGTAAAATTCTATACTGGATTACCGAATTTTAAAGTATTAAAAACACTTTTCGAATTTATTTGTTCACCTTGTAGTGGAAATACAAAACTGAACCCTTTTCAAGAATATGTAATGACACTCATGAAACTTCGCCTTGATAGTCCATACAAAGATTTAGCGTATCGGTTCGGAGTATCAGTAACTACAGTGTCTCGTGTTTTTTCTAAGTGGCTTACACTTATGGATACTGTATTGCGATCCTTAATTATCTGGCCTGATCGGGATAGCTTGTGGAAGACTATGCCAAAATGTTTTAGGAGTTCATTTGGAAAAGATGTAGCTGTTATTGTTCGGGAGTAAACTAACAAGTTCTAGTAATAACTCCGAAAGTGTAGGTTTACTTTTATTGTAATATAGAATACAATTGTAGAGCAAAGATTATGAGATATAAGAAGAAGTGAGAATAAAACGTAACTAAGAGTAATACGAGTAACAATAGTAATTAAATGCAATTCGTCGATGTTCGAAGTCGGAACGGAGTACGAGTGCATGCGTAGTAAAATATAGAAATAAAATGAATGTTGAAATACGATATGTAATAAAAGGTTAAAGCTAGCTAAGTGAAGGGGCTAGGCTTCATGATGTAACTCTTGGAGGGACTGGTCCCGAACATACTGGGGGGCCAGGAGCAGGAGATGAAGTTAGTTCTTCTTCTGGTAGCAGCAGTACTATTTCTGTTACGGATCGAGTATAGGTTCCCTTTTCAGTTTTTATCGTTGCAGCTCTAACATAACCATCAGCACCAGGGTATACTTTAACAATTCGTCCTAATGGCCAGGACCGTACAAATAGATCCATGTCTTTGAGTAGTACCAAATCTCCAACTTTCACTGATCGTTCAGATCGACGCCACTTGTTTAATCTCTGTAAAGTGCACAGGTATTCATTCGACCAGCGAGTCCAGAAATCAGTATAAATTCTTTGGCAGAGATTCCAATGCTTTAAGCAACTAATTTTTGAATGCAAGTGTGACTCAACAGGAACAGCTTTGAGAGCTTTACCAATGAGAAAATGACCAGGCGTCAATACCTCAAGACCATCGTTTGGACCCGAGTTCAAAGGAATGAGTGGGCGACTGTTCAGTGTGGCTTCAATCTCGACTAAGATGGTATTTAGTTCGTGTTCAAACAATTGGTGAGGCTTTACAGTTTTGAACAAAAGACACTTCATGCTTTTAACGGCTGCTTCCCACAATCCGCCAAAGTGAGGTGATCTTGCTGGAGTATGTGTCCACTTGATATGGTGAGTTGTACAGAATAAATTGGTCGATTTCCGCGTAGCAGTAGAATTGAGAAAGGTATACAAGTCACGTAGTTCTTTTTGAGCTCCTACAAAATTGGAGCCATTATCCGTGGCTAGAGTTTCTGGACATCCTCGGCGTCCAATAAAACAACAAAGAGCAGCTAAGAATGCCTCGGATGTCAAATCTGTTACCATTTCCAAATGTACAGCTTTAGTCGCCATACAAACAAATACACAGACATATACTTTCACTAGTGTGCGATTGCGTGTGTATCCTCTCTTCATCATCAGTGGACCAGCAAAATCTGCTCCAGTATGATGAAAGGCTGAAGTGGGTGTGACTCTATTGACTGGCAGTTGACCCATAACCTGTGAGTTAGTCTTGGCATATGCTTTCTTGCAAGATACACATTGGTTAGAAATACCTTTCACTAAATTTTTAAATCCTATAATATGATATCGCAAGGACAAAATTGCAAGAAGTGCTTGAGGGCCTGCATGCATATTAGATACATCAGCTTGCCTTGCTAACAACTTTGAAAGTCTGTCAGAATGGTGTAAAAGGATTGGATGTTTTTGATCTTGAGTCAGTTTCGAATTCTCTAGTCTTCCTCCAACCCGTAGAAGTCCATTTGAATCCAGAAACGGCCTGAGACTAGAGAGAGAGCTTTGACGTGGAACTTCACGAGCATGACAGAGTGCAGTCTTCTCAGGCTTGAAACTTCTATCCTGACTGAGCTTCAGGAGGCGAGTCTCTGTTTCATCCAGTTCATTTAGTGCTAGGTCAGGGGAAAGGTCTCGATCAGAACTGTGCTTACTACAATTACAAATAAAACGAAAACACCAGGTTAACACTCTATGCATAATTCTATAGCTAGAAAATCTCTCAGAGAAATCTTCATAAGGAAGCAGAGCTAGGTGAACAGCAGGTTTTAACTCTATCAAGTCTCTTTTTCCTTTCCAGTCCGTATTGCATGGCCATTCAGAAGATGATGAAAGTAACCAAGATGGTCCTTGCCACCATAACTGAAAACAGATAAGTTTAGCTGTTTCAATTCCCCTTGAAGCAACATCTGCAGGGTTGCAGTTAGTTGGCACGTGTCTCCATTGAGCCACAGGAATTCTTTCAATAGTGTCCACAACTCGGTTGTAAACGTAAGATTTCAAACGGGAAGGTGAAGTTGACAACCAGCCGAGCACAATCGTAGAATCACTCCAAGCATAAATCTTTGATAATGGAATTTCAAGGGCCGTAGCAACGTGAACAAGAAGTTTACTGAGTAACTGAGCACCGCAGAGCTCTAAACGCGGAGTCGTTGACTTTGAGAGAGGAGCTACTCGCGTCTTAGAATACAGTAGAGTGATTAATACGTCAGTATTATCGTACACAGTCCTGAGATACACCACTCCAGCATAAGCTACATCTGATGCATCTGAGAATCCGTGGAGTTGGAGACTCCTAACCTTCTTTCCAATCGTGTGATGATATCTTGGAATTGAATGTTCAGTAATAAGAAGAAGTTGTTTTTTCCAGAGTTCCCATTCCTGAGCTAGTTGTACAGGCACTGGCTAATCCCAACCAAGATTTTCCTTCCACAGCTTTTGAAGGAGTATTTTTATGACAATAATGCTGGGAGAGAACCACCCTAGAAGGTCGAAAGTTTTAGCTACGTCTGAAGCTATCTTCCGTTTGGTCGGATGATCGTCATGAGTTAGCGTCGGTGTTGCTACGTGGAAACAATCAGTGCGAGTATTCCAATGAATTCCAAGTGTTTTCAAGCACTGATCTGGTGGAGAAATAAGTTGAGTAGATTCTTCTTCTCGCAATTTCTTTGGAATAGTATGAAGAAGAGATTGGGAATTAGACTTCCACTTGCGTAGAACCATCTGAGCATGAGAAAACAGTTCACATAGGTTGGTTCTGATACCAATAGCATCTTCTAGTGTGTCTGCTCCTGTCAAGCAATCATCGACATAAAAATGATTTCGTACAATGTAGGCAGCTTTAGGATATTGTTCCTGGTAGTCATGAGCTAGTTGTCGAAGAACTTGAGTTGCTAAGAAAGGAGAGGAAGTAACACCAAAGGTAACACGAGTCATCCTCATATCCTGTATTGCTCCTCCATTGGGTTCGGGTTGTAAGAAAAGGTGCAAATCCCTGTCATCTGGATGAAGTCCAACCTCTCGAAACATTTTAGAAATGTCAGCACAGAGAGCAATAGGATGAGACCTGAAAGCAAGTATAACAGAGGTTAGTAAAGGATATAAATTAGGACCTTGGAGAAGTGTGTCATTGAGAGAAACACCAGAAGAGGATTTGGCAGAGGCGTCGAATACAACTCAAAGTTTTGTGGTCGTGCTAGAACTCTTCACCACACTGTGAGCAGGGAGGTAAAAGGTTTCACACTCAGGTTTGCGGAGGTCATGTATAGGAACTGCTTCAGCATGTCCAAGAAGTTCGTACTCGCGCAGAGCCTTCTCAAAATCTGCATAGTTACCTCGTTTTTCAAGAGAACGGCGGTTCTGAATGTAGCGTCGGAGAGCTTGGTCTCTGGAACAACCTAAAGCAATAGAAGTATTACATTTTGGTAACTGTACTACATACCTTCCATCCACATCTCGAGAATAAGATTTCTGGAAATGATCCACAGCTTGTTGGTCTTCATCAATAAGAGCAAAAGAACTCTCGGGTGCTTGTTCCACTCGTAAGAATGCTCTTAATAAATCATCCGTACTACTCTCTTCAGCTGAGTCACACAAATGTACACGGTCAGTTTTAGGCTCGGAGAGGACTTTTCCCCTAAGAGTCCAGCCGAAGATAGTCTCACAGGCATGAGTCATCCGATTTGTTGAAGTAGCATGGCCTTGAAGAAGTATTTCATCGAGGATATCTGCTCCAAATAGTAGGTCTATAGAGCCCGGTTGATCGAACAAAGGATCAGCAAGTTTCTTTCCTTGTATAAAAGGTTGTTCTCTGACTCCATGAAGAGGGAATCCCGGAAGATCTCCAGAAATACGGTCTAGCACTATTGCTCTCACCGATATATTGGGTTGATCACTGTTTGGAATCAGATCTAAATCAACCTGGTACCGCGAGGTAGGTACGGATGTCTGGCTAATACCTGTAAAACTAGTTGACTTTCTGATCTTCTTGGCTTTTAGTCGTTGAACAAGTTTAGTAGTCACAAATGACAAAGTTGAACCACTGTCCATTAAAGCACGGGCCTTTTGAATTCTTCCCCCGGCACTAACAGTTGCCAAACACGTAGCCAAAAAAGCGATCGGTCGGTCTTCCATGGACTCAGAAGACGGTAAGGCATGAGCACTAGTATTGGTTGTACTTTCTGAGTTTGTCTCAGTTGATTGTGGCTGTTGCTGGCTTGTTGAAGTTGGCTGGGGCTGTTGCTGGCTTACTGAAATAGACTGGGACTGTTGCTTATTAAGCCGTTTTTGATATCCTCTGTGAAGTAATGAATGATGCTTGCGACCACAGTGACAGCAAGACCTAGTACTGGGACACTCACGCAAAATATGATAAGAAGACAAACAATTCACACAAACCTTTAGACGAGATACAGTTGATGGCCTATCGTCCACGGATTGGGCCTTGAAAACATCGCATAGATAAAGTGGATGAGTGTCCGTAGGGCATAACTGACAATGTTTTGTGCTTTGGACATGGAGAGTAGAAGGTTTCGATGTCGGCTTTGATCGGTGAGCAAAACTTCGTCCATGAGTGGTGGAAGATGAGTTCGTCTTAACTACGTCAGTTCTCCCACAGAATCGCATTTGAAAGCGTCTGAGGTATTCGGCTAAGTGATCAAAACTTGGAGTCCTTTTTAATTTTGCCGACTCTTCAACCCAGTTTTGGAATAATTTCTCGGGCATGAGTAGCTCACACAATGCTGTAAATAGAGCATCTTGTGAACCGTCTGTACACTCTTTTACCACAGCTAGAGATGTTTCGAAGAGAGTTATAGTTTTAGTTATACCTTCAGAGGAGAGGTCAATCTGGTGATTTAGCACAGACTGTAGAGAGGTTCTACATGTCTGGCGTGGTTGATCGTAACGGTCTTGCAGTGCCTGTATGACACCGCCGAAATCCGGGCCGGATCTAGTCTTTGACTCGATGATCAACCTGGCTTCTTTCCCTTTCACTGCCATGTTGAGGAAAGCAAGCTTATCAACATCAGTAAGTGATGTGTCCTTTGAAAGAGCATTTTGGAATTTCTCCCAAAAAGGTCTCCAACCAACAGGTGTTCCGTCGAATTCGGGTAAAGCAAGACGAGGCAGCCTTTCAAACTTCGACAGTCCTGTAGGTGATACAGATGGAGCTGTTGAAAAAATACCTTCAGTGAGGTCCTTTCCATTCCTGATTTGTAACTCCATAAGATCTCGTATAAGACACTTGATTCCTTCATGCACTTCTGGACGACCTCCTATAGTCACAGCAGACTCTTCCATATCGTCCAATTTGTACTTGATATCACAGAGAGCAGGCTGTATATTGCTACCGTCAAGTTTAGGAAGTGAAGAATATCTGTCTAGCGAGATCCTGATAGCTTTGCAACGACTATATAAACGAACTGTTTCAGCGAGTTCAGCGAGTGTGTTACTTGTTTTTAATCTTTTGGCACTATCAATAGTGTAGGCCAATTCTTCTGTTTCTCTTTCTTCTTGATTAAGTTTATTCATTATGGCATCATGTAAAGCATCTAGAAGGATAATGTCTTGTTGAATCTTTTCCAAATGTGAAGTGACGATTTTTAAATCCAAATCCTTGACATCATAACTGTTTTGCTCACGCAAAAAGTTTTCACAGCGAGTGGCGCTCCTTCTGGCACTCGCCCGTCGTTTCTTTAACGTGGGAAAGTCTAGCCCTTCTAATTCAGTATCCAGTTTTCCCCGATCTGCGGAAGCCATCTGTTCGTACAAAATTTCGAAGGTCTCGAAGATCTTGTAGACAATAAATAGAGAAAAAATAAGTTTTGAATCCTCTTCAGTCTTGAAAGAAACAGGTCCTTGTCATTAAAGAGGATCCGGCTCGAAGGACCAAAATGTTCGGGAGTAAACTAACAAGTTCTAGTAATAACTCCGAAAGTGTAGGTTTACTTTTATTGTAATGTAGAATACAATTGTAGAGCAAAGATTATGAGATATAAGAAGAAGTGAGAATAAAACGTAACTAAGAGTAATACGAGTAACAATAGTAATTAAATGCAATTCGTCGATGTTCGAAGTCGGAACAGAGTACGAGTGCATGCGTAGTAAAATATAGAAATAAAATGAATGTTGAAATACGATATGTAATAAAAGGTTAAAGAGCTAGCTAAGTGAAGGGGCTAGGCTTCATGATGTAACTCTTGGAGGGACTGGTCCCGAACAGTTATTATCGACTGTTTTGAAGTGTTTATTGAGCGCCCTTCCAATCTGCTGGCCAGAGCAATAACATGGTCCTCCTACAAACATCATAATACCGTGAAGGTTTTGATTGGTATTACCCCGCAGGGAACAGTTTCATTTATTTCTGAAGCTTGGGGTGGCAGGGTTAGTGATAAATTTCTCACTGAGTCCAGTGGAATACTTGATTGCTTGCTGCCAGGAGATATTGTTCTTGCCGATCGCGGTTTTAATATATCTGACAGTATCGGAATGATGCAAGCAAAGCTTCATTTGCCAGCATATATCAAGGGTAAAAGTCAGTTGAGTCCATTGGAAGTACAAGAAACTCGAAATATCGCCAATGTACGGATTCATGTGGAAAGGGTGATAGGTGCTGTGCGCCAAAAGTACAGCATACTGAGAGGGACACTTCCAGTGGACTTTTTAATCAAAAAACAAGAAGATACTTCCCCACAGGTTGATAAAATTGTACGAGTAGCTTGTGCCCTTTATAATGTTTGTGATTCAGTTGTACCTTTTAATTGATTACATATAGCCATTTTCATTCAAACTTCACTAATAACTTTGTTCATATATACCAGTTGTAAATTTATTACAGTCATGCTATTATCATAATAATAATAATTAAAAAAATTAAAATATAATTAATAATAAATTGTGCTGCACATTGTAATAGTAACAATATACATAATATAGCAACAATACCAATACATTTAAATATGGATGAATCAAATGTTTTACTGGCAGGTATGGAATATTTTTTTGAAAACTTGGTATAGTCCATTGGCACTTTTGCTGTGTACAAGATGTTTCCTTGCTTATTTTCGTCGCAGTTTCCATGTAAAAGAGCACAGCACCAATGTGTGTGCATGCTTCCCCAAGCCCAGCCATGCAGTTACAGTGTGCACAGCACACTTCTCCACTTGCCAAGCATAACAACCAACAAATTAAAGGAGTATCATTACACCTCTGAGAATGACGTACCTAAGATAAGATATATGACAAATTACAATACATGAGATAGCGAGTGGGCTATAAATTATTAGCTACAAAATACTTACCCTTCCTGTAACTACAATTTTATCTTTCACATTCCAAGCATTTACTTCTATTACCCATCCATTAATAAATTGATTGTATGCTTCAAGGGACTTGTAAGCCTTAAACTGCTTTGTTGTGATGAAGCTAGTTTGAAGCACAAGATAACTAACAATATCACTTGAGTCGACAGGAGGCCAACTTGCTCTTGTAATATCAGTACCATTTCCACCAGAGAAAAGTATAAATGGATCCACGCCTATTACTCTTATTTTCTCCAAATATCTGGCTTCTGTTGCTCCTTCAGGAAGTCCCTTAGCATACACTGAGAGCGTTGACATAGCGAGCAGAGGAAGTCAATGAAAAATACCGCATCAGCTGTACACCACTCCACGGTAGTAAGGAAAGTATCGTCAAAAAAGTCATGTGACGAAAACACTCTGGATTCTCTTAGTGACTGGACTATTGGAAAACGGATTTTCAAGTAAGAACAAATCTGTTACGGAAGGCATCCATATATCTAGGACAAACAGCACATTAACCAAGGTAACTTACCACCACCACTAACAGAATAGAAAATGAACTCTGCTAAGTTTGTAAGACCTAACTTTGAACATCTGTCCTCTTCTGTCTCCATAGCTTTTGTCTTTATTTTTCTGGCATTATTTCAAAGTCTTTTCTCCAAAATTTCTTGCACCTACACTAATTTTTACATTTTTAAGTAGCCTCCAGGGGTGGACATGCATTGACTCTTTGAACTTTACCATATGCAGAATATCGAAGGTTTAAATAACATGTATTGACTGGCTGTTGTTGTTGTTTTTTAAACAGTTGCGGCGAGTAGTTACCATGGCATTTAAATTCCTTTACGGATTAAACATAATTTAAAAACTCGACATTATTTTATTAACTTTGAGTGTTAGAAGTTAAAATCAATCATATAATAATAGTGTAGTTTTAGGCTCGCTCGCCATTTGTGCTTTCTGCTGACAATGCATATGTTCTCTGATCTTCACACCTTTCTTTTTGCCTTTTTTGTTCATACACAGAACTCAAATTATCACTTGTTGTATTTCTATTTCATGCACTTCATGAAGAGGGTGTGACAGGCAGTTTTCTATATATATTGTCTGCTCTAGTACACCTGATTCAGTCTTCACGTGTCCACTTCAAACTTGTATTACTTTGTCAGAAGAGTTTACAAAGACAAACCCTCAGAAATCTTGGGTTGTGGATGCCTGCAACTGGGTAGGAGGAATAAGAGAGCTTCTCTGTAGTTAGCTGCAACTCCCTTCCTCTCTCTTGTGGGTCAGTGATGATTCTGGTGGTGGCCTACAGAGCACTCTTGTGGCTTCTAGTTTTGCTTCTTGCCACACCTCCCTCCTACTCCCTATTCATTAATCCATCTCTGATAATCATTGATCCATCAGTGTTCCTATCTGTATTGTCATGGTATTTATTTTTTAAGTAAACATTTCAATGCAATATTTAAAGTTCAGTATCCACTCATTTTTAATATGTATTTGTACAAAGTTAGAAGATAATTAGAAACTACGTGAGAGAGATTTCTGGTTCTAAGTGCAGTGTTTCTAACAGCACTATTGTGACTCTGTGTTGTCTGATGTTTGTAGGTGCCATCACTAGTGCTACTATAATGATTGGTATGAATCCACAATTACTAGATCGTAATGCTCTATTGTTAGTCATAGAAGGAATAACTACAGGAGCACAAGCTACATCAGTGACTTGGAGAAGGAATGGAAGTATGATTACTACTGGTGTTGGTGGATTCTTTATAGGAGGAGGAGAGACTAGACATACAGGCAATCCTCCATGTGAGAGTAGGATGTACAGAGTTGCTATACAAGCTAGTGGCTATCTACCTGGAAGTTACACATACACTGCTGATAATGCTAATACAGCAGATCCTGGAGTGACATCACCAGTATTTGAAGTGCAAGGTATGCATTTGAATATTAATAATTTGTATCTGCTCTATATTTCATTGACCATGCTTCCTAATTACAGAATTAACTCGGGAGTGTAAAAGAAAAATGTGATAATACAATAAGACTGTGTAGTGTCATATATTTAAAATTATTGTTGATGTAAACAAATAGGCAGTTTGAAGATATTATTTAAATTCATATTTCTACTTTATATCTATTAAATCATTTAGTACAACTACTGAATGCATTTTATATTCCAGATCCAGGTCCTCCTACTAATTTTGTATTCAGTCAGATTAGTAGTAGGAGAGTACAGGTCACCTGGACTGCTCCAGCTGGTTTCTCTGGAGCTACATATCTTATGTTTATAAACACTGCCCTGGTCAATACTGCTGGTACTGAAGTGACTGGAACTACTTTTACTAGTGCTAGTCTTACTACTGGCTTCACTGTCACTCTTCGTATAAGAGCTACTACTGGCACATATTACAGTGTACCAGCTGTGTCTGAAACATTCACTGTTAGAGGTGAGGAATTGCAAGTACAATATTGAATCACCATCAGGCATTGCTTGTTTATCATTATATCATTATAATATTATATAGTGTTATCGCATATTCAAATTAGTGTCAGACTATCCCATTGTGTACCTGTATCTAAATTAATTAAGGAATCTGATGTTTGAGTCACACTAATAATATTATAGTAAGCTAAAGTGATTCAAAGATGGTGAGACTAATTTGTGACCGGATTTGTGAAAACCCGGCTAAACGCGGCATCTAAAGTTTTCTAATTTATTCTACCAGTACGCTGCACGGGGCCTTGGGATGCCTTCCTCCTAATTTGGAAGCTGTAGCACATGCCGTCTTCGCCCTACGCACTACAACACTTCAGTATTTTTGCTAAACTTATTATTGCTGATTTCTAAAAAACGCCGGGTAAAGGCGTTGCTAAGGTCAGGGGGCGTGCCTTATGTCCGTATACTATTACTGCGTGTCTCCGGGACACTATGAAATAAACCGGTTACAGGCGGATTGAAAGAAGTCTAAAAGGCTTAATGCAGGGCTCCTTAAGAAACTAAGATGACGAGAATTGCGTGAGTACGTGAATTATGTAGAATAGCAAGTGAATTAGTTAGCTACAGTTTTTTCCCGGCTGTTAGTGAAAAGCCCGCCAATTATTTCTTAGCAACTCTCCGTACACGAGTCCAACCGGCTAGTGTTTCTAGCCTCCTAGTGTGAGTTCTAGAGCACGCCAGAGCTTACAACTGCGTCATAAGCTAGAGCTAACTGGTGTCTATCCATTTCTGCCATAAAAAGTTTTTCGAAAAAAATCGACCCATAAGGCTTTACCCGGTGATACTGAAAAAAATTGTTTGCCGTGTTTAGGCGGATTTCCCCAAATCCGGTCACATTTATTCATTAGAAACTCAAATACATTTAAGTGTTAGGATAATTAACTTTATCAAACAAAACAATTATTGCGGTTATTGGCTAGCAAGTGAAGTGAGCAAGACACTATCAGGGGTAAAATAGTTGAAAATTGAGGATATTGGTTTGTTATCGAGCGAGCAGAGTGAACAAGATACTGTTAGGAGAATTGAAACACAATAGTCAAGAGCTACATACTTACTTGTAGCTACTTTTAAGACTAAATAGACTAAACGATGTGTTCTAAAACTAGGTGAACGAGATCTAAGAGCCTTAGTGTAACTTCTGTATACAAATTTTGTAATCAAGTTTTATCTGATTCTACCTTGTGCACACTGGCTCGCTCACAGTTTGTGCTCCTCTTGTTTGTGAGTGAAAGAAGTGAGCGAGACACTTACAGGCATAACACAATTGAAAATTAGTGATGTTTGTTAGTTTATATGTTTGTACATGTATGTTATTTTGCACTTTGACTCTCATATTTTTGTGTTAGCTGGGTGTTCCATCTCGTTCAAAACTTCACTAAACGGAACCTCTAGTTATCGATCATTACCCATATCACCCTGCGAGCAAGACACTATACAGTGGTGGGTGTCAAATTGAGAATCTGGGATATTCTTTTGTATGTGTGTATGTACACAAGTCATTTTGTACTTTGGCACTTGGTTCTCTTGGTGGTCGACTCTATTCCCATACTCCACTAAACGGAATCATTTGGTTTATCGATCTTTACCTGTTTCACCAATATTGTTTATGCGTTTAAATTAGGATGTGTCTGACATAGCTGATATTTGGGGATGTAGTTAAGGCTTACAAAGTTAGTAGTTCATTTTCTGTTTGAATTAGCAGCTACTGCTTCACTAAAGAATAGCACAACTTAAACAACAACCAAATAAACATATTAGCTGCCTTTACACAGCTTTTTCTGCTTCTAAGCAAGTCACCGTTTAGGGTAAGACAGAGTGGTAATTCCTCAGAAATGTATGTTGTTGTTGTTTTGTTTGTTTTTTATTTTGTTTTTCACATCAAATAGTTATAAATAGTGGCATTGAGATCCCTTACCATATATTATTTAAAAACTCTGCTATTTTTAAGTAGCTAGGGTGCTTTTCGGTCATTTAGATATAGCCATCTACTATAGTTAATGGCTACATAGCTACTTGTAGCTACTTTTAGATGGAATGATGCCTTTTAAAACTAGGTGAACAGGATCCAAGGAAATTAAATGAATGCAGCTCATTGCTACTTTTAAAACTAGGTGAACAGGATCCAAGCAGACTAAATGAATGCAGCTCATTGCTACTTTTAAAACTAGGTGAACAGGATTCAAGCATACTAAATGAATGTAACTCATTGCTACTTTTAAAACTAGGTGAACAGGATCCAAGCAGACTAAATGAATGCAGCTCATTGCTACTTTTAAAACTAGGTGAACAGGATCCAAGCAGACTAAATGAATGCAGCTCTGTGGGGCGTACGGGGCAAAGAGAGAGATACACACACACCAAGCCTCAGAGGAGACGCAGTTTACTCATACGCTGGTGTGGTGCGGTACACTGCCACCAGAGTTCTTCCCCAACTCAACCTAATCACCTTGACCAATAGAGTTTTAAATCTATTTATCGTAAAATATAGGGAGCACGAGGTAGAACTGAAACTTAAAATGAAGCACAATGCTTATAAAGAAAATTGGGAACACGCCCACAAGATGACACTCTATTACATGACTTCCTGCATTGCAGCGCGAAGTTCGTGTGCAAAATGCAGGCACAACAACACGTGGCACGAGAACAGACAATCACGACTAAGTCATATGATGATACACAAATAAGGTAGACGAACACAAGCTAAATATAGAACAAATGTAATAAATGCGTAAAGTAAAATAAAGATAGTTCTAAGTTCGGTGAATTAGGAGGTGGGGCTGATGCCTCACCTCTCATGTCCGACCCACAGCTCCCCCCCCCAAGCTTGGACCTCCGGGAGAAGCTGACGAACACTGGTCGGACCAGGCTTGTCTGGAAAAGCCATCTGCATTAGCATGGTCTTTGCCGGCTCGGTGAACAATAGAGATAGGTTGATCTTGCAGCATCAATGCGAAACGCAGAAGTCTTTTGTTCAGGCCTTTGCCAGTTTGGAGAGCCAGGCAAGCAACATGATCGGTAACAATCTTGATCTGGCGACCATACACGAGACGATCGAAATGCTTTATTGCAGCCACAATAGCGAGACTTTCAAGCTCGGTCACAGAGTAATTCTTTTCACAGGGTCTCAGCTGACGACTGAAGAACGAAACAGGGAGCTCTTCTCCTTCACGAATGACATGGAGACATGCGCCGATACCAATGCCGGAGGCATCTGTATACATCACTAAGTCTTCATGATCACTAGGCACACAAAGCACAACACTGTCAGCCAATAAACGTCTCAACTCACCAAATGCATGCTCCATATCCTCCGTCCAGGCGACCCGGTAAGGGGCTCAAAGAGAGACCGAGGGAGTCGGGAGAGCTGAGTGTTGACCAAAACCAGGAATAAACTTCCGGTAATAGGACATTGCTCCTAGGAAGGAACGCATATCCTTTTTGGTGACTGGATGTTTGAAAGCTAAAAGGGAATCCACTCTACACTTGGGAATGGACAACCCACCACCACCAATGGTGTGACCAAGATAGGTGAGGTACTTTCTCCCAAAACAACATTTCTTCAACTTCAGGGTAAACCCAGCATGGGAGAGACAGTCAATAACACGTTTAAGATCTAGCAGGTGTTTGTTCCAGGAATCACTGAAAATGACTACATCGTCAATATAGTTACAACTTACATCACTAACAGGGGCTAAAACAGACTCAACTGCTTCCTGGAACACAGCAGGAGCATTCTTTAAACCGAATGGCATTCGGGCATACTTGTACTTCCCGAGAGGGCATACGAAAGTAGTCAAATCACTGGAATTGCCATCCATGGCAATCTGGTGGAAACCAGAGGTTAAGTCTAAGGTTGATAAACACGAACTTTGACCAATCTTACGCAAAATCTCATCCAAGGAAGGTAACCAGTAACGGACTAAAGGAGTGACAGAGTTAAGCTGGCGGAAGTCTACGCAGATTCTAACTCCACCGTCTTTTTTCTTTACGGGAACCAGAGGGGATGACCAAAGGGCATCTGACTTCACAATAATACCACAATCCTGCAACTTAGCAAGTTCAGTTTTAACCGCCTGTTCCATCCCAACTGGGATATTGCGTCCCTGCTGGGAGACAGGACTAGCATGTTCTGATAAGGTAATAGAACAGACAGCTTTAGTACACAAACCAGGGCACTCACTGAATGAGTCAGAAACAACATCAAGAACACTTTGCAATTGCTTAGCATTATACCCATTGCATTTGTCAGGGCTAAGGAGAGGACTAGGATTCAACAGGGTAGGATCAATACCTCTGTCTTCAGCTACCAAAGTAACAGCACAAACATTAACAGGTCTATCACAATAGGTCTTCAAGTTGTTAATATGAGCTAGTTTGATTGCATGGCCAGGACCTTTACTGACACGAAAAGTAACAGGGGAAACCTTATCAATCACAGAATAGGGACCTTCCCAGGATGCATGTAGGGAAGAGTGCAGACCAGGAATCCGCATGAGAACTTTATCCCCAACTTTAAGAACACGTTTGGAAGTACCAGAATTATAGGAAATGGACCTTTTATCCCTGGCAACAGCTTCACGAGCTGAAGCCAGATCATGGGCTAGACTTAACTGGTCTTGTAACTTAACCAGCCAATCTTCCACGTCAACCCTAGGGGAAGAAGAATCAGAAAAAGATGTGTACAATAAGTCTAAGGGACCCATAACCTCCCTACCATACACAAGGAAGTGAGGCGAGAAACCTAGGTCACGATTAGGGACTTGACGTATGGCAAATAACGCCATGGGCAAGAAATCAACCCAATCAATTCCATTGTCTACGGCTTTGGCCAACATGGGCTTCAGCGTCCCATGGAGCCTTTCCACGACTCCATTACTCTGGGGCCTATAGGGCGAAGTGTGGATGGTATCTATACCCATAAGAGCACAAAGGTTCTCCATCAGTTTGGAGAGGAAAATAGTACCTCGATCCGACAACACCTTCAGGGGAATACCTGTGCGAGCAATAATTTGCACGAAACATTGCGCAGCTTCTTCGGCAGAAGCCGTATGCATGGGCATAGCCTCAGGCCACCGACTAGATAGGCAAATGTAAGTAAATAAATATTTGGATCCACGTTTGCCTTTCGGCAGAGGACCAACAAGATCCACAGCCACAGACTCGAAAGGCTGGGTCAGGATAGGTCTCTGGATCATCATGGCTTTCTTATTGCCAGAAGCGTTTATTCTCAAACACGTATCACAACTCTTAACAAATTTCACGATGTCACCATGAACCCCAGGCCAAACAAACCTAGAGCTGAGCAGCTTGCGCATGCCACGGACACCTACATGTGCAGTTTTGTCATGGGCTAACACAAGAGCACCTTGACGTTTGGACACAGGGAGTACAATTCTAGCATGAGCATTTGACAAATCATCAGTAACAGTATGAATTAAAACACCATTGTCATTGTAAGAGTAGCCATTTAACTTCTTACTGGCAAACATACAACTGACACGTTCATGCTTCTCTGGTTGTCACTAGAGCCCTGGGAGGTCTTACAAGCCTCCCGCGGGATAGTAACAGAGCCCGCGCCAGCCTCAGCCGACGTCTGAACGCCAGGGGTATCACCTGGTTGCCCTGCTCCCTCTGCCTCCGAGGAAGCATTGGAAGCAGCGTCCAGAAGAAGTCTAGGTGCCATATCACCGTCCATAGGAACTGAGAACAGCACCCTGTTACACCGGTCATTCTCATCAGCAACTGCAACTACCGACGTAAAAGATTTACCACCGAATTCAAAATTAACCTTGGCAGTAGGGAGTAATTTGGGTTCACAATTCCAGCCTCTGACATTTACACAGTCATCTAGAAGCTGATCTACTAACACAAAGGCTGCCGGCACAATAGTAATCTCAGCCCCAGTGTCAGGCACAATCCGACAAGGCATGCCATTGACTTTGCCTTCAACATGGGGAGAGCCGTTCTGACCAGCAATCCAATGTGTATTATAAGTTCTAGTGCCTCGCTTCACATTGGGTTTGTTATCAGATTTGTTATCAATACCGCCCTTCTTAGTGGGACAATCAGGGGACTTGTGCCCAGGGACATTACAGGTGAAGCAAACAATACTGTGAGGCTTAGCAGGAACAGGATTAGAACTTGGGACATCATATGAGGGTACATTTCTATATCTACAGTCAGTGGTTCGATGACCATACTTCTTGCACACACCGCAAGGATAAGTGGGTTTATTAGGGTTACTAGAATGCCTAATAAAGGTTCTGTCAGACTCTGAAGCTTTAAGGGAACCAGCAATATCACTGAGGTCTTTGAATGACTTGAGTTCACGCGCATCCATAGTGGACCGCTGATGGTAAGATCGCGACGCTCGAAAAATAGAGCTAGCGGTAAAGAGAAGTAAGTCAGCTTTGCTATCAGTAGCCATGTCGATGGAGTCGACTAACGATTTGGCTTTAGCATAGGCTTTCAGCGAATCAATGGAACGGTATTCTGAGGCAAAGTCAGTGAGCTTAATGCCTAGAGAAAGCTTACTAGACCCTAAAGAGCTAATAAGAGCAGTCTTCAACTCAGAGTATGTAAAATCAGAACGATTGATGGAAGCTATATAGTCAGCCGCCGTTTCAGACTGTAATTTCTGAATCAGGACAGTTTTAAAACGAGCACGAGGGCATTCAATATCAGTGAGATCATCCTCTAACTTCTTTATATATTTGGCGATATCTACGCCTTCTTTATGTGGAGCCATAGCATTAATCTGCCGGTTCAACTCAGCATCTTTAGAAGCAAGCAAGGAAGCCGGACGAGAAAGTGCTGTGGGACGCATGCGTGCCATCGAGTCAAACACAGACATTAACCTATGGGCAAGCATATCATCCAAAGTCTGATTATCACCACGGACAGCACCGGCTGACTCATGGGAATCATCATCTCCCAACCTAGGATTAGTATTGGAAAGGTCATCCTCATGCACAGAGAGGGCATTATCAAAATCTTGTTCCTCTACCATTTTATGACTATCAGAACGGGTAGACAAAGGAACACAACTAGAACTAAGGGCGCCTAAACAATCAGAAACGTCAAAAGTAGGAGTATAACTAGGCTCACCCTGAGAAAGACTTTCAGATTTCTTATTAACCTTCACTTTATTTGGAAGTATATGTCTATGGGCTTCGGAACCAGAATCAATGCCAGAATCCTTTGAAGTCTTCTTACAAGCTCTGTCTCGGGTCTCTCTCCGGCTCATCCACAGGCCACCAAGACTCGGGAATGACTACAAACAGTGAGAGAAAAATATATCAGCAAACAGAAATCGCACCAAAATGAACACAAGTGACAAATCAGACCGTGATACACGATACCAGGAGATGGCTGCCACAGGACGGGAACTCCGGAACACCGCTGAGACAGTAACTCGACTGGGTCAGTTGAACGGAACTTGACGCCACAGGAAATCGAGGCTCGGACTTGAAAGGTAGGATCGTTAGACAGTCGACCACCGAGGTGAATCGGACGAAATTGTAGCAGACACGGATGGTTGGTAGACTCGGGCTTTCGACGAAGATGGGACCACCGCTGCGACCAATTGTGGGACGTACGGGGCAAAGAGAGAGATACACACACACCAAGCCTCAGAGGAGACGCAGTTTACTCATACGCTGGTGTGGTGCGGTACACTGCCACCAGAGTTCTTCCCCAACTCAACCTAATCACCTTGACCAATAGAGTTTTAAATCTATTTATCGTAAAATATAGGGAGCACGAGGTAGAACTGAAACTTAAAATGAAGCACAATGCTTATAAAGAAAATTGGGAACACGCCCACAAGATGACACTCTATTACATGACTTCCTGCATTGCAGTGCGAAGTTCGTGTGCAAAATGCAGGCACAACAACACGTGGCACGAGAACAGACAATCACGACTAAGTCATATGATGATACACAAATAAGGTAGACGAACACAAGCTAAATATAGAACAAATGTAATAAATGCGTAAAGTAAAATAAAGATAGTTCTAAGTTCGGCGAATTAGGAGGTGGGGCTGATGCCTCACCTCTCATGTCCGACCCACAAGCTCATTGCTACTTTTAAAATTAGGTGAACAGGATCCAAGAAGACTAAATGAATGTAGCTCATTGCTACTTTGGTATACAGATTTTGTAAAGGTAAAAATCAACTTTTATCAAATTCTACCTTGTTTGATTAAACTAGTGCATAATGGCTCCTCGCCATTAGTGCTGAAGCACATCACAAGTTAAGAAATATTCATAGTATCATTCTTTGGAATGTAAAAGCTTTCATTGTTGACTGTATTTAATAATTGGATTTTGGCTTTCTCTAAACAAAACTATTTACCTCACCTCAGTACTTTTTTCTTAGCCTTGCCATGTTCTTTGTGTACTGTATCACTTTAACAGACATTTTTTGTACAATATAAATGAAATTAGTCTAGAGTGGCTATCATTGAACTTCAAATATTATTTTTAAACATAAGAAAGAGAAAACATCTGTCAAGTACTTTACACTTGGTCTGTGAAATATTGTTTATTGCTTTTTCTTTTTCTTTTTTTGGAACAATGACAATAATGGCAACTTAATGTCTTCATGGTACTTCAGATGGTCAAGAATTTATGATAAATAATACAACTTGAATGGACTTTCATTTAAGGTACCAGCAACCATTCCAACCCTTTACATACATTGCAGGTATCAGGAAGTGTCTTCATTATTATAACCATCATCTTCTGGTACTTCTGTGTTGCAGTAGATTCCATGATGATATGTTATAATAACTAGTGATGTGCTTGAGCACAAATGGCGAGCGAGCCTAAAGACTATACTATTTTTATATGAATGATTTTGACTTCTAACACTGAAGCTACTGAAAATAAGGTCCAGTTTTTTTTAAATTTAGCATACAGGGTAAAGGGATTTCAGTGCCATACCAGTGACAGGGTATAGTAATAACTCTCTGCAACTGCTTGAATTGAAGGAAAAAAACAACAACAAAACAATACACGTTATTTAAAAGTTTTCTTTGTGATATTCTTTAGCTAACAACTCTCTGCATCTGCTTGAATTGAAGGGAAAAAACAACAACAAAACCATACACGTTATTTAAACGTTTTCTTTGTGATATTCTTTAGCTAGGTAGTGGTTGTAACACCCAATGCTTTGACACAACTGGACATGCACCTACACAGACTTACCTTCGCAGTAGTCTAGTGGACAATTTATTTTCAAGTAAATACTGTTGCGCACGGTTTATAACCATGACAAAGAGCGCATTGACTTACCACCGCCACTAACTCGAATAGAAATGGAAGTCCCTTAAGTTTTCAAGTTTTAACTGCACCAGCAAGAAAATTCAAAACGGTAAACAATTCAATTTCTAGGGTGATACGGGTACTGATTGATAAACCAGAGGATTCTGTTTAGTGCAATTTGGGACGGGGTCGACCACATAACTAACACAAAAACCCAAGGGTCAAAGTATAAAATGACATACGTACGTCCAAACATATATACAAATAAATAAATAAACTAGTGGTGTGCTTGAGCACAAATGGCGAGCGAGCCTGATAGTTAGGTAACATAAAACTAAGTATTGTTACTATGTTTTAGCTTACTTCATGCAAACACTATAATAGCAGTTATGACCTTTTATTTCAGCAAACAAATACAAAATCAATCTCTTACCTGATTAATGGTAACTTTTGTAGTATCAAACATCTGCCATTCTGATAATCTCAATCACCAGTAACTCTTGAACAAGCTCTCAGCTACGATAAAAAATAAACCAGTGTTATTATTTGTAATTTTAGCCAACAAATATGGAATTACTACTTACATCATTCTTGAGTATTGATAACTTCTGTAGTATTAAATTGAAGTTACTTTGACCATCTGAATTACCTTGAATTCTTGACAACAAGCTCTCACCTACAAAAACAAAAGACAATCAATTTTAGCACACAAATACAAAATTACTTTCTTACCTCATTTTCTTGAGCAGTGGTAACTTTTGTAGTACCAAATTTGAGTCATTCTGACTATTTGAATTTACCAGTCACTGTTGACAACAAGCTCTTAGCTATAAAAAAGAAAGGCCAGAGTTATTTTTGCATATTTAGCTAACAATATGGAATTACGTACTTACCTTAGTTGGGCAGAGCCCGACCTCTGCCGGGGAGAGGTCGGGTAACAAGCCTATACCCGGGTTTGTTCCCTGCTGCAACGTACGTTGCAGTCCAATCAGATTGAAGTGTGGTTAAATGCTAAGGAAATTAGCTGACTCAGCAGAACAAACCCGGGTATAGGCTTGTTACCCGACCTCTCCCTTCAGAAGAGGTCGGGCTCCGCCCAACTATACTTACCTCAGCATCCCTCGAGTAGTAGTAGCTTCCTTAGCATTAATACTTTATGAGCTTACATACGCTTTTCAGAAGTAGTGATAGCTCTCTTAGTACTGACTACAGGTGGCTCTTGACAACTAGAAAGCTGCACTTAGCCGGAAAAAAGGCGAAGTTTTGAATTTAAATCTGGTAAAGGGTCTTCAATGCCATAGTAACCGGTCGAATCAACTTTTTGTTTCTTGAAAAGCAAGCGTTTTTGCAGGAATTTTCTCAAACTTCGGAGCTTAAGTATAAAGTAAGGCTTGCTTAATACAGTAGTTTAAGAATAAACTGGGATCAAGCCTAAAAAGCCATGTTATTTTGAGATAAAAGTTTCCCCCGCGCGCGTTTAAAGGGCATACGTACCATCCATACATACATACATATAACATATACCCGATTTTGCATTATCCACCCCTAATACTGTCTCGCCAGCTTCGCTCGCTCGCCAATAAATAAACATCCCCGATTTTTGATTGTGTTACCCCTGTAAGTGTCTCGCTCGCTACGCTCCCTTGCCAACTACAGAATAAAGCAATTATACGATAAAAAGCAACTTGAATAAAAACAATATTAATACATGCTTGAAATTTAGAGAATTTATTTTTTACCAATTAAACAGTTATTGCAACAACATAGGAATTTGAACTTTCAAACAATTCAATTGTCTTCCTATATATCTTCTTACAGCCACAATTGTTAACCCTAAGCATGTAGCATGAGAGGATTATTGTAATCACTTTGTTAATCAGTCATGCAGTCTGGCAGTTATTTCAATGGTAAAAGGAGGGAGGGGGGGGGGGGCACTTTCTCAGAAGCTGATTTCTCACATGAACAATTTTTAACCACAAAAAAATGCCTTTAGAGCCCTGCCCCCTTACCGAAACATCTTCCTACACCACTGCACTTCACAGTGAATCTCAAAAATGGTGACTATCAGAATATTGAAATAGAATTCAAACTATTGTACTAAAGTTGCTTTATACATGAAATTATTTGCACACTGCATGTCATGATTGTGTGGAAAAACTAGTGATGTGTTTCAGCACATATGGCAAGCGAGCTGGTCTGACTGAAATTTAAATTTGAATGCTACCTGCTGGTATTTTTTGGTTAAATATTTTGTTTAGTTTATTGCTATTCTTTAGCAACACACAACAATTTTATACATACTATATACGTTGTTCACTGGATATACCATACACTGCATTGTATACTATTCGTGACTTGACTATTGGACAAAGGATTTTCAAGAGGTAAGCAATCAAATTTCCAAGAATGATACAGGTAAAAATTGATAAAGTAACGGTTTTAGTTTTAAGCTGGTCGCCTTTCCAAAGTACGCTCCATTCAATATGCTCTATTGTACTGTATTCTCTTAGTGACTTGACTATTGGACTTTGGATTTTCAAGTAAGAGCAAATATGTTACGTAAGGCGTATAGCTATGACGAACAGCGCATTAACTAAGTTAACTTACCACTACCTCTAAAACATTAATGAACTCGGGCTAACTTTGGAAAACCTAACTTCCCATTCTGTGTCCGTAGCTCTTTGCCGTTTTTTCCTAGCAGTATTTCAAAGTCTTTTGTCCCAAATTTCTTGCGCCCGTGCTAATATTTATTTTTTTAAGTAGCCTCCAGCATGGACATGCATTGACACCTCCGAACTTTGCCATATAAACCAAAATATCAATTGAAACTTGTCTGGCTTCACTTGCCCAATAGGTTGAGATTACAACAGTGGCTTCTAAGGCTTTAGTGACTGTGTAGTTGAATTACTGCTATTCTTTTAATGAAACACATTAAACACCACAGGACTGAACCCTTAGCAATATTACACACTTGAAAGTTATTACTAAAAATACTTTATCATACCTAATTTACCACACAAAAGTTTATGATGACTGCCAAGAAAAAAACTTTTTCTGGAAAGTTATGTTGAAAAAAAATTCTGGCACATTACATAGTTTGATTTCTCATACAACTTGCTGAAAAGTCACCATTTTTTAACTAGTTGTTAAGTGACAAGTCAACCAACTGACAAACCCAACACACACACACACACACTTTGGAGAGGAAATGTGTTTTCATTATTTTGTTTGTATATTTGAACCTAATTGCATAATACAAAATTCAGAGATCACTATTTTAATTACTGTTAATATTAAATGGCAGATATCCTCCTTGAACAAATCATAACATAAAAGATGAAGTACATAATAATCATTAATTAGTTTTAGCATTTTATATTTTCGAGTTGTTTCCAATATGTAAACAGTCAACATTTCCTGTTTTTCAAATGTGTATTTACAGATGTATTGGCACCAACTGTAATGACATCATCAGTGACTGCTACATCAGCTACTCTGTCCTTCTCTCAACCAACCAATAGTTTATCAGTAGATATGTACACAGTTACATTGACTGGTACTACTTGTAATGGAGTCCCTACTAGAACAGGATCTACTACCAGTAACTCAGTAACTATTGGTAGTCTGAAGGTTGGTATTCGATACTCTGTAACTGCTGTTGCTAGAAATAATTTGGCAGAATTAGAAGGCACTGGAACTGCAACTCTAACTACAAGTGAGGCAGGTAATAATAATCATATTATTCACTCAACAAACAAGTCATTTACAGAATTGATCCAATAGTTAGTTAATTAAGTCATATGATATATTATCACATTGATACAGCTCCTAGTGGCAGTCCTGGTGCACCAACATCTAGTGCTACTACATCAACTAATATCACCATCACATGGACTGAGATAGCATGTCTAGGCAGGAATGGAGTGATCACTGGATATACTATTAGATATGGACCTGTTAACACTTCACCTACAACTATAGATTATACATCTACTGACAGAAGTAGAGTAATATCTGGCCTGATACCCTTTACCAACTACACTGTCTCAGTGAGAGGAGTGAATAGTGCAGGAGTGGGAATCTATTCTACAGAGGTTGTCATAAGGACGGATGCTGGTGAGTGTATAGAGTAATTGTACTATTTTGCTTGTAAATCTAAAAAAAGATTATTATACACAAAACAGTTTTCTTAGCTACTTGGATTTAATATAATTATATATATATATATTATATAGCAGAGGGTTATGTATGGGATTGATTTTTTATAACTAATTATATAATACAGTTTTATTGCAGCTTAATGTCACTTGTTTTAGCACCTACTGCTGTGAGAAACTTGAAAGGAATGGCAATGTTGTTCAGTGTTCTCCTGACCTGGAGTGAGCCAGTCCCTCTCAATGGCATTCTCAACAGATACACTATCAGATACTCAGTGAATGGCAGCAGTGAGATAACTAACACAACAAGGGACACCACTTTCTCTATTACAGATCTGAACCCAAACACTGTAGTGTCTAATATCAGAGTCATAGCTGCTACAGGAGCAGGAGATGGTCCTCCTCAGATGTTAAATGACATCACTACTCTGGACAGACCATGTGAGTGTTGTATAATGACCTTTTTTCTACTTATAAGATATATTTAATTTTGCAGTTTCTTGCTATTATTTAATTATTTAAATTTAAACTGTATTACTATTGGTGTGTTTGAGCACAGGTGGCGAGCGAGTCTGCCTAGTTAGGTTACATAAAACATTGATGAAAAAATTCTTCCAGGATTGTAAATGGATCATGTGCGCCCGTAGAAACTGTATAAAAATGCTAAAGGCGTGTAACATTTCTTATATTCATTGGCAGTTCGCAAAGCTGGTTAACTACCATACCCAGAGCTGGTTAACTACCATACCCAGAGCTGGTTAACTACCATACCCAGAGCTGGTTAACTACCATACCCAGAGCTGGTTAACTACCATACCCAGAGCTGGTTAACTACCATACCCAGAGCTGGTTAACTACCATACCCAGAGCTGGTTAAGGCAAGCTAACTCAGGGAATGACTACTTCTAGGTTACTTGATATATTCTAATTTATAAAAAAAAATTGTACTTGCTAATTGTTACTAATACAATAATGAAGCACCAAAGGGCGGAACCCTCAGCGCTATTAAGCACTACCTAGCTATTGCAATATAATCTCCTTAAAAAAGAACAAGCAATCTGTTAGCTATTTTAATGAGGCATCAAAATATACTCAAAATCTTCATCCTGAGTAAGTTCATACCTAAATCAACTGTTAATTGTCAGTATTCTCCAAAATCAGAGCGTGGCAGACAGACAAACAGACAAACAGACTGGACGACTACTATAAATAGGGTGAAATGGTATAGGATATGCCTAGAAAGTTTACATTAATAAAGCCTTAATCAGCATAAGAGATCCATATAATATGTTCATGTGTACAATAATGCCACTGAGCAGCCTTGAACATTAAATCATCCATGAATTATGATCAACTACTTTCTTGCAAAAAGTTTTATGTGCTCTCTGTTGAATATACTTCTAGAAGATTAGTAATACATATTGCTGACCCCAACTTAATTCAGGTCTTAATGGCACATGCTGCAGATATTACGGTCTCTGTGTCACTAGCTATCATTTTAAACTCAGCAGAAGAAAATAGAGGAAGCTGCAAACAAATCAGATACATGCGTATTGTTACAGCGCCCATTTTGTATTGGCTACAGGGCATTTCCAATCGTGATAAATTATTTTATGAATGGGCACACTGAAAGTCTTCATGGTACTTCAGATGTTCCCGAATATGATAAATAATACAACTTGAATGGACTTTCATTTAAGTTACCAGCAACCATTCCAACCCTTTACATACATTGCAGGTATCAGGAAGTGTCTTCATTATCATAACCATCATCTTCTGGTACTTCTGTTGTAGTAGATTCCATGATAATATAAGTTATAATAACTACAGAATAAAACAATTATATGATAAAAAGCAACTTGAATCAAAACAATAATACTTGCTTGAAATTTAGAGAATTTTGAATATTAATAAATGATTTATTACTGACTCCAACTACCTGATTCAGGTGCTAATGGTGTATTCTGCAGATATTACGGTCTCTGTGTCACTAGCTATCATTTTAAACTCAGCACAAAAACATTGAGAAAGCTGAAAAAAAATCAGATAAGCATGTATTGTTACAGCGCCCGCTTTGTACTGGCTACTGGGCATTTCCAATCCTGGTAAATTCTTTTATCAATGCATAAGCTGTTAGATGATGTACAGTAGCTAGCTTCATTCATGACATAGCAGTTGACCATTAATGGAACATGTATTTTGTACCTTTAAGTAAGCTTCTGTAGAATCCAATACTAAGTCAATCTGACTATTTGAATTACCAGTCACTCTTGAGCTGGTTGCACTGAATTAGAGCCAGCAATACATACATTAAGTTCAACTCAGTGGATTATCTATTGTTTAACTTGCATCAGATTATGATGATGCAAGTTAAAAAATATGATGTGGGGTGACAGATAGCGCTATTCATGATATTAAAAAGAAATCATGTGTCATCCATGCATATATAATTACAATATCATATACAATATATATACTATAATGTTATAATTAAAGTGTCTGCCACATCAATGTCTGCATTTATTTAATTGTACTGAAAAAATAGAGAGTAGCTCACAAATGATAATAACAGTAATGTTCATTACGTAGCTCCAGTACAGAATATTGCAATTGAAGTTTTATCAGACACCACAGTGAGAGTTTCCTGGGACAGAGTAGGAGACATCACTGACTATGTAGTCTACTACAGACAGACTAACAATATACAGAGACCAGACCAGGAAATGAGTAAAGTGGTGTCATCATCTGAGAAGTCTGTCATTATTGATGGTTTGGTCAGTGGAGCAACATATATATTCCAAGTGGTTGCTAGAGTTACTGTAGGAGACAGGTCAGTGTCTGGAAATAGAGTTGGATCAAGTCTGACCATGATAACTGCCTTACCAATGACTCCCACTCAGAATGAATGTCCAGTTCAAAGTTGTGGAGTGTGTAAGTTAAATGTAATGTCACCAAATAAAATATTATAATAAGGGTGCAGAAATACACATATAGCTATGTAAATATATATCTAGCAGTGATGTTTCCAAATGGCGAGCGAGATGCAAGACAAAATTTGTGTATTCATTTGATATAATAGTTAATAATGAACAAACAATATTGTTATATGCACACACACATTCACAGAACATACCAGCACAAGACTTACATTGTATTCTCTTCATGACTTGACTATTGGACAATGGACTTTCAAATGTAACAATTTTATTGGTAGGGCCATATCTATGACAAACTACACCTTCACTCACCACCAGCACTAATGAACTCTGCTAAGCTTGTGAAACCTAACTGTGTCGAGTAACATTTCAGAAACAACTTAAGTCATAATAATAATCACGTTTCCTTGGATGTAATGGGTAGGGATCAATAAGACTAAGGATTCTGTTTAAGTTAGATGCCTTTCCAAAATACACACTATTAAAAATGATCTACTCTACCAGAGCACTAGTAGACTTACAATATATTCTCTCACTGACTTGACAATTGAACATTGAAATTTCAAGTAAGAAGAACAATTCTATCATTCAGTCAATATCTCGGCTGAAATAAGACACAAAGACCACATCTTACTAAAGTCAAAGATACTATACCCATAAGCACTGAGTCATCCATAGTAGTAGCATGTCCTGCAACTGTGGTAAAGTATATAGGTGAAACAACTAGAAGAGTGGAAGATTATCAGGATGCTTGCAAGAGAGGTGATGAGAAGGTTTCAGCCATTGCTGGACATGCTTGGCAGCAGCATCACCCCATTAAATAGGAAGAGGTAAGAGTTGTAGACAGAGCCAGTAAGAATCGTGAGTTAAAGATCAAGCAAGCTCTACACATACAGATGACACCTGACAACAACAACAAGTTTAACAGAGACATTGGTTTAGAGCTTACTGGATGCTGGCTGTCTATGCTGTGTGCAAATCACCATCCAGGGTATAATAAACAGAAGCATATCCTCCAGTTACCTTGCAGGCTATTAAATCACCTTGGAGAGTTAAACTCTCAGTTGACCCCTGATGGAAACATCAACAATAAATGGAAACATCAGGTTCAGTTTTAATTAACAAAGTATTGGCTGTTAGAATGAGTAAATTTTCTATTATCACTTCTGTTGTGTATGGTGTATAGCTAGCGCATTACCCAAGAAATCAAAGTCTTTGTCTGATTACCACTTATGCCTGTGCTGCGCTAATGTATTTAAAAAAGCCTCTGCAGTAATTGGCACATTAACCTCTCTGAACTTTGCTACATAATTATGATAATATACATACTAAAATCTCAATTGAGACTTGATTGTGAGGGGCTGACTTTGCTTGCCCAATAATAAAATCTGTATAGTTACAGTAGCTATAGGCAAATATAGTGCATACTCACTTCATTTGTACACCTAGTAACTCTATAGCAACAGGATGTAACAACTCAAGCTAGCAATTTATGAATGCAATACTCAATATGAGGTACCAGAAAAATATGATTCACTTTTTGTGCACTGAAGCACAAAAATAGTCAATACTAAAGTCAAATACAACTTCCGTATTATTAAATTTAACTTGTACTTCACATATTATTAACAGTATATCACTTTTGTACATTTTTTTTATAGTTATTGAATATTCTATATAGATATTGCTATTACAGCAGTTGTCACACTGGTTGCCACGGTGATAGTATATTCTATTATACTAGTTATATCAATTACATTATGGAAATGTTCAAACAAGAACAAAATGTAAGTGGAAAAGTCGATATGTGTTACCATTATTGTACAATTAAAGCAATGAGAAGTCAGATAACTCATGATGTAAAGTTAGCAGTAGAACTGAGTGTTAGTTCATTGGAGCCACACCACCAGCTAATATTTTAGCAGCTGCCCTGTTAGTTCATAGGGGTTCCCTATACCCTAGCTAATGTTATAGCAGCTGAGATGACTTGGTTATAGTAGGCTTCTGGGGAAGGTAGCTGTAAAAGACTGGAAAACTGTTAAGCTAGGATCTTTGAGAGGGTAGTGAACTTGCACAATACAGCGTGAGATAACACTAGTGTCAGCACCTGTGTGATATCTTGAAATATCTCACAGGTCACTTGAGTGGAAGGTGTTACCCGGACAGTGGTTTGGGCCTTCAAGACTGCCATAGCATTGGAAACTCATTTTGGTAGAGAGGATCATTTAGTCATGTTCTACTTCAAATACATTCACGAGAAACTGGAGAATGGAAAATTAAGGACGCACCCAAATTGTGCCAGGCTTGGACAAACCTGTTCAGTTACATGCTGATGCACTCAGTATCTAAGGATTCCAGTATCACCACGAAGATATGGGGCAGTATTCGATGCCTCCATGAAAGCTAGTTCTTGAATTTCATAGAATAGCACATCGAGTATTGAATTTTCTGCACAATTTGATGAATATTAGTGCTTCAAATGTCACCGTGTGGCTTAGATCTCAGATGGTAGCCATGTGTATCGTGCTGTCACCCTCTCATCCCCTGATGAAGATTTAATTGTTTTGTTTGGAGAAACTTTTCTAGTGATCCACTTCAAAGGTTTTCCCATGACTCACGTCACGTTTGGTGTCTGGTCTCCTTGTGTTTGCTGCTAATAAGAGTGAAACAAAACACACGTGATTATGCTTCGTCTTTTCTCCTTTGCAGCTTAAACTCCTTCTACTTGGACAATGGCTTCACCAGAGCTGACTCCATTAATGAGGTCATTAAACTCAAGCACTCTTTGGTAAAGCTCAGTTTGCATAAGTGGAATTCAAGTGAACCAATGGTAGTGGAGCACTTTGACCCTAAGCTACTTGATCAGCAATCTGTCATCACAATATCTGATTACAATGAACACACCAAGACCTGGAGGTAGAATGGAATTCTTACCTAATCATTTTCTACTTATTATTGCAAGCTACCCCCGGTCAATTGACATAGCGTACCTCAACAAATCCATGGATTCTTAGATTCCCTGGAATGAGCGTATGCTGGTATGATATGTACCTTTGCCAAGTTGACACCTTAGGTCTAATACACACAGCATTAGTTGAGGCGAAGAAGAAAAGGGCACCCATCAAAAGGCTCTTAATTCCTCTTGTGGAACTTGGTGCTCTTCTACTTACACAGTTACAGAGCTGTTGTCAAGACATCGTCGAGTTGATTTAGATGATCTGTTTACCTGGATCGATAGTGCACTAATTAACCTTCAGCGCGCATGCGCGAGAGGGTTTTAGTAGTATGTTTGTCATTTATTAATCCTCAGCATGCACTTGCGTTAGGGTTACAGTAGTCTGTTTGTCATTCATTCATTCATTCACTCTATCAACAGCGGATCTTGAAGATTGCGGCCTTATTATGCCTTGAGAGAAGAGGAATTTGACAAGATGATGATTTAATTTGCCACTTTTTTTTTAATTTCAGCTTAGTTTTTGAGCAAACGAGAGAAAAGGCAGACTAAGGTAAGTGCTTGTATACGGCTATGCCCATTCAATCATTTAGCTGCCATTTAGAATCACGCACGCTCATGGGAGCATATAAAATTTTACCGCGCCCAATTCAGATTTGTTGCTAGCATTCTGTAGTTCCAGTACTTAACTTCTTTTGTCTGGTATTGGGAAGTCTCTGCTGCTGGAGGTGCGATTCTGTAAGTATGCTCTCCAAAAATTGTGCACTAAGTGTTTGTGTAGCGTGCATGTCACAAAGTCATGATGACTGGTTCATCATCCGTCTTGACAAGCTTTCAATCTTCACGTGACTACTTAGGATCACTTCCTGGATTTTGAGGTTCATTCGTAAGATGATAAGTTTGCTTGGCAGGCAGCAAAATTGATGAAGCTAGTCCCTACTGGTTAAACAGTGTCAATCCTATTACTGTACAAGGGAACTCCATAAGTCAAGCTCAATACTCAATGTGAATGTTTTCATTAATCGCAATGGTATGGTTCACATTGGTGGACGGCAGCAAAACTCAAAATTTGAAGTTTTGTACATCCGGTATTACTGCATGAGAAATATCCTGTCATCAACTCGTCATATGTAATGAACATGTACGCTCACTCCATGCTGGTCCAAGGATTGTGTTAATGTCCCATGATTGTCTGTTTTCTTCATTGGGGAATACCAGGACAGTAATTCGATAACTCGAAGCTGTAAATCTGCTAGTCCTAATCTCCTCAAGTGGGCCAATTTCCGACAGAACGAGTAACCCCAGACTCGCTAAGGTGGATATTGATTATGCTGACCCACTTCTCATGAAACATGGTCAAATCTTTATGCGGACAAAACAATTAGCAGTCAGACTTTGTGGAAGTGAAACAATTGCTCAATGACCATAAGAGTTTTTGCAAATGCAAACTTCGGACAGCGTCATTTCTGACATCTGTGCCTGAACCCTCCTTATGTGAAGGTCACTGCATGTGCTGTCAGATCCTGAGACATCAGATCATTGTGGCCTGCCTGTCAAGTGTTGGCACTTGTGTCAGAAACTCCTATATCTCTAATGGCATCTGGGAAAAGATGGAATAGTGCATGTGGTGACATCAAGTGGTAGTATCTTTACTCGCCCTGATGTGAAGGTGGCGAAACTTCGTACTTGGGACCACAGGTCTAAGCCAGTGGTATATCTATTCTCACTTACTTGTTATTAATTCCATATCATGCATTGCTTAACCTTTCTCATTGTTTGTTATGCAATTCTCGTCTGAGAAAACCCTGTCATTTCATGACCTACCTGTCCAATTTTTGCTTTCGTATATATGTAGAGAATTTTTAAAAATTGAACTTGTGTGTGAGGTGTTGAGAGTATGAGAAGTCCACTTGAATCAGGGAGACAGCCAGATAAGCCAATACTAGATGAACAATTCTGAGCAGATATTAAATTATTGTTATGAGTTACCTACATACGCTTTGTAGGATTTCAATTGTAAGCTTCTTTTATTAACCCTCAGTGCGCATGCGCCTGAGGGTATATAGTAGTCAACTCGTCATTAACCCTCAGCGCGCATGCGCCCAGAGGGTTACAGTAGTCCTAGTGTCATTCGTTCGTTCTGTCACTCTGTCTGTCAACAGGCACTTCTGGAAGGTAGGAACCAGCCAGGCTCTGAAAGCGGCACCAAACAACAGTATTTCACGAAGTAAGTTCCTTTAATGTGCCAGAATTTTGATTTTGGACTTCATTTTCCAGAAAAAAGCGAGTCTTTCCAGAGCCGTGCGATCGTAGGCTTACAGCGGGAACCGCCCCTTAAAAAACGTGCTTGTCACGTGAGCCAGCTTGCAGGTTGCAAATCACTTTTAAATACCTAACAATTACCTGCGTTTAGCGTGAGGTGTTGCGTTGCGTAGTTGTTGAGTGAGCAAGTACCAAACCTAGAAGTTGCTGGTTCAAATCCTAGTCGACGCTAATTTTTTTTTTCTTTTTTTTTTTTTTTATCCTGTTTTCTTTTTTTTTTTTTCCTTTTGTCTTCTTGCCTTATTTTTCTTTATTTTCCTCTTTCTTCCTACTGTTTTTATTTCTTTCCTACCTTTCCTTTCTTTTCCTCTTTCTTTTGTCCCTCTTCATTGTCGTTTTCTCTTTCCTGCTAGCTAACTAGCGCTGAGGGTTTGCACTTCAGTGCTCTAGTTAACCCTCGGTGCGCATGCGCCTGAGGGTATATAGTAGTCAACCGGTCATTCATTCATTCATTCATTCATTCAGTCAACAAGGGATCTCGAAGAGTACGGCTACCCAGGCTTTGAAAGCGACATCAAACTATAGCACTTCACAGAGTAAGTTCCTTTAATGTGCCAGAATTGTTAGTTTTGACTTAGTTTTCAAGAAAAAGCGAGTAGAATTTCAGTCCTACAATCGTACGTTACGGTAATGGGAACCGCCCCTTAAAAAACTTGCTTGTCACGTGAGCCAGCTTGCAGGTTGCAAATCACTTTTAAATAGCTAACAATTACATGAATTGAGTGTGGGGTGTTCTGTGGCATAGTTGTTGAGTGAGCAAATAGCTAACCTAGAAGTCTCTGGTTAAAACCGAAGTAGACGCTTTTTTTTTCATTTTTTTTTTCATCCCGTTTTTCTTTTTTTTCTTTTTTTCTTCTTGCCTTATTTTCCTTTTCCTACTGTTTTTATTGCTTTCCTACCTTTTCCTTTCATTTCCTCTTTCTTTTGTCCCTCTTCATTGTCTTTTTCTCTTTCCTGCCTCTCTTCATGCCACTTCTCTTTCTTTTTTTTTTGTTTCTACACTTTTCCTTTTCTTTATCATACTAGCTAACTAGCACTGAGGGTTTGCACTTCAGTGCTCTAGTTCATTCATTCATTCATTCAGTTAACAGCGGATCTCGAAGAGTACGGCTACCTAGGCTTTGAAAGCGACATCAAACTATAGCACTTCACAGAGTAAGTCCCTTTAATGTGCCAGAATTTTTAGTTTTGATTTAGTTTTCAAGAAAAAGCGAGTAGCCTACAATCGTACGTTACGGTAATGGGAACCGCCCCTTAAGGGTGCCCTGCCACCGGAAACCGAGGCCCGTAACCGCAAATTGACTGTTTTTGCTATGTCTTTATATTTCTTCTTCTGTGTACTGTGGGCTTACTTTGTTGTTACAGATGGAATGAGCACCAATAGAGGACTCCAGCAAGCCAAATTTGAAGAATGAAGACCCGTCTGGGACGGCGATACAGCTCTGCACACCGGCTACTATTCAGTGTTATTTCGAAGCGGCCGAAGTAACTAGCGTGCTCATTTTTTTTCCAGAGGTAGCTAGCGGGCTTCTTCGCAACATTACAGAGCCATATTTCTAATATCTATATTCTTTTTTTGTAAATAGTAAAATTTTCGTGCCGTTTTACTCCTGCGTTATTCTAAAAAAATCTCTCTGTAACTTTATTCTAAGGGGGGTATGCTGCTTGTGCGCAAAATTTGGATTCAATTCAATGATACAATTCCACGAAATATCGATTTATATTTTCAAGTTGACTACTGATTCGCTATTTTACCCAGCCCCCCTTGACGTTGAGCTCCGCGAACGCGCAATTTAATGGTAAGAGTAATCAATTGACTTGTGGAAACTCTAAAAAGAGCCCATTTGTAAACAAAAATAAGAAATACAATAATGAGCCGTGAGATGGCCGTTGTAACTTTGGAAAAGGTTAGTCCCCGGAGCAGAAGTGACGGCGTATTCCCAATGTTGCTTGGAGTTGGTTGCTCATTAGTGAGAGCGGGGTAGTTCAGCACAAATGTCAGACTTGTAGGTGATAGGGCTGAAGAATATAGCGGTAGCAATCTCGACAGAAAGAACTGAAGTGATGATGACGGAGTCTATACGCAGCCAAGTCTGAATACAAGGTTGGTGGAATAGTAGGAGCTGGTACCAGTCAGGATGGAGTTGGTCACGTTGAGACAGAGTTTTAAGCTGCTCCAATGGCTTCACAAGTACAGCCTCACTCCGTACCCTGAAAGTATAATAGAAGGATGTTATTTGAGGTGACTGTTTCAGACTAGTACACTACAGTTATAAAGTTATAGCTCGGGACCCGTTTGTCCTCCTGCTTCGCGGTAATTTGGCGCCAAAGTTAATTGATACGCGTAGAAATTGAGAGCTGGCCGCGCGTGAATAGATTGCATGCGAGGGTTGGGTTACGGGCGGTTCTGCGGTATTATACTGAATGATTAAACGACCACAGGTCCCGGTGGCAGGGCACCCTTAAAAAACCTTCTTGTCACGTGAGACAGCTTTCAGGTTGCAAATCACTTTTAAATAGCTAACAATTACATGGATTCAACGTGAGGTGTTCCGTGGTATAGTTGTTGAGTGAGCAATAGCCAACCTAGAAGTCTCTGGTTCGAACCCAAGTAGATGCTCATTTTTTTTTCCATCCTGTTTTTTGTTTGTTTTTTTTTCTTCTTGCCTTATTTTCCTCTTCCTACTGTTTTTATTGCTTTCCTACCTTTTCCTTTCATTTCCTCTTTCTTTTGTCCCTCTTCATTGTCTTTTTCTCTTTCCTGCCTCTCTTCATGCCACTTCTCTTTCTTTTTTTTTGTTTCTACACTTTTCCTTTTCTTTATCATACTAGCTAACAAGCGCTGAGGGTTTGCACTTCAGTGCTCTAGTTTGATAATTAGTACAACTATTTTAAATTCTGTTAATGAGAATGAGTCATTCTCAACTGAAATTATAATAATTGCAAATTTTCTCGTTCTCGTGCTGTTAATTAAAACTTAACCCAATGTTGTCCCCTGAAGAGGACTTCGACAATATATGTTGAAACATTGGGCTAAGTTTCAATTAACATGTAGTGGCTGCGATAATGAAAAATTTGCAATTATTTAAATTTTTATCACTATTAAAGTAAGACAGAGTAATAGCTAGAGAGTATTCAATACAATCAGTTACAGTAGAACCTCAGAACTAAGAACAATGACTTTACCTTCACAAATAAGAAGTTGTTTGCTTTATGAGTTAATAAGCATTATTGTTACATTGCGAACAGAAAGTTGACTGAATAAAGGTAATTTGCTATTTAGAGTGTTTACTATCAGACGTTGCAATTTATTGTGTTAATGTTTTATACAATATGCAGATCTACAAAGGTCAAACAGGAACCATGTGATGCATCCATAGAGGTCAAAATGGAAGCATGTGCTGCATATGGACAAGTCTCAATGGAACAGAGTGTATCTCACTATGACTCTGTGCACAATGATCAAAACATTTATGATAATTGATTTATAACAACAGTGGTGATAAATTTGACTTGCCTATTGACTACAATGTATATACTTATTTAGTAGTTTCATGCTCAAACTAAAGTTATAATGTAACTGTTTTTGTGAATAATATATTAATTTTATTTAAAGTCATTTGCACTTTAGCATTATATTTACATTAGTTTCAATTGCTATAATTGAACGGATGATTGCAATTATTACTAAACCTCACTTTAATTTATACCACAATATATAAATGTTGGTGTACTACTCAGTAAAAATCTGTCACAGTTTACAAAATGCATAACATACCACCTCAGAGGTGTCCATATTGAACAAACTTAACCACAAGTGTTAACAGTAAACATGCATAAAAGAATAGGCTACATGTCATTAGCACTGGCAACAGATTCAGTTTCAATGTTTATGGTAATCATCACTTGCAAACACAGTGCCATACCAGCACAGTTCAGTGCATGGCCAAGTTATTCTTTCTGTATAAACATTGCTGTGTGAGCACTTTCATTTGCACTCATCTACTAACTCCACAATTACCTGAGCTGCAGGTAAAACTTAGTTGTGACAGTCTGACCATCAATTATGTGTCCCAACACAAACCAGATTCCATGGGTTCAAAAGATAGTGGCTGCATGTTATGATGTATGATCATACTTGCTTTGAAATTGTACTCTCATTTGACATGCTCCTTGAGCACCAGTTATAGAAGTGTGGCATTGCAGTTGTTATTTGAATGCCATGAAGTCTATAGCATAAGTTGATACAAGCCCAACACTGCCTGTTGCAGTTATTTCAATGCCACAAATTCTATAGTGTTAAACATTAATAGGCAGCCACACAATTGCAAGTACAAATGAACTTTAGATTCCTCATGTCACCAAATACCCTATTCAATAAATTCACTATAGAAAACAAAGTGATCCTGATTATATGAATTATACACACGTAACTGCTGTTATAATTTTGTAATCATTATATAGGTACCACGTTTCACCATATAGGATTTTTTCTTTGGTGAATTTAGTAACATCTAAGTGGATTTAGAGGCATTACCTTTAGGGTAGTTGAAGAACTTGAGATGATTGCTGAACCAAGGTTAGCTGATCTATATAATGCTTTGCAGATCTGTGACAGGTGTTTAATTAAAAGAAAAGAGCAACTTGCCAGGGAGCAACATCATTTTTTGAACTTGAGACAGAGATCACGAAATGGAAATCATTTCAATTTACTGGGAGTTTTTCACAGGACTGCTAAAGTAATGCAGCACATACTACTGTGAAGTTTGTTATTGTTTTTTTCTTTATTGATTAATGGTTCCAGTACCAAAAGTAGCATAACCATGACACTCAAGCTTCCCTAACCGCAGCTCAATTAGTATATTTTAACACCAAATTCAGTACAAGTTCTGTTAATCTTCGACATACCTAGGCAGTGAACCACCTCTCCCTGTGCTAGTAGGCTACATACTCATACACAAGTAAGAAGCAGGAAGATGGTAGACACTACAAACTAGTATTAGTATTAGCTAGAATCGGGTGTTACAAATTGAAAATTCACTTGCCAATTATACATTTCCTATATATAATAGCACAGGTATCGTCAGAGATCACATAGTTATTGATGGAGCACCGCTAAAAGAATTTTCCCTTCCAGATGAGTATAGCAATGTACCTGCTATGTCTTGCAGAACTGATAAACTCTGTGTATCCCAACTTGCTTTTGATGACAAACCTGTTAGCTCTCTAAAAAATGCTAAAGTTGAAGAAAATAAAGTTGAAGAGGATAAAGTTGAAGAGGATAAAGTTGAAGAGGATCAAAGAACACTCTTGCATAAGATGATTATTTATCCCGGGTAGCATTTCATGCTTCTCTAGATACTATAGAATGCAGTAGTAGTTTTCCCAGCAATAACTGCACTTCTACCTTTATACGGGGGGGGGGGGGGGGGGGGGGGGGGGGGGGGGAGGTGGTTTTTTATATTAGATCATTGCAACTATGCTAGATGGATACCTATCCATCTTAGAGACATGAAAGCTCTTTCAGCTCAAGCCAAGGAACAATTAGCATTCACGGGTTATACCAAAATCACAGAAAAAATATTCTAACATGCCTATTGATCAAGCCCATGAGCGGAACAATGAATTTGTGAAAGGGTCTGGTGGAGCTGTGGGACAGACAGAGAATCCATCTGCATTTCGGAGGTGGATGGTAGCTGGTCCAGAGCAAGAATGAATAAAAAATGAATTTGAAAATCAAATTGTTAAGCCAGGAAAACCAAACCATCTGCAGCTTGAGCAAAGTCATTCTGCTCAGATACTGTTCCAAAAACAAGTGAACAATTTAATCAAAGTCATACTACCATGTGAAACCCATTTAAGGAGGATTCAAATGAACTTATTATTCTTGCTGCTCGAAACTGTGTTGATGCTGTAGTTTCAACAATAAAGACAATTGAAAGGTTAGGTTCCACTTAATATCAGCAATGTGTGATTAATATCATCAAGAACAGGTCAAAGTCTATTCATAGTCCAATAAAACAAAACTCTTTACATTTGCTAAAGAGACCATTGTCGAAAAGATAGAAAACAATTAAAGCAACAGGTTTGATTGTCTAAAGGGTGATTGCAATCTTTCCAGACACTTGTATAAGACAAGCCAAGTCCATGATACCAATCTCGTCAATTATTCACAATATGTTTGGGCTCATAAGCCTTCTTCAGTTGTGAGGTATGACCATTTAAAATAAAACAAGTTATTAAAAGTAACAATAAAAATCTACTACATTATAATAATTATTGCAAACATATTCTTTGAACTCCAAGATTCAAACCCAGACATACAGGAGTATAGGCATGGGAAATAATTTCCAATATTACGACCTAAAAGATATATGCCAAGGCCTTGGTAAAAACAAGTGTCAAGCACGGAATTTCTGTCATGTATTTACAGGTTTGCAATAGGACTCCTCAATTTCTTGGAAAAGGAAAAAAAAACATTGTGAGTTGCCTGGACAGCATATCCTAGTGCTACTGTAGCTTTTTAGTACGTATTTCAAGACCCGTTCCTGAAGGTCAACAAGAATTCTATGTGCTTTGAACTATTGATGGATTTACATGTGTTCTTTAGGAAAAGACAACATCAATCACAAATGTAAATGATTTAAAGCCAGGCTTATTTTCAAAGCAGGAAAAATTTATCAATAGTATCCCTTGCATTATTTCTATTGGATGCATTTTACCTTCTCTTGTGTTTTCTTCCTGGTACTCAGAGTGTTCTTATAGAGCACACTAATGGGGCATTGTTTCAAGCAAGTATCTGCGCAGTTTGCTTTAAAAACCATCTGAACATTCCTCCTCCAGAAGGATTTGGTTGGACTCAGGAAGAAGATTGGACACCAGTATAGACTCTTCTTCCAGAAATTGCGAGTGCTTGCCACGACCTTATTAAGTGTGGCTGCAAACACTTCGCTTATGTTCCAAGAAGTGCAAGTGTAGAGATACTGGACTTCAGTGTACTCCACTTTGACATTGTGGTGGCTCATGTGATAGCTAAAACATATATTAATAGCTATTTATTCTGTTGCTAACAATTTCAGATTTGGTTTTTTCAATGTTCACCTCAATAAAACTTGAATCCTATCTGCAATTGTACTTGATGATTTTCAAAGTCTACCTTACCTAGAGAGCGTATGTATAATCTCTCTCCTTTATAAACATTAACTTTGCAATGTTAAATTTGGCATTAATTTTTTTTAATAATTTTGATCATCATGAAAAACAATGTAGTTGGACATTGATGTGTATCCTACATGTTGCATAATTAATATCGAATATTGTCAACAGAGATGATTTTGTGGCACCCCTCTAGATTCATATAGCTAGTTTACAAAGTGTTATGCTTTGGACTACCGTTGCATAAAATCAATTCTAATCTTACTTTAGCTAACTGCGCTAATATTTAGCGATGTAACCACAATTAACCACTTGCTGACTAAGCAAGAACAAATTGCTCAACAGACTCTTTTCCCGCATAGCGATTGGTAAAGCGCTAGCCGTGGTAGAAGTGCTAGCCCTGGTAGAAGTGCTAGCGGCAATAGAAGCACTACCCCTGATAGCAGCGGCCCTGACAGAAGCGCTAGCCATGTATGGATGGGTGTGTGACTTAATCTTAGACTTACGCCCTGTATCACCCCGCCCCCTAACCCCACCCCTTCCCCAGTGTTTACATACTTTACCGCTCACGAAATTACTTTCTACATCCTGGGTAGAAGCGCTAGCCTTGTATCGATAAGTGAATTCTCGTACAGTGATTCTTGCATCACAAGCATGGCGAGAGTACTCTTCTTGTTCATTGTAATCCTGGACGTAGCAACTTACGCAAATGGACAATGTAAGTTACACTCATCTAGCTATTAGTGAAGGCATTAGTTATTTGTATTGGATGCTAGCTTTATATAAATGACAAGATAGTTTAGACTTGTTAATAGCAGTAAGTATTGCTAATTGGCTGATTGGATTTAGTTAACACAACTAAGTTTTAGCAACCTCCAATTCTGTCACTCCAACCTATTTGCTTTCTTATCATTTCACATTACCATGAGTTCATTGTGTTAATTGGCGAGCGAGAGTAGAGAGCGAGACACTTACAGGGGTAACACAATCATAGGCTCCAACCGTCCCGAAATGTCCAGGACCGTCCCGGATTTGTTAACTTTGTCCCCGGTCCCGGAAGAGACTACTATTTGTCCCGGAAAGTTACTTTAACCGGCAAAAGGTAAAGGGTGTCTCTACGCGAAATGGGAAAAGATCGTCAGTATCACAAATGCAGGAGTAGATTCACGGTTATTGTAGAGGTTGACATGAACGATTGTGGTCCTCCTAAGCTTAAAAGAGCCAGAAGGCAATGTCATTTTGATTTTAGCTGGCTTCAACAATTCCCTGGTATAGGTAGAAGCTCTAAAGGTAAAAGCAGTAATAAAGTAGTGGTTATTTACTACTTTCTAGCTAGCACAACAAACTTTGTATAATAATGACTATAAAATAAATACATAAACAAAAGCAACAGCAATTTACTATTACAATGAACAGTCATTTAGTGTAGAGAATAATGTTGGATATATATTTTGATACATCAAATGTAAATCTCTTCCAAGGTTTGAGGTAGTTGTATACAACTATCGGAAAACTTAGATGAACTAGAATAAAGTTCCATGCAATATCTCTATCCTCATTGAGTAAGCACTTGATAATTAAAAAATTCATTATTCTTTTCCACAATTTTTTTTTAACTTTCAAAAATCCAATATTATTTTAAGGGCGTGGCTATGGTCCCTGAAGCTCCTTTGGAAAAGTTGGAGGGTATGCACAATCGAAAATCAGGGATGTTTGTGATTTGTATATATGTATGGACGTACGTAAGGCATTTTTGTACTATGACCCTCGCGTTTTTGTGTTAGTTCGGTTGTCGACCCGTCCCAAACTTCACTAAACAGAATCCTCTGTTTATCAATCAGTACCTGTATCACCCTAGAAATTGAATTGTTTACCTTTTTGAATTCTTTTACTGGTGCAGTTAAAACGTGAAGACTTACAGGACTTCCATTTCTATTCGAGTTAGTGGCGGTGGTAAGTCAATGCGCTCTTTGTCACGGTTATAAGCCGTGCGCAACAGTATTTACTTGAAAATACATTGTCCACTATACTACTGCGAAGGTAAGTCTGTGTAACACAGGTGCATGTCCAGTTGTGTCAAAGCATTGTGTGTTACAACCACTACTTATCTAAAGAATATCACAAAGAAAACTTTTAAATAACGTGTATTGTTTTGTTGTTGTTTTTTTCCTTCAATTCAAACAGTTGCAGAGAGTTGTTACTATGGCACTGAAATCCCTTTACCGTGTATGCGAGATTTAAAATAAACTGGACCTTATTTTCAGTAGCTTCAGTGTTAGAAGTTAAAATCATTCATATAAAAATAGTATAGTCTTTAGGCTCGCTCGTCATTTGTGCTCAAGCACATCACTAGTTATAAGGTGGTTGTTAAATTGGTGCTATTAAAAAACAACTTTACTCTGAGAGTTTTGTCTAGGTTCAGGAAAACTGTTTTAGAGAAAGCAGAAATGGCATGGAAGATGGAATCAACATATCATCACTACAACACGTGTTGTTTCTTTTAAACTTCTAGCTAATAATAACCTGGCTATCACATTAATTACAGCTGCAAATGGAATGAGTAAAATAAACTTCTTCATTCTTTTAATGATACTTACTAACTGTTTACACATAGCGTATTTTTTAATGTGCCCAAACCTTTGCTGAAGTAACTTAAAATTTTCCAGTTTATACAGCTTTGCTAAGATTTTAAGTTTTTGAATAGCAGGGCAGTTGTGAAGGAAAAAACTGACCAAGCTCTTTAGTCCCTTCAAGTAAAAATATTATATTATATATAATTACACCACAGTTTTATCCATCCTCTCCTATTATTTGGTCAGCACTTCTAGGTCTTTCAATTCATGTAGCATTATTGAAGGAGGGGGGGGGGGGGGGGGGGGGGGATGTTTTACAGATAATACAATACAATAATACTAGTGATGTGCTATAGCACAATGGCAAGCGAGCTGGTCTGACAGAAATTCAAATTTGAATGCTAGTGGTTAAAATACTTCTTTGTTATTTGAATGTTTTCATTTAATTTATTATGCTATTCTATAGCAACACACAACACTTGTACACACATAATATACACTTGATGACTGGATATCAGCACAAGACTTACATCGTATTCTCTTCACGACTTGACTATTGGGCAAATGATTTTCTAGGTGTTAGCAATAATTTTTTTCCGAGACAGGTAAAGATCGCTAAACCATAGGATTCTGCTTATCAAACCGCCTTTCCAAAGTACACTCCATTGAAAATGCTCTATTGTACTAGAGCTCTAGTGGATAAAGCATCGTATTGGATTCTCTTAGTGACTGGACTATTGGAAAACGAATTTTCAAGTAAGAACAAATCTGTTATGGAAGGCATCCATATCGCTAGGACAAACAGCACATTAACCAAGGTAACTTACCACCACCACTAACAGAAGAAAATGAACTCTGCTAAGTTTGCAAGACCGAACTGTGAACACCTGTCCTCTTCTGTCTCCAGAGCAGCTGCTAAAAAAAAAAGCTGGGGGGTTGGGGAACCCCTACAGCTAATTTCACACCTTGTGAGTTAAGGTCGTAGTACAAACTAAAGTAGTGAAGATATCTAGGGTAGAATAAGCCACTTACTACACTCTTCAGAGTGATATAGCAAGATGTTTCATTCTTAGGCTTTGTTTTCACTCACCTCTGGCTCATGAAAATAAATTAGCCTGCTCTTGAAATATTTCACCATATCACACTCTGACTCAAGTAATAAGTATTATATATTTATACTAAAATCTCAATTGAGACTCGTTAGTGAGAGTCTCGCTTTACTCGCCCAATAAACCTAATTGATTTTGTCACTACCACTTGAGGTCATCCATCAAGAAATCATAATTTATTTAAGTGCTGAAAGAGATCAGTAATTAACTAAATGAGGGACCGCGATCTACTAATACTAATGAAATTACATTACAGTGTACTGGACCTTCACTAATTTGGATTGGGATTAGAAATTACAAAACACAATCTTTGAATATATTTACAAAAATGCAGGCAAAATATTTAGCATAATAATATTGAAGCTTTAATAATTTCTTGTCAGGGATTGCAGGGGCATAGGCCAGGGAAGGGGGTTCAGGAGGTTCACGTGAACCTTCTTTCAACTTAATGATATTCATACATCAGCATTCTAAAAACTGGATATAAAGTTGAGTTAATTGTGCATATTTATTCCCTCAAAATTATAGTAATTTACACAATAATATGCTCACTGAGCTCGCAGGGAGCACAAAAACTGATAGAGGACTGACTTCTGGTTTGGCTGGATGTATTCTAACGTGGTCATTAGACATTCCTCAAGGTGGTAAAATAGGACCACTATAAGATGGAGTCCAATTGAGTCATAAATAAGAAAGACTTTCTGCACTAGCTCAGATCTGATCCATTGATAGAGTTTGTAGACTAATCTAAACAAGCATCCATGTAAAATAGAAGGTGCAAGTTTATTGTTTTAATTATTAATTTTTTTTTCACTTCAATTAATTTGTCATTTCATTTGTTTATTCAGTTTTGTCACTCCATCATCATAGTTGAGTAAAGTGTCAAGCTGGCTGGTTTCACCAAACATCTATTTTATGCCAAATAGGGGTATGATTTTATGGAATGGGTGTAATTGTGGTAAAATGGGTGTGGTTAGAGATTAGGTTAGTTCTGAGCCCCTCTCTGAAAAATCCTGAACATAAGGAAAAAACAAAGACAATGTGAGGAAAATTGCAGGATATCAACAGAGAAAGAAGAAGAGAACTGTTAGCCATTGATGCAGCTAATATTCAACTGCATAGGATATATGTATACAGTCAGAGTATATACTGTTAGCCATTGATGCAGCTAATATTCAACTGCATAGGATATATGTATACAGTCACAGTATATACTGTTAGCCATTGATGCAGCTAATATTCAACTGCATAGGATATATGTATACAGTCACAGTATATACTGTTAGCCATTGACGCAGCTAATATTCAACTGCATAGGATATATGTATACAGTCACAGTATATACTGTTAGCCATTGATGCAGCTAATATTCAACTGCATAGGATATATGTATACAGTCAGAGTATATACTGTTAGCCATTGATGCAGCTAGTATTCAACTGCATAGGATCTATGTATACTGTCACAGTATATACTGTTAGCCATTGATGCAGCTAATATTCAACTGCATAGGATATATGTATTACAGTCAGAGTATATACTGTTAGCCATTGATGCCATTGATGCAGCTAATATTCAACTGCATAGGATATATGTATACAGTCAGAGTATATACTGTTAGCCATTGATGCAGCTAATATTCAACTGCATAGGATATATGTATACAGTCACAGTATATACTGTTAGCCATTGATGCAGCTAATATTCAACTGCATAGGATATATGTATACAGTCACAGTATACAGGGGAGGAGCAACATATTTTAGATTGGTCAGGCCATTCACATCACTTGTCTGAGGTAAAGTTCGTCAGTAAGACTAAATTAGTAGGACATTGCATGTATTAATGATATAACCATTAAATTAATAAGTAAAATAATAATTATATTTCAGGAAATAAATGAAGATGACTGATTCATGAAAAAAGTTTCAGGAAGTTAATGTACCAAATATTTGCATTCTGTGTTCGGAATCACTAACAAATTCAATGTAGCATCCTTCCTGTTTGCATATCCTCTATTAATCTATACAAAATATTATTTAATGTAGCTAAAAAGAAAGTAAAAATTGAATTAAGTGAACTTACAAATGCTGCATCAGCCTTAGAACAAGATTTTTTTTCTCTTTAAACGTCTTCAGGCAAGTAAAACAGAACACAGTGTCAGTGTCTTACTTGTAGTGGAGAAATGGCCACATTTCAAACAAGGAGTGCTGAAAGCACTATATTCTTTTTACAAAAAGAGCATTTGGGAAATTTAAATGCAGGTCCTGGTTGGTTAGGCTTGTCGAAGGTCATACAAGGAAGAGAAATCAATGCCTGCCATTACACAGTATCCTCCACGTGAAAACGCCGATTCCCGCGCGACCGACTAACTCTCAATCGTTAACGATTCTCGCCTAATTAACGATGCGTTCCATACAAATCAATTCATGCCTAATGCCACCCATAGAATATTGGTCAGGCCATGGCCTGACTGGCCGGACCACTTGCGCCGCCCCTGGTATATACTGTTAGCCATTGATGCAGCTAATATTCAACTGCATAGGATATATGTATACAGTCACAGTATATACTGTTAGCCATTGATGCAGCTAATATTCAACTGCATAGGATATATGTATACAGTCACAGTATATACTGTTAGCCATTGATGCAGCTAATATTCAACTGCATAGGATATATGTATACAGTCACAGTATATACTGTTAGCCATGATGCAGCTAATATTAACTGCATAGATATATTATGATACAGTCAGAGTATATACTGTTAGCCATTGATGCAGCTAAATTCAACTGCATAGGATTATGTATACAGTCACAGTATATACTGTTAGCCATGATGAAGTAAAGTTCAACTGATAGATATATTCTACAGTCACAGTAATACTGATAGCCTTGACGCAGCTAATTCAACTGCATAGGATATAGATCAGTATATAGTTAGCCATTGAGTATTCAACTGCATGTAGGTATTACCAGTATATGAGCCATTGACAGCTAATATTCAACTGCAAGATATATGTATACAGTCACAGTATATACTGTTAGCCATTGACGCAGCTAATATTCAACTGCATAGGATATATGTATCAGTCACAGTATATACGGTTAGCCATTGACGCAGCTAATATTCAACTGCATAGGATATATGTATACAGTATTCAACTGCATAGGATATATGTATACAGTCACAGTATATACTGTTAGCCATTGACGCAGCTAATATTCAACTGCATAGGATATATGTATACAGTCACAGTATATACTGTTAGCCATTGACGCAGCTAATATTCAACTGCATAGGATATATGTATACAGTCACAGTATATACTGTTAGCCATTGACGCAGCTAATATTCAACTGCATAGGATATATGTATACAGTCACAGTATATACTGTTAGCCATTGACGCAGCTAATATTCAACTGCATAGGATATATGTATACAGTCACAGTATATACTGTTAGCCATTGATGCAGCTAATATTCAACTGCATAGGATATATGTATACAGTCACAGTATATACTGTTAGCCATTGATGCAGCTAAAATTCAACTGCATAGGATATATGTATACAGTCACAGTATATACTGTTAGCCATTGATGCAGCTAATATTTAACTGCATAGGATATATTATGTATACAGTCAGAGTATATACTGTTAGCCATTGATGCAGCTAATATTCAACTGCATAGGATATATGTATACAGTCACAGTATATACTGTTAGCCATTGATGCAGCTAATATTCAACTGCATAGGATATATGTATACAGTCACAGTATATACTGTTAGCCATTGATGCAGCTAATATTCAACTGCATAAAATATATGTATACAGTCACAGTATAATACTGTTAGCCATTGATGCAGCTAATATTCAACTGCATAGGATATATGTATACAGTCACAGTATATACTGTTAGCCATTGATGCAGCTAATATTCAACTGCATAGGATATATGTATACAGTCACAGTATATACTGTTAGCCATTGATGCAGCTAATATTTAACTGCATAGGATATAATATGTATACAGTCACAGTATATACTGTTAGCCATTGATGCATCTAATATTCAACTGCATAGGATATAAAAGTTGAAGAGGATAAAGTTGAAGAGGATAAAGTTGAAGAGGACAAAGTTGAAGAGGATAAAGTTGAAGAGGATAAAGTTGAAGAGGATAAAGTTGAAGAGTACAAAGTTGAAGAGGATAAAGTTGAAGAGGATAAAGTTGAAGAGGATAAAGTTGAAGAGGATAAAGTTGAAGAGGATAAAGTTGAAGGATAAAGTTGAAGGGGATAAAGTTGAAGAGGATAAAGTTGAAGAGGATAAAGTTGAAGAGGATAAAGTTGAAGAGGATAAAGTTGAAGAGGATAAAGTTGAAGAGGATAAAGTTGAAGAGGATTGAAGAGGATAAAGTTGAAGAGGATAAAGTTGAAGAGGATAAAGTTGAAGGGGATAAAGTTGAAGAGGATAAAGTTGAAGAAATGGGTTCAACATAATATTCATTTGTTATCAAAGAACACTCTTGCATAAGATGAATATTTATCCCGGGCAGCATTTCATGCTTCTCTAGATACTATAGAATGCAGTAGTTTTCCCACCAATAACTGCACTTCTACCTTTATATGGGGGATGGGTTTTGTATTAGATCATTCTAACTATGCTAGATGGATACCTATTTATCTTAGAGACATGAAAGCTCTTTCAGCTCAAGCCAAGGAACAATTAGCATTCATGGGTTATACCAAAATCACAGAAAAAATATTCTTACATGCCTATTGATCAAGCCCATGAGCGGAACAATGAACTTGTAAAAGGGTCTGGTGGAGCTGTGGGACGGACAGATAATCCATCTGCATTTTGGAGGTGGATGGTAGCTGGTCCAGAGCAAGCAAGAATAACAAATGAATTTGAAAATCAAATTGTTAAGCCAGGAAAACCAAACCATCTGCAGCTTGAGCAAAGTCATTCTTCTCAGATACTGTTCCAAAAACAAGTGAACAATTTAATTGAAGTCATACTACCATGTGAAACCCATTTAAGGAGGATTCAAATGAACTTATTATTCTTGCTGCTCGAAACTGTGCTGATGCTGTAGTTTCAACAATAAAGACAATTGAAAGGTTTGGTTCCACTTAATATCAGCAATATGTGATTAATGTCATCAAGAACAGGTCAAAGTCTATTCATAGTCCAATAAAACAAAATTCTTTACCTTTGCTAACATGACCATCGTCGAAAAGATAGAAAAAAATTAAGGCAACAGGTTTGATTGTCTAAAGGGTGATTGCAATCTTTTCAGACACTTGTATAAGACAAGCCAATTTCATGATAACAATCTTAACAATTATTCACAATATGTTTGGGCTCATAAGCCTTCTTCAGTTGTGAGGTATGACCATTTAAAATAAAACAAGTTATTAAAAGTAGCAATAAAAATCTACTACATTATAATAATTATTGCAGGCAAGTTCTTTGAAAGATTCATACCCAGACATACAGGAGTATAGGCATGGGAAATAATTTCCATTACTACCTAAAAGATATGTGCCAAGGCCTTGGTAAAAACAAGTTTCAAGTATGGAATTTCTTTCATGTATTTACAGGTATCGATATATGACTCCTCAATTTCTTGGAAAAGGAAAAAAATCATCATGAGTTGCCTGGAAAGCATATCTAGTGCTACTGTAGCTTTTAAGTGCGTATTTCAAGACCTGTTCATGAAGGTCAACAAGAATTCTATGTGCTTTAAACTCATTGAAAGATTTATATGTGTCCTTTATGACAAGACCACATCAATCACAAGTGTAAATGATTTAAGTCAAGACTTATTTTCAAAGCAGGAAAAATTCATCAATAGTCTCCCACCAACATTGGTAAGCTTAGCTGTTCATGTATTATTTCTACAGGATGAATTTTACCTTCTCTAGTGTTTTCTTCCTGGTACTCAGAATGCTTATATAGAGCACACTAATGGGGCATTGTTTCAAGCAAGTATCTGGGCAACTTACCTTAAGAAGAATCAGAGCATTCCTCTTCCAGAAGGATTTGGTTGGACTCAGGAAGATGATTGGAAACCAGTATAGACTCTTTTTCCAGAAATTGTGAGTGCTTGCCACGACCTTATTAAGTGTGGCTGCCAGACACTTCCCTTATGTTCCAAGAAGTGCAAGTGTAGAGATACTGGACTTCAGTGTACTCCACTTTGACATTATGTGGTGGCTCATGTGATAGCTAACTTATATTATTAGCTATTTATTCTGTTGCTAACAATTGCAGATTTTTTTCCACCTCAATAAAACTTGAATCCTATCTGCAATTGTATTTGATGATTTTCTCAGAAATTTTATTATTTAAAAAAAGTTAAAGACTACCTTACCTAGAGAGTGTATGTATAATCTCTCTCCTTTATAAACATTAACTTTGCAATGTTAAATTTGGCTTCTTTTTTTAATAATTTTGATCATCATGAAAAAACAATGTGAATTTGCATTTGGACATTGATGTGTATCCTACATGTTGCATGTGCTTATTTTGGGCCATTGTAAAAATTCTTTCTGAAATAATTTTTGCATAATTTATATGGAATATTTTCGAACAGAGATGTTTTTGTGGCACCCCTCTAGATTCATATAGTTTACAAAAAGTTTTATGCTTTGGACTACTGTTGCATAAAGTCAATTCAAATCTTACTTTAGCTACTGCGCTAATATTTAGCAATGTACACCCACACTAATTGAACCACAGTTAACCACTTGCTGACTAAGCAAGAACAAACTGCTCAATGTAGTCATAGATAGAAAACGCGAAGGCGGGATTAGAAACGAAATGATTCGCAGCCTTAGCTGTGACCCCATCCGCGTTACCCTGATATTAGATCCCGTTGCTATATTGTTACTAGGTGTACTAACTTGGTAAGTGTGCACTATTTTTTGCCTTTAGCCATTTCTGCGAAAATGCAGATAAACAAAGTTGCTAGTGGTAACTGGGCATGCGTAAACGGGATCTAAAACAGTTAGAGCATGCAGGCTTAGGTACTGGTGGATTGAGTGTACACAGCCCTCGGGCCTACGGCCCTTGGGCTTCAGTGCACTAAATCCACCAGTACCTAAGCGCTTATGCTCTAACTACTAGTGGTGTGCTTGAGCACAAATGAGCGAGCCTTAAACTACACTATTGTTATTCAAACTACTAAAATAAAGTCGAGTTGTTAAAATACGCATATAAGGTAAAGGGGGTCAATGCCATAGTAACCACTCCCCTCAACTGTTTGAATTGAAAAAGAAGCAACAAAATCAAGTCACGTTATTTAAAATTTTCTTTGTGATATTCTTAATAGTAGTAGTAACGCACAATACTTTCACATAACTGAACATACCTACGCAAGACTTACCTTCGTGGTTCGTCTAGTGGACAATAAATTGTCAAGTAAATGCTGTTGAGTAGTGCTTATAACTGTGACAAATAGTGTATTAACTTACCACCGCCACTAACTCGAATAGAAATGGAGCTCCCATAAGTTTTTGAGTTTTAACTGCACCCGCAAAACAATTCAAAGCGATAAACAATTCAATTTCTAAGGTGACACGGGTAATGGTCGCTAAACCAGAGGATTCTGTTTAGTGAAGTTTGGGACGAGGTCGAACGCGGAGCGAACACAAAAATACGGAGGGTCAAAGTACAAAATGACATACATACGTCCAAACATATATATAAACTAGTGGTGTGCTTGAGCACAAATATCGAGCGAGCCTGATAGTTAGGTAACATGAAACTACAGTATTGTTACTATGTTTTAGCTTAGTTCATGCAAACACTATAATATCAGCAAACAAATACAAAATCACTCTCTTACCTGATTAATGGTAACTTCTGTAGTATCAAACATCTGCCATTCTGGTACCAGTAACTCTTGGACAAGCTCTCAGCTACTATAAAAAAATAATAAACCAGTATTATTTTTTTATTTTAGCCAACAAATATGGAATTACTACTTACCTCAATTTCCTGAGTATTGATAACTTCTGTAGTATCATACTTTGACTATGTGAATTACCTCACATTCTTGACAACAAGCTCTCAGCTACAAAAATAAGACAATCAATGTTAGCACACAAATACAAAATTACTTTCTTACCTCATTTTCTTGAGCAGTAGTAACTTCCGTAGTATCAAAGTTAAGCCATTCTGACTATTTGAATTTACCAGTCACCTTTGACAACAAGCTCTTAGCTACAGAAAAAGAAAGGCCAGAGTTATTTTTGCATATATAGCTAACGAATATGGATTACGTACTTACCTCAGCTTCACTGGAGTAGAAAATTCCTTAGCATTAACATTACAGCATTCTGACTACCCAATGGCTCTTGATAACAAACAAGCGGCACTCCGTATTCCCTCTAATACGGCGAAGTTTTGAAATTTCGTTTGGAAAAGGATCGTCAACGTCATAGTAACCGGTCTCAGCAACTTTTTTTGTCTTGAAAAACAAAGGTTTTCGCCGGAATTTTCTCGTACTTGGAGCTTAAGTTTAAAGTAAGGCTTGTTTAATGCTGTAGTTTCAGAATAAACTGGGATCAAGCCTAAAAAGCTGTGTTTTTAGGAGAAAAAAGTTCCCCGCGCGTGCTTTTAAAGGGCATACGCACCATCCATACATACATACATACATATAACATATACCTGATTTTGCATTAACCACCCCTAATAGTATCTCGCTCGCTACGCTCGCTCGCCGATTACATAGTTGGCGAGCGAGAGTAGCGAGCTAGACACTTACACGAGGTAACACAACACGGGGTAACACAATTGAAAATCACAATTGAAAATCGGGGATGTTTGTTGGCGAGCGAGCGTAGCGAGCGAGACAGTATTAGGGGTGGATAATTGTGGTTACGCCGGCTGAGGTGGCGAATAGGCTTCCACTGTCGACGTAAACCGGAATGGTACACTGCCACCAGAATCCTGCAGTTGGCGCTGGTGGTCACGGAGTCCGCCAGTCCCTTTATGCGGAGGGTCGCTGGGGCTCGTCCGACGTACAGGCGCGAGGTTCAAAGAATAGATTCTACTCTAAACTGAATTATTAACAGGACTGAGGAACACGTGGGCACAGGGTCGTTAAATACTCAGCTCCCACGATGAAATGATGCATACATCCGGACACGCCCGGGGCACAACTCATACAAACACACAAATCACTCACGGCAAATACACGACACACCTACATTAACTGAGTGACACAAAATAACAGACATGCACAATAATAACAACAGTTCAGTTCAGTTCTTGGTCCTCTTCTTTCTTCCTTCTTCCTTGTCTTCTCTTTCTTCCTCCCGTCTTTCCTTTCCGGAGACCAGACCCACAGGTCCCCCCGCCAAGGCCAAACCCTCGGTTTGAGCCTGACAAAACTCCAAGGGGATGGGCTCCGACTCCGTCTCTGATCCTGGCCACGCTTGCCTGCTGAGACCATCTGCGTTCCCATTCAAGCGTCCTGGTCGAAACTTGATTGTAATGTCTCTGTCCTGGAGCTTCAGCGCAAACCTCAGCAGTCGCTTGTTGAGGTGTTTACTCGATAAGGTTGACACACAGGCTCTATGGTCAGTGTAGATTGTCACAGGACGACCATACAAATAGTATTCAAAGTAGAAAACAGCAGAAACAATGGCCAAAGTCTCCAGTTCGGTCACACTGTAGTTCTTCTCAGCCTTCTTAAGTTGTCGGCTATAGAAGGCAACCGGGAGCTCATCCACTCCCCTGATGACATGCAGACATGCCCCCACTCCGTCTCCGGAAGCATCCGTATATAAACAAAACAAATCAGAACAAACAGGCACAAATAACACAACACGAACACATAATGACTCACGCATTTGTTTGAAAGCTGAAGTCATCTCCTCCGTCCAATTCACCCGTGATGGAGAGGAGAGGGAGGTAGCCGGAGTGAGCAATGCTGACATCTTGGCGAATCCCTCAACAAACTTCCGATAATACGACATACTACCCAAGAACGACCGCAGTTGTTTCTTTGTAACTGGTTTCATAAAATCTGCCATAGACCTCACCCTTACTTCTGGAACAGCCACTTGCCCACACCCAATTTGATGTCCCAGATACTCTAAATACTTCCTCCCAAATTCACACTTCCTCCTCTTTATCTTCAAACCTGCCTCCCCCAAACAAACAATTACCCTCTTTAAATCAACCAAATGACTCTTCCAATCTGAACTAAACACAATTACATCATCGATGTAGTTTCTGGCCACATCTCTCACAGGTCTGAGCACATCTTCCAGAATAGCCTGGAAGATGGCTGGGGCATTTTTCAGCCCAAAGGGCATTCTCTTAAACATGTACCGACCTGCCGGGCAAACAAATGATGTCAACTCCATGCTAGCATCTTCCATTTGTATTTGGTGGAATCCTGCTGTCAGATCTAATTTTGACAGACAGGAACTGGGACCTACTTTCTCAAGGATTTCAGTCAAAGTTGGCAGCCAGAACCTCCTGAGTGGGGTCCTTCGGTTAAGCTCCCGAAAGTCAACGCAAATCCTGATCGACCCATCCTTCTTACGTACAGGAACCAAAGGACTAGCCCATTCCGACTCACTTCTCACAATAATACCAGCTTCCAACATCTTCCTCAACTCAGTCTCAACACCATCTCTGATACCCACAGGTAATTGCCTAGGTGGTAAGTTGACCACATCCGCTCCTTCACATAGTTTAATATCACACTTTCCCACACTACAAAGACCTGGAACTTCTGAGAAATACATATCCACCTCATCCAAAACATTCAGCAACTCTTTCTCCACAAACCCATCACAGATTTCACCACTCAGCACAGCTTTTCTCTCCAGCACCTCATCCAAAACCCCATTTTCTTCTGCTATCACACTCACCGAATTCACACTCTTCTCCCGTTCCTTATAAACCTTGGTGTTATTTATGTGGACCACCCTGACTGGATGGCCCTCATCTTTGCAAACACGGTATGTCACTCTGGAAATTCTCTCACTCACCACATACGGGCCCTCCCACGAGGCCTGTAGCGATGCATGCATGCCTGGGATCTTCAGTAAGACTTTTGATCCCACCTCCAGAGTTCTGTCACTCTTGTTTCTGTTGAATGACAAACAGCGTTTCTCAGTATTGAAACTCTCCTCTGTCACTGCCAGGTCATGAAGCAGTGACAGCTTTTCCTGTAACATCAAAACCCATTCCTCTACGTAAAATTGCTCAAACGACTCATCCACCCACCCAGAATACAACAAATCCAGTGGTCCTATCACATTTCGACCAAATACCAACTGGTGGGGAGAGTATCCTACGTCTCTATTAGGCACCTGGCGAATGGCAAACAATGCCATCGGCAGAAAGGATGCCCAATCAACACCAGATTCCACGGCCTTAGCCAGCATCGGTTTCAGAGTGCCGTGAAAGCGTTCGACAACACCATTGCTCTGGGGCCTGTAAGGAGAAGTAGACACCCTATCCACCCCCAACATGTCACACACATTAGACATAACACGTCCCAGAAACACACTACCACGATCAGACAGCACTCTCATTGGAATGCCAGTACGAGATACTATTTGAACAAAACACTCAGCCACCTCATTGGCAGAACAAGAACGCATGGCACATGCCTCTGGCCATCTACTGGCCATGCACACATACGTCAGGATGTATTTGACACCACGTCGGGCTTTTGGCAAAGGCCCGACAATATCAATGGCTACTGAGTCAAACGGCACAGTAATTATAGGCCGCTCCACCATTTTCGCCGATCGATTACCAGCAGCGTTCATCCTGAGACAAATGTCACAAGACTTAATATACTGGATTACATCCTTGCTCAGCCCTGGCCATGTGAACTTTGAGTTGATGAGTTTTCTCATGCCCCTCACCCCTACATGGCTTGTCTTGTCATGTGCTAATTCTAGTACTTTACCTCTTCTCTGCTGAGGCAAGACGAACCTGTCAACACACCCACCATTAGTATCCAACACTCTATGTATTAATAAGCCATCCGCCTGTGGTGGTACAACCCCCACATTCTTCACACAACTCTCCTTTCCCGCACGCATTGTTCATCCGTAAACATTATCATTGTATCCCTTTCATTTCATGCGAACACTCCAATTTCCTTAATCACGCACACCCTCTCGTCATCTTCGAGCTTGTTCCACGATCACCCTTTGCGCATGCCCAGCGGGTTCCTTATATTATGGCCTGCTGGACTGCGCTCCTTTTAGTTGTGTCTCGTGCTCGTTTATAATAAGCCCAATCCTTAACCTAATCTTTTCAACTTGAACTTTGGAGATTAGGAGGTTTGAAACCCTCGGGAATAGCTGAAGTGCGACGAGTACGCTACACTGGTGGCAGCTCCAAACTTGATCCGACCGCCATCCTACCACACCTGGTGTACAGCGGTGGCCGCAGACGATCTCCATTCCATCGAACTTCTCCGACTTCTTTTCTTCCGCATCTCCTGATTGGTTTCTCCCGGCGTAGAGGGTTTCCGCCAATTCTACTTCTGTGTTTCTTCGTTAGTTACGGCGACGAGTCTCAGGCTCCGCTCTGTCTTTGGCATCCCCAAGGAACTTACCTGTCTGTTCTGGGCATCCCCAAGGAACATTTCCTTTCCGGGCAACCACCAGGACTTCTACTTCATCAACCTACTATCCTGTCATTGTCACGCAAGTTATTTGGTTTGATTAGTTCATAGTAGTTGTTGCATTTTGTCGTGGCGAACACTGTAATTAGTATTATTGTTTAGTCAGTGTGTCAGTTATTCACCTCATCCCATATCTATTTTCGTCCTTATCATGAATACCCGTCTTCAGTCTCGTAGAACCCAGGTTGATTCTGTTCTTGAGTCAGGAATGTCTGACAACCCCACTATTTTCTCTGACACCACTGCCTCCTTTTCTGACCCCACCCACCCTGACCTTGCTTCAAATCAGTATGCTTCTGAACGTCCATCTGGGGATACCCCAAGGGACTCCAACCTTGATATTCCTTCCCTTAGTAGCAGGGACACCCCAGCTAGAAAGCCAGAATCGTCTAATCCCGTCACTGCCCTTTTGGCAGAACAAGATCTTTCCACATTTGTTGCTAGAGCTAAAGATTTGAGTATTGATGTTAATACTTTGCTCATCCATAATTTGCTAACAAGAAAATCTCCCGCCCCTTCTGCTGAACCTGTACATCCTCGCCCCAACCCTTACGGTCCTGATAAGCTAGTTAAGCTGATTGGGAAATTGGGCGAAGGGGAAGACATTGTTGTCTTTTTAAATCGCTTTGAAACAGAATTAGGCAGTCGCGGCATTTCACTTGATGATTTCCGTTTATATCTTCCTTATTGTTTGTCTGGTGCTTTCAAGGAAGCTTACTACAATAATGTCAGCCAGTGCCCTAGATTCAATGATATTCGTCTAGTTCTCTTGAACACAGGAGGTTATTCTCTTACAGAATGTCTAAATAGCTTTCCGTTAAAATTTAGACCTGGTGGCTCAAAATCCCTTATACAGTGGTTTAACCATTGGAGGTATAAGCTGAATATTTTAATTGGTAACCTCCCCTTTTCGAAGTCACTCCATCCTAATGTTAGAGATGAGATGGCTGATACATTAGCCTCCATTGGTGTGTTGGCAGGCCTTCCCCAAGATCACAGGGACGCTGTTGTAAATAGGCCATGTCTTTCTAGTGCTCAGTTTGTACAGGAGTGCAATGCCTGGTATTTAGCTTCACACCAATCTCATCCTAAGTTCTCTTCCTCATCTCAACATCATAAGTATTCGTCCGACTCTTATAATTCTTCTTCATCTATTCATAGACAGGTTTACCAATCTCAGTCTGGGTACGGCCAATCGCCACCTAGGTTCAATGGCCAGGGTTATCAACGCCCTAATAATCACCCCAATTCTGGTAATCATCACTCCGATCCTGCCAATCAATGCCCGAATTCTCCCACTGCTTTACCTCGTCCTTCCCCTTACCCTAGGCGTGATTTGGCTACGGTCACTTGCTTCCGTTGCAATCGTTTAGGCCATTACGCCAACAACTGCCCCTACTTCCCAAATAAGCAAACCTCCTCCCAACCTAGCCCAGCTCAACCTACTCCTAATACTAACCCTCAACCTACCCGACCCTTACCCGTCCCCAGGACTAATTCCCGGCCTATCCGCAAAGTAGAAACCTTGGATGAGCCCCTCCTTTCTGAAGAACCCACTCCCCTCAACCATTTTGTTGAGGAAGATATTGTTACTTTTGGAAAAGTTAACGGGATAGATACCCCAATAATCGTTGATTCCGGAGCGAAGATATCGCTCATTTCGGACGATTTTATAGAACTTGATTACAACCCCGTTAAGTTTGTCACCATATCTGGAATCTCTCAGGAGTGCAAGTCGGTTCCTGTATTTTCTCTACCAGTTTCCATGCCTACGCTTGAAGGTGACTGTTTGCTTGCGGTCGACTCCCGCTTGCCCCCTCAGACCGTTCTTCTTGGGTTAGATTTTGGTCGTCAACATATTATAGACCTCATAAACCACCTGAAGTCTGAACCCCAGCCCATAATGACAGTTACTAGAGCTATGCAGTTGGAATCCGACTTAGCTGCCCATACGGCAGATATATTACACACCTCTGAAGGTGCCCAACCTTTGTCATTTGATGATATCCCAATTGTCAATAGTTTACCTGCTGAATCTGAAACCTTACCCGATGACTTACCTGTCTCCCAGCAGTTAGCACTCCCTAAAGAAATCCCTACTCTTACTTTCGATGGTGTTTCTAAACAGGATTTTGTTTCCATGCAACTTCAGGACGAATCTTTAGCACCCCTATGGGAGTTTGCCGAGAAAGGCATGAAAAATTTCTTTATTGTTGACGGTACTCTTATGTGTCTGAACTCCACCTTGAACAGTGTATCACACGCGTTAGTAGTGCCTACCTCTCTTAGACCTAAGGTGTTAATTGCAGCACATCAAGGTCTTGGCCATGGTGGAATAAATACCACTCGAGCTTTGATTAACAAGCACTTCACTTGGCCTTATTTAGCTGCTGATGTCCGGAATCATGTCATGTCATGTGAGAAGTGTCTTGTGCATAACAAGTCGGGTGCACAGAGAGTCCCTATGCTCGAACCTGAAATCGTATCCGAGCGATGTGAAAAGTTGGCTTTCGACATTGTTGGACCTTTACCCACATCTAAGTCCAAATTCCGTTTCATCCTTACCTGCCTTGAAATGGCTTCGGGTTTCCCGTTTGCTGTCCCACTTAAGACTTATACTTCTGAAGAAACGGCTAAGGCCATTCTTTCAGTGATTTCTGTTCTGGGTACACCCTTAGTTATCCTGACTGATCAGGGCAGCAATTTTATGTCCTTAACTCTCACTCATCTCAAGCGTAAGCTGAACGTCTCTTCCATCAGAACCTCTGCATATCACCCCCAATCCAATGGTCGGTTAGAAAGGTTTCACTCAACCTTAAAGGCAATGCTGGCTAAATGTTTGGATCACAAGCAAGATTGGCCTCTTGCATTAGATCTAGTCCTACACTTTGCTAGAAATATTCCGAACTCGCGGCATGGCTTCACGCCACATGAACTTCTTTTCCTCAAACCCTCACCATTTATTCTTTCTACTCTAAAATCTTTGTGGTCATCCAGTTCTGTATCATCTCTCAATTTGCCTCAATTTATTGAGGATCTCGATAACTTACTGGCATGTCAAAATCATCATGTCAAGTCTGTCTTAGCATCCAAATCATGTAAGAACCGCATCTCTGTTGAATCCGAGCTGGCTTCCAAGTTTAAGGTTGGTGACTCTGTCTACAAGAGGAACCCGGGACACAACAAATGTCTTGAGGCCTCTTGGGATGGTCCTTACACTATCAAGTCATTACTACCCCCAGTAAACTGTGCAATCGCTCCCTCTAACAAGAAAGCGAAAGCTAAGGTAGTTCATCTATCCCAGCTGAAAAAGTCCCTTCCTATTTACCGAACCATTCTTGTTCCTGACGAATGTGCCGATAATGAATTTCTTCCTCCCATTAACACTTCTGAACCTATCACTTTGTCACTAGAACAACAATCTAGCCTTGAGTCCATTTTAGGGCAATTCCCAGAAGTGTTTACCAACAAGCCCGGCATAACCTCTCTGATTAAACACTCTATTTCTGTAACTTGTGACACACCTCTCTGGACACCCTCCTATTCCATACCTCTGTCTTATCAGGAGCCATTTCGTGTAGAAATCCAGAATATGCTGGATATGGGTGTTATTGAGCCTTCAATATCTAAATGGTCCAGTCCGCCTCTTCCTGTTAAAAAGAAGGACGGGGGTATCCGTATCGTTATTGATTTCAGGAAACTTAATTCGGTGACTGTGCGTGAGCCTTTTACAATGCCTTCAATAGATTATATAATATCCCACCTTGGAAGTGCATCCTTTCTGTCTAAGTTAGATCTCCTCAAAGGGTTCTATCAGGTCCCTATGGAGGATGACTCTAAGAAGTTTACTGCATTCACATGCCTACAAGGCAAGTTCCAATTTAAGGTAATGCCTTTCGGGCTCACAAATGCGCCGTCAACATTTCAGCTCCTCATGCAGAGTACGTTGAGAGGCCTTGAACCATTTTGCTTGCCTTATATAGATGATCTCGTCATCTTTAGTTCGTCCTTTGAGCAGCACCTTACCCATATTACGTCCGTCCTTTCCCGTTTGAAATTTGCCGGCTTAACGGTTAAGAAGGAAAAGTGTGCTTGGTGTTTTGCTTCGTTTGATTTCTTGGGTTTTCACGTTGGCAAGAGTCGTTTATCGATCCCATCAGAAAAAGTATCGTCCATCACCTCATATCGTCTTCCTCTCACCAAATCGTCATTGAAATCATTTATCGGGCTTATCACCTTTTACGCTAGATTCATTCCAAATTTATCACAGTTCACCTCAGTTCTAAATGGTCATTTAACAAAGAACAGCCCAGACCGTATACAATGTACAAACGACTATGTACAATCATTTAAAGCAATTATTGGTTCCATATCCCATCATACTTCTCTTATTATACCTGTTTGTAATGATGCTCTATGTGTGTATTGTGACGCGTCTCTTTCAGGTTTGGGTGGAACGCTGTGTGTATTCAGAAACAACACTTGGTCCCCGGCAGAGTTCTATTCCCGTCAACTAACCAAGGCGGAGAAAAATTACTCAATTCTCGATCTTGAAGCAGCTGCATTGTTGGCCACAGTGGAGCACTTCCGATATCTTCTCGCAGGCAGATACTTCAAAGCATTCACTGATCATCGCCCACTGATTGACATTATCCGTGGCCCTGCCCCTTCTTCCAGGCTGACCCGCTGGAAAATTCGATTAATGGAATTTCACTTTGACTTGTACCACGTCAACGGAGAGGCAAACGCTGTTGCCGATGCCTTGTCTAGACAGTCCTGGTCTCCTGATGTTTAGACCGGGATAGTCACAGAACTATGTATAGAACCCTATCGAACTTTGTTTGTAATGTGTTTTTCCTTGTATCACCCACACCCTCACTTATTTATTTTTGTTTATGTATTCCTATCATTTTTTAGGGGGGTGAGATGTGGTGGTACAACCCCCACATTCTTCACACAACTCTCCTTTCCCGCACGCATTGTTCATCCGTAAACATTATCATTGTATCCCTTTCATTTCATGCGAACACTCCAATTTCCTTAATCACGCACACCCTCTCGTCATCTTCGAGCTTGTTCCACGATCACCCTTTGCGCATGCCCAGCGGGTTCCTTATATTATGGCCTGCTGGACTGCGCTCCTTTTAGTTGTGTCTCGTGCTCGTTTATAATAAGCCCAATCCTTAACCTAATCTTTTCAACTTGAACTTTGGAGATTAGGAGGTTTGAAACCCTCGGGAATAGCTGAAGTGCGACGAGTACGCTACACTGGTGGCAGCTCCAAACTTGATCCGACCGCCATCCTACCACACCGCCCACATATAACCATTTAGGGACTTGTTTGCTAGCTCACGACACTGAACTAAAGAGCCATCAGACTTCATCTGATTTTTGAGCTCATCTGCATCTGAAGCATCAACTGCCTCAGGGCAACCAAGACTAATAGGTTCATCTAGGTCCCTTACAATATCATTCTCAACACTCTGAATTTCTTCCGTTATACTACTCATAGTCTTTTCACTCTCAGTTATCTGTCCGCCCTGTTCTTGACATGGAGCAAGGTCTGCGTCTGCCACATCTCTCGCATCACTTGTCTCCTGGGCAAGGGAAGTCATCCAACCACCTGCCCTTGTAACTACTCTAACCTTAGACTCCTCTGATCGCTTGGGAGCTGACTGTGAGGCCTCCACCACCCCAACAACACTCCCAGCGTTATCCGCATCCTCCACAGGGGATGACTGGGTGTCCAGGGTATCACCGGATTGCCCTGCCTCCCTTTCATTTTTAGGCAAAAGGGAAGCAGCACCCAGAAGGAGTCGTTTGGCCATACCACTGTCCATTGGGACAGAAAATAGCACTTTATTATTCAACATTCCTTTCTGTGCTACTGCAACTTCCTTCACAAACACATTACCATCAAACTCAAACTCGACCTCGGCCATGCACAGAGTGACTGGCACACCCGTTGCCCCCCGGACCTCTATCGTATCCGGAAGGATCTGGGCTTCGTACACCAGACACCCTGGCACGACTGTAATTTCTGCCCCTGTATCAGGCACAATCTCACACAAGGTACCATTCACCTTGCCTGACACTACTGGAGTACCATCCTTAACAGCCACCCAATTGGTGTGTAGGGGTCTTGTCCCGGCTTTTAACCCAAGACCTTTTTTACCCCCATCGGTAGACTTGCCCTGCTCCCTGGTGGAAGCACGATATGTGTTCGGGTCTGCCTACGGAGCCCGAACAGGGATAGACGAGTCGGCAGCACCTCCGGCTGGATCGGGACTCAGGACACTCATTTAGCTACCCTTTACCTATCATTAACATTATTCATACGCACACACAACCACCGGGGTTTTTGTATCGTCCCTTACATAAATATCCCCTGTTCAATTATTGTTGTTCTGTGTTCAAGTAATCCAAACCCAAACTGTTGTGAAGGGTGGGAGTGCGAGCTTTTGGGGCTAGCCTAGTAGTAAACCTTAGGGTTACGCGAACAGTTAGTATACTCATTCGCCATTGGACCTTGACCTCCTGGTCCTTCGTCTGTGGTCCTTACTTCGGGCCACACCTCCGACACACCTTACACCTTGCTCAGGGCCTTACAACCCCTGTTCATTGGTCCTTCGAGCCGGATACTTCATCCTGGTGAGAAGGGCTAGCGACCAGCTCTACATCCGATCGAATTGAGTGTATATCGAAGGCACTCCGACGCGCCTGCTCCTCTTGCTGGAACTACTTCCAGTAAGCAGCTTAGAGCGGGGTCAATAGCTGTAGACAGGACAAGACCACGCCTCTGTTCAACGCCTCCAGCTCTCCATAGACTCGACAAGCCTTGCCGTCTCTGTCAGTCTCATCTTGTGCTCTCTAGTCACGTCAAGCCATCACGCCCCTGACCGTGATCTACGAGTTTCGACACGACACGCTCTACGAGCCCCTGTTCGCCGTCTCAAGATCTACCATAGTCCACCTCTGAACCTTTCTTCCTCAGCATAATCTTCATTTGTTCGTGAAAGAAATCATTAAGAGTAAGCTCTGCTTTTCCCCACTTCACGGATAGCAAGCTATTAACACCTTTCCAAGTGTTGATCATCCATTTAACACCTCGATAAAAAGTCACCTCAGCTTCTACGCTTGGACTCTAACTCTCAGTACCTAACAAAGTGCAACTCTTATGGCTACTTCTACGGGTTTTAGGGATGTTAAGAGTCTCAACCTTGCCAAGGATAAAAGAGCTTCGCGCCGCGGCCAGATCACCAAGGCCAAGACCAAGCTTGACGAGTTCCTTGCGCGACACATTGAGGAGATCTCCATCATCTCAGTTCAGTCAGCCCTGATCAAATTGAGGAAGGATCTCCAACTTCATGAAGCCATCCAGGCACGCTATGTGGAACTCCTCACCGAAGGAGACACCACCCCTTCCTTAATTCAAGAGGAAGAAGATGCATCCATCGATGTATACGAGGAACATCAGGAACTCTTGCGTCAGTATGAAGAGCTCCGCGATTGTCTCCTCTGCCACCAAGACGTCAAGAAGATCGTGCGGAAGTACCTCCTATTCAAGGACACATCCAGTATGAACGTCCCGGAGTACGAAGACGAGATTCTTAAGTTCAGGACAAGTTTTGACAACATCATGGACAAACTCCAAGCCCTCACTCTTGAGCAAAGTGACTATGTCCAGGATGACGTCTCCAAACACCAGAATGATGTCATGAGTTGTCTCCAGCAGTTCCGTGAGCAACGCCATGCAAGATCCACCTCCTCTCACATCTCTTCTACGCCAGCCACGCCTACTTCCGTTCCATCATCTGCTCCAAAAATCAAACTAGAGCTGCCTGACTTCAACGGGGAGCCCACAGACTGGAAGCATTTCCATGGTCCATTTACTCATGCAATGGAATCCAGGGGAGCAGCTTTCACAGAGCAGGAGAAACTCGGAGTCCTGATTAAATCTATGAAGGACGACTAAGCCAAACAAGTTGTGGAAGCCTACTCTAACTCCACTGACTGTTATAAGGAGGCTATGGAGGCACTTGAGGAGAAGTACGGTTCACCTATCAGAATTTTTCCTGTGTTAGTGCGGAAGTCAATCGAACGCCACAGCATGGACTATACAGAGGAAGGACTTGCTCATCTCCGTAAACAGTACTACAATACACTGAAGGATATGAGGGAACTCGGATGTGACTTACTATCTCAATACTTCGCAGCCCTTGCGTGTGAAAACTTCTCACCACGACTCCTCGAGGAGTGGACCAAGCACACAGCCTCATACACCAAGGTGCCTGATATGGAGGACTTAATGGCCTACGCCAAACCTCTCGAACATCGCTTGTCCTGCATGAGGAAGACGCCCCTCTCCTCATCTTCAGCCAAATCAACCAATTATGCCAACAGGGTCAACACTTCCGGACACAGCCCGTCCTCTGCCAAATCGACTTGCACACTATGCCACGAAGTACATCGTCTTAGTCGCTGTCCTGTCTTTCTTGGTTACGACGCATCCAGGAAGCGCAAGTACCTCCGGTCGCGGAAAGGTTGCTTCAACTGCCTCAACCTGGGGCATTTCAACACTCAATGTCCGTCTTCATTCAACTGCAAGAAGTGTAATGGGAGACACCATACCTCCCTACACACTGAAGACAACTCGTCTGAGGCGGCCACTCCAGCTCAACCATCTCTCGTTTCAGCTTCTCAGCCAACCAACTGCAAGAAGTGTAATGGGAGACACCATACCTCCCTACACACTGAAAACAACTCGTCTGAGGCGGCCACTCCAGCTCAACCATCTTCTCAGCCAACCAAGTACAAGAATATGTCAGAGACTCCACCCACGCTGGCCTTTCTACATACCGCCATGGTAAAGGCTGTCAACAGGGATCGAGACTGCTCTGCGCGAGTTGCGTTCGACTCCGGCTCAGCATCATCCCTCATCACGGAGACTCTGGCTACTCAACTGAAATTGAAGAGACATCACCAACGACTCAACCTTTCAGGGGCCTACGGCGAAGGAACAAGTATACACTTCGTCACAGTCACCCTCAATTCTCTACATGATCCTGATCAGTCCATCACGCTCAAGCTCTCCGTGATACCACGACTTCCACACGCCTTCCCCCCGAATAGGAAGGAGGAGATCGCTGCTGTCCCTCATCTACAGGATTTGCAACTAGCCGATCCATCGTTTGGAGGTCCCCTGGATATCCTTGTCGGGAGTCTTGACTATGGAAGATGCATCCGAGGATCACTCTCCTACAATCTGGCATCCAACATCGCCGCCTACCCACCATCTTCGGTTGGACTGTCACTGGGCCTATGGATTACGAGCCTCCGGCATCTACCACACTGAAGATAGGTGCTCCAGACAATCAACTCTGTCAAGACCTCTCACAACTCTGGGAGCTGGAGAAGACACCCGAGACTTCCTCTTCACTCCCTCCAGAAGATGATTGCGTCAAACATTTTGAGGAGACTCACACCACCAATGCGGAAGGCCGTTACTCTGTCCAGCTAACACGGATTGCTAACCCCCCGGATCTGGGAGTCTCCCGCAACTTGGCTATCCAGAGGTTCCTCAGCAACGAGAAGTCCCTCCAGCGGAAAGGAAAACTGGAAGACTTCCAAAAGGCTCTCCAGGAATACCTGACCCTCGGACACGCTGAGATAGTCCCCTCTGACCAGCTCACCCTAGATCACTACTACCTTCCTGTTCACGGGGTGTTCAAGGAGTCATCCACCACGACGAAAGTCAGACCAGTATTCGATGCATCAGCACGATCGTCGTCGGGGGCATCTCTAAATGACACTCTGGAACCAGGACCCAACCTCTATCCGCTGCTCACAGATATTCTACTGAGGTTCCGCAGCCACAACATAGCATTTTCGGCCGACATCTCGAAAATGTTCAGAGAGATCGAGCTCCACACACCTGAGAGAGACTTACACCGTTTCCTACTTCGAGACTCTACTGGAAAGCTCGCCGACTGTCGAATGACCCGACTGACCTTTGGAGTTCGGTGCTCTCCCTTCTTGGCAACACAAGTGCTCCGACATTTGGCCCTCAAACACTCTGACTCACATCCAGAAGCCAGTCGAGCCATCTGTGAAGCCTTTTATGTGGACGATTTCCTCTCTGGAGCCAACAACATCGAGGAAGCCAGTCAACTACGTGAACAACTCTGTGGCCTGCTACTCCGAGCACAAATGACACTCAGGAAATGGAGGACAAACGACGCCAACTTTCGCAAGACTATTCCTGAACACCTCATCGAGATGGAAGATCTCCACTTAGCACCTCCCGAATCCTCTCTCAAGGCCTTAGGGATCCATTGGAAGGTCTCTACCGATTCTCTGCATGTTGCCACTCCTGCGAACATTCCAGACAAAGTCACCAAGAGGACCATCGCCTCAACTTTGGGGAAGGTGTTTGATGTTCTGGGTCTATACTCCCCTATTACCATCATTGCCAAACTTCTCATTCGACGCCTCTGGCAGATGAAAGTCTCCTGAGACGAACAACTACCAGACGACATCGTTGACGAATGGGCTAAATGGACATCTCAACTCCCAGAACTCACATCAACGGCCATACCCCGGAAACACACCTCTGACACCGACCAAGTCATTCACACTTCACTCCATGGGTTCTCCGATGCATCCAAGGACGCCTATGGAGCAGCAGTGTACATCAGGCAACTGAAGAGAGACGGCACAATCGACACCTCTCTGGTCATCTCGAAGGCAAGGGTGGCTCCACTTAAAGGACTTACTATCCCGAGGGCGGAGCTCACTGGAGCCTACTTGCTGGCGAAGCTTCTCGTATATGCCTCTCAACTTCTCCAAATCTCGAATCTCACCGCTTGGACTGACTCTGCCATCGTCCTTTGCTGGCTGAGAAAAGTTCCCTCATCGCTTCACACATTCGTGGGGAATCGAGTTGCAGCAATTCGAGAGCTCCTGCCAGACACACCTTGGAAACATGTCAAATCGGCCTCCAATCCAGCAGACATCCTGAGTCGAGGATCCACGATTCCTCACTTAGAAACCTCTACCCTCTGGTGGAACGGTCCACCTTGGCTTCAACATCCTGAAGACGAGTGGCCACCACCTCAATTCACAGCCGTCACGGATCTGCCAGAAACCAAGGCAGTGGTCCTATTGGCACCTCCATCACCTCAAACCTCTCCATTTTGGGACACGTACTCATCCTTCACTCATCTCGTGAGGATATACGCGTGGATTAGACGCTTCACAGTCAACATCCGACTTCCCAAGAACGAGAGACGATTATCACCTCATCTCAACTCTCAAGAGTGTCAGGACACAAGGAGATTGTTCTTCCGCCTCATCCAGCAAGAACATTTCCCAGAAGCCCGACGAGCAATCAAAAAGAAGTCCACACTTCACAAGTCACAAGCTCTAGCCGGCTTCAATCTGTCTCTCGCTGAAGATGGTCTACTTCTAGTCTCTTTACGTGTCAGGGACTTCCGTCTCCTAACAGCCCCTAAGACACTCATCCCACTCTCGATCAAGTCGTCACTGAGTCGACTATTCATTGATGCCCTTCATCGACAGTACCTTCATCCTGGACCTCAAACGCTCCTGTCCATCATCGCAGACTCCTACTACATCCCTTCTCTCCGGAACTATCTCAAGGGTCTGAGTCGCCGATGCACTGCCTGTCAACGAGCTTACAGCAGAGGTGTCACACAACAACTGGGCCTTCTACCTGCTAGTCGCACCACTCCGGCTCCTCCATTCACCGAGACTGGACTCGATTTTGCGGGTCCCTTCTATGTCAGACGAGGACATGTCCGGAAACCGGTCCTAGACAAAGCCTATGTGTGCATCTTTGTGTGTTTTACGACTAAAGCAGTGCACTTGGAACTCTGCTCTGATCTGTCTACCGAGGAATTCCTTGCATGTCTAAGGAGATTCTGCGGAAGGCGGGGCACTCCAGCTACTATTTGGTCGGACAATGGCACCAACTTTGTGGGAGCCTACCACCACTTCCAAGACGTCAAGTCTCTACTCTCCAGATCCTCCAGCAGCATCTCTCACTTCTGTGGGGAGAACTCCATTGTATGGAAATTCTCTCCCCCGAGAACACCTCACATGGGAGGACTCTGGGAGGCGACAGTGAAAAGGATGAAGACATTGCTTCACAAGATCTTGGGTCCACATCACCTACAGTTCCATGAGTTCTACACTGCTCTGACAGAAGTGGAAGCGACTCTGAACTCCAGGCCTCTGACGCCACTTTACTCAACCGACGCAGATGATCAGCTCACCATTACACCGGGACACTTCCTCATCGGGAGACCACTTCGTTCCCCACCCACTCTGCCACCCAGTCAAGCCAAACTCTCAAACCTCAGACGATGGCAATTGGTCCAAAGGCTAAACCACGATTTCTGGATCGCCTGGCGGACACAGTATCTACAATCCCTCCAGAAAAACACACCTGGAAGAGCGGCAACCACCTCTTCAAGGTTGGAGATGTCGTCTTTATCAAGGACGAGACCACATTTGGCTATCGACGCTGGCCTTTGGCAAGGATCATCAAGATCTACACGGGTGACGACAATATCACCCGTGTGATGGACGTTCGCTGCGCGGACAAGACTTTCAGGAGAGCTGCTCACCAGCTCATTCCTCTTCACACTGAGGATCATCCCACAGCGCCTCTGGAGGACAGCCCTGTTCATGATCTCGCCCCCGCTCCCCCGCCCCCCCCCAGTATGTTCGGGTCTGCCTACGGAGCCCGAACAGGGATAGACAAGTCGGCAGCACCTCCGGCTGGATCGGGACTCAGGACACTCATTTAGCTACCCTTTACCTATCATTAACATTATTCATATGCACACACAACCACCGGGGTTTTTGTATCGTCCCTTACATAAATATCCCCTGTTCAATTATTGTTGTTCTGTGTTCAAGTAATCCAAACCCAAACTGTTGTGAAGGGTGGGAGTGCGAGCTTTTGGGGCTAGCCTAGTAGTAAACCTTAGGGTTACGCGAACAGTTAGTATACTCATTCGCCATTGGACCTTGACCTCCTGGTCCTTCGTCTGTGGTCCTTACTTCGGGCCACACCTCCGACACACCTTACACCTTGCTCAGGGCCTTACAACCCCTGTTCAATATGCCTTATTAGGGCAATCAGGGACTTTGTGACCTGGCTGCTGACAGGAATAGCACACTATGCCTGGCTTGGAATCCTCCCTTGATGCACGGCAATCAAAAGCCTTATGTCCATATCCCTGGCACTTATAGCACCTAAGCGCACCACCAATATAGCCACGCCTATTGCCTCTGCCATACTCCACTCTCTCATTGTCCGTAGAGTGCAACGTTAAAGCTAGCTTATTTAGCTCTTTGAAAGATGATATCTCCCTGCTGTCCATGACAGCTCGCTGATAGTTGGGTAAACTTTGGCGATAGATAGCACAAGCAAAAAACAACAAAACATCTTTTCTATCTCCAATGGTCATATTAACAGAGTCCATCAGACCTTTCAAATGGACATACTTTTGGAGGGGATCCATACTTCGTGACTCAGTAGAAAACTCAGCAATCAGCTTACTCCCAAGGCTAGTACGACCAGAGCCTAAGGAGTCGACGAGTGTCTGCTTTAGCTCTTCATATGAGCAATCATCACGGTCTATCGAGGCTACGATCTGAGAAGCAGACTTTGATGACAGCTTCTGAAACAGAATAGATTTAAATTCTCGCCGCGGGACCCCGATATCAGTGAGGTCCGCTTCAAGCTTGCGGATATATTTTGCTATGTCCAGCCCATCCTTGTGGTGGGCTAACCCTTGTACCTTTCTCGTCTGATCAGACGAAGAAGACACTGGGGGTGCCGATAAGGGATACCCTCGGGCTAAGGTCCTAATAATTCGCCTCAGCTCCCCATTGGTTAAAGCATCATCATCCTCATCCCTGTCAGCCTCACCCCGTCTAACCACACTATCGTCCCCGTCACGTCTCTCACTTCCTCCTGCTTCTCGCACACCTTCCAAACCATCCAAATTCGTATCAACTTCACCTAAATCATCCATTCTTTCTATCACAGTCTCACTACTAACAATTGAACTCAAAGAAATACTATCCTCTAGGTTACCAGTACCACTACTCAAACTGCTATCAGTTGGCAAACTCTTGGGACTCACTCCCCTTGTTTTATCAAAACTGCCAGTACTAGACGAACTGTCACTCACACTGATTTCTCCTATACCAGAATCGAACACTTCCGCGCCACCAACAGTAGGAATCTTATCTCTTTCCTTCTTCTTGCACACTCTGTCCGGCTGCTCCCTCCGACTCATTCACTAGCAATGGACGTTAGAGACTCCCACAGCCTACAGGGACAAAAACCAACAGTGAAACTATGAACAGCCAAAACACAAGCAGAAGAAAAAAATAATGGTAACAATTACAATAGCACGTACAGTGCGCAACAAATAGAAAAACACAAAACCAAATACAAATACAGAAACACAAAAGTTTGTAGCCTTAGATGACGATGGAGTGGGGCTTCGTAGACTTCTCCTGCGTTGTAAGGCAGTGAAGGCAACCGCTGCCGCCAATTGTGGTTACGCCGGCTGAGGTGGCGAATAGGCTTCCACTGTCGACGTAAACCGGAATGGTACACTGCCACCAGAATCCTGCAGTTGGCGCTGGTGGTCACGGAGTCCGCCAGTCCCTTTATGCGGAGGGTCGCTGGGGCTCGTCCGACGTACAGGCGCGAGGTTCAAAGAATAGATTCTACTCTAAACTGAATTATTAACGGGACTGAGGAACACGTGGGCACAGGGTCGTTAAATACTCAGCTCCCACGATGAAATGATGCATACATCCGGACACGCCCGGGGCACAACTCATACAAACACACAAATCACTCACGGCAAATACACGACACACCTACATTAACTGAGTGACACAAAATAACAGACATGCACAATAATAACAACAGTTCAGTTCAGTTCTTGGTCCTCTTCTTTCTTCCTTCTTCCTTGTCTTCTCTTTCTTCCTCCCGTCTTTCCTTTCCGGAGACTAGACCCACAATAATGCAAATCGGGTATATGTTATATGTATGTATGGATGGTACGTATGCCCTTTAAATTCGCGCGCGGGGAACTTTTTAAAAACACGGATTTTAGGCTTGACCCCAGCTTATTCTGAAACTACAGCATTAAGCAAGCCTTACTTTATACTTAAGGCAGAAGTGTGAGAAAATCCTGCAAAAACGCTTGACAAAAATTTGATTCGACCGGTTACTATGGCATTGAAGACCCTTTTCCAGACTTAATTTCAAAACTTCTCCGTTTTAGGGGGATACGGAGTGCCGATTGTTGGTTGTCAAGAGTCATTGGTAGTCAGAATGCCATAGTATTATAAAATGCTAAGGAAGCTACTACTACTCGAGGAAAGCTGAAGTAAGTACGTAATTCCATATTTGTTAGCTGAATATGCACAAATAACTCTGGCCTTTCTTTTTTATAGCTAAGAGCTTGTTGTCAACAGTGACTGGTAAATTCAAACAGTCAGAATGGCTCATATTTGGTACTACAAATGTTATCACTGCTCAAGAAAATGAGGTAAGAAATATGAATTTAGGGGAAAGTGGGATGAAATATTTTGCAAAGCAACAGACAAGAGAGCTCCAGCATCTGTGTTTCAGTATATCACAACAAGGTTGTTTAGAGAGTTGATCAAAGAAAACTTTGAAGTGAAAGAAGAGAATAAGACTTCTTGCCCCACCAAATAGACGTCACATGAAGAAAATGCTCTGAGGTATGTAGCTGGATGTGTATGTCGGAAGGTGCACAGTAAACTAGAGAAATCATCACATGGTAGCAAGGAAGATATGACCCTTTTGATGATTGAATTCTATGGCAATGACTTACAAGAAGAGGATAGTGAAGAATGGAAAAAACCAAATTGATCGCGGAGGCTTGTGGCATATCAACAACAATGTTTACTTGGTGTTCACTATCATAGAACAAATAATTAGAAATTACCTACATGTTGAGAGCATTGGAGAATTGGGTGGAAATACAAGGAGTACTATAATTATTGGATTCCATTCTGACAAGTGATGACCTGTTAACTATATGGGGCATGTTGACTGCACACAATGGAGAAGTGCCTACAGCAGTGTTGAAAAAAATTAGTGAACTATACTTGACCGTACGAGGTTTTTCATTTGCCAGCTCTTGCCTTGAGCTTTATAAACAAAGATACAAGTCACAGCTACAGAAATCGAAAGGATTAAGAAGAAAACTACAAACCACACAACCCACCACTATTGATGAATAAATAACTAGTATTGTTTTATTTACCATTTCACATTTGTTAATTTTGTTGTCTTTTTTGTAATATTGCTTCCATATTTTATTTCTCATACTATAATTACAGGGTACTAACCCTATATTATATTTAATCTTGTGATTCGTAAAAAAAATCAATATTATCAATAGTAGTATAAATATAACTAGTTCAATTTTTTACGTTTGGTGATGGGTGTGTTATCTATTTCAAAGTCCGTTTTCTTTGCACTGCCACGACAATTGCTTCTAACATTAGCACAGGTAGAGTTGACAATTCTAAGGGCTTCAGTGTTCTTTGAAAATTCGGCAACATTAGGGTTTTCATTTACTCCACCACGTTGACGCTGTCTGCCAAAAAAATTCTCAAGTGGGTCCTGACACAGTCTGTTGCTCAGGAACACTGAAACTCCTGGAACAGTAGTGAAGATGTACTCCAACAACTCCACAAACGACTGAACTGAGTAAGAAAAAATTAATAAAGAACAATAATGACAACAATAAATAGCCATATAGTAATAAACAATCACAACTCACCAGTTATACCAAGACCAAGTCTTGTGGAGCACTTAAAAGCATTTTATTGTGCTCTGCCTTACTAAAACCAGGCCTGGCCTTCACGGTCCTCTCCCAGTCATCCAAATACTTCAAGAAGTTTTGCAATCACTACACGAATAAGATGAGCATTTATGTGCAAGCTACACGCTTCATGGTTTGTCTTATATTATAACATGCAACTCATTCTAATTTCTTTTCGCCCATCACCCGGCTACCCATTTCCCCCATCACCCTGCTACCCATTTTACCCATCACCCGGCTTACCCAATTTCCCCCATCACCCGGCTACTCCTTCCCCCATCACCGGCTACAGTTTCCCCATCACCCTGCTACCATTTCCCCCATCACCCTGCTACCCATTTCCCCCATCACCCTGCTACCCATTTCCCCCATCACCCGGCTACCCGTTTCCCCCATCACCCGGCTACCCGTTTCCCCCATCACCCGGCTACCCATTTCCCCCATCACCCGGATACCCATTTCCCCCATCCCCTGCTACCCATTTCCCCCATCCACCCTTGCTCACCCATTTCCCCCATCACCCGGGCTACCCATTTCCCCATCACACTGCTACCATTTCCCCCATCACCCGGGCTACCCATTTCCCCCCATCAATCGGCTACAATTCCTCCATCACCCGGCTACCCATTCCCCCATCACCAGGCTACCGTTTCCCCCATCCCTGCTACCCATTCCACATCACCCGGGCTACCTGTTTTTCCCCATCACCCGGCACCCGTTTCCCCCATCACCCGGCTACCCATTTCCCCACCCTTCAATTATTGCCTTCCCCTCCATCAATTTCACAGCAACAAATAGCCAGTTATAAAAAAAAAATTAATTATTTTATTAATTAATTACAATAACAACAACAACAACAACTTACACCAATCTTGAAGTCCAAATTGTCCCTGTAAGGAGCTTTAAAAGCATTTCTGCACTTCTTTCCAGCTTCCAAGTTCTTCACATTCAAACAATCAAACAACTTGTCAAACATCAAGACAAACTCCACTGTCTTGTCTACTTCAGGATGTTTCATCCAGCACAAGGCTTCACCAACCGTGTTGCTAAGCACCTATAGATAATAAAAAAAGGAAAGCAATGTATCCCCTTGCTCACCTGAGCAGCCAAATCAACACGCATCTTCGAAAAACTGGTAAGGTGAACATGCTCGTATTTCAGCTTGGGAACTAATGACAGTCCTGGTGTTCCTTTATTAGAATGACACTGATGATACAGGTCGACAAGGTGGGACCACTGGATGTACTTTTCTTCATAATAAATGTGACCAGCTATGAGAAAACCAACCACTTGTGAAAAAAAATTGAAAATTGAGATTTTAGTCTTAAACAAGAGAGAATTTTATGCTGAGCGCGGTGATACCTCATTTTGAACATTCAGTTGCTCACGGGAGAAGATACGGCCCACGCTTCGAGGTGTTTTGATATACCGTCCAACGATATATTGAGTTTTAACGCCGCAATTGAAACTTGGAGCCGTCCGCATACGGTCTTAATAATTAATCTCATCTAATTAAAAAAAAACTCAACTTGTTTACAATTGTGTAATCTTATGCTAATACTAGAGCAGGGAGAAGTATATATCATGATCCTCATTCAGTTGAGTGAACATTTTTATTATTTTATCTAAATGTCACAAGGTGAGAGCTCTTATTTTTCAGTCAATGTCAAGCTGCATGCCAGACGCGGGAGTATCTATAGTAACCAGCGGGAATTATTCCACAGGACTTCGTACGCAGACTCGCGGTAAATATGAGTCACTTTTTGCTTTTAAGTTTTGTGCCTTAAAAGTCCATCCAATTGAACTAAAATTTGGTAGATAGATAAATCCAAGGCATTAGTTTAAGAAAATGAAAAAAGAATTGAAAAAAATCGGACTTTTTGACTATTAGGACCCGCACGCAATTTTGAATTAATTTTACAAGTGGTCAGTTTTCTCATAGCGGGTCACAAATGTACAATATTAAATAATTACTTTATTTTCATGAGTCATAATTATATCACGGCTTACCCACATCAATCTCTTGCTGCTGTACCAATAGTTTCATACAGTTTTTACCAGATGAGGTGGGTCGGAAAAAAAAGTACACATAGCGATTATCATCAGCAAATGGGTTCCCAGCCTTGTGAACCATGTCCCCAGTACCATGTAGCTTGAAAAAGCGGCGATTCACAGAGAGTCCATCACATGTACAAGCTAGAACATTGAAGCCACACCTCTCTAGCCTCTCCACAGCTTCCCAAAATATGTCATATAGCTCATAACCTAGAAGCTTATGGCATGGAAACTGCACATATGGAAACTGCACATATGGAAACTGAAGCTTGCTGAAAAGACCTCTGACCATGAACACCAGCATTGATTTGGCCAATGATTCCTTCATGTCTGCCTTATCGTCTATTGCCTTCTCATATGCAGCTAGGTGATTATTGACGTCCCCTAGGTTGGTGAAGTCAATGATCTTGCCTAATAAAAAAATAACATAATAACACACTCAGGGTCATTAGAGGGGGGGGGGGGGGGCAGGGGGAACATTCACACGTTTTGAGAATTTTATGGATACCTGTCTTTAATCACCTGCTGATTTTCTTCCATTACTGAAGAAAGGTCTTCGTGCAAGTCTTCATCTACCTGTACAGTACCATTGAGAATATTATGAACTAAAATTTTAACATTCCAAGTTGTGGAAAGTATATGTGACTGTCTACAGGAAAATTGGGTACAACTCGGCCCCCACCAAAAATCTAATTTTTTTTGCACTTACGGAGTTGTCAACTTCCAGATATTGAGCTCTCCAAGTTTTACTGTCTTATCTTTAGCCATTCTGATATAATAGACCTAACCATTCTCTCTCGTAGGCTAATTTAATACATTTTTAAGAATTCAATATTGATTTTCCCCAGATGTTTACGGGCGCCACGTTGTGCCCGATTTTTCCGTAGATGGTCACATATAGCTAGTGTAAATCAAAATAGTTTTTTCCCCTTTTATTAGAAGTGAAACCTCAGCTAGAACTGCTTACTTGTATGCCTGCCCTTTGAATTTCAGCCTGAAGCCTATCTTTGATTCGCTGCTCACGCCACTTGCACACCTTGGACTTGTCATGTATATGCTTCATTCATTGTAACTTGCAAAGACAGTGAGAAGTAAAATAAAAATTTTAGTGTCACACAGATGATCAGATCAGTTGTCGATTGTCTGCCAAACAACCTTATAAAATATCGCTATTAGATATTGATGTACACAGCCAATAATTTATACTTTTTTCTTTATAGTTTTCTTAAAAATATGACTACTTCCACAAGAACATGTGGTCAAGGGAATCAAACTCACACAGTTCAGACTGGAAGTCAGCAAGTTTCCCACTTTACCACACAGGTAGCTGATCCATCTCATAAATGCTGCATATTATAAATTTTTGACAACTTACATGTAAATTCCATATAGGATTGGTCGTCAGCATCAGCTGATATGTGCCGTTTATTATTGATAATACATTAGAGTATTGGCTTTTTTCAAATTATTAGTGCAAAGCTAAAAAATAAAAAAATTAAACAGCCTTCATTGTGTTGAGAAGAATTTCTAAATAATGCACAGTTATGACTTATGACCTTTAGTAGTACATACAGGTCTTTGCATTTAAGGGAGCAAAGAGGGGCAATGGGCCAAAGCTTGACCTCCTAATAAAACTTATTTTACATCTAATAACACAAATTTATGCATATATGCTGGCCCTTCAAAATTTTGGGAGATTTAAATGTCCTCCTTTTTGAACATCATAAATATAGGTCTGGTAATTTATAAACCTTACTGGAGCTATAATAAATACACATACTTTTCTGGAGTGGTGAGACACCGAAAATTGGTGTGACTGCTGGCTTGTGTGCCATCATCGCTCCTCTCCATAGATTGGCAAGACACAATAGCATTCAGCACTTTGCAATTTCAGCACTTTGCAATAAGCAGTGCAGGAGTAGGCTGTTGCTGGCAGGACATCCTTGTGAGGAACCACTAGACTTTCTTCAACTTCCACAGAAGCTACATACTGTTCAGGACGTGAGGAAAGCGATTGACAGTTTGAATGGACTTCAGCTGTGTGCTGGTAACGATGATGACCGGTATTTTACAATTCAAGCTGCAAGAAAAGAGACTTTCAAGGACTAACTGGTTAGTGGTGCATTTATATTAATTATTGTTGCATTTATATTAATTATTGTTTCTATATTGAACCTGCTTTTGATTATAGGCAAAACTGTTGTTGCAAGATATGTTAAAGACTTTTTGGAACACCACACAATACGCTGCACTTCTTGCCGTATTTTTGTCAGACCATCATCATCTTTACCCCTTTCATCTTCTCGCTGTGTCCAGCTGAAATATCCACACACTTGAAGGGAGAAAGAAACCTAGAAATTATGATATTATAACCAAACGTTTTAGGACTATCATACACTAATTATAACAGTACTGACATGTAAATGATCTTCAACAAAAGCAACCTTGCTAAACACTAGAAGCTCTGCATTAGGGCTGACATCTACCCAACCTATAAATGTAAACATAATTCAAGAATATCCGGCATGTAAAACATGCAAGACCTTGAGGACATGCTGATAAAGCTATTATCCTCCCTGCCAATTTTGAAATGCTGACTGCTGGCAAGCTCCACATGATATCCGGTGGTAACTGCTGAATTTTCTCAAGAGTAGTCTTCACTTTCCTGGCAGTATCTAGTTCTTGCGGCAACCCATTCACAGGTAAATCATCATAGTCAAGACTATCTCCCGACATAGACAAACGCCAAACAAAACCTTCTTCCACGACTACAGTACACACCACCTGTACATTAAAATAACTATACTACACTGCAACAGAAATATGAGCAAGTTTACCTCGACAAATTGTTAATAATATGTTGCACTTATCATAGTAGCTACTACCTATACACAGCTTGGATCTTTATCTGTAACCATTTGAGCCTGACAGGGATACACAATTTTCTTGTAAAAAATGGGGGGAAATGATGCCAATAGTCTGATTGTGTTTGCAAAATTTTTCCAAATGGCTTATATGCTAGAGCAAGTCATCCTCCGTCTAAAAAATACTGAATAGAAGCCTGCTTTGTTATCCACACCTTTGGAGAAGGACTAAAGTACAGAGATGTTTGTGTCAGGTCCGATGGTCGTCACCAATCACGTGTATAGAGTGATTTAAGCAAGTATGTATACTATAAGTATGTCCAAGTTGAGTTGGCGCGGTAAAAACCGTTAATAACTTTTCAACGGAAGTAGCTACGCTTCCGGGGTTTGTACCATTCGAAAGCTCGTGCCGAAGCGGTCCAGAAAATTTCCTTTAAAAACTTCTGAGTCAGCGGGAAAGTGCAGTTTCAAAACTCAATAGAAAAGTCTATGGGAATAAATAAAACCACACGTTTCCCGCGCTACACGCGGCGGGATTTAGTCACTCGCTCAAACCTGGCCAAACACGTGCGCAGTACCTCAGAGACAATTGTAAACAAAAAGCAGTCGTAGTTTGGTGACTTCGTTTCTACCCTTCTGCGTGACATTCTGGTTCATTTTAGGCTCAGGAATTTGTTGTATTCAAGGCTACTTAACAAGAGCAAGCTACAATGTGAGGTACGTTTGTATCACGGGTTGCTTGTCCACTCAGATTTTCTTACCTGTTTAAATAGGGCCTATTTATTTAGAAACTCAGCCAATTTACTGTTTGCTGACCAAGAAAATAAGATATACAATTCATCATAGACTCTATATGCCACTATTTATGCTTTAGCTGTCCATTACTCCTCATGTCTATATAGGTACAGTTCTCTATGGTTATGGTGATGCTATTTACCACCCTCCAAATTCAACTGCTGCTTGTATCTACCACAATTTCATGTCATCATAAAATTATATATATATATATTGTACATGTCATTATAAAATTATATTAATTGTCAAATTTTTTTTGTATAATTTAAAAAAAAGTTGAAATTTAACAAGTAGATAGAAAATACAGTAAAATCATGAATAAAATGATATGAATGATTCAGTGTGAAGGACAAAGTAATACTGGAATGTGTGTGGCCATAGCTAAAGTGTAGGTGATTTGCTGGATTCTTCACATTTACTGTTGAGTACTTCAGAAATTCGTCACACCAAGAAATAAGAATAAATACACGCTTAAGCACACAACAATCAGACTTACTTGAGGATGCAGCCGCGGTCCTGTGCTTCTTTCCTCTAAGCTTTGTAGCTCCAGATAACACTCCGCAACCTTCAACCAGTCTTAGCGCACAACTAGAAGCTCGTACAAACTATAAACTAAGAGTGATTAGTTATAACTGGGCATATATTGAATACAGCCGCGGAAGAAACTGCCATAGCTTCTTTTTCATTTCAACAAGTAAACTTACGGTAATAATGCGCACCTTGGACCTGCCCCATTTTTACTGTGGGCGTCGACCTTTTCGCGTGTTTGAGCTACTACTGTCATGTGACCTTAATTGATCTCCGGTTTCGCCAAGTGCATTCCTCTTTTGCCAAATTTGTGGTCGCGCCAACTCAACGTGGACCTTACCTTTGTTTAGAACTGCAGAAGCCACGTTAAGTACTTGCTGTGTAGTGGATAGAGGGTAGATTCCAGCTCTCTTCCTTCTTCCCACCAAATACCGCCTAACTCGCAACAACGAGGATGGGGTCAGCACTGGTAATGTAATAGGTGCGCAATTTTTTGACGTTTCCAATCCCGCCTTCGCGTTTTCTATCTATGATGTAGTCTACCAGACACTTTGCAAAGGGTCTGGCTACGCCATGATATTGGTAGAAGCGCTAGCCGTGATAGAAGCCCTTACGCCCAGTATCAGCCCGCCCCCTAACCCCACCCATTCATCCACCGTGTTTACATACTTTACCGCTCACGAAATTACTTTCTACATCCTGGGTATCGATAAGTGAATTCTTGTACAGTGATTCTTGCATCACAAGCATGGCGAGAGTACTCTTCTTGTTCATTGTAATCCTGGATATAGCAACTTATGCAAATGGACAATGTAAGTTACACTCACTGAAATCTAGCTATTAGTGAAGGCATTACCTAGCTAGCTATATATAAATGACAAGATAGTTTAGACTTGTTAATGCAGTAACTATTGCTATTTTGATTGCTGGCTGATTGGATTTAGTTAACACAACTAAGTTTTAGCAGCTTCACTATTCTGTCACTCCAACCTATTTGCTTTTCTTATCATTTCATATTACCAAGAGTTTATTGTGTTAATTATAAGGTGGTTGTTAAATTGGTTCTATTAGGAAAAAACCTTTACTCTGAGAGTTTTTGTCTAGGTTCACAAATTCACGAAACTTATAGTGGTATTCTCCATAAGATATGATATCACTTAAAGTAATAAGTGAAAGTTAAGTTCTGACTTAATCCCTTTTGCCAGTAGCTAATGAGTAAAATTGACTTCTTCATTCTTGTAATGATAATTACTAACTGTTAACTGTTTACACATAGCCCAAACCATTGCTGAAGTAACTTAAAAATTTCCAGTTTATACAGCTTGTTCGGGGGGGGGGGGGGGGGGGGGGGGGGGGGGGGGCGTAACTACACCCAAGCGCAGTTAGTCGCAGAGCGTAGTCGAAGGACCACCCAGCTAAGCTAGCTAACCAGAATTAAAGTTGTGCGCCCGCACCAGTCCGGAGACAAGAAGACGGATACCTTGCCATCGTTGTAGACCTTACTAGGGATGCAGGTATAAGTAGTACGCACGGTCTTAACCCCAAATTAGTTTACATAAGTTTATGCATTTACAGCACAATATATGTGAATTAGACGATACAGGGTGGTTAACTGTGAATATCATTATAATCATTATGAACATAAGACAAAGTTAAATAGCAAGTTCATTGGTTCTTCTCTTGTTCGGAGACGTCTTCCAGTCCCGAACATACTGGGGGGGCAGAAAGCTGATCTTTGTCGAAGAGGAAGACCAGTTTGTGGGAAGGTCGGTGATAAGTGTTCCCTCGACACAGGACGTCAACAGCACGTACATGGCCATCATCTCCAGGAAATATGGCTGTGATCTTGGCAAGTGGCCAGCTTCTGGTATTGAGTGACTTGTCTTTGAGGTAAACTATGTCACCAACTTGAAAGTCACGTTCCTTGGTTAGCCACTTGTGTCTGGCTTCAAGAGATTGTACATGGCTTGCTTGCCAGATCTGCCACAGGTCTTGCTGCATCCTCTGCACCAGTTTCCATCTCCTTAGAGAACTGATCTTTGCCTGACTGGCTGGAGCAATTGGGGGTGACTTTAGTGGACGGCCGATTATGAAGTGTCCTGGAGTAAGAACAATATTGTCAGGATTTGTGGAATGAATCTAATTCAATGGCCTTGAATTCAAGATTGCCTCAACCGCAGTCAAGATGGTGCTCAGCTCGTGAAACTTGAGTGGATGAGAGCCACCATTTTGCGAAGGAGGGCTTTCATGGACTTTACCCCTGACTCCCAGAGTCCTCCGAAATGAGGAGTTCTTGGTGGGATAAAGTGCCAAGTTATGGAAGCTTCAGAGCAGAAGTGTGATGAGAAGGACTCCTTGACCTCAAAGTGAAGGCGATGGAGCTCCTGGATCTCGTTCCTGGCTCCAACAAAGTTCGAGCCATTATCGGTGTAGACATGGGCTGGAGCTCCTCTACATGCACAGAATCTCTGGAAGGCAGCAAGGAACTCGTCAGTCGAGAGATCAGCACAAAGCTCCAGGTGAACTGCTCTTGTAGAAAAGCACACAAAGAGGCAGGCATAGGATTTGAGCAAGACTGGTCTATGAGAAAAGGACCAGCAAAATCTATGCCTGTGTGTTTGAAGACATGTGATGGAGTAGTCCTGGCTGAAGGTAAAAGTCCCATTTGTTGGTGAGTGGGGCGGGCATATGCTCGCTTGCAGATGGAACACTGCCTACTGAGTCGCTTTAATGCATTTCTAAGACCGGAGATGTGATAGTTCTCTCCAATTATTGACACCGGCATGATGATAAGTGACGTGGAGCGTTTGAATCATCACACGGACTATGTTAGACTCGAGTGAAAGTGGTACACGTTGTCAAGCTAACTTGGGATTTGCCAAATCTCGAACTTTACCACTGATCTTGAGTAAACCATCTCGATCAATGGAGAGGGTGTAATGAGAAAGGGGATGTGCCTAAGAAGGATATTTTCCTTTCAGGACACTAAATGACATCCTCATAGGTTTTTTCCTGTGCTAGACGGAGGAGCAATTTCTTTGCTGACAGAGTTTCCCGAGTAGCAAGATGGGCAGAGAGGTTCAGAGAGCGGGAGGAGCTCTTAAGATTATTGTAGAACCGCTTTATCCAAGCCACTATTCGGACAAGGAGATGAAATGAGGAGTATCGAGTCCAGAGATTGAACTTGTCCTGAGAAATAGGAGTTGTAGAAGGACAACAGCTTTGGTATCTGGTAACTTCAGAGGTATGGAGAAGTTGGGTTTGGGTCACTTCTCTGGGGTATCTTTCAACCAAAGGAGGCCAGACCACCACAAGGTAGCAGTCTTCAGTTGTGATGCTGGAAGTCCCCTGCTGAGGAGATCAGCAGGATTGTCTGTAGTAGACACATGGTGCCACTTAGATGTTGGTACCAAGTCCTGGATGGCAGAAACCCGATGAGAAACGAACGTCTTGAGAGTTGAGGGAAGTTTTCTCAGCCAACACAGCACTTTTGCAGAATCAGTCCAGGCATAGATGTCAGGAATGTGAAGAAGTTGGGAGGTGAAGTCTAAAAGTTTAGCCAAGAGGTAGGCTGCAACAAGTTCTGCTCTTGGTGTAGTCAATGGTTTAAGTGGGATCACTCTTGCTTTAGATATTACCAAAGAGACAGAAATTGAGGCATCTTTATGAACTTGACGAAGGTATATTACAGCCCCATAAGCCAAATTTGAAGCGTCGGAGAAACCATACAATGATTGAAACATAACTCGGCTCAAATTAGAGGTGTATCTTCGAGGAATGGCATAAGAACGAATAGCAGGTAGATCAGCCAACTAGATATCCCACTGTTGTTGAAGGTTTTTGGGTATTTCTTGATCCCATCCTATACCTTTCTGCCACAGATGTTGTAGCAGAATCTTAGCTTGTATGGTGGCAGGTGCAAAGAAGCCCAATACATCGAACACCTGCACTGTAATAGAAGCAACCATTCGCTTGGTGGTTGGAGACTTGCCTTCATGAGAGGGTGTGGCCACATTGATGTCATCTTTAGAGACATTCCAATGAATGCCCAATGCCTTTAGAGCATTATCTGAAGCAGGAAAATTAAGGTATTCCATTTCCACTAGTTCCGGAGAGATTGTCTGTCTGAAGTTGTCATCACTTGTCCTCCATTTTCTGAGAGTCATGCCTGCCAGACTGAGCAAATTACAAAGCTGTTTCTGCTGTCGTTGAGCTTCTTCAGCTGTGTCAGCTCCGGCAATGTAGTCATCTACATAGAAATCATTCTTGATAGCATGACTAGCTTCTGGGTGAGACTTCTTATGTTGGTCCGCCAGGTGCTGACTCACCTTGGTGGCAAGTAATGGAGAGGAACGATCTCTAAATGTCAAACGCTTCATCCTGCAGTCAGTGATAGCACCATCAGAAGTTCGAAGTAGAAAACAATGAAAATCTCGTTCATCTTCATGGAGCCAGACCTCCCTAAACATTTTAGAAATGTCTGCTGAGAATCCTATTTTGTGGGTACTAAACCGCAGGAGAATGTCCGAAAGAAGTGGATAATGGTTGAGTCCAGTGTAGAGCAGATCATTTAATGAGACCCCAGTGCTAGATTTAGCGGATGCTTCGAATACTGGACGAACTTTGGTAGTAGTAGAGGTAGACTTGAACACTCCATGTACAGGGAGATAATAATGATTCAGAGAAAGCTCAGATGAAGGTACTTTCTCGGCATGGCCTAAATCAAGATACTCCTGTAGGGCAGTGTTAAAGTCAGATAGCTTGCCCTGCTTCTCCAATGATCGTTTGTTCTGAATGAAGCGTTTGTAGGCTGCTTGTAGTTGAGACATCAGAACATTTGGGCAATCGGACTTTGTATTGTCCATCTTCGGCGATGATGTGAGTATCTTCAAAGTGATGGACTGCTGCTTCATCTGCAGGATCAAGTTTAGGTGCCTCTGGTGTTTTCTCCAGTTCCCACAAGACTTGCAGTTTGTCATGGAGAATGTCTTCTGTCGTGTGTATTTTCAGGCAAGAGGATGGAGGCTCATAATCCATAGGGCCTGTGACTGTCCAACCAAACAACGTTGGCTGTACAGCGATGTCAGTTGAGACATTGTATGTGAGGGAACCCAGTACACACTTGCCATAGTCAAGACTTCCAATCAGAGCATCCAGTGGTCGGTCGGCTAAGCATAGATCCTTGAGATATGGTTCTGCTTCTATCTCCTCCTTTCGGTTAGGAGGATAGGCATCGGGAAGTTTCGAGATGACAGAGAGCTTGATGCTGACATGTTGAGTCTCATCATGGAGTGATTGTAGCTTTAACTCCACATAATGTTTACTTGTGCTATGACCATAGGTTCCCACAACTTGTAATCGCTGAGGATGCCGTTTGAGATGGAGTTGAGAAGCAAGGGCCTCAGTAATCAATGAGGAGGAAGCACCAGTATCTAACGCAATTCTAGCTTGGCATTTCCGTGGTCCATTGACTGCCTTAACCAGTGCAGTATGGAGGAAGCAACTACTGGAGGCTCAGACTTGACGGTTTCAGGAAGGGATTTATTTACAGCAGGCTCTGTGACAGACAGGCGCTCAGTTGCAGATCTGGCTGACTTGTCTGTGTCATCCTTGTGAAGCAGAGAATGATGTTTCAGTTTGCAGTGACGGCAAGTGTAGGTAGAAGGACAGTTACGGTATGTGTGTGAGGAATTGAGACAGTTTGTACAGCCCTTACGCTTCCTCCTCATTGATTACTGAGGCCCTTGCTTCTCAACTCCATCTCAAACGGCATCCTCAGCGATTACAAGTTGTGGGAGCCTATGGTCATAGCACAAGTAAACATGTGAGTTATGACACCTCATAACTCAGAAAGACAGGGCACTTATGTAGGCTATGATACTCATTACACAGACCATACTGAGCTCGATCGGTAGTTGACTTGGAAATGATGTTAGAACGGGTTGATGAAGATTTACGAGAGGTAGATGGTTTGTCAGTAAAGTTGACAGATGATGCCTCGACACGTGCCATCTTATACTCCAGAGGCTCAGTGAACGCAAAGAGATCCTCTAAAGTCGGCAAGTCGGACATACTGGCTATATGTTTCGTACACTCCTCTCTCATTCTTGGCGTGGAATCTTCAAAGGCTAGTGCTGCAAGATACTGGGAAAGAGTGGCCAATTTCATCTCCTTCATTGCCTGGTATGGAAGGAGGAAGCGCTGGTGCAGCTTTGTGAATCCATCTTTACTGAAGTCTACAGTTTTACGGACTATGGTTCGTCGGACATGATGTGGAAACACTATGACTGGACTACCATAATTGTTGATGAAAGCCTCAACTGCCTTCGCATAGCCATCTTCCCCCTGCGAGTGAAGAAGAACAACCTGGCGAGCATCCTCATCCTTCATTGCTTTTAGCAGGAGACAAGTTTTCTCGTTGTCATTGAGGTGCTTGCCCCTGGACTTGAGTGTCGAAGAAAATAGTTCATAGAACGGTCGCCAATCTAGTGGCTTGCCAGAAAATGTTGGCATGTCGAGATCAAAGCGTGAACGTTCCTGATAGGTGATACATTCTCCTTTGTCCTTGTCAGACTCAGATGACTTCTTGCGATCTTCAATGCGTTTCTTTCTCGATTTGGCCAACTCCTTAGAAATCTGTGAGAGTTGAGATTGAACCTTATGTAGAAGTGGAGCCAGCTCTTCATCTTCAGTGAAAGAGATTGTCTGTTGAAGGTAGAGATTGAGGCGCTTCTGGACCTTGGCTACTTCTTTCTCAAATTCAGGAACATCAGGATCGCTAACCTCCATAAAGCTGACAAATTCATTTTGAATAATGAGAGCCTCTTGGTAATGTGAATGCCTGGTCTTGAGAGTATCAATCTGTCGGAGAAGATCCCGGTGGAGGTCTTTTACTTCTTCAGTAGCAGCGAATTCATCGTCAATCTCCTGCTCTGTGAGGTCTTTGTCCTGAAGCAGAGTGTCACATCTATTCTGTAATGCGAGATGAATTTTGACTTCTCGAGAGATGTCTTGTTTGAATTCAGAGAGTTGAGACTGATTGTGAGAGTTGAGAGGTGAGATGAGCATTTCTTCGAGCTTGGTCTTCAGATGGGTGATGCGACCACGTCGATAAGTCCTCATGGCCTTGACCACATCCAGCCATTTGAGTTCACTGAAGGTTGAAATTTCATCCATTGAGTAAGAACACTGAATAGAGTGAGTAGTTTGGTTATAGTCACAAATGGATTAGCCAGAAGGTTGTCGTCTTACTGTACACGGCTACTTAGAGATCGCCTTCCTAAGGAGATTAAGTCTGCAATAAACTTCTACAGAGAGTGAGAGAGAATTTGTGACTTCTGTGGTTAAGGAAGCTCCTAGTCTGCACACAATGGCTACTTAGAGGAGGCTTCCTGAAATCCTTGGTTGCAGGAAATAGCTTCGTCAATCGTCGAAGTCGGAGTGCGGAAGTCGAGAGCCAAAGTCGCTGGAGTCTTTGCAGTGAAGTATCCGGCTCGAAGGACCAATGTTCGGGGGGGGGGGGGGGGGGGGGGGGTTGGTGTGGTGGGGGGGGGTGGGGGGGGGGGGTCTTTGTTTTTTTTTTTTTTTTTTTTTTTTTTCTTTTTTTTTTTTTGTTTTTTTTTTTTTTTTTTTTTTTTTGTTTTTTTTTTTTATTTTTTTGGTTTTTTATTTTATTTTTTTTTATTTTTTTTGCTTTTCTTTTTTTTTTTTTTTTTATTTTTTTTTTTTTTTTTTTCTCTTTTTTTTGTTTTTTTTTTTGTTTTGTTTTTTTTTTTTTTTTTTTTTTTTTTTTTTTTCCTCCCTCCCTCCTCCCAGTTAGTCGCAGAGTATAGTCGAAGGACCACCCAGCTAAGCTAGCTAACCAGAATTTAAAGTTGTGCGCCCGCACCAGTCCGGAGCCAGGAAGACGGATACCTTGCCGTCGTTGTAGACCTGACTAGGGATGCAGGTATAGGCAGTACGCACAGTCTTAACCCCAAATTAGTTTACTTAACTGGGAATTTGCATTTACAGCACAATATATGTGAATTAGACGATACAGAGTACAGTGGTTAACTGTGAATATCATTATAATCATTATGAACATATAGTAAGGTATGACAAAGTAAATAGCAAGTTCATTGGTTCTTCTCTTGTTCGGAGACGTCTTCCGGTCCCGAACACAGCTTGCTAAGATTTTAAGTATTTGAATAGCAGGGCAGTTGTGAAGGAAAAAGCTGACCAAGCTCTTAAAAAATCTTCAAGTAAAAATATATTATATTTAATTACAACACAGACAAAATAAGTCACAAATTTTATCCATCCTCTCCTATTACTGGGCCAGCACTTCTAGGTCTTTCGATTCATGTAGCATTTTTAAAGGAGGAGGGGGGTGGGAGGTTTTACAGATAATACAATACAAATATACTATTGTGATGTGCTATAGCACAAATGGCAAGCAAGCTGGTCTGACTGAAATTCAAATTTGAATCCTAGTGGTTATAATACTTCTTTGTTATTTGAATGTTTTCATTTAATTTATTGTGCTATTCTATAGCAATACACAACACTTGTACACATGATGTCTGGATATACCAGCACAAGACTTACATCGTATTCTCTTTGCGACTTGACTATTGGGCAAGCACAAGACTTACATCGTATTCTCTTTGCGACTTGACTATTGGGCAAATGATTATCTAGGTGTAAGCAATAAAAATTTTCCGAGACGGGTAGGGATCGCTAAACCATAGGATTCTGCTTATCAAGCCACCTTCCAAAGTACACTCCATTGAAAATGCTCTATTGTACCAGAGCTCTAGTAGATAAAGCATTGTATTGGATTCTCTTAGTGACTTGACTATTGGAAAACGGATTTTCAAGTGAGAACAAATCTGTTACGGAAGGCATCCATATAGCTAGGACAAACAGCACATTAACCAAGGTAACTTACCACCACCACTAACAGAATAGAAAATGATCTGTCCTCTTCTGTCTCCATAGCTTTTGTCTTTATTTTTCTGGCATTATTTCAAAGTCTTTTCTCCAAAATTTCTTGCACCTACACTAATTTTTACATTTTTAAGTAGCCTCCAGGGGTGGACATGCATTGACTCTTTGAACTTTACCATATATATATATATTTACTCCACCCTAGATATTTTCACAAAGATATCATGACCTGTGAAATAACTCATTCATGCTCCTTATTTCACACTGTATTGCCAAGCTCATTACCCTAGTAGTGATAGCAACCAGCTCACCACTTTTCCAAGTTTTTACAGCTACCTTCCTCTGCTATAGCCTACCCAACCCAGGCAGCTGCTAAAATAAAGCTGTGGGGTTGGGGAACCCCTACAGCTAATTTCATACCTTGTGAGTTAAGGTCCTAGTACAAGCTAAAGTAGTAAAGATATTTAGGGTAGAATAAACCACTTACTATACTCTTCAGAGTGATATGGCAAGATCTTTTATTCTTAGGCTTTATTTTCACTCACCTCTGGCTCATGAAAATAAATTAGCCTGCTCTTGAAATATTTCACCATATCACACTCTGACTCAAGTAATGAGTATTATATATTTATACTAAAATCTCAATTGAGACTCGTTAGTGAGAGACTCGCTTTACTCGCCCAATGAACCTAATTGATTTTGTCACTACCACTTGAGGTCATTCATCAAGAGATCAGTAATTAACTAAAATAAGGGACCGTGATCCACTAATACTAATGAAATTACATTACAGTGTACTGGACCTTCACTAATTTGGATTGGGATTAGAAATTAAAAAACACAATCTTTGAACGAATTTACAAAAATGCAGGCAAAATATTTAGCATAAATATTGAAGCTTTAATAATTTCTTGTCAGGGATTGCAGGGGCATAGGCCAGGGAAGGGGGTTCAGGGGGTTCACGTGAACCTTCTTTCAACTTAATGATATTCATACATCAGCATTCTAAAAACTGGACATAAAGTTGAGTTAGTGGTGTATATTTATTCCCTCAAAATTATAGTAATTTACACAATAATATGCTCACTGAGCTCGCAGGGAGCACAAAAACTGATAGAGGACTGACTTCTGGTTTGGCTGGATATACTCTAAAGTGGACAGTAGACATTCCTCAAGGTGGTAAAATAGGACCACTATAAGATGGAGTCCAATAGAGTCATAAATAAGAAAGACTTTCTGCACTAGCTCAGATCTGATCAATTATGAAATGGAAATAGACATTGATAGAGTTTGTAGACTATATCTAAACAAGCATCCATGTAAAATAGAATGTGCAAGTTTATTGTTTTAATTATTAATTTTTTTTTCACTTCAATTCATTTGTCATTTCATTTGTTTATTCAGTTTTATCACTCCATCATCATGGTTGAGTAAAGTGTCAAGCTGGCTGGTTTCACCAAACATTTATTTTATGCCAAATAGGGGTGTGATTTTATGGAATGGCTGTGGTTGTGGTAAAATAGGTGTGGTTAGAGTTTAGGTTAATTCTGAGCCCCCCTCTGAAAAATCCTTAACATAAAGAAAAAACAAAAACAATGTGAGGAAAATTGTGGGATAAAAACAGAGAAAGAAGAAGAGAACTGATAGCCATTGATGCAGCTAATATTCAACTGCATAGGATATATGTATACAGTCAGAGTATATACTGTTAGCCATTGATGCAGCTAATATTCAACGGCATAGGATATATGTATACAGTCACAGTATATACTGTTAGCCATTGATGCAGCTAATATTCAACTGCATAGGATATATGTACAGTCAGAGTATTGAGATTCTATAGTAAAGTAATAAACTCAAACTTCTATCATTATCAGCTGTGTGTGTGTGTGTGTGTGTGCCAAAGTAGTTCTTGATTGAAGATGATTCCTCAGGATATCACAAGCAATAATGATTATATACAGGGGTGTAAGCAGGGAGGGGGCCGGGGTTCAGGGGGTTCATGTGAACCACGTTTCAAATTAATCTTTCTATAAACTGAATATAATGCTCAGTTATTTGTGCAAATATATATTAAATGCCAAAGAAGGGTGTGGCTTTATGGTATGCGTGTGTTTGTGATTAAATGGGTATGGCTAGACTTTAGGTTAATTGTGAGCTCCCCTCTGTAAAATCCTGCCTATTTTGTCACTAAACTATTTCCTGTGACTATAGCTTATGCTCATTTAAGTGAAGCTACTAAAAATCATGCAAACCCTCAGCACTGATGGTTGAGAATGTTATAGTACTCAGTTTGTCTGTCTGTCCGTCAGTCATTCTGTCACACATCAGCTGATCCTGAAGATGGCCACCTCCTCAATATTCAAAGAGGCATCAAAATGTTTACTGGACAATTACAGCCCTTACAGGAAAGTTGAAGTGTTTTTTTAATCAATATACAAGGGACATTCACTTCACATGTAGAATACATGGGAAACTCCAATACTGGCACTCGGTGATATAAAGCAAAATAAGAAGAAATTTATTTTGCTCACATGATTACGATGAAAGGCTGTCCCACTAAAGCTTACGATCGTATGACCCAATCATAACCAGCTTAATCAACTAACATGCATTCACACAGACAATCATTTACATCTACTATTTTTATTGCAGTAGGTGTTATTTTGGTCTGAGTATAATAACTAGCTGTTGCATGAGCGTAGGCAAGTACTTTAAAAAGGGGGGCATAAATGTGGTAGCACATGCCCACCCACACATTTAATTAAATTCTATTTTCCAAGTATCTCTATTATAGTACACAAAAATCACTATAGCAGTTAATATTGGAGGTTGCTAGACAACTTAAAGTAGAATGATTGTTAACCTGTACTTATAATTTAAGTTTTCCAGACATACATGAAGTTCTTTAAACATACATATAATATAAATACATAGAGTACAATGAAGATATCTAGCATAGAATAAATTGCTTATTACACTTGTAAGACAATTAATTATAACATTACTGTTTGAAATTTGAAATTCACCAATACCTAGGAATCACACTTATGATGGAAATAGGGTAACTTACACATAGACATATGCTGCAGACACTGTTTGTAAATGTTTTGGTTATAGCTAGCAATTTGTGTAGTACTAATTATCAGAGTGATATGGCAAGATATTTCACTGTCAGGCAAAATTTTTACTCTCCTCATGGCTCATGAAAAGAAATTCGTTACCATCCTCTGTACGACCTCAGCCAATACTTCCGGTCATAAACTAATATCAGCAACTGCAAAGTCTCATTCAGATGATGCAAGCACAAATGCAAGAAGACTGGCAGGCCAGGCTGAGTGACAAGAAGACTGGCAGGCCAGGCTGAGTGACAAGAAGACTGGCAGGCCAGGCTGGGTGACAAGAAGACTGGCAGGCCAGGCTGGGTGACAAGAAGACTGGCAGGCCAGGCTGGGTGACAAGAAGACTGGCAGGCCAGGCTGGGTGACAAGAAGAAGACTGGCAGGTCAGGCTGAGTGACAAAAAGACTGGCAGGCCAGGCTGGGTGACAAGAAGACTGGCAGGCCAGGCTGGGTGACAAGAAGACTAGCAGGCCAGGCTGAGTGACAAGAAGAAGACTGGCAGGCCAGGCTGAGTGACAAGAAGACTGGCAGGCCAGGCTGAGTGACAAGAAGACTGGCAGGCCAGGCTGAGTGACAAGAGGACTGGCAGGCCAGGCTGAGTGACAAGAAGACTGGCAGGCCAGGCTGGGTGACAAGAAGACTGGCAGGCCAGGCTGGGTGACAAGAAGACTGGCAGGCCAGGCTGGGTGGCAAGAAGACTGGCAGGCCAGGCTGAGTGACAAGAAGACTGGCAGGCCAGGCTGGGTGACAAGAAGACTGGCAGGCCAGGCTGGGTGACAAGAAGACTGGCAGGCCAGGCTGAGTGGCAAGAAGACTGGCAGGCCAGGCTGAGTGACAAGAAGACTGGCAGGCCAGGCTGGGTGACAAGAAGACTGGCAGGCCAGGCTGGGTGACAAGAAGACTGGCAGGCCAGGCTGAGTGGCAAGAAGACTTGCAGGCCAGGCTGAGTGACAAGAAGACTGGCAGGCCAGGCTGAGTGACAAGAAGACTGGCAGGCCAGGCTGAGTGACAAGAAGACTGGCAGGCCAGGCTGGGAGACAAGAAGACTGGCAGGCCAGGCTGGGTGACAAGAAGACTGGCAGGCCAGGCTGGGTGACAAGAAGACTGGCAGGCCAGGCTGAGTGACTGGCAAGAGTGACAAGAAGACTGGCAGGCCAGGCTGGGTGACAAGAAGACTGGCAGGCCAGGCTGAGTGACAAGAAGACTGGCCAGGCTGAGTGACAGAAGACTGGGGCCAGGCTGGGTGACAAGAAGACTGGCAGGCCAGGCTGAGTGACAAGAAGACTGGCAGGCCAGGCTGAGTGACAAGAAGACTGGCAGGCCAGGCTGAGTGACAAGAAGACTGGCAGGCCAGGCTGGGTGACAAGAAGACTGGCAGGCCAGGCTGGGTGACAAGAAGAAGACTGGCAGGCCAGGCTGAGTGACAAGAAGACTGGCAGGCCAGGCTGAGTGACAAGAAGAAGACTGGCAGGCCAGGCTGAGTGACAAGAAGACTGGCAGGCCAGGCTGGGTGACAAGAAGACTGGCAGGCCAGGCTGGGTGACAAGAAGACTGGCAGGCCAGGCTGGGTGACAAGAAGAAGACTGGCAGGCCAGGCTGAGTGACAAGAAGACTGGCAGGCCAGGCTGGGTGACAAGAAGAAGACTGGCAGGCCAGGCTGGGTGACAAGAAGACTGAGGCCAGGCTGAGTGACAAGAAAAAGACTGGCAGGCCAGGCTGGGTGACAAGAAGAAGACTGGCAGGCCAGGCTGGGTGACAAGAAGACTGGCAGGCCAGGCTGGGTGACAAGAAGACTGGCAGGCCAGGCTGAGTGACAAGAAGACTGGCAGGCCAGGCTGAGTGACAAGAAGACTGGCAGGCCAGGCTGGGTGACAAGAAGACTGGCAGGCCAGGCTGAGTGACAAGAAGACTGGCAGGCCAGGCTGGGTGACAAGAAGACTGGGAGGCCAGGCTGGGTGACAAGAAACTGGCAGGCCAGGCTGAGTGACAAGAAGACTGGCAGGCCAGGCTGAGTGACAAGAAGACTGGCAGGCCAGGCTGGGTGACAAGAAGACTGGCAGGCCAGGCTGAGTGACAAGAAGAAGACTGGCAGGCCAGGCTGGGTGACAAGAAGACTGGCAGGCCAGGCTGGGTGACAAGAAGACTGGCAGGCCAGGCTGGGTGACAAGAAGACTGGCAGCCAGGCTGGGTGACAAGAAGACTGGCAGGCCAGGCTGGGTGACAAGAAGACTGGCAGGCCAGGCTGGGTGACAAGAAGACTGGCAGGCCAGGCTGGGTGACAAGAAGACTGGCAGGCCAGGCTGGGTGACAAGAAGAAGACTGGCAGGCCAGGCTGGGTGACAAGAAGACTGGCAGGCCAGGCTGGGTGACAAGAAGACTGGCAGGCCAGGCTGAGTGACATGAAGACTGGCAGGCCAGGCTGAGTGACAAGAAGACTGGCAGGCCAGGCTGGGTGACAAGAAGACTGGCAGGCCAGGCTGAGTGACAAGAAGACTGGCAGGCCAGGCTGGGTGACAAGAAGAAGACTGGCAGGCCAGGCTGAGTGACAAGAAGACTGGTAGGCCAGGCTGGGTGACAAGAAGACTGGTAGGCCAGGCTGGGTGACAAGAAGAAGACTGGCAGGCCAGGCTGAGTGACAAGAAGACTGGCAGGCCAGGCTGGGTGACAAGAAGAAGACTGGCAGGCCAGGCTGGGTGACAAGAAGACTGGCAGGCCAGGCTGAGTGACAAGAAGATTAGGCCATGCCATAGATTGGAAGGGTCATTTTTGTTGATAGTGATATTACCTTTAACACCCTCTCTTCTCTATAACCACTCTGAATGAAATGTCTTTTGAAAAAGTTAAGGAACATGTCTTCTCTTGGTTTCTTATCGCCTTGGGTGGATATCATGTCTTGTATCTTTTGCAGATTAAGATCTGAACTCCAAAGGAGCAATTGCATGGTGGCAAGAATTACATACAAAGCTAAGGACTTTCTCAAAATGATTCCAACCTTAACTTAAGTAGACGCCACAGCCATTGATTTAGTTGCTGAAGCACATGGTGTATGCAATGTGACATCTATTCTGTCCCATGATGGCATTGAAAAAGTATTAAATCCTGTGTATAATCAAACAATGCTATTTTTATGGCATTTGAGTCTTACCTGATCGACCATTGACATGTTCAAAGACACAGAGGAAAACAAAGTTGTTATTATTCCGACAAGTCTTATTACAACAGACATGATTCCAAACAAACTGACAAACACTGTCCCATGAATGTCCCAGGCCAGATGGTGATGAGTCAGTAGATGAAACTTCTAAATCCAAGCAGGCTGGTGATGCCTGGGGTGATAGAATATTAGTTTACCACACATGTGGGTAGAAGATCTCTGGAGTCCTGACTGCCCAGAGAAGGCTAGAAATAAGGATAAGTCCTCAAAAAGTTCCTCTGAGCAGTAGACTAAGCCTACATACATTACACGGGTTTCACCCACTCATAAACCCAATTTATCTCCTTCTATGTTGTTACAAGGAAAAGCTGGGAATAAACCAGCTACAATTTTATTGGATACTGGGACCAACTTAACCTTGGTTCAGAAAGACTTGGTTCCTGATGAGCGTTATAGTGAAGGATTTTAAAACATTCGCGTTGTAAATGATATTTTTGAAATACCTAAAGCTAAACTTAATATTACTGCTGGCAATATTACTCATACTCTTACTGTAGGTGTTTGGCAAAGTTGCGTGATGTGATGTTCTCTTACACCTTGTAGACAGGACATTATTTTGAAAACAGAGGATGCAACTGCATTATTCCCAGATAACATGTAACTTCAAAACCAGAGCAGCAACAGCCTGCACTGATGGAGCTAGACCCAGATGAGGCCATCTAAGTACAATGTTGTACTAAACAATGCTGTTATTGTTTTGCTGTTATTGTTTTTCTGTTATTGTTAATGCTGCTATTGTTTTGCCTAAACAGCTGGTCAATGACATGGTAACTGCTGGTCATAATCATTCAGGCCACTTTGGTAGGAACCAGACACACTCTATTAGTTCTAAGCATTTTACTTGGCCTGGGATTGCACATGATATACAACACAATTTGTGAGGTCATGTACTCACTGTCATACTAATTCAAAGGCCAAATTCAACTAAAGCACCATTGTCTGTTACTGAGAAATTACTCAAACATTTGAAAGAGTTTCTATTGATGCAGTAGGACCTTGTATACATGCAAAATAAGATTGTTATGCTTACATTCTTACAGCTGTATTCTTAGCTACCCACTTTGCAGGACTGTTCCTCTAAAGTCAATACAGCTGAAGATGCAGGGAAATCTGAGGATAAAAAGCAGCTAGAAGTGAAGCCAGCACACCCAGTGAAGAAGGCTAACTGGCTTACTACTAAGGATTCCATTCCTACTATTCCTATCACAGTCAATGACCTACCAGCGGAGATGGTCATTGACACAGGAGCTGAGGCCACTCTAGTGGAATTATTGAGTCTAGCACTGCAAATTGGGCATTCCAGGCTACACCAGTGAAGAAATGGTGGCCTAAGAATTGTCACTGATTATAAAAAAATTGATGCTGAGATTGTGAAAGAACCTTTTTACATTCCCACAATTGAAGAGGTTGTTGGTAGACTAGGTATGGCTAAATTTTATTCCAAACTTGAGCATTCCATCAGACTCCCATTGAACCTTGACCTTATGAACCAAACTTCCTTTACGCCTTTCAGCAAGTTTCAATACCATCAGCTTCCCTTCTGACTCCCTTTGGACTAAAATATGCCCCAGCTGCTTTTCAGATGATGATGACTAAACATTTGTCTTGTCTAGATCACTTTTCCACTCCACATATTCATGATATAATTGTATCTTCTAATTCATAGTCTGAGCATGTGTCTCATATTATTGAATTATGCAAGAATTTTGTTACTGTAAAACTATCTCAGTGTGTGCGCGTGGGGGGTGGGTAGGGGGAGGGGAGGTGGGTAGAGGGAGAAGTGGGTATGGGGAGGGGAGGTGGGTAGAGGGGGAGGTGGGTAGGGAGGGGGAGGAGGTGGGTAAAGGGGGGGGGCACTTCATTAGAATTTTTGGGAACAGTTGTTGGTTGTCATGGTATTTCTATTCCACAAGCTCATGTAGAGGATTTCAATCTGATGTTAAATCTCAAACAACATGCAGATGCGTTCATTTTTTATGTTTGGTAAACTTTTTGTCCTGATTATATCTCTCATTAGCATATTTTACTAAATCATTAACTTCCTGTTTCACTAAATCTTAACCTAACTAAATGTTGTAGTCATCTCAAATGTGTTCAGATATTGATCACATTATAACAAGTATTTCTAATCATTCTGCTCTTACTATTCCTGAAGTTACTGATCTATTATTCTTGTTGTGTGGTGCTTCCTCAAGACGGTTGGGAGTGTTTTATGCGTCTACAAGAACCAGAAGAAAGTCCCTGAGCCTATTACAGTCAGTCGGAATCACTACAGCACTTCAAAGTTTATCTGATTGGCCATAAATTTGAAGTCTTCACTGAGCACTCAAGGCACTGATGACCTCAACCAGTTTGAATTCTCATCTGTGGTGATAGTTACTCACTGTTTTGAATTTTTCATTGAAGTCCATTACCAACAAGGAAAAGACCATTCTTTGCCAGATGTCTTATCTTGACAAGGTTGGGATGAACTGCCTTCTTTACAGTGCAAAGATGTGATGAGCAGCTCTCCTTCAAACAGAATCTCTTTCATTGCTGACACGAATCTCCAAAGTTGGGGAAAGTGAGGTGGAATTCCCACCAACAAGCAGGTTACCTGCTGAGGGTCTGTGTGAAGTATAACTGTAATATTAATCCATTTGGCTTTGCTCCTTATAAGTCTGTGTGCCGGAGGTTTGCAGTCGCGCGCGCGGGTGGAGCCACGCCCCCTCTTAGGGCTCAGCCCCGCCCCCGCCTGGGCCTTGTTGGGGTCTGGCGAGCCCCAGGCTTCTGCGCCTGAGGCTAGCCCTTGTGCAGCTGAGGCTTACCCTGCGGCAGCTGTACATCCCCCCAAACCCTTCCTGCGCGCGACCTCAAACCAGTCACGGGATACCCTACGCCAACCTAGGGGTCCCGGAGGAACCCTCCACTACACCCTCTTGTAATTGGGATGCGGTGGGTGGGCTCTTCACTGCCGCGGGCCTCTGCCGCGGCCTTTCCCAGCTGTCTGGGTGTCTTATCTTTCTTGTCCTTCTCCATTTTTGTTCACTCTTATTATTTCTAAGTAATGCTCTCCTCGCGATGCCCTTGCTCACTCTAGGCATGCGCCAGCCCGACCCCCCTCTAGCTCGGGCTTCTGGCTCTACCCAACCCCTTTAACCGCCGGTAACCTCGGTCCGCTGTGCTTCACCTGCCGTTACCTGCTGAGGGTCTGTGTGAAGTATAACTGTAATATTAATCCATTTGGCTTTGCTCCTTATAAGTCTGTGTGCCGGAGGTTTGCAGTCGCGCGCGCGGGTGGAGCCACGCCCCCTCTTAGGGCTCAGCCCCGCCCCCGCCTGGGCCTTGTTGGGGTCTGGCGAGTCCCAGGCTTCTGCGCCTGAGGCTAGCCCTTGTGCAGCTGAGGCTTACCCTGCGGCAGCTGTACATCCCCCACCGAAACCCCCAACAACACCCCTCGGAGAGCCCCGACTGCTCCGACGCACACACACTACCCTGGGTAGGACTACCACTACCCTATTACTTACGCCTCCACCCTCAAGGCAGCCTTTCCCCCGCTATTCACCCCACCACACATCAGATGGCATACAATCATTGCAAATACATACTCAGACAATGACCAGTGAACACTAGTAAAGGGAGATGACATGTGACCATGACTCAGTGCACTCTGTCCGGCCTCAGCTGGACCTCTCCTGCTTGAACGCCTCTGTCCACTTTTTGGCTGCGGCCGCTTGGTCACCTTCTTCCCTCCTGATGTACCCCTTGTACTCTCTGCTCTTCCATCTCCCCAGGGCCTTCACCTCCTCCTCGGTGGCCCCGCATGCAGCAGCCGCTGTGGCTGCCCCAATCCGGAAACTGTGACCCGATATGCCGGCCTCCGGTACTCCCTTCTCCACCAAGGCCCTCCTGACTTCTACCACGAAGTCCCGCCTGGTGAGGCCCACTCCATCCTGACCCGTGAAGAACGGGCCCTGACCTGGTGCTCTGATGGCCATGAATTCGAGCACCGCTCTCACTGGGCAGATGTCTCTATCTGTCCTCTGCAATGTCACGAAAGCCCCCACTCTCAATCTGTCCGTTTTGGACTCTTTGATCCGCACTCGGATCCATCTGGGGCTAGCCACGTCTTCCAGCTGCACGTCTTCCCACGTCAGATGGGCCTTTTCGTCAAACTTGACGCCTTCTGGGGCTAACGCCTCTCCTGCCCTTAAGCAGCCAAAGAAACACATGCAGGCTGCCGCCCACAACATCCTTCCCTTCTCTCCCTTTGTCCTCCATGCGGCTCGCATGGCTCTCATGTGCAGCCACTTCACCGGCTCTCTGCACAACCTGTCACTCCCGTCCACGACCTCCAATCGTGCCAAGCCCTTTCTCAGCTGAGCCAACCTGGCCATGGCTCCCCACTCCGGAGCTGCCATGCCTGCCTTGATCTGGGCCATTCTTAAGCTGGCCAGGTGATATTTCACCGTCCCCACTTTCAGACCGTCCCTGGTCAGCGCCACCACGTACGCCATGGCCTTGTCCTCCGTAACAGGCAACGGAGTCTCTCCCAACTGACCGCACCAGTCTGAGTACTTCTTCCACGCAGAGGCGTACCGCCTCCGCGTGGTCTCTGCTACAGACTGATCGAGGACAAAGTCGACAGTCGCCTCCACTCCTGCTCTGACCAAGATTGACTCGGCGTGGTCAGCATCTGCAGTATCTCTCTCGGCACTGCCTCCGGCTCCTTCTCTGCACCCTGCATAATGGAACGAGCAATGTCTAAGCCATCCCTGGACAGTGCATCCGCTATCACATTCTCAGTCCCTCTGATGTGCTCTACTCTCATCGTCAACGGCACTCTTGCCTCGACGAAGGCCAGACATCTCAACAGGTGCATTGACCACTTCTCTTTGCACGTCCCCGACTGGACGGCCGCCACTACCGACATGTTGTCGCACCTGGCCTTGATAGTCAGTCCTTTCCACTGACTCCCCCACACTATTGCCGCCACCACTATCGGCAATAGCTCCTTGGGCATAATGCCCCACTCACTCGTCCCAGCCAGTGCCTTCCACTGAATCTGGAACCACCTGCCCTTCCAGGCTGCTCCACAGCCCCAACTCCCGGACGCGTCCGAGACCATCTCTTCGTGGAACACCTCGTCCACGACCACTGCCTTCATGAGGGAGGTGCCATTCCACCTCAGGCCGAACTGATGCCACCACTCAATGTCGGCTCTCGCTTCCACGTTCAGCCTTACCCTTCGGCCGTCTCTCTCTACCGTGGTCATGAGGTCTTGCAACCTCCTCTTGAAGGCCCTGCCCGGCCTCACTGCCTTGCAAGCATGGTTGAGGGACCCCACCAACGACTCCAGGTCCCTCCTCCTGCAACTTTTCATGCCTCTCCATCTCGCCAGGAGGGCCCTCATCTCGGTCAACTTCTCTTGAGGCAACCTGACCTCCATCTTGACCGAGTCAATCTCCATACCCAGAAAGGTCAGCACTTCGCTGGGTCCTTCCTCCTTGCTCTCGTCCAACGGCATACCCAGCCGCTGGCATGTCTCTTTGAACACGACCATGGCCCTCTCGCACTGGTCAGTATCCCTCTTCCCCACTGCCACAAAGTCGTCAATGTAATGTCTGAGCCATTCTGCTCCTCTCTGCGTGGCAATCCACTCTATGGCGTCCCCCACCGCTGTGAACAGCAGAGGGGCCGACCTGAGACCGAACGGCAAGGTGCCGTCTACAAAAGTCTCTCCTTCCCACTTCATTCCCAGCAACCACCTGTCTTTGGGGTGCACGGGAATGTTTCTGTAGGCTGCCTTCACATCAGCCTTGGCTATCAGGGCGCCTTCGCCCAACGCCAGCACTCTCCTTACAACGTCATCCACAGACGTGTATGCCACGCTCGACAGCTCTCTGTCTATGCCATCGTTCACACTGTGGCCTTCCGGGGCGGACAGGTTCACTATCAACCTCCACCTGCCCGGCTTCCCTTTTTTTGGTATCACACCGAAGGGGGAACACTGGATTCCCTCAGTGTCTCCTTCCACCCTCCACACTCTCCTGCTCCGTACCTCATTCTCTAGGTACTCACTGATTATATCTTTGTGCTGCGAGGTCTCATACATGGATCCACCTTTCTCATACAGCACGACTCTGCTCACGTCGTGCCCCACTCTGAATCCATCTTTTATACCTCTCACTAGGAGCTCTACCCATTCTCTGTCTGGGTGTCCTTCCAGCTCCTCCTCCCACTGCTGCCACACCAGAGGGGTCACCACCTCCTCTGCTCCTCGCAGCACTCTACTGCTCTTGCTCTCTGATCTCCTCTCGAGATCTCTCAACTGACTCGTGAACCGGTACCCTGCAAAAGCATAAACACTCTGTTAGCTTTTGCCTTCCCGCACCGATCCACTTCTCCACTACCCCTGTGCGTGTGCATGGACTACCCTACCCACCATCTCCCTTAACCCTTTAGTTACCCCAGACCTCCCTCATGCGAGAGGTGCTACCACCCTACCCGACTAGGTACCCAGCCCCACCCCCTCTGCTAACTCCGCACCCTCAGTCACTAGTCCCCCCATCCCTCCGACCTAACTTGCCTATCTACAACCCTTTGACCTCCGCTTTGCGGTTAAAATACAAACATGACGTGTCATCACACATACAAAACAGAAGATCACTACATGTAAAAGTTTTCATGAGAGTACTGTTTAAATCTTTTATTTCTTCTCTCCCGGCTTGTTACAGTGGAACGCAGGGTGTTCCCCGCCACAGTTGGAGCAAACGTGCGCAAAACGGCACTGGGCTCCAAAATTGCATCTGCCTTCGCCCCTGTTGTAGCGAAAACAGGCACCTCTCCGCCTCTGCTCCATCTTTCTCGGTGGCGGGCCACCCGCTCCTACTCCTTGTTTTGGTTCAGTCTTTCCTTGCGGGGTGGTGTGGACGATGTCCAGCAGCAGCGACAAGTTCTCTTCATCCCATCTCACATCGTCTTTTCCCGCCGCCTCTTGTCTGAACCGCCTATCGTAGCGGGCTACTTGGGACCATTGGTGCCTCTTCGCCAGCTTGAAGATAACTTCTCTATAGGCGGCCAATGGGACCCACATCTCTGGCTTGCTAGATGCCCAAGCCACCTGGAGCAGCGTAAAGCAAGTGCTCCAACCCGCCAGATCGGGTACCTCCTTGGTACTTTTCCTCCTGCCAGCCGTACCCGCGGCCGGGCTCTCCCCCGGCTCGCCCTGACTAGCTTTCCAGTCCCCCGGCTCTCCCGGCCCGTCATCGAAGACCGGGAAGAAGGCAAAATCAACAACGAGCCCTCTCGTATCCTTTCGACCACCTTGCTCGGCAGTGGCGGCTGATTCTTGAGGAGGTGCACCACCTTGTGTGCCTTCCTCTCCTCCTTCTCCTCTGCCCTGGAGTCTTTTAGGCTGTCCCACAACTTTTGAAACAGCGGCTCCTCTCCCTTTGACCCCGCTGGTGCCACAGCGGCTCCCTTGCTCCTGGCGCTCTCTGCCAGCTGAGCCACTTTGTCTATGAACACCAATGCCACAGACATGAACACACCATGTCTCCCTTCATTGGTTCACATCCCATCTCTAGTGCACCTTTCTCCGGGCTCCTGGCCGGCACCACCCTCTCTCTTGGTGCCCTGCCTTCGCTTTTGTGCACGCCCTTCCCCTCTCCTCTTTACGGCACTCTCTCGGGCGAGACATCCCTGGCCCACTAGCCCCTCTTGTCTCGCCCCCTTTGCCACTCTACTTTCTTACTCCATTATTCACAGTGCCCTTTTCTCCCGCACTGGACCTTGCTTTTATCCATTCACTCTGGCGACTTCACAGGACTACCTCCTCGTCCTGGACCTCCATCACCCTCTAATTCTTTACTGACTTTCACAGTGTCGCTCTTCGACCCTGGACCCTCGTCCCCCCCTTTTTTCTTCCTGGGGACCTCTCTCCTCCCCTTCCCCTCCCTCATGCACAACCCTGTTACCCTGTTCCTATTAGTTTCACAGAACTGCCTCTCAGGTCTGGACCACTGTCTCCACCCCCCTTTCTTGCTTTTTTCCACAGTATTGCCCACCAATACTGGACCTCTGCTGGCCTTTTCTTCCAGCCCTCTGGCGACTTCACAACATTGCCCTCCAATGTTGGATCCCTGCCGCCCGCCCTCTCTTAGGGACCACACGTTGCTCGGCTCCAACCTGGAGACCGTTCGGCCAGTAGAGCTCATTCCCTCGTTAACACTGACCTCCCGGCCTCCTTCACTCGGCCCCTCCAACGTGGCCCTCGTCCCTCTCTCCTTAAGCCCACCCATATTGACTACCCTTATCTACCCGTACAACTACCCCTACTACCTGCAGGTTTCTTCCCTTTCTTCCAACCTGCTACTCATACCCCTCTCTTTTACCGCCTATCTTGCTCACCTAGGCTCTGCTTCCTTACTCATCACTTTACACATTCACACTCGCCCACTGGACGCCTCCACAAAGCCCACTGAGCTCGGTTTGTCACGCACTACTGCTAGTACGGAGGTGAGCATCAGGAACGTTTGCCTTAGCCTTCCAGGCCTCCTCATCCCGTCCCTGACTAGTTTAGCTCACTCTCTCCTGCTTAACCCATTACACTAATGCCCCCAACCAGTCATCACGTACCCTTCCTCTCTGGAAGTCTCTCCATTACTGTTTTCTGAAGGCTACCCAACTGCTGCATCAGTCCCCTAATCATCTTTGAGTTCTCCCTGGAGTCCGAGTAGTACTCCTCTCCTGACCCGTCGTCCTCACTATCGACCGCGGACTTCCTCGCTTCCTTCCATCTCTTTGTACTCGGCAACTCTTCACTGCCGCGGGCCTCTGCCGCGGCCTTTCCCAGCTGTCTGGGTGTCTTATCTTTCTTGTCCTTCTCCATTTTTGTTCACTCTTATTATTTCTAAGTAATGCTCTCCTCGCGATGCCCTTGCTCACTCTAGGCATGCGCCAGCCCGACCCCCCTCTAGCTCGGGCTTCTGGCTCTACCCAACCCCTTTAACCGCCGGTAACCTCGGTCCGCTGTGCTTCACCTGCCGATTCCACACACAAGGATCATTGCTTTCTGCTGACAATGCATATGTTCTCTGATCCCCACACCTTTCTTTTTGCCTTTTTTGTTCATACACAGAACTCAACTTATCACTTGCTGTACTTCTATTTCATGCACTTCAGGAAGAGGGTGTGACAGGCAGTTTTCTATATATTATTATATTGTCTGGTCTAGTACACCTGATTCAGTCTTCACGTGTCCACTTCAAACTTGTAATACTTTGTCAGAAGAGTTTACGAAGACAAACCCTCAGAAATCTTGGGTTGTGGACGGTAGGAGGAATAAGAGAGCTTCTCAGTGTAGTTAACTGCAACTCCCTTCCTCTCTCTTGTGGGTCAGTGATGATTCTGTTGGCAGCCTACAGAGCACTCCTGTGGCTTCTAGTTTTGCTTCTTGCCACACCTCCCTCCTACTCCCTATTCATTAATCCATCTCTGTTAATCATTAATCCATCTGTGTTCCTATCCGTATTGTCATGGTATTTACTCTTTAAGTAAACATTTCAATGCAAAATTTGTTATGTTTTGAAGTTCAGTATCCACTCATTTTTAATATGTATTTGTAGAAGATAATTAGAGACTTAGTGAGAGAGATTTCTGGTTCCAAGTGCAGTGTTTCTAACAGCACTATTGTGACTCTGTGCTGTCTGATGTTTGTAGGTGCCATCACTAGTGGTACCATAAATATTGATAATTGTTGTCCACGATTACTAGATCGTAATGATCTAGAGTTAAGCATAGAAGGAATAACTACATGAGGCATTGTGCCTTGAAGAATCCAGCAGTTTTAGTAACAAATAAAGCCTTACAACACATGCTTCATTTGGTGCCAAATACATGAGAACAGATTCACTCTACTATACATCATTTCACACAAAACATCATTGCATGTATAAATGGCAGAAATATAACTGCTCCATTATAAACATATTATCATATTTACTAATAAGTTACAAGTTTGGCAGATAGCATATTTGGATTGAGCAGGTCAAATATGTCTAAAAATTACTTGTGGTGTAATGCCCCGCCTTCCACCCCATTCTACAGACTATGAACTATATTATTATTCCCATATTCATATTTCCCTGTATGTTAGCCATTAGGTGTGAAGTGCTGTGAACTAATCAATTAGATGTATGTTTGTGTGTGTATTTTATGCTGTGTCATGGTCATGTCATTGCGAGCATGCCCAGAACTGGTTTTCTATATAGTGGCCAGCCCTGAGCATGTGCTCCGCAGTTGTACATTTTGAGCCAAACCTTAACTTGAATCTTGGGACATCTGTGAAAGGGTGCTTAGGGTTTGGGGCTTTGAACAGCTTGGGAGCTTAATTTGTATAACTCTGGTGGCAGCTACCCTGTGGTTCTGTCCTACCTCGAGCATATCCCCACATTACTGTCTGACAACTTTTCCCACAAGTGCCTCCATGTTATGAATTTTGAAAATACGGACCTGTCTACATTTTGTTTATTAATCACCATAAAGGTTAAACCTTATTGACCCCTGAGGAGGACCCTGGCAAAAAGTCTAAATGTAGGGTAAAGGTTTATGTTGGGTGTTTAGAATATTAAATAAACCTAATAGTACACATATGCACAATTTTGTTGCAGCAACTTTTCTGTTACTTGTAAACTTAAACTTGTGTGGTGATTGTAGGTGCCATTACTCATGCTACTATACAACTAGATCTTAATGAAGCAGCAACACAATTAGCTGATCGAGATAGCCTATTGTTAGTTATAAGAGGAAACACTACAGGAGCACAAGCTGCATCAGTGACTTGGAGAAGGAATAATGATATTGTTAATAGTAGTACAAGACCAGCTGGTGGTGGTTCATTTTTTGTTGGAGGAGGAGACACTATTGTGGGTACTGGACCATGTGAGAGTCGCATGTATGGAGCTGCTATAGGAGTGTTTGGACGTCTACCTGGAAATTACACATACACTGTTAGTAATGCAAATACACCAAATCCAGTGACATCACCATTATTTGAAGTGCAAGGTATGACTTTGAATATTAATAATTTGTATCTGCAAATGTAATAATACAATAAGACAGTGTAGTGTCGTATGTTTAAGATTAGTGTTGATGTAAATAAATTAGCAGTTTGAAGATATTATTTAAATTCATATATCTACTTTATATCGTATTAAGTCATTTGGTGTACCACTACTGAATGCATTTTATATTCCAGATCCAGGCCCTCCTACTAATATTGTATTCAGTCAGATTAATAATAGGAGAGTACAGGCCACCTGGACTGCTCCAGCTGGTTTCTCTGGAGCTACATATCGTGTGTATATAAACACTGACATGGTCAATGCTGGTGGTACTGAAGTGACTGGAACTAATTACACAACTGGGACTCTTAGTACTGGTTCTACTGTTACTACTCGTGTGAGAGCTACTACTGGCACATATCTGAGTGTCCCAGCTGTGTCTGAAACATTCACTGTTAGAGGTGAGGAATTGCAAGTACAATATTGAATCACCATCAGGCATTGCTTGCTTATTATTATATCATTATAATATTATATACTGTTATAGTATATTCAAATTAGTGTCGAACAATCCCATTGTGTACCTGTATCTAAATTAATTAAAGAATCTGATGTTTGAGTCACACTAATAATATAGTAAGCTATAGTGATTCAAAGATAGTGAGACTAATTTATTCATTAGAAACTCAAATACATTTGAGTGTTAGGATATTAACTTTATCAAACAAAACAATTATTTATAATTTCTTTCTCAGCCTTCTTTTACTCATTAGATGTATTCTCATTGCTCCTTTTAAAACTAGGTGAACAGGATCCAAGCAGACTAAATGAATGCAGCTCATTGCTACTTTTAAAACTAGGTGAACAGGATCCAAGCAGACTAAATAAATGTAACTCATTGCTACTTTTAAAACTAGGTGAACAGGATCCAAGCAGACTAAATGAATGCAGCTCATTGCTACTTTTAAAACTAGGTGAACAGGATCCAAGCAGACTAAATGAATGCAGCTCATTGCTACTTTTAAAACTAGGTGAACAGGATCCAAGCAGACTAAATGAATGCAGCTCATTGCTACTTTTAAAACTAGGTGAACAGGATCCAAGCAGACTAAATGAATGCAGCTCATTGCTACTTTTAAAACTAGGTGAACAGGATCCAAGCAGACTAAATAAATGAAGCTCATTACTTTTAAAATAGGTGAGCAGGATCCAAGCAGACTCAACTTTTAAAACTAGGTGAACAGGATCCAAGCAGACTAAATGAATGTAACTCATTGCTACTTTTAAAACTAGGTGAGCAGGATCCAAGCAGACTAAATGAATGTAACTCATTGCTACTTTTAAAACTAGGTGAACAGGATCCAAGCAGACTAAATGAATGTAGCTCATTGCTACTTTTAAAACTAGCTAAACAGGATCCAAGCAGACTAAATGAATGCAGCTCATTGCTACTTTTAAAACTAGGTGAGCAGGATCCAAGCAGACTAAATGAATGTAACTCATTGCTACTTTTAAAACTAGGTGAGCAGGATCCAAGCAGACTAAATGAATGCAGCTCATTGCTACTTTTAAAACTAGGTGAACAGGATCCAAGCAGACTAAATGAATGCAGCTCATTGCTACTTTTAAAACTAGGTGAACAGGATCCAAGCAGACTAAATGAATGCAGCTCATTGCTACTTTTAAAACTAGGTGAACAGGATCCAAGCAGACTAAATGAATGAAGCTCATTGCTACTTTTAAAACTAGGTGAACAGGATCCAAGCAGACTAAATAAATGCAGCTCATTGCTACTTTTAAAACTAGGTGAACAGGATCCAAGCAGACTAAATGAATGCAGCTCATTGCTACTTTTAAAACTAGGTGAACAGGATCCAAGCAGACTAAATGAATGCAGCTCATTGCTACTTTTAAAACTAGGTGAACAGGATCCAAGCAGACTAAATGAATGTAGCTCATTGCTACTTTTAAAACTAGGTGAGCAGGATCCAAGCAGACTAAATGAATGCAGCTCATTGCTACTTTTAAAACTAGGTGAACAGGATCCAAGCAGACTAAATGAATGCAGCTCATTGCTACTTTTAAAACTAGGTGAACAGGATCCAAGCAGACTAAATGAATGTTGCTCACCATTTGTGCTGAAGTATATCACAAGTTAAGCAACATTCAATCATTCTTTGAAATATAAAAGCTTCCATTGTTTACTGTATTTAATAATTAATAATTGAATTTCGGCTTACCGTTATGTATTTAAGCATGAACAAAAACTATTTACCTCACCTCGGTACTTCTTTCTTAGCCTTCCCATGTTTTTAATTGTGTACTGAATCACTTTAACAGACATTTTAGTACAATAGAAAATGAAAACAGTCTAGTGGTAGTCATGGGAACTTCAAATAATTTTTTAAACATATGAAAGAGAAAATTTCTATCGAGGTACTTTATACTTTGTGAAATCTTGTTAATTACTTTTTGTTTTGGTTGTCAACTTCAAAGCTTATAGTTGATATTATTATGGCATACCATTGATATAATAATTCTAACAGGATTGGAAACAGATCATGTGTGCCCGTGGAAACTGTGCAAAACGCTAATCTTATTGTTACATTCGAAAATCTTGTTAATTGTTATTTGTTGTTGTTGTGGTATATATGGCACACCATTGATTAAAAAATTCTAACAGGATTTGAAATGGACCAAGTGTGCCCGTGGAAACTGTACAAAACACTAATATAATAATTCTAAATGGAAACAGATCAAGTGTGCAAACTTATTGTTACATTCGTAGACGGTCGGCAAAGCTGGTTAACTACCTACCCAGAGCTGCATAAGGCAAGCTAACTCAGGGAATGACTACTTCTAGGTTACTGGATATATTCTAATGTACAAAAATACTGTTCTTGAAAGAATTACTACTCTTTGCAGTCATTCAACCAAAACTGTTACAATCCCTTTTAACTGACTGGAAACTAAAGTGCAGGTTTGAAGCCAAACTGGTCCTAAATAACCACTATACACCATTGTGAACCATTTCAATGGGCATAATGGAAATATTATCTTCAATTAAAGTGTGTAGTGTTCCTGTTACAATCCCTTTGCTGGATAGCCAACTGATACTGATACAATAATAACAATTGAATCATGTGTGCATAATGTGCTAGTAAATGCAATAAGAATTATGATTCTGATTGCTTATATTTATTGTTATGGTATAGGGATATGCATAGAAAGTTTACATTAATAAAGCTTTAATCAGCATAAGAGATCCATTTAAACTTATTCATGTATACTGTAATAATACAACTGAGCATCCTTGAACATTAATTACTCAATTACATTTGTGATCATCCATGAATAGTGCACAATTACTTTCTTGCAAAAAATATTAAACAGTTTTATGTGTTCTCTATTGAATATACTTCTAGAAGATTAGTAAAATACATATTGCTGACCCCAAATTAATTCAGGTGCTAATGGTGGGTACTGCAAATATTACAGTCTCTGTGTCACTAGCTATCATTTTAAACTCAGCAGAAAGAAAAAAGAGGAAGCTGCAAAAAAATCAGATACGTGCTTACGTATTGTTACAGCGCCCATTTTGTATTGGCTACTGGGCATTTCCAATCCCAGTAAATTATTTTATGAATGGGTACACTGAATGTCTTCATGGTACTTCAGATGTTCCCGAGTATGATAAATGAAATAACTTGAATGGGCTTTCATTTAAGTTACTAGCAACCATTCCAACCCTTTACATACATTGCAGGTTATCAGGAAGTGTCTTCATTATTATAATCATCATCTTCTGGTACTTCTGTGTTGCAGTAGATTCCACGATGATATAAGTTATAATAACTACAGAATAAAGCAATTATATGATAGCAACTTGAATAAAAACAATATTAATACATACATGAAATTTAGAGAATTTATTTTTTACCAATTAAACAGTTATTGTGACAACATGGGAATTTAAACTTTCAAACAATTCAATTGTCTTCCTATATATCTTCTTACAGCCACAATTGTTAACCCTAAGCATGTAGCATGAGAGGGTTATTGTAATCACTTTGTAAATCTGTCATGCAGTCTGGCAGTCACTTCACAATGAATCTCAAAAGTGGTGACTATCAGAATTAAATTACTTGCACACTGCATGTCATGATTGTGTGGAAAAATAAGTTGAGATTACAACAGTGGCTTCTAAAGCTTTAGTGACTGAGTAGTTGAATTACTGCTATTCTTTTAATGAAAGACATTCCTTGAATGAAACACACAGGACTGAACCCTTAGCACTATTACACACTAGAAAGTTATTATTACTAAATATGTTATCAGACCTAATGAATAGTTTACCATACAAAAGCTTATGATCTCTGCCAAGAAAAAAACATTTTCTGGAATGTTATGTTGAAAAAGAAATGCTGGCACATTACATAGTTGTATTTCTCTTCCAATGTTCTGAGAAGTCTCCATTTTTAAAACTAGTTGTTAAGCGACAAGTCAACCAACTGACAAACCAAACACACACACACAGTTTGGAGAGGAAATGTGTTTTCATTATTTTGTTTGTAATTTTGAATCTAATTGCATAATACAAAATTCAGAGATCACTATTTTAGTTTTGTCTGTTAATTTTAAATGGCAGATATCCTCCTTGAACATATCATAACTTAGAGATGAAGTCAACATTTTCTGTATTTCAAATGTTTATTATTACAGATGTATTGGCACCAACTATAATGACATCATCAGTGACTGCTACATCAGCTACTCTGTCCTTCTCTCAACCTACCAATAGTTTATCAGTAGATATGTACACAGTTACATTGACTGGTACTACTTGTAATGGAGTCCCTACTAGAACAGGAACTACTATGACAAACTCAGTAACTATTGGTAATCTGGAGGCTGGTATTCGATACTCTGTAGCTGCTGTTGGTAGAAATAATTTGGCAGATTTAGAAGGCACTGGAAGTGCAACTCTAACTACAAGTGAGGCAGGTAATAATATTCAGAGTAATTGTTCACTCAACAAACAAGTCATTTACAGAATTGATCCAATAATTAATTAAGTCATATGATATATTATCACATTGATACAGCTCCTAGTGGCAGTCCTGGTACACCAACATCTAGTGCTACTACATCAACCAGTATCACCATCACATGGACTGAGGTAGCATGTCTAGGCAGGAATGGAGTAATCACTGGATATACTATTAGATATGGACCTGTTGACACTTCACCTACAACAATAGATCATACATCTACTGATAGAAGTAGAGTAATATCTGGTCTGACACCCTTTACCAACTACACAGTCTCAGTGAGAGGAGTGAATAGTGCAGGAGATGGAGTTTATTCAGCAGAGACTGTCATAAGGACGGGTGAAGCTGGTGAGTAACAATTAATTATACACTATTATTGTACATATTATGTATCTAGTGGTTGGTTGCTTAGTGCAAAAATAGATAAATGCTCACTGCTGGATATTCGTACAGACTGCTAGTATTATTTGAAGAAAATTACTTGCTTCAAAGTTAGTCAGCCATCAAACAATGGATAGTTATTTCTGTGTCAATGTAGTTGCCCTTGCATGTAGGGCATTGAAATTGTACAAAGTAATATCTAGCATTTATATTTTGAATTTCCTCCCCCCCCCCCCCCCCCCTCCTAAGATAATCCTGTGTGAAACCCTGATCCAAATTACAACATGTTTGGTTTTGCTTCTGGATTTTGGGACTATCACTGCTGAGGCTATTTTAAGTTAAGGCAGAATTTTAGTGCTTGCAAGCAACTTCACGAAATTTATGAAAATAATTGTTTGTGGAAGTTTCTTTAGATCTGTAATGGGCAAAGGGTTTATGACTACAACACTAACTTTTTTCTTCCAACTTAGCCGATGTACTCAACTGCAATCTCAATCTGCGGTAGTACTCAATCTAATATTATGTTGTGTGTATTAGCTCCTTCTGCTGTCAGGGGCTTGAACGGAGTGGCAATGTTGTTCAGCGTGATGTTGACCTGGAGGGAGCCAGTCCCTCTCAATGGCATTCTCAACAGATACACTATCAGATACTCAGTGAATGGCAGCAGTGAGATAACTAACACAACAAGGGACACCACTTTCTCTATTACAGATCTCAACCCAAACACTGTAGTGTCTAATATCAGAGTCATAGCTGCTACAGGAGCAGGAGATGGTCCTCCTCAGATGTTAAATGACATCACTACTCTAGACAGACCACGTGAGTGTTGTATAATGATCCTTTTCATACTTATAAGATATATTCAATTTTGCAGTTTTTGTTATTAAATTACTATTATTATTCCTTTAGCTAGTAACACAAATTTAAACCCTATCTCACTAGTGATATGTTTGAGCAAGAATGGCAAACGACCTTGCCTAGTTAGGTTACATAAAAGTGTTACATGATGTATATTCTTCATGATAGCAATTGACCATTAATTGAACAAATACGGAATACTTTTACCTTCAAGTAGTAGCTTTTGTAATATCCTATATTTTTCTAACTATTTGGGGTATCAGTCACTCAGCAAGCATCTGACTTGCTACAAAAACTTGCCAGAGTTTGTTGTTGTTGTTGTTTTTAATATTAGCAATTATTCAAGTTTTTTGAAGCAGTAGTAGCAGTGTTTAGTCTCTATCTGAAATTACCAGTGGCTCTTGACATCCATCACTCAGATACTAAAGAAATGGCCGAGTTTCTGAAATTAGATTAGGTAAAGGGTTTCAATGCCATAGCAATCACTAGCCACAACTTTATGTGACTTGTGACTTCACAGTTTTGAGCTTAAGTCTTAAATAAAACTTACATATTTCTGTAGTATCAGAAAATATTGGGGATAAACTGTAAAAAGTTGTTATTTTGAGAGAAAAGGAACCCTAAGAGTGCATTTAACACTTTCACCACTGTAACATCGTACAACAGTTTGAAGTATCACTTTGGGAAAATCATTGTGCCTCACTTGAATGCTGTAGCCTCAAGAAATAAGCTATTCAGCTAGTAAATGATGTCCACACTCCTTGCAGTGCTACCTCTATGGGTACAGTGCAAACATTTAGGTAGCTTTAGAAATCTGACTTTTAACTTACTTCAAAATGGCAACCAGGCGGTCAATTGTTGAGGTAGCAGATATGAATTAACAGCAACTTCAGCATTTTAGATTGTGAATTTAGTAAATCAAAAGGTACAAAAGATATTTATGCTACAGAGCCACTTAACAACAAAGAGAGAGTTGCTCTGTGAAGGAATCCAGGCATTTGACTAAGCTTTAGATAGTCCACTGAGTTGAACTTAGGTATGAATTGCTGGCTCCAATACAGTGCAACAAGTCCAATGACAAAAACACAGTTGGTAGTAAAAGGTATAAAAACATCATTTAAGAAGTTTATATGTTCAGCGTAATTAATTAGTGAACGAGCAGAGGAGCGAGACCAGGGCAATTAAAATGTTTTAAACTTTGTCCAAAAATGTCTATAAAATAAATAGGAAGTGCAAGTTCATATACAGTTTTCCATAACTGATACTAAACTGTGTGTATAATTCTGAGTAGTACAACTACTTCATCTTCATGCAAATCTTCACAACAGCTTGTCCTCTATTGTTTAACTTGCTTCAGATTATTGCAAGTTAAATAATATGATGTGTGGTGGAAGAGAGCTCTACTCATGATATTAAAAAGAAATCATATGCCATCCATGTATATAATATAGTTATAATATTATATACAATATATATATATATTTATTGCAGCTTTGATATTTTTACTTGAATATTTCCGCATCACGCGAGCGTTCTGTATTCTCCCATATTGTACGGTTTATATTGTACGCTCCTTGTAGCGCGCGCGTAGCGAGTAAAATCAATGAAAATTGTATTGTAACCGGTTGAGAAAAATTTCAAAGAAGCAATAAATCACTTATCACACTCGTCGTACAATATGGGAATGATATTTTACTCTCACGCCACATTTTCACTCGCCTTTGGCTCGTGAAAATATTTTGCGTGCTCGTAAAATAGTTTCCCATATTGTACTCTGACCGTGCTATAAGTATTTATATATTATATATACTATGACATTATAATTAAAGTGTATGTCACATCAATGTCTGCATTTATTTAATTGTACTGAAAAAATAGAGAGTAGCTCACTAATGATAATAACAGTAATGGTTCATTTTGTAGCTCCAGTACAGAATATGCAATTGAAGTTTTATCAGACTCCACAGTGAGAGTTTCCGGGACAGAGTACAGGACATCACTGATTATGTAGTCTACTACAGACAGACTAACAATATACAGAGACCAGACCAGGAAATGAGCAAAATGGTGTCATCATCTGAGAAGTCTGTCATTATTGATGGTTTGGTCAGTGGAGCAACATATGTATTCCAAGTGGTTGCTAGAGTTACTGTAGGAGACAAGTCAGTGTCTGGAAATAGGGCTGGATCAAGTCTGACCATGATAACTGCTTTACCAATGATTCCCACTCAGAATGAACGTCCAGTTCAAAGTCATGGAGTATGTAAGTTAAAAATGTTATGTCACCAAATTAAATATTATTATAAGGGTGCAGAAGTACACATATTATAGTTATGTACATATATATCTAGCAGTGATGTTTCGAAATGGCGAGCGAGATGCAAGACAAAATTTGTGTACTCATTTGATATAATAGTTAATAATGAACAAACAATATTGTTATATGCACACACACATTCACAGAACATACCAGCACAAGACTTATGTTGTATTCTCTTCATGACTTGACTATTGGAAAATGAACTTTCAAATGTAACAATTTTATTGGTAGGGCCATATCTATGACTAACTACACCTTCACTCACCACCAGCACTGATTAACTCTGCTAAGCTTGTGAAACCTAACTGTGTCGAGTATCATTTCAGAGACAACATAACTCATAATAATGATCACGTTTCCTTGGATGTAATGGGTAGGGATCAATAAGACTAAAGGTTCTGTTTAAGTTTGATGCCTTTCCAAAATACACACTATTAAAAATGATCTACTCTACCAGAGCACTAGTAGACTTACATTGTATTCTCTTACTGACTTGACAATTGAACAATGAAATTTCAAGTAAGAAGAACAATTCTATCATTCAGTCAATATCTCGGCTGAAATAAGACATAAAGATCACATCGTACCAAAGTCAAAGATACCCATAAGCACTGAGTTATCCATAGTAGTAGCATGCCCTGCAACTGTGGTAAAGTATATAGGTGAAACAAATAGAAGAGTGGAAGATTATCAGGATGCTTGTAAGAGAGGTGATGAGAAGGTTTCAGCCATTGCTGGACATGCGTGGCAGTAGCATCACCCCATTAAATAGGAAGAGGTAAGAGTTGTAGACTGAGCCAGTAAAAATCGTGAGTTAAAGATCAAGCAAGCTCTACACATACAGATGACACCTGACAACAACAAGTTTAACAGAGGCATTGGTATAGAGCTTACTGGATGCTGGCTGTCTATGCTGTGTGCAAATCACCATCCAGGGTATAATAAACAGAAGCATATCCTCCAGTTACCTTGCAGGCTATTAAATCACCGTGGAGCGTTAGACTCTCAGTTGACCCCTGATGGAGACTTCAGCAAAAAATGGAAACATCAGGTTCAGTTTTAATTAACAAAGTATTGGCTGTTAGAATGAGTAAATTTTCTATTATCACTTCTGTTGTGTATGGCGTATAGCTAGCACACAACCCAAGAAACTTACAACTGCCATTAATTGCATAGAAAATGAACTCCGCTCAGTTTGTAAACAAACTGTGAATGTCCCTCCTCTTTTGTCTTTCTTTACCATTTTTTTCTGGCATTGTTTCAAAGTCTTTGTCTGATTACCACTTACGCCTGTGCTGCGCTAATGTATTTAAAGAAAGCCTCTGCAATAATTGGCACATCGACCTCTCTGAACTTTGCTACATAATTATGATAATATACATACTAAAATCTCAATTGAGACTTGATTGTGAGGGGCTGACTTTGCTTACCCAATAATAAAATCTGTATAGTTACAGTAGCTATAGGCAAATATAGTGCATACTCACTTCATTTGTACACCTAGTAACTCTATAGCAACAGGATGTAACAACTCAAGCTAACAATATATGAATGCAATACTCAGTATGAAGTACCAGAAAAATATGATTTTCTGCATTCACTTTTTGTGCACTGAAGCACAAAAATAGTCAGTGCTAAAGTCAAATACAACTTCCATATAATTAAATTTAACTTGCACTTCACATTATTATACAGTATATTATTTTTGTACATTTATTTACAGTTATTGAATATTCTATATAGATATTGCTATCACAGCAGTTGTCACACTGGTTACCACGGTGATAGTATATTCTATTATACTAGTTATATCAATTACATTATGGAAATGTTCAAACAAGAACAAAATGTAAGTGGAAAAGTCAATATATGTGTTACCATTATTGTACAATTAAAGCAATGAGAAGTCAGATAACTCATTATGTAAAGTTAGCAGCAGAACCAAGAGTTAGTTCATAGGGGCTCCCCACACCACCAGCTAATATTTTAGCAGCTGCCCTGTTAGTTCATAGGGGCTCCCCACACCCCCAGCTAATATTTTAGCAGCTGCCCTGTTAGTTCATAGGGGCTCCCCACACCACCAGTAATATTTTAGCAGCTACCCTGTTAGTTCATAGGGCTCCCCACACCCCAGCTAATATTTTAGCAGCTTCCCTGTTAGTTCATAGGGGCTCCCCACACCACCAGCTAATATTTTAGCAGCTGCCCTGTTAGTTCATAGGGGCTCCCCACACCACCAGCTAATATTTTAGCAGCTTCCCTGTTAGTTCATAGGGGCTCCCCACACCCCTAGCTAATATTTTAGCAGCTGCCCTGTTAGTTCATAAGGGCTCCCCACACCACCAGCTAATATTTTAGCAGCTGCCCTGTTAGTTCATAGGGGCTCCCCACACCACCAGCTAATATTTTAGCAGCTTCCCTGTTAGTTCATAGGGGCTCCCCACAACCCAGCTAATATTTTAGCAGCTGTCCTGTTAGTTCATAGGGGCTCCCCACACCCTCAGCTAATATTTTAGCAGCTGCCCTGTTAGTTCATAGGGGCTCCCCACACCCCCAGCTAATATTTTAGCAGCTGCCCTGTTAGTTCATAGGGGCTCCCCACACCCCCAGCTAATATTTTAGCAGCTGCCCTGTTAGTTCATAGGGGCTCCCCACACCCTCAGCTAATATTTTAGCAGATTCCCTGTTAGTTCATAGGGGCTCCCTATACCCCTAGCTAATGTTATAGCAGCTGAGATGACTTGGTTAAGTAGGCTTCTGGGGAAGGTAGCTGTAAAAGCACTGGAAAACTGTAAGCTAGGATATTTGAGAGGGTAGTGAACTTGTTCAATGCAGCATGAGATAACACTAGTGTCAGCACCTGTGTGATATCTTGAAATATCTCAATGGTCACTTGAGTGGAAGGTGTTATCCAGATGGTCAGTGGTTTGGGCCTTCAGGACTGCCCATGGCATTGGAAACTTATTTTGGTAGAGTGCTGGTTGGTGGAATTAGCCCACCTCTTGTCAACCCTATTGCTATGGTTACTGGTGACAAGGTGTTGTCCGGAAATATAAGAAACTACTCAAGAACATACTCCTACTCCTGAGGATCATTTAGTCATGTTCTACTTCAAAGACAATCACGAGAAACTGGAGAATGGAAGATTCTTGGGATACTATCCCTGCTGCCAAGCCACTTAACAATTTCGTGTCCAAACTTTTCTTTTGTTTGAACACAGCCTGCACTCAAAGGGACATACTCCAATTCTATCATAGATGAACACTTCAATTAAGGATGCACCCAAATTGTGCCAGGCTTGGACAAACCTGTTCAGTTACATGCTGATGCACTCAGTCACTAAGGATTCCAGTATCACCACGAAGATATGGGGAAGTATTCAATTCCTCCATGAATTTCACTGAATGGCACATAGAATATTGAATTCACTGTGCAATTTGAGGAATATTAGTGCTTCAAATGTCACCGTGTGGCTTAGATCTCAGATGGTAGCCATGTGTATCGTGCTGTCACCCTCTCATCCCCTGATGAAGATTTATTGTTTTGTTTGGAGAAACTATTCTAGTGATCCACTTCAAAGGTTTTCCCATGACTCACGTCACGTTTGGTGTCTGGTCTCCTTGAGTTTGCTGCTAATAAGAGTGAAACAAAACACACGTTATTATGCTTCGTCTTTTCTCCCTTGCAGCGTAAACTCCTTCTACTTGGATAATGGCTTCACCGTAGCTGACTCCATTAATGAGGTCATTAAACTCAAGCACTCTTTGGTAAAGCTCAGTTTGCATAAGTGGAATTCAAGTGAACCAATGGTAGTGGAGCACTTTGACCCTAAGCTACGTGATCAGCAATCTGTCATCACAATATCTGAGTACATGAACACACCAAGACCTGGAGGTAGAATGGAATTCTTACCTAATCATTTTCTACTTATTATTGCAAGATACCCCTGGTCAATAGACATAGCGTACCTCAAGGTATTTGATGCACTTGGGGACTGCTCAGGTAACATTCAAGGCAAATATTACCCTTCATTAATTATAGGGGGAAAGTATTGAGTGGGATGAAGAAGTCCCAGTGGCTTTGCGAAACTAATGGCTTAAATGAAGACGTGAATTGGTCCTGCTCACGACAAACATATTCCAATTGTTATTATCTCAAGGAAGAGAAGATAGTATACTAACAAGTCCATGGATTCTTAGATTCCTTGGAATGAGCGTATGGGTATGATATGTACCAATACACACAGCATTAGTTGAGGCCAAGAAGAAAAGGGCACCCATCAAAAAGTTCTTAATTCCTCTTGTGGAACTTGGTGCTCTTCTACTTACACAGTTGTCAAGACATCGTCGAGTTGATTTAAATGATCTGTTACCTGGATTGATAGTGCACTAATTAACCCTCAGCGCGCATGCGCGAGAGCGTTATAGTAGTATGTTTGTCATTCATTAATCCTCAGCATGCACTTGCGTTCGGGTTACAGTAGTCTGTTTGTCATTCATTCATTCATTCACTCTATCAACAGTGGATCTTGAAGATGGCGGACTTTTTATGCCTTGAGATTGCCACTTTTTTTTTATTTCAGCTTAGTTTTTTAGCAATTTGCCACTTTTTTAATTTCAGCTTAGTTTTTGAGCAAACGAGAGAAATGGCAGACTAAGGTAAGTGCTTGTATACGGCAACTAAAACGGCCATTTAATCATTTAGCTGCCATTTAGAATCACGCACGCTCATGTGAGCATACAAATTTTACCGCGCCCAATTCAGATTTGTTATTAGCATTCTGTAGTCCCTGGGAAGTCTCTGCTGCTGGAGGTGCGATTCTGTAAGTATGTCTGCTCTCCAAAAAATGTGCAC